>ERZ1034882.13-NODE-13-length-147773-cov-94.315784_pt1 | contig 147773 bp, 115 predicted proteins | sample MGYA00520606_ERZ1034882 | MGnify/ENA primary metagenome ERZ1034882 (study PRJEB33766, sample SAMN09781726) | gut metagenome | biome: gut microbiome | host: Homo sapiens | place: Madagascar | study: EMG produced TPA metagenomics assembly of the PRJNA485056 data...
AAGTGTCTACCATGTCCCCGAACAAGCGTTCACTATGTCCCCGGACCGTACACCCTCAAGGGAGAGGGGGTTGTCTGTGCAGGCATTATTTTGTGGGGATTCCTCAGCCCTGTGGGAGAGGGCCAGGGTGAGGGTGCGGTCTGATCCCCTCACCCTCCTCAAGGCTCCCCATACAACCCAATCAGCCGGCGCACCACGCCATTAGTCCAGCCGAAGCCATCCTGCAGCGGATACTCACCCCCGCCCCCTTCACGCGGGGTACTGCTGGCGATGTGGTACTTCTCAATAAGCTTATGATGGGTCTTATAAAAATGGTTCACCGTATGCAGCCAGCTCCAGGCGATTTCATCCCCCAGGGAGTCGTTGCCATACTGCTTGAACCCCTGAATGGCCATCCACTGCAGCGGCGCCCAGCCGTTGGGTTTATCCCACTGTTCGCCGGTTTCGTACTCGGTCGCCAGAATCCCCCCCGGCGTGAGCAGACGCGCTTTAACCGCATCAGACAGCCGTTCAGCCTGCTCATGGGTTGCCATACCGACATACAACGGCACAATACTGGCGGCGGAAAACAGCGCCATCACTTCGCGTCGCCAGTCATAATCCCGGTAGCAGCCGTTCTCTTCATCCCACAGATAGCGGTTCACTGCGGCCCGGCGATCGCTGGCTTTCTGGCGGAACAGGTCGGCCGTCTCTTTATCCCCTTTCGATGCCGAGATATTGGCGATCGCGCTCTCCAGCTTGAACAGGAAGGCGTTCAAATCGATGGGGATAAACTGCGTTGTGCGGATACTGGCAAGCCGACCCGGCTCGCGCAGCCAGCGGGACGAGTAGTCCCAGCCGGAGGCCGCACCTGCACGCAGGTCGCGATACACTTCATTCGGTGGACGTCCGGAGTGACGGGCGGTTTCCACGTCCTCAATCCAGGATTCGTCGCGCGGGGTGTCGCGGTCATCCCAGTAGCGGTTCAGTAACGAGCCATCCGGCATGCGCACGGCGCTGCGGTAAGCCTGGTTAAGCAGCAGCGACTCCGCCCCGTCCATCCAGAAGGCGTGCTCCATTTTCAGGTGCTCAAGGTAACGTTTCGCACCGCGCACGCCATCCTCCTCAAACAGCTCCACCATCAGGGCAAAGACCGGCGGCTGAGAACGGCTGAGGTAATAGGTACGGTTGCCGTTAGGGATATGGCCGTAGCGCTCAATCAGCCACGCGAAGTTATCCGCCATACACTTCAGCAGATCGTTGCGCCCGCTCTCCGCCAGACCCAGCATCGAGAAGTAGGAATCCCAGTAGTAGGTCTCGCTGAATCGTCCGCCGGGCACGATATAGGCCTGCGGCAGGGCCAGCAGGGAGGACCAGGGAATATGGTCCTGCGGCTCGCGCGTCAACACCGGCCACAGATTATCAATGTGCTCTTTCAGGGACAGACCCGGGTCGGAAACATATTCTGAGTCGAACGTTTCCGGCATCCAGAAGTGGTTCTCCACGAACTGGCGCAGGTCAAAATCCCGGTGGCGTCTGACCTTGCGATAGCGGATCAGGATATCCAGCGGGTCCATCTTCGGCGCGCAGTCGGGGAAGGTTTTGCTGTCCGCAAACAGCCGTGACGACTGCACGTGTTCAAACAGTTCAAGATAGCGGTCTGCGGGCGTCAGCGCATCCGACGCGGGCAGCCCTTCAATCATTTCCGGTTCCGGCTCCGCCTCGATCATCTCATCCAGTTTTAACTCGCAGGGATCGGTCTCGTAGCGCAGCTCTTCTGCAATCTCGAACGCGATGTTTTCGGTAGCCTGTAGTTTCTGGTTGAACATGGTGATAAGGACCTCCGGTTGTATGTTCTGAAAGACAGGTTTTTCCGGGCGTCCTATAAGCGTAGACATTCGCTTCGGTAGAGGGGGAGGAATATGTGCGGTAGATCACTATTTTCGGAGCATTCGTTTTGCAACAAATGATGTCATCAAGCCCGAACAGACCGTCGTCCGGGCCTCTTCCGGCGCTCAGTACAGATAATTCCGTTTTGCCAGATCCACCAGTTCCGCCAGACGGGTCATGTTGAATTTTGCCATGATGCGCTGCTTATACGCGCTGACCTTTTTATTATTCATATTCAGCAGCGAGGCGATAATCTGGTTACTGTAGCCCGCAGAAATATAGCGCAAAATACAGATATCAATATGGGACAAGGATAATAACAGCGACGCATCCCGGGGATAGCGGGCGTGGTGTTGCCACAACTCAGAACCGTAGCAATATCCCCCAGTGGTGATTGTGTTGACGGTGTTAATAATTTTATCCAGGGAGCTGTTTTTATTGATATAGCCTGCCGCACCGGCCCGTCGGCTCAACTGAATATGAAAATCGCTCGACGACGACGACAAAATAAGAACCTTAATAGCAGGGTAGGTTTTTCTTATTTGTACCAGATGAGAGAACACCTCAGGGCTTTGTTGCAGATGCTCCATAATAATCAGGTCAGCATGTAACTCTGGCAACGCGCTGTGCATTGCCTCAATCGTGAGGAATTGTGCCGCAGTCTGATAACCGTGTTCTGCTAATAAACCCTGGATGCCTGTTCGGAGCAAGGAACTGACGTCCAGGAGAATGACTTTTTTATCTGACATTCCTGATTGTCCTGATGGGGTGACAAAAATGTCATTTTCCCCGTGCGCAAAAAAAAGGTGGCTAAGACTTGTCTTTATCTTTGCCATTATTTTCTGACCTCCTGGCACCAACAGGTTACCGCGCCTCTTCCCCCCTTTTCCCCCACCTCTGAGACATATAAGACCGGTTTGCGACAGGTCTTATTAAGACAACGCTTGCCAGCCGGGAAGATAGCTTCAGCCAGGGAAAGTATCCCGTATGGAAGTGCGTCTGGCGCATTGCGCGGACACAGATCGATTATTTACACGAGAATTTAAATATGACTCTCAAGCCAGTAAATATTGCAGTCGTTGATAAAGAGACGATTGTCAAAGCTGACGTTCTGCGCAGTGAAAAGGTTGGCAGTGCTGTCAAAATTAAGGCCATCCCGCATGCAAAATACATTCTTGCTGAAGGGGAAAATGGCGTCGCGCCAGAAAACATTACGCTGAAACGCGTAGGCAAAGACCTGTTCGTCATGCTGGAAGGCACCGACGAGGATCAGCCGCAGCTGATCATTGAAGGCTATTTCGATAACCCGGGCGAGCTGGTGGGGAAAGGCGAAGACGGTCAATGGCATGAGTACATTGCCACTGACGGCGATGACGACCACAAAGCCGCTTTCCTGCTGGACGGCGAATCCTCCGCTCAGGCGCTGGGCGCGGGCGCGATTGCGAGCCTGGACGGTCTGGCCGTTGCGGGCACTGCGTTTTCTCCTGCTCTGCTGGCGCTGGGTGCGTTAGCGGGGCTGGGAGCGCTGGTGGGGATCGGCGCCATTATTGACCATAACCGTAACGGTGGTAATGGCAGTAAAAACAAACCTTCTGTCACGACCCCTGAACTGACCGACGTACACGATGATTACGGCAGCAAAACCGGCTCGATCCCACAAAACGGCGTGACCGATGACGCTACGCCAACCTTTAGTGGCAAAGGCAAACCGGGCGATATCGTTGAGTTCTGGGAAAACAACGTCAAGCTCGGCGAAACCCGCGTGGGCGCTGACGGCAAATGGACCTGGACGCCTGAAACCCCGCTGGCGCACGGCGACCACAGCATTGTGCTGATCGGTAAAGGCCCGGATGGCCGCACCAGCGCGCCGAGCGACCCGTTTGATTTCACCGTGGATCTGGAAGCGCCCGCCAAACCTGTCATTGGCGAAGTGGAAGACGACGTTGGCGAGAAAACTGGCCCAATTCATAACGGCGATAATACCGATGATAAACAGCCGGTATTCCGCGGTGAAGGCGGCACGCCGGGTGACACCGTTAAGCTGATTGTGGACGACAAAGTCGTTGGCACCGGCGTTGTTGGCGAAGACGGTAAATGGGAAGTCACGCCTGAGAAACCGCTGCCGGAAGGCAGTCACACCGGGAAGGTGATCATCACCGATCCTGCGGGCAACGAGAGCGTCCCGTCTGACGACTTTAAATTTGTCGTGGTGCCGGAAAAACCGGTGATTGGCGTCGTGGAAGATGACGTCGGTTCCGTTGTGGGTCCGATTAAAAACGGCGGCGCGACGGATGATACGCAGCCGACGTTCCGTGGCGAAGGTTCAACACCTGGCGATACCGTTAAGCTGATTGTGGACGACGAAGTGGTCGGCACCGCGATCGTGGGTGAAGACGGTAAATGGGCCGTCACCCCGGAAAAACCGCTGCCGGAAGGCGAGCATATCGGGAAGGTGGTGATCACCGATCCGGCAGGCCATGCGGGCGAACCGTCTGATGACTTTAAGTTTATCGTCGATCTGGAGGTTCCTGCCAAACCTGTCATTGGCGAAGTGGAAGACGACGTTGGCGAGAAAACCGGCCCGATTCATAACGGCGATAATACCGATGATAAACAGCCGGTATTCCGCGGTGAAGGCGGCACGCCGGGTGACACCGTTAAGCTGATTGTGGACGACAAAGTCGTTGGCACCGGCGTTGTTGGCGAAGACGGTAAATGGGAAGTCACGCCTGAGAAACCGCTGCCGGAAGGCAGTCACACCGGGAAGGTGATCATCACCGATCCTGCGGGCAACGAGAGCGTCCCGTCTGACGACTTTAAATTTGTCGTGGTGCCGGAAAAACCGGTGATTGGCGTCGTGGAAGATGACGTCGGTTCCGTTGTGGGTCCGATTAAAAACGGCGGCGCGACGGATGATACGCAGCCGACGTTCCGTGGCGAAGGTTCAACACCTGGCGATACCGTTAAGCTGATTGTGGACGACGAAGTGGTCGGCACCGCGATCGTGGGTGAAGACGGTAAATGGGCCGTCACCCCGGAAAAACCGCTGCCGGAAGGCGAGCATATCGGGAAGGTGGTGATCACCGATCCGGCAGGCCATGCGGGCGAACCGTCTGATGACTTTAAATTTATCGTCGATCTGGAAGCACCAGTCAAACCTGTCATTGGTGACGTTGAGGATGACGTCGGCCCGGTTACCGGCCCGATTCACAACGGGGACACCACCGACGACACCCAGCCGGTATTCAGTGGCGACAACGGTACGCCAGGCGACACCGTGCGCCTGATTATTGACGATGAAGTGGTAGGTACCGCGATTGTCGGCGATGACGGCAAATGGGAAGTCACACCTGAGAAACCGCTGCCAGAAGGGGATCATGAAGCGGTTGTCGTGATCGTTGATCCGGTCGGTAACGTCAGCGATCCGTCCGATCCGATCGGCTTCATCGTTGATACCACGCCGCCGGTAAAACCGACGATTGATAGCGTGTTTGATAATGCGGGGCTGAAAACGGGCAACCTGACGAGCGGTGATATCACCGATGACAGCACTCCGGACTTTACCGGTACTGCGGAGAAAAACAGCGTGGTGCGCATCATTGTCAACGGTAAAGAAGTGGATTCCGTTACCGCCGATCCAACCGGTAAATGGACCTGGACACCGTCTCCGGCGCTGACCAACGGCCACTACGATGTGCGCGTGATTGCTGAAGACAAGGCCGGGCTGCGTTCTGAGCCGTCTGACGCGTTCTCGTTCGATCTGGTCGCAGGCGGCGTGCCGACTGCGCCAGCTATTACCGATGTGATTGACGATGTAGATGCCTACACCGGCACCGTACAGCAGGGCGGTATCACGAACGATGACAAACCGACCATCACCGGTACCGGTCAGGAGGGGACCACGGTTTACCTGTACGACGGTACGAATCCGCTGCCGATCGGTAGCGCTGTGGTCAAGGATGGCACCTGGACTATTGATTTCGACACGCCGCTGGCGCAGGGCGAGCACCGCTTCCGCGCGGTCGCGGAAAATGCCGTTGGCAACCGCAGCCCGGAAACCGGCGAGTGGGTGATTATTGTCGATTCTGTTAAACCGCTGGCGGCTACGGATATTGAACTGTGGGACGACTTCGGTACGCCAGGCATTATCGCCAATAACGACACCACCGATGACAACACCCCGACCTACCGCGGCAAGGGCGAGCCTGACGGTACCGCGATCATCGATCTGGGTAACGGCACCACGGTGCGCGTGCCGATTGATGGCAGCGGTAACTGGAGCTACACCCCGGCGCCTGCGCTAGCGGATGGTGACTACACCTGGAAAGTCTCGATTGAAGACAAAGCGGGGAACATGGGCCCAGAGTCCGACCCTATCCACTTTATCGTCGATACCAGCCACAACGGCGTCTCTATTAGCCACGTGGAAGATGATGAAGGCGCGCTGAAAGGCAATCTGGCCAGCGGCAGCCATACCGATGACACGACACCGACCGTTGTGGGCCGCGCGACGCCTGGTGCCGAGGTCAAAGTCTACCTGGACGGTAAGTTTGTCGACAGCGTGATCGCCAACCCGACGACCGGTGAGTGGAAATACACCTTCAACCCGGCGCTGACCGCTGACGGAACGTACCAGATCACCGCCAGTGAAAATACCGGCACCGGTGACAGCGCCCAGACCGCGCCGTTTGAACTGACGCTGGACACCCGCGTACCGGTTGGCTCGTTTGATAGCGTTTCCGATGACGTCGGCCTGGTGCAGGGCGATCTGGCCAACCCGGCCGTGACCGATGACACCACGCCAACTCTGCACGGGACCGGCGTCGCGGGCGATACCGTCTTTATTTACGACGGTACCACGCTGCTGCATACCGTGACCGTTGATCCGGACGGGTCATGGAACTACACCCTGCCGGCACAGAACAACGGCACGGAGCTGTCCCTGAGGACGGTATTCCAGAGCCCGACCGGTGTGAGAAGCGCGCCGTCCGCGGAGTGGAAAATCACCATTGATACCGAAGCCCCGGTAAGCAGCGCGGTGGTGGATGCGATGACCCATGACTCCGGCGTCAGCGGCAGCGACTTTATTACTAACAATGGTCAGGCCGGTGGTCTGGTCAGCGGCCATCTCTCCGCGCCGCTGGAAGCGGGCGGCAAGGTGCTGGTCTCTACAGATGGCGGGAAAACCTGGCTTGAAGCGATGGTTGACGGCGACAAATGGGCGTTTGTTGACGGGCAGGCCCACAGCGCGGACTGGACGGTGCTGACCCGCGTGGTCGATGCCGCCGGGAACTACACCGAATCCTCCCAGAAAGTGGTGCTGGATCAGGTGGCACCGGATGAGCCGACCGACGTGGTGCGCAGCGGTAACGACGTGACGGTAACGCTGCCGGGGAGCGGCGTTGTCGAGGGCGACACCGTGCTGGTGAAGAGCGGCGACATTACCGTCACCCATACGCTGACGGCGACAGACATCGCTAACGGCAACGTGACGTTGACCATGCCTGCGGGCGGCTACACCGATATTCCGGTCGGCGCGGCGATTGTTGACGCGGCGGGTAACAGCTCCAGCTACCGCACCAGCGCGTTCACCAGCACCAACAGCTTCGAAGACGATACGGAGTTCGCGGACATTAATGCAGGCGCATGGGTGCACGGGATGCGTTTCTCCCACACACCGGATACCGGCACGGCGGATTATGAGTTCGACAGACAGGTCATTGGCACGGGAAGCACCAACAGCCTGTATCTGTACAGCACCTCTACAGATACCGGGATGGAAGCCAGCATGTTTGTTGACTTCCAGTATGGCGCCAAAACGATCGATTTCGTCTTCAACCCGCGCTTTGCCGGTCCGTCGACGGTGGTGACGTTCTACGACGTCAACGGCGATGTGATTAGCTCTCAGCCGGTGAACGCCTTCATCGGCAACCGTAACGTCCCGGTGTCGTTCACCAGCCCGGATGATACCCCGGTTTACCGGATGGAGATCCATCACGAGGAACTGGCGAGCAGCTCTGGTTTTGGTTTCAGCATCGATAACCTGGTGGTGAGCGGAACGGCGAAAACAGTAACGCCTGGCGAATTCCTGGCGGATAACCAGGGCGATGTCTGGTACGGCGACGCGGCGGACAACCTGTATCAGGTTGCGGACGTGGCCAGCCTGACCAATGCGGTGATTCAGGGCGGAGAAGGGACCGACACGCTGAAGCTGCTGGGGGCGGATCAGCATCTCGACCTGAGCGCGCTGACGCACCCTGTTCAGTCGGTGGAAGTGTTCGACATTACGGGAACAGGTAACAACACCCTGACGCTGAGCGCGGGGGATGTGCTGGAAAACGCCACGCAGAACCTGTTCCACGACAACGACTTCAACCAAATGATGGTGAAGGGCGACGCGGGCGACGTGGTGAACCTGAGCGACCTGCTGCCGAATGGTATGGACCCGGGGAACTGGACCGATGGCGGGACGGTGAATGTTGGAGGAGTGGAGTATCAGTCTTACCAGATGGATAGCCTGAATACCGAGATCCTCGTTCAGATGGGAGTGACGGTCACGCTACAGAACCATTAATTGATACCAGGAAAGGGAGGTTCCTTCGCCGGAACCTCCAGAGTTTTAGACCAGAACATAAACAGAATTTATTTGGAAAATTTTATGAAAAAGACCATTGCTTCTACTAACAATACCGAACCCAACATCACCGCTCTGCCGCCGCTGCCAACGGACGTTTTACTGTGGAACGACTACCAGTTCCCACGCGAAATTCACAACGGTGATCCGAGTGAAGATAACACCCCAACCTTCAGCGGTAAGGGTGAGCCGGGCATGACGGCGGTGATCGACCTCGGTGGCGGTCAGAGCGTTCGCGTACCGGTAACCGCAGCAGGCACCTGGAGCTGGACGCCAGCACCAGCGCTGGCTGACGGCAATTATACCTGGTCTGTTTCCCTGGAAGACGCGCAGGGCAACCGGGGGCCTTCTACCGCGCCCATCAGCTTCACCATTGATACGGTGGGTAACGCGGTTTCTATCAGCCACGCTGAAGACAACACCGGTCCGCTGACCAACCCGCTGGCAAGCGGCAGCAGCACCGATGACGTGAACCCGGTTATCGTGGGCACGGCGACGCCTGGCTCGCTGGTCACGCTGTACGTTGACGGTAAACCAGTCGGTGAAAAGACTGCCGATCCTGTTACCGGCGAGTGGTCTATTGAGATCAATCCGGCGCTGGAATCGGGTAAAACCTACGAAATTACTGCAGGTGAATACAGCGGCCCGGGTGAGATCCCTGCGCCGACGCGTCCGTTCCTGCTGACCATCGACACCGTTGTGCCGACAGGCACCTTCGATCGCATCGAAGATAACGAAGGCCGTTATCAGGGCGATGTGGCGAACCCGGGCGTCACCGATGACACCACCCCAACCCTGCACGGTACTGGCCATCCGGGTGATACCGTGTTCGTGCGCAACGGCAGCGACATTATTGATTCTGTCACCGTTCGCCCTGATGGCAGCTGGGAATATACCCTGCCTGAACAGAAGAACGGCACTGCGCTGGACGTCAGCGTGGTCTTCCGTGGCCCAACGGGGGTGGAAAGCGCACCGACTGCGCCGTGGAAGCTGGTGATTGATACCGAAGCGCCGAACAAACCGATCATTGGTGATGTGGAAGACGACCAGGGCCCGGTTGTTGGCCCGATTCACAACGGCGACACCACCGACGACACGCAGCCGGTATTCAGCGGCGAAGGCGCCGTGCCTGGCGATACCGTTGAGCTGATTGTTGACGATGAAGTGGTCGGTACGGCTACCGTGGGCGACGACGGTAAATGGGAAGTGACCCCGGAAAACCCACTGAAAGACGGTGAGCATCAGGCCGTGGTGGTGATCCGCGATCCGGCAGGTAACGCCAGCGATCCGTCCGATCCGATCGGCTTTATCGTGGACACGCAGCCACCGGCGAAACCGACAATTGATACCGTGTATGACGATGCAGGTCAGCAGATCGGCAATATCGCAAACGGCGGTATCACGGACGACAGCACCCCGGACTTCACCGGTACCGCCGAGAAGGGCAGCCTGGTGTACATCATCATCAACGGCAAAACCGTTGACTCGGTGACCGCCGACGCCGCGACCGGTATCTGGACCTGGACACCGACGCTGGGCCTGGCGAACGGTCATTACGACGTGAGCGTTGTCGCCCAGGACAAAGCGGGGCTGCGCTCCGAGCCGTCTGACACCTTCTCGTTTGATCTGCTGGCGGGCGGTATTCCGACGGCACCGGCCATCACGGACGTGATCGACGACGTTGACGCACATGTGGGGACGGTACAGAACGGCGGCATCACCAACGACGCGCGCCCAACCATTACCGGTACCGCGCAGGATGGCACTACGGTCTATCTGTACGATGGCACAAACCCGAACCCGATCGGCAGCGCCGTGGTGAAGGGCGGCCGCTGGACCATTGATTTTGATGCCGATCTGGCGCAGGGCGAGCACCGCTTCCGCGCGGTGGCAGAAGATGTGACAGGTAACCGCGGCCCGGAAACCGGTGAGTGGGTCATTATTGTGGACTCCGTCGATCCGCTGGCACCTACGGACATTGAGCTGTGGGACGACTTCGGCACGCCTGGCCTCATTGCTAATGGCGACACCACCGATGACAACACCCCAACCTACCGTGGTAAGGGTGAAGCGAACGGTACCGCGATTATCGATCTGGGTAACGGCACTACCGTGCGCGTACCGGTAGACGAGAAAGGTCACTGGAGCTACACCCCGGCGCCGGCGCTGGCGGACGGCGACTACACCTGGAAAGTCGCGATTGAAGATAAAGCAGGTAACGTCGGTCCTGAGTCTGCGCCGATCCACTTTACCGTGGATACCAGCCACAACGGCGTGTCCATCAGCCACGTGGTGGACGATCAGGGTGACTTTACCGGCAACCTGGGCAGCGGTAGCCATACCGATGACACGACCCCAACCGTGGTGGGCCGTGCGACGGCTGGCGCCCTGGTGAAGGTGTATGTTGATGGCAAATTTGTCGACAGCGTACGCGCTGACGCCGTGACCGGTGAATGGCAGTACACCATCAGCCCGGCGCTGACGGTTGATGCGACCTATAAGATCACCGCCAGCGAAGATGCAGGCGCAGGTGAGAGTGCGCAAACCGCACCGTTTGAGCTGACGCTGGATACCCGCGTGCCGACCGGTTCTCTGGATCGCGTCGCGGACGACGTGGGTCTGGTGCAGGGCGACCTGGCCAACCCGGCGGTGACCGATGACACCACCCCGACCCTGTATGGTAAGGGCGTGGCGGGGGATGTGGTCTTTATTTACGACGGCACCCGACTGATTGATTCTGTCACCGTAGGGCCAGCGAACACCTGGAACTTTACCCTGCCGCAGCAGAACAACGGCACTGAGCTGTCCCTGACGGCGGTATTCCAGAGCCCGACCGGCGTGAAGAGTGCCTCAACGGCACCGTGGAATATCACCATTGATACGCAGGCACCGGATGCGCCAACGATCAAGGGCATGTATGACGATGCAGGCACGCTGATTGTCGACGGTAGCCGTTCACGCGACGCGACGCCGGAGCTGCGCGGTACCGCTGAGAAAGGCAGCCTGGTGAAAATCTATGGCCCGGACAGCAAAGAGCCGATTGCCTCGGTCTATGCCGACACGAACGGCGAATGGAAATGGACCTCGCCAGTACTGTCCGATGCAAAACACGACTTCTACGTGAGGGCGCAGGATAAGGCAGGGAACGTCTCCGGTGAGTCCAACCACTACGGTCTGGAAGTGGACACGAAATCGACCACGCCGGTTATTCTAGGCGCGTACGATGACGTGGAAGGCGGCATCTACAAAGCACTGGTACCGAACGGTGGGCTGACCAACGACGCGAATATGGAGCTGCGCGGGACGGCGGAAGCGAACAGCATCGTCTACATCTACAACGCGTATAACGACGCGGTGCTGGATACGGTTAAAGCCGGTCCGGACGGTAAATGGAGCTGGGAGCGTGCGGTCGCGAATACCGCTGAAGGCCGTCCGCACATGTTCTACACCATCGCCAAGGACGACCTGGGCAACGTCTCAGCAAAATCGGCGACCTACTCACTGAACGTGGATACGGTCAATGCCGCGCCGGTGATTACTGGTTCCTGGGATGACGTTCAGGGGGGCGTCTATAACGGTCTGGTGGGTAACGGCGGCGTTACCAACGACAGAACGCTGGATTTACGCGGCACGGCGGAAGCGGGCAGCGTGGTGTATATCACCAACCCGGCCAACGGCGCGGTGTATGGTTCGACCACGGCAGGTACGAATGGACAATGGTCATTCCCGGTCACGACCAACTATAACCAGACGTATAACTTCCAGGCTTACTCGATTGATAAAGCCGGAAACCGTTCGGTCAACTCAACGAACTTCGCGATTACGGTGGATACGGTCAATGCCGCGCCGGTGATCACCGGTTCCTGGGATGATGTTCAGGGTGGTGTGTATAACGGTCTGGTGGGTAACGGTGGCGTTACCAACGACAGAACGCTGGATTTACGCGGCACGGCGGAAGCGGGCAGCGTGGTGTATATCACCAACCCGGCCAACGGCGCGGTGTATGGTTCGACCACGGCAGGTACGAATGGACAATGGTCATTCCCGGTCACGACCAACTATAACCAGACGTATAACTTCCAGGCTTACTCAATTGATAAAGCCGGAAACCGTTCGGTGAACTCGACGAACTTCGCGATCACCGTGGATACCGTGGTGGCCGCGCCAAACGTCACCGTTATCTCTGATAACGTGGCGGGCGGTAAAGTCGGTAACCTGGTTGACGGGGAACGTACCAACGACAACCGTCCAACCATTAACGGTAATGGCGCAGAACCGGGTGCGAAGATTGAGATCGTACTGGCGCTGGGCGCGCAGGGATGGACGAGCGGGACAAACCTCGTTTACACCACCACCGCCAAAGCCGATGGCACCTGGAGCCTGGAAATTCCGAAGGCGCTGCAGGATGGCACATGGTATTTCCGCGCCAAACAGACCGATATGGCGGGTAACACCAGCGCACTGGGCAACCAGCATTATGTGGTTGTCGATACGGTTAACGCCGCACCGACCATTACCAGCGTGATGGATAACGTCGGAAATGAAACGGGTAACGTAGCGAACCTGGGGAAAACGGATGACAGCACACCAACGTTAAACGGTACGGCAGAGGCAGGCAGCACGGTCTATATCGCCGTGAATGGCGCAACGTACAGCACCGTCGCCACCAACGGCAACTGGAGCTTTACGCCACCAGCGTTGCCGCTGGGTAACCATACCTTTAGCGTGTTCTCGATTGACCAGGCGGGTAACAAGAGTGCGGGTGTGTCACGTAGTCTGACGATTGTGTCGCCGAAAACGAGCGGATTTGAGAATTTCGATTCTTATCCGATTGAAACAATGAATAAAGGAACATATACGTCAAAAAATGGCCTGAAATTTACGTTGAACGACAACTACTATCCTGGATACGGCGGGGCGATGACGCATACAGATGCCTACGGCGGCCGTGCATTAGCGCCATTTGGCAATATGACCATGCATTTCGATGGTGTGAATGCGGTAAGCATGAAGATTTCTGGTGCGAATGATGCCATTCAATCGAGTGTCGTGAAGTCAACTTACGTTGTCTACGATACCGCTGGAAAGGTGATTACCTCCGGATATCTGCCTTCAGGAAATGCCACATTCTCCGCCACCGCACCAGCGGGACGCGAGATTGGTGATATTGTGTTCAATATGGGACGCGGTGCCAGCAGTGGTCTGTCGGGTGGTGGTAACACGACCAACACCGATCAGTACCTGATTGATGACGTTCGCTGGACGGTTAACACCTCACGCTCTGCTTCCAGAAGCATGATGATGAACACCGAAGAGCAGCATGACGATAATAACCATCTTGTCAGTACGCTGAACGATCGTGAGATCAATCTGGATAACCTCCAGCACAAGACCATCGATCTGACCAACAGCAAGCAGGACAAGCTGAATATCAGTCTGCACGACGTACTGACCCACGCTGAAAAAGACCTGTTCATTGCTGATGGCAACAAGCAGTTGATGGTGCAGGGGAATAAAGGCGATGTGGTGAACCTGAACGATCTGCTGCCTGACAACAGCGATCCGGGTAACTGGACCAACGCAGGTAACGTCAAGGTCTCCGGTGTGGAATACCAGGTGTACCACATGGAAAACCATGACGTGGAGCTGCTGGTACAGACCGGCGTCACCGTCAACGTGAATAATCACTAACTAAAACTTTTCCGGGCCCCTGAGAGGGGGCCCGTGGAGGATTTATGACTTTTTTCAAGACCTCTTTATTCGCGGCGCTGTTTACCTCCTCCGCATTGATCATTCACCCGGCACTGGCGGCGGAAAACTTTGGTAAGACGTATCAGCCCGTTGCGCCTGTCGGCCAGACGCAAACCCAGGTGGTTTACTACCGTGACGCCAGCAATACCGCAGGCGGCGCAGCGCATATTTATGTCGATAATGAATTCCACGACGCCCTGCTGCCGGGCGGCTATACCGTGTTCTGTCTGGCGCCGGGCAAGCACAATCTGGGCGCGTACCAGAATGATGCGCCACAGTATCGCGGCAAAGAGCAGGGCTACAACGTCGAGATGAGCGGCGGTCAGACCTACTTCGTGCGCGTCAACCACACGATGAATGCCGTGCCGGAAGCGCGGACCCGCGAGCAGGCGGAAAAGGATCTTGTGGGGCTGCGCGAGCAGATCCACGTGCTGTCCCGTGCCTCCAGCGTCGAAGCCTGTAAGAATCTTGCGCCACAGTACAAGGATTACACCCTCTCCGGGGATGTGATGTTCCGCTTTGGTCAGTCTGGCGTGAAAGGTGTTTCCGCTCAGGGCCATCAGGCGGTGAAAGATCTGGTGGCGACGATCAGACGTGAAAACGTTGAACTGAAGCAGATCCAGGTGATCGGCCACACGGACGCCATTGGCAGCGATCGCAGCAACTATGCCCTTGGTCTGAAGCGTGCCCAGACCGTCCGCACCATGCTGGCAGAAAACGGTCTCCCGGCGCGCCTGATGACCGCTTCCAGCGTGGGCAGCGATGAGCCTGTGGTGAACGACTGCGCGGCATCCGATAAAAAAGCCCTGATTGCCTGCAATGCGCCTAACCGTCGTGTGGTAGTGCGTGTCAGCGGTGGTCAGGATGTAAGTGCGCCAGCACAAAAGTAGTTTATTTTTCATCTGTTTATGCCGGGTGACGCTTCGCTTACCCGGCCTGCTTTACGGAAAGCATTTTCCTACCCCTTCCTTTTTCGTGTCAAAAAATAAGCAGGTCCATTGAGACAGGTCTCATTAAGGCAAGACCATTCCGCGTGACAGAATATTCCTAATTCACTGCAAAAAGTTAATTTATCTTTTTGATTTAATTGTCTTTTAACAACCAGGAACACGCGAAATATGGAATCCTCAATGGCCAATACCCAGGAGGAACAGCTGCACACGCTCGCCCGTGATACCCGCCTGAATGACGACTCTCTGCTCAGAAGCATTGCCTGGCTGTCTGAGCATTATGGTCTGGGTAAAAGCGACGATGTGTTGCTGGCTGGTCTGCCTGTCGAACAAATCCTCACACCCTCTTTAGCGCTTGATGCGCTCAAAAACGCCGGTATCACCGGGGGGCTCATCAAGCGTAACAGCGCTGAACTGCCCGAGCAGGTTTTCCCCATGATTCTACTGCGCAAAGGTGCGGGCGGCATGGTGCTGCTTGCGCGCGAGCGTCGTAAAAATGCCGATGATAAATGGGATCTGTTTTACACCCTGATCATGCCGGAAGTGGGTAACGAGCCGGTTGAGCTGAACCATGAGGCGCTCAGCGAGCTGTATGTCGGTTATGCCATTGCGGCAAAGCCCACGGCGCGCATTGACAGCCGGGTCAGCGACATCGCGCCGCCGCAGCCGAAAGGCCACTGGTTGTTCAGCACCCTGTGGCGCTACCGTAGCTACTACCGCAGCGCCGCGCTGGCCTCGGTGCTGGTCAACGTCCTGGCGCTGGCGTCGGTCTTCTTTACCATGAACGTCTACGACCGTGTGATCCCGAACCAGGCGTTTACCACGCTCTGGTCGCTGGCGATTGGCGTGCTGGTGGCGATGGTCTTTGAGGCTGTCACCCGTACGGTGCGGGCGCATCTGCTTGATACCGCTGGAAAGAAAGCGGATCTGATCGTCGGCAGCATTCTGTTTCGCCAGTCGCTGGCGGTCAAAATGGAGCATAAACCGGCCTCTTCCGGCTCGTTTGCCAACCAGCTGCGCGAGTTTGAATCCGTCCGCGACTTCGTCTCTTCCGCGACGCTGGCAGCGATTGCCGACCTGCCGTTTGTGCTGCTGTTTATCGGCATTATTTTTGCCATCGGCGGCTCGCTGGCCATTATTCCCCTGTTGATGTTACCGATGATCCTGGTGGTGAGCCTGCTGATCCAGTGGCCGCTGGCAAAAGTTATGAAAGCCAGCCTGCAGGAAGCGTCGTTAAAGCAGGGCGTACTGATTGAATCCATCGAAGGGATGGAAACCCTCAAGTCGGTGGGCGGTGAATCCTGGATGCAGAGCCGCTGGCAGAAGTTCAGCGCCATGCAGTCCAGCAGCGCCGCGGCGTCCAAACACTACTCGACGCTGGCCATGAACTCGGTGAGCTTCCTGCAGCAGCTGCAGACGGTGCTGCTGATTGTGACCGGGGTATACCTGATTGATGCCGGTCACCTGACCCAGGGCGCGCTGATCGGTACCGTGATGCTGGCGGGCCGCGTGACCGCGCCATTAAGCCAGGTGATTGGTCTGGCCGTGCGTTTTCAGCAGGCGAAGGCCGCGCTGAGCTCGCTGAACAGACTGATGGAGCATCCTACCGACCGCAGCAGCGAGATCGACTACATCAAACAGCCTGAGCTGAATGGCGATATCGAGCTGAAAGGGGTGACCTTCTCCTACCCGGCACCGCCGATGCAGCCTAACCCGGAGATCCTGAAAGGGGTCAACCTGACGATTAAGCCGGGCGAGCGCGTGGCGATTGTCGGCAAAATCGGCAGCGGCAAATCGACCCTGCTGCGCATCATTGCCCGTCTCTACACCCCGGTGAAAGGGCAACTGTTCAGCAGCGGGCTGGATGTAAACCAGATTGAGCCCTCCGACTGGCGTAACAACGTGGGCTTTGTCGGCCAGGAAGCGCGCCTGTTTTACGGCACCCTGCGTGAAAACATCATGATTGGCCGCCAGAACGCCTCCTCCGATGAATTCCTGCACGTGCTGCGCCTGACCGGGCTGGATCAGATAGCCGCGCGCCATCCTCGCGGGATCCACATGCCGGTGGGCGAGCAGGGGAATAGTCTCTCCGGTGGCCAGCGTCAGCTGGTGTCGCTGGCCCGTACGCTGCTGGCGAGACCCAATCTTCTACTGCTGGATGAACCCACCAGTGCGATGGATTCCCAGACGGAAGCCCTTTTCTTACAACACCTGAAAGTCGCAACGGCTGGGCACACGCTGGTTGTAGTGACCCATCGCCCGTCGCTGCTGGCGCTAGTCGATCGCCTGGTGGTGGTTGATGACGGCAAAATCGTGGCCGATGGCCCTAAACAACAGGTGTTGGCCGCCCTGAACGGCGCACCGGCTAATGACAGTTCCCCTGCGAAAGCCACGCCAGCAAAACAGCCCGTGGAGGCGACCGCATGACATTCTTTAAACGTAACACCCGACAAAAAGCCCTCTCGGCCCGCGATGCCGCCTGGATGAGCGACATTCAGGAGGCGTTATTCTCCCAGACCACGCCAAAATCACGGCTGGTACTGTGGCTGATCCTCGTCGTCTTCTGCGGCTTCCTGGTCTGGGCCCATTTCGCGAAAGTGGAAGAGATCACCAAAGGCGACGCCAAAATCGTCTCGAAAAGCCGCGAGCAAATTATCCAGAGCCTGGAGGGCGGTATTCTCGAAGAGCTGAACGTCCGTGAAGGCGACATCGTCGAGCCGGGGCAGGTGCTGCTGAAAATTGACCCGACCCGCGCCCAGTCCAGCTACCAGGAGACGCTGCGTAAAGTGGTCGCCCTTGAGGCCACGGTCGATCGCCTGCGTGCCGAAGCATATGGCCTGCCGCTGACCTTCAGCGACCGCGTGAAGCAGTACCCGTCAGAAGTGGAGCTGGAAACGCATGCCTATAACAGCCGCAAGCAGGCGCTGGAAGAGGGCATTGCCTCGCTGGAAAAAAGCTACCGCCTGGCGCAGAACGAGATCGCCATGTCCGAGCCGCTGGCCGCGCGCGGCCTGCTCTCGGAAGTGGAACTGCTGCGCATGCGCCGTCAGGCCAACGATCTGCAGTCGCAGATTGTTGAACGCCGCAACCGCTACCAGTCCGATGCTAACGCCGAGCTGATTCGCCAGGAGCTGGATCTGGTGCAGGCCCAGGAGAGCCTGACCGGACGCGCTGACGTGGTGAGCCGGACCACCATCACCGCGCTGGTGAAAGGCACGGTAAAAAACGTGCGTGTCACCACCATCGGCGGCGTTATCCAGCCGGGTGAACACATTATGGAAATCGTGCCGCTGGAAGACCAGCTGCTGGTGGAAGGGAAAATCAAACCGTCTGACGTGGCCTTCCTGCATGCCGGATTACCGGCGATGGTGAAGATCACCGCCTACGATTTCGGCATCTACGGCGGTCTGAAAGGGCACGTCTCTCTCGTCAGCCCGGACACGCTGAAGGATGACGCCAAAGCCGCCGCCGGTCGCCCTGACGACACCTACTACCGGGTGATGGTCTTAACCGACAGCAGCACGCTGACGGCAGGCGGTAAATCCCTGCCGATTATTCCCGGCATGATCGCCACGGTGGAAATTCGCACCGGTGAAAAAACCATTCTCGACTACCTGTTGAAACCTATCTTCAAAGCGAAGGAAGCGTTCCGCGAGCGTTAATATGAAAAGTGAATCTATTTTTATGCAGCGCCGTCTGGCGGCACTGCTGACGGCCGCGGCTTGCCTGGCATCGGCCAAAAGTGCAGCAAATAGTGATGGCTTATTAGCCTTTGTGCCTGTGGACTTTGTGGTAAAATCTCGCATGGTGATGGCCTCCACGCCGCCGGCGCCCGCCGCGCCGCTGGTGGAGCAGGCACCGGTGAAACCGGTGGTTGCTGCGCCCAAACGCGAAAACACGGCCCCGTCTTCAACGGCCCGGGTACCCAGTGAACAGGATATTCGCGAACTGTTTAATGACGCGGTCAATACCGCGCTGAGTATCAGCCCGGAAGTGCGTGGTGCGAATTTCAATACGGAAGCGGCAGAAGCGAACGTGGATGAAGCCAAAGGCCAGCGCTGGCCGCAAATTGACGTTGGCACCCGTTCCAAAAGCTATCAGTTTGGTGGCGGTGAGCGCCGCTATAGCGACAGCCGCCCGGCGGTCACCGTCAATATGGCGACCACACTGCTCGACTTTGGCCGCACCAGTAACACCATTAAAAGCCGCGAAGCATTGCATGACGCGGCCATCAATAACGTTGATGCGCAGGCGGAAGATATCGCCTGGCAGGTCAGCAGTTCACTGATTGAGCTGAGCAAACAGCGCCAGATCATCAGCCTGAGCCAAAAGTACGTGGCGCGGATGAACGAGCTGGTCGCGATGCTGGACGGGATTGTGAAGGTCGACCAGGGGCGTCGCAGCGAGCTGACCCAGGCCCGGGGGCGTCTGCTGCAGGCGCAATCTTCGCTGGATACGGCCGTCTCGCGTGCCCGTGATATTGAAATCACCCTTAATCGCCTGCTGGGCGATAAAAAAGTGCCTCTGCCGGCGGCGACCGTCTGGAACCTGAAGCCGGGTGAACTGACGTCACAGCTTTCGGCCATCGACAGCCATCCGACGATCCGTCAGGCGAAGGCGGAAACCGCGTCGGCGCTGGCGGATGCGGATGCGGCACGTTCGGCGTCATACCCGACGGTCACCTGGAACGTGGGCAAAAGTACCGGGCGTGACGAGCTGGGGCGGGAGCAATCCTGGGAGACCGGGGTGAACGTAAGCTGGCCGATTTTCCGCGGTGGTTCGCAGCGCGCCGCTGAACTCTCCGCCGCGCGTCGTGCTGACGCCAGCAGAGAAGCCATTGAAAAACAGTTACGCGATCTCGATAACCGCGTGCGTGCGGCCGATCACGATGCCCGCAGCATGCTGGAGCGCGCTGAGTTGTACCATGACTTAGCCTTTGAATCCGATCGCATTCGCCATGATTTCTTCGATCAATGGTACCACCTTGGCAGACGAACCCTGCTGGATGTGCTGAGTGCAGAAAGTGATTATTACGGTAACCAGGTGGCAGAAGCCACCAACCGCTTTGACGCTTACGCTGCTATTTTTCGTAGTTATGCCAGTGCGGGGACATTATTGCAGTGGCTGAGAAAGCCTTAATCAGCCATTTTTTATCAGGACCCCAGCAGGCACAGAAAGAGAGTGCAGATGAACCCGTTTTCAGGAAAAAAAATCTATATCGCCTTACTCGACGATCATCCGATTGTGCGCAAAGGGCTGGAAATTATTTTCAGCCAGGAGCCGGATTTCGAACTGAAGGGCAGCTTTGCCAGCCGTATTGATCTGATGAACTTCTTACGCACCAACCGTATTGATGTGCTGATCCTCGACTATTTACTCGGTGAGGACGACATCGACGGATTACCGATGATCAAACAGCTGATGAGCAATTTCCCGTGGCTGAAAATTTTGCTCTCATCGACGCTGGAAAATACCGCGATTGTCCGTCAGGCGCTGAAGGCGGGCGTGCGCGGACATATCGGGAAAAGCCGCGACGCCTCGGAAGTGGTCGCGGCGGTACGCCAGGTGGCAGCGGGGCATATCTGCCTCTCCGAAAGCATGGAGAAAGAGTTTTATCTTATCTCCGAGCCGACGGCACCGGGTGAGGTGGAAGACGAGCAGCAGGTCATCGAGGGTATTGGCCGTCTGGATGAGCTTTCTCCACGGGAACTGGAAGTGTTACGCCTTTTCCTGTCCGGAATGTCGGTACTGCAAATTTCTGAGAAGTTCAGCCGGAGCCGTAAAACGGTCAGCGGCCAGAAGAAATCGGCGATGAGAAAGCTGGGGGTCAAGACCGACCCGGAGCTGTTCCTCTGGCACGACCAGCTGCTGTGATCCTCCACTGAGAGCCGCTTTTCTTGCCGGGTGGCGCTGCGCTTACCCGGCCTGCTCCACGTTGTAGGTCCGTGCATTGCGCAGCGCCTTTGCCAGATCGCTAATCGAGCACGGCTTAAACAGACAATCGTTCATTCCCGCCTGTAAACACCGCTCCGTAATCTCATGCATCGCGTTGGCGGTAAAGCCAATAATCCACGCCGGATCCCGACCCTGTTCGCGCTCGGCATCGCGTATCATGCCCGTCAACTGGTAGCCGTTAATGCCCGGCATATTACAGTCGGTGATGATCACATCAAACGCCGTGTCGGCCCAGATGTTGAGCGCCTCATCGCCGCTGGCCGCCAGATGTGCGTGCTGGCCCAGCCAGGCCAGCTGTTTGGCCAGCAGGATCCGGTTTGCCGGGTTGTCATCCACCACCAGCACCTTCAGCGCCGGTAACGTTTCCTCTTCCGCCTGCGACGGGGCGCGGGGGGTAACGGCACGGGTCACTTTTGGCAGGGAGAAGGTCGCGCGTACCGTGGTGCCGACCTGCTTTTCGCTGGTGAGGGTGAGCGTGCCATTCATGCTTTCACAAATGGTCCGGCTGATATAAAGCCCGAGTCCCGTTCCTGCCCGGCGGTTATCCGCCTGGCTGAACGGTTTGAAGAGGGCGGCCTGCTGGCTGGCATCAATACCGACGCCGCTGTCCTGCACCTCAATCACAAACTGGACAGCATCGCCCTCTTCCTGTTGCGATAAGGTCAGCGTAACGCCGCCGCGATCGGTAAACTTAATGGCGTTGCTCAGTAAATTGGAGAGCACCTGCTTAATACGCAGCGGATCGGCGTAGACCTCATACAGCGGCGTGGTCGGGAAGACTTTCTCCAGCCGGATATTCTTTTCAATCGCCACCCCCTGGAATACCCGCATCATGTTGTCGATGAGCTTGCCAAAATGCACCGGCTCCGGATTGAAATCGAGATGTCCCCCCTCGATGCGGGAGATATCGAGAATATCGCCAATTAACCCCACCAGCCCTTCTGCCGAGTCGTAAGCGACTTCCAGCGCCTGCAGATCGTGTTCGCCCCGGCGTCCTTTTTTCAGCACGATGTCCAGCATGCCGATAATCGCATTCATCGGGGTGCGGATCTCATGACTCATGGTTGACAGGAAGACCGATTTTGCCCGGTTAGAGTCTTCGGCCCGCTCTTTCGCCTCGCTCAGCTCCGCCAGCAGCGATTCACGTTCAGTCAGCATCTCACGAAGCTGGCTGAGCTGTTCGTTCAGCTGTCGGCGCAGGGCGGCTTTACGCACGATCTGCCGACGTAAATAGAGCGCCCACCCCAGCGCCAGCAGCACCAGCACGGCGCTGAAGATGCCCGTGGCAATCAGCACCTCGCGATAGCGATACCAGAAGCTGTCCACCACCACCAGCTCGTTCGGTCGCCAGCGGTTCGCCAGATTCTCCATCTCAATGGGGGAGATGCTCAGCAGCACTTTATCCAGAATACGTTGCAGTTCGGGGCTGGCCAGCCCCACGCCAAACGAGATCCAGACGGGAGAATCGCCGACGATCGACACCACTTTCAGCCGATCCGGGAAGTTGGTGTAGATCTGATAATCCGTCATCACCAGAATGCCGAGCGCCGCATCGGCATCGCCCTCGGTAATGCTGGCGAGCAGCTGCGATTCATTGCCCACGTGAACAATCTTGATCTCCGGGTAACGCTCGCGCACCCACTGCTCCACGGCAATGTCTTTGACCACCGCCAGGCGCTTGCCGCGCAGATCGGCCAGGGTGTGGATGTCGTTGCGTGAGGTTGAGGTGGTCAGGGAAAATGCGCTGCGCAAGTAGGGGCGCGTGAAGAGGAGCTGAGACTGACGCGCCTCGCTGGGGGTGATTGACGCGAGCATATCCGCCTGGCCATGGTCCACCTGGGAAATTAACGCCTCCGTGGTCGTCCCGGTCTCAAAACTAAAGCGTAACCCGGTTCTCAGCGAGACAACGGAAAAGAGGTCCGCCACCACGCCACGCAGTATGCCCTTGTTATCAATAAACGAGACCGGCGCAGCGTTATCCTGGCTGTAGATAAGCACCTTCACCTCCGGATGACGGGCAATCCACGCTTTTTCCTGGTCGGTAAAATCCAGCGACTTGGTTCCCTGAGCAATATCGACCCGATCGGGCTGCCAGCGGCGATAGAGATCCAGCTTTTCCTCTTCGGGCACCGCGCGGATAGTGGCGTTGATTAAGGCATTGAGCTGCGGGTTATTCTGGCTCAGGGCGAACCCGACTTCACGGTTGGGCAGCCTGGAGAAGCGCTCGATATGAATATTGTTTAAATAGTTCCGGCTCAGGGAATAGCTGTTGCCCAGATAGGCGCGCGACTGCCCAAACGCCACGGCGCTGAGTGCGTCCTGATAGCTGTCAAACAGACGAAAGCGGGCTTTGGGGTACGCCGCTTTCACCTGAGAAAGGGGGAGATAGTCCCTGACCATTGCCACGTCGGTGTCGGCAAGATCGTCCGCGAGGGGCCGGGTGTCCCGGTCGTTAATACCCAGCACCGGTTTATCGCTGGCGTAGGGGGCTGAGAAAACAAAGGCGTCGTTGGCATCAAAAGCGGCGACAGAGGGGATAAGATCGATATCACCGCGGGCCAGCGCCTGCCACAGCTCTTCCGGCGAGTCGTACATCCGGAGCTTAACCGGCAGATTCAGCTGCCAGGAGACCAGACCAAGATAGTCAGCGCTTAAACCCTCATACTCATGACGCATATTGCGCATACCGAAGGGGGGCGCGTCATAGCGCGTAATGCCGACCGTTAAATTTTGCAAACCCTTCAGCAGCGTGGCCTGCTCTTCGGTAAGCGGTAAACGGTGCATCCCCTCAATAGGGGTACGCATCAGAATCTTATATTCTTCGCTGTGTGCTGGCGGCATCACAAATAAAAATAAAACCAGAAGCAAAAAACGACGAAGGTAGTGGCGCATATCTTTTTATAACGCTCCTGAGGATGAAGTACTAAGAGTGATATTCTGGTTAAAGGTAAAAAGTATTGTTATAAGACAAGGCTTGGTTATTATTCTGGCAATTGAGAATAACGAAAAGCGTAATGTCTGGTCAGGAACGTGATTAATTCAACGCAATCACCTCAATATTAATATAAGCGTGCCGTTTCGCCTGCTTTTCGCAGCTTAACGTATGTTTACTGGCAGGAACATCAAGACGGGTCTTGTCGCTTACCTGCCTGGCGAAGAGGAAAATAATACCCACGTTTATTTACTCCTGAGCCCGAACGATGCGCCGAACCCTTCATTCTCACGCTTCCGCAGCGAAACAACACGCCATGCGTCAGAAATTTACTGCTCTGGCTGAGCAGTACCGCCATGCTATGGCCGTCGCGGATTATGCGACCGCCTCCCTCTGCTGCGAAAAAGCGCTGGCCGTTCTGCCGCACAATATGTCGGTGCAGAGCGATTACGCCCTGAGCCTGATGCGTGCGGGAAAATATGACCAGGCGTATAAGGTCTATCGCAAGATTTATCAGTCGCCACGCCGTCATGAAGCGTCAGAAACCTGGCTCGATGGTCTGGCGGAACTGTGCGGCCATATGGGCAAAACGGATGAAATGCGCGCCTGTGGTCTGGAGTCGTTGACCCTCTCGGACCAGCGTTTTCGTCAGGGAACCGTCTGGCCGCTGCCCCAGACGCCACCGCCGCCTTTCCGGGCGGATTGCCCGGAAAAGAACATTATTGCGTTCAGTCTGTATGGCGATCAGCCGCGCTACTGTGAAACCTTAATTAAAAATATCGAGGTTGCCGCAGCGCTGTTTCCGGCCTGGCGCTGCCGCGTCTATCTGGACAACTCCGTGCCGCAGCATGTCTGGCAGCGGCTGGCGCAGGCGGGTGCCGCGCTGGTGGATATGAGCGAGGAAAAAGGCATTTATCCGACGCTGTGGCGTTTTCTGGTAATGGATGACCCGCAGGTTGAGCGATTTTTAGTGCGTGACGCTGACTCCCTGCTCTCCGAACGCGAGCAGGTCTGCGTCGAGGCCTGGCTGCGCTCGCCGTTCTATTTCCACCATATGCGCGACTACTTCACCCATACCGAGCTGTTGCTGGCCGGGATGTGGGGCGGCTGCGGCGGTGTGGTGCCGAACGTGGAAGGGATGATGCGTCAGTTCGTGGCGGGCTACCGGGGGAGCGCCCGTTTCACCGACCAGTATTTCCTCAAGGTGGCGCTGTGGCCTACGGTCCGACAGAGCATTCTGAATCACGATGAGATCTTTGCCTTTCACCATGCTCAACCCTGGCCCGAGCACCCGCCGATTCGCTGGAAGACCGAACACTTCCATGTGGGCAGCAACGCCGGGTTTACCGTGCTGGCCGGACCGAGCGAACATGCTGAAGGTGAAAAACAGACGGTTGCATTGCGTATTGCTGGCGTGAGCTATCCCTACACGGCGACGGTGCGAGAGGGACAATGGCGATTGCCCATCCCCTTCTTCCTCGCCGACGATTTTCGCGCCGGCGCGATACAGGTCGAGGTGCTCGCGTAACGGTTTTACGTCTGAGGGGCAACCTCTATGCCTGTCTGTACCAGCAGCTCCGTCTCGATCCCGGAATGGTGATACACCTCATATTGCACCCCATCTACGGTGACGGAGCCTCTCGCCTTCATCCACTCTCCAGGCTCTGACTCCGCAGGCAGCAGATCGGAAAGATTGACCTGCTGGCCGGGCGCGCCTTTTATCAGTAACTGCTGACTGCCATCGTCGATAAAAAGAGGCTCTTCACCCGCAATGAAAATATCGCCGAGGGTAATCTCGACCAGCGCAGGCTTTTCATCGTGGGGCGTTAAAGGGTTATTCATTATTGTGGAACCTGTTTATGCATAGCTAATTTGCTGCGTTTTTACCTGTCCGGGTAAAAGGGGACAATAAGGCCTGTCTTATAAAAAACGGCGGTCGATATTTTTTAAAAACAAGACCGACCTTAGTTAGGGCTGGATCGCCAATGGCTAAAATTCCCGCACATTATGGCGGGTATCCAGACAATGCAGAACGACGCGCGGTTGCTAAAATTAAGGCTGCACCCGTCTGCTTATTTTCAGCTCTTATTTTTCAGGGAACGACTTAAACGATGCGTTTTATCTCTGCCCGGTTAATTAGCCTGTTTTTACTGCTGTGCAGTATCGGGCAGATACAGGCCCAGGAACTGACGCTGCAACCCCGCGTGCAGGTCAATGCGCCGCACGTCCAGTTTAGCGATGACGTACAACAGTGGCTGAATAACAATCAAACGCTTCACGTGGGGGTCTGGGGACAGCCGCATCCTCCCCTGAGCGAGGGCATGGACCACGGGCTGTTCAGCGGTATCGCTGCCGATTATCTGGCGCTGCTGGAAGACAGCCTTAAGGTGAACGTCAAACTCCACTACTACAGCCAGAGTCGCGATGCTTTCCAGGCGCTGCGCCGCCATGAAATCCAGATGGTGGCGATGTGGAATCCGGAACTGTGGCCCAACCCCGGGCTGGTGACCACGCCGCCATGGCTGCTGGATAAAGCGGTCCTGATGACCCCTCGCGATCGCGCCGATGACCACCCAGAAGAGAGCCCAAAGACCCTCGGTCTGATGTCCGGTACCCACGCCAGTGCGGCGTTGCGTCAACATTATCCCGACAGCACGCTGCGTTTACAGTTCTGGTATCCTTCGGCGATCAGCGCGCTGGCGTTTAAGCAGATAGATGCGCTGTGGATTAACCGCGCCAGTGCGGAGTATCTCACTCAGTACCATCAGGCGCAGGGGCTTCGCTGGCGTTACAGCCCGGCCCTGCCCAATCTGAACATGAGCTTTGGTGTCGACAGGCAACTGCCACAGCTGGCTGAAGCCATCGACACGGTGTTCAAACATATCCCGTTAGCCAGCCGTTTGCGAATCACCACCAGCTGGGGACTTAACCGGAGCTTTGTTATCACCTCCAATCCGCTGGCGCTGGATCAGGAGGAGGAGAACTGGCTGCGTGAGCATAGTCAGATTCAGGTGATCCTGGACAACCGCCAGCGCCCGCTGTCGTTTCTGGAAGAGGGGGCGCCTGCGGGTCTGGTGGTGGATCTGCTCAACCAGTTTAGCGAGCAGTACGATATTCATTTCACGCTTCTTACCGCCGGGAGCGACGCCGAACTTAACGCCTTAAAGCGCGACAACCCGGATGCGCTGGTACTGAGGCAGCAGTGGGACGTGTCGCAGAAGCCCGCCGCGACCGTGGCGATGACGCCGCCGTTACTGACGACACCCGCCGTGGTGGTGATGGACCAGGATATCAAACGCCCGGACGATTTTTCCCAACTGAAGGGGGAAAAGCTGGCGATCATGGCTGATGATCCGCTGCGCGCCTGGCTGGAAACCTGGTATCCCACCATTAAGCTGGTGCCATTGACGCAGATGGACGATGCGCTTGCGCGCCTGAAAAAAGGGGAAATTCGCGGGGTGATTGCGCCGCAGTTCATTGCCAACTATCTGGTGACGCGCCATCACCCCACCCGTTTTTATCTGGCCGTGACGGTACCGGTAGCCCCCATTGACGTGGTCATTGCCGCGCAAAGCGATACCAGCCAGCCGATCAATATTCTTAATAAAGCGCTGGCGGATATGCAGCCGCAGGCACTGATGCAGCTGGCGGGCGACTGGCGGCAAGCGGCCATCGACAATAGCGAAACCTGGGCTCACAGCTCGCTGATTAATTCGCTGGTCTGGGGCGTACTGCTCCTGCTGGTGGTCACCGGGTGCTGGCTGTGGATACATTATCTGCGCGCCGCGCTGCGTCGCGGTAACGTCTGGCAGCAGCAGCTGGCCGAACAGTTACGTTTTACCCAGGCGCTGATTGACGCCTCGCCCGTGGCGCTCTACGTGCGCGATCGCAACGGCCATCTGCTGCGTTACAACCAGGCGTGGGCAGATGCCATCGGCCAGCCGGGCGATGCGTTTCAGGGGCAGCCGGTCACGGCGATCGACATCGCCGAGCCGGCGGTGCTGGCCAATCTGGAGGCAAAATACCAGCAGGCGCTGCAGGATGGGCAACCGCAGAAATGGTCTGAAAGCGTTACGCTACACGGCCAGACGCGTTACCTGCAGGGCTGGATTGTGCCGTGGCACGACGGTCAGGGGGAGATTGGCGGCCTGATTGGCGGCTGGCTGGATGTCACCGAAAAAGAGCAGCTGATCGCTCAGCTCTCTGAGACCAAAAGTAATCTGGAGCAGGCCATCGGCAGTAAAAACGCCTTTATGCAGAGCATGGGCCATGAGGTGCGCACCCCGCTCAGCGTGATCACCGGCCTGCTGGAGATGGAGCTTCAGGCGCTTGATGCGCGGCATGAGCATAATGAAAACCTGAATCTGATTTGGGAATCCTCGCTGAATCTGCTTTCGTTGATTGGCGACATGTTCGATGTCTTCCGTGCCGATAACCCGCAGCTGAACGGAACGATGCGCAGCACGCATCTGCCGCAGCTGATCCACAGCACGGTAGCGCTTTACCGGCAGCAGGCGGAAGCGAAAGGGATCATCCTGAACGTGCTGATTGAGCTCTCTACCGAGCGCTTTATCACCGATCCGCTGTTGATTATTCGCATCCTCTCCAGCCTGCTGCGTAACGCCATCAAGCATGCGCATTGTCAGGAGATAGACGTTGAGGTGTATGAGGGCAGCAGAGCGCCGGACGCCATGACGATCCCGCTGGTTATCGAGGTGTGTGACCAGGGAGAGGGCATTGACCCACTTCAGCTGGAAGAGATCACCGGACGCGCTCACCGCGTGACGCTGAAATCAGAGTGGACCGACACCGGGTTCAGTTTACCGGCCTGCCTGTTTATGGCGCATGCTGCCGGTGCGCAGGTGCGCATCGACAGTGAACCGCATGAGGGTTGCGTGGTCAGCCTGCACTTCAACGCGGAGCCTGCCGCCAGTAAGGTGTTGACCCCGCCGCCCGTCGACCAGGCGCGCAGTCTGCATATTCTGGGGGTGGATGATTACCCGCCAGCCCGCCGTGCGCTGCAGCAGCGGCTGGAGTCCTGGGGGCACCGGGTGTCGCTGGCGACCCAGGGCGCTGAGGCGCTGTCGATGTGGCAGCAAAATCCTGACTGCTACGATGTCATTATTACCGACTGTACGATGCCAGAGATGGACGGTTATGAGCTGGCGCAGCAGATCCGTCATACCGAACAGCTTAACGGTCATCCACCGGTTCCGATCTTTGGCCTGACGGCGATGAGCGGGGCAGAGGCGGCAGAGCGCTGTATCGCTGCCGGTATGAATGAATATCTGGAAAAACCGCTGACGGCAGAGAAGCTGCAGACACTGCTGGATCGTTATTTTGCCGTCGGCAGCGCGAAACCTGATCGTGTGAGTGATACCACGCGGGCGCTGCAGGCCGAAATGGCGGAGGTCAACCGGGAAGATGCCCGCCAGTTGACGCAGTGGCTGGCACAGAAAGATCGCGATAAGGTGGGGCGTATGGCGCACCGTATCAACGGCGGCGCGCGGATGATGAACATGTCATCGTTGCAGAAGGCCTGCGAACAGCTGGAAACGGCCTGCCACAACGACGACGCCTGGCAAGAGATTGAGCTCCTCGTGCAGCGCGTGCTGGACGAGATCGCCCGCGTTAATCAACAGTTGGTGTCTGAGGAAGAGGGATGATGAACGTGCTCCCCTGCGCACAAAAACAGATACAGACGGCCTGCACGCTTATCGAGAGCATTCTGGGAAGCGAGCTGATGGCGATTCACTTATACGGGTCGGCAATGGACGGCGGCCTGAAACCGCTGAGCGATATCGATCTGCTGGTCACGGTGCGCTCACCGCTGCGGAATGAACAACGCCATGCCTTAATGCAGCAGCTGCTGGCGGTTTCGGCCTGGCCCGGGACGTCGGAGATTTACCGGGCGCTGGAAGTGACGGTGGTTGTCTGGTCGCAGATGGTGCCATGGCGATTTCCGCCTGTACGGGAGCTGCAGTTTGGGGAATGGCTACGGGACGCGATTTTAAACGGCGAATACGAACCGGCGCAGCCCGACCCCGATCTGGCGATTTTACTCACCAAAGCGCGGCAGAACAGCCTTGCCCTGCGGGGAGAGGCGGCCAGCACGCTGTTTGAGGTGGTGCCTGAACGCGATCTGCAGCAGACGTTTCGTCAGACCCTCGCACTGTGGAACGGGGCCGAGGATCTGGAAGGTGAGGAGAGGCATATCCTGCTGACGCTGGCGCGCATCGGGTATAGCGTAGAGACCGGTCAGATCGCCGCGAAAGACGAGGCGGCGGCCTGGCTGATGCCACAGCTGCCTGCGGCCCATGCGAAACTGCTGGCTGAGGCGCGCGCAGAATATCTCGGCGAGGTCACCGTGAACTGGACAGAAAAAATGCCTCAGGTTGAGGCATTTGTCCGCGATGTCAAAAAAGCGATTGAGAAAAAACTGGCGTTACCCTAGCGCATGGTCACAAACTCTTCCGCCGCCGTAGGGTGGATCGCCACGGTGTTGTCGAAGTCTTTTTTGGTCGCACCCATCTTCAGTGCCACCGCGAAGCCCTGCAGGATCTCATCCATGCCGAAGCCAATGCCGTGGATACCGACAATCTTCTCTTCCGGGCCGACGCAGACCAGTTTCATGCGGCACGGCTGACGATGCGAGGTGACGGCGGTATACATCGCAGTAAACGCGGATTTATACACTTTCACCTGATCGTCGCCATACTGCTCGCGCGCCTGCGGCTCAGTTAAGCCGACGGTGCCGATTGGCGGGTGGCTAAAGACCACGGTCGGGATGTTGCTGTAGTCCAGATGCTCGTCCGGCTTGTTGTTGAACAGACGCTCGGAAAGGCGACGCCCTGCCGCAACGGCCACCGGGGTCAGCTCAACCGCGCCGGTGTTATCGCCCACGGCGTAAATGCCCGGCACGCTAGTATTCTGGAATTTATCAACGACGATGTAGCCTTTTTCGTCGGTTTTCACCCCCGTCACGCCGAGGTTGAAGTTGTCGTTGGCGGGTTCACGACCAATCGCCCAGATCAGGCAATCCACGGTCTGGCTGCGGCCATCTTCCAGCTCAAGCGTCAGGCTGCCGTCTGCATTTTTCACCACCGCTTTTGGCACGGCATTGGTGTGCAGGGTTGGGCCTTCGGTATTCATCACTTCGACCAGCGTCTCCACGATCAGCGGGTCAAAGCTGCGCAGCGGCGCGTGTTTACGCACGAACAGGTGCGCCTCAGCACCCAGACCGTTAATCACGCCGGCCAGCTCCACTGCGATGTAGCCCGCGCCCACGATGGCAACGCGTTTTGGCAGGGCAGGCAGTTCGAAGAAACCGTCAGAGTCGATGCCATATTCCGCGCCCGGGATATTCGGGTGACTCGGGCGACCGCCGGTGGCGATCAGGATGTGATCGGCGGTGATCGTCTCACCATTTACTTCGATCGTCTTCGCGTCCACAAAACGGGCGAAGCCGTGAATAACGTCGACGTTATTTTTACCCAGCACGTTGTCGTACGAGGTGTGAATACGGTCGATGTAGGCGGTACGGCTGGCGATCAGCTTATCCCAGTCGAAATGGTTGATGGTGGTGTCAAAGCCGTAATCCGGGCCATACATATGGATAGCTTCACGGATTTGCGCTGCATGCCACATCACTTTCTTCGGTACACAACCCACGTTCACGCAGGTGCCGCCCAGCGCTTTGGCTTCAATCAGTGCACATTTCTGGCCGTACATGGCCGCACGGTTGATGGAGGCGATGCCGCCGCTGCCGCCGCCGATTGCGATGTAGTCATAATGCTTAGTCATAGCTTTTGTCCTTAATCGTGAATTGCCGCGATTGTATACCTGAAATCAATAGTTTCCACCGATGGCTGCGATTACTCCGGCACGATCCAGCTGACGCTGGTGTGGCCTGTTCCCGCTGGCACCAGCGTTTTGTGCAGCCACGGCAGGACGTTGTTCATCTGCGCTTCGAGCTTCCATGGCGGGTTAATGACGATCATGCCGGAGGCGGTCATGCCGCGCTGGTCGCTGTCCGGACGTACCGCCAGCTCAATCTGCAAAATTTTGCGGATGCCGGTCGCTTCCAGGTCTTTGATCATGCGCTTGATTTGCGCACGCAGAACCACCGGGTACCACAGGGCATACGTCCCGGTGGCAAAGCGTTTGTAGCCTTCGTGGATGCCGGTCACCACCGCCTGATAGTCGGTTTTGATTTCGTACGGCGGGTCGATCAGCACCAGACCGCGACGGGAAACCGGCGGCAGTTTGGCTTTCAGCTGCTGGTAGCCATCGGCTTTTTCCACGCGGGCGCGGCTGTCTTTCTGGAATTCAGAACGCAGCAGCGGGAAGTCGCTCGGGTGCAGCTCGGTCAACTGGATGCTGTCCTGCTCGCGCAGCAGCTGGCGGGCAATCAATGGCGAGCCTGGGTAGTAGCGCAGCTGGCCGTTGCGGTTGAAGTGATTCACCACGCCAATGTACGGCTCCAGTTCGGCAGGCAGGTCGTCCTGCTGCCAGATGCGGGCAATCCCTTCCAGATATTCACCGGTACGCTCGGCGTGCTCGCCGCTCAGCTGGTAACGGCCTGCGCCCGCGTGCGTGTCCAGATAGAGAAACGGCTTCTCTTTCTCTTTGAGTGATTCAATAATCAGACTCTGAACGGTGTGTTTGAGGACGTCGGCGTGGTTGCCTGCGTGAAAGCTGTGGCGATAACTGAGCATGGGTAATGAAATTCCGATGAAATGACGATTTGCCACAGTTTACAGCAGAACGGCACAGATTACCCGTCGGCCCGCGAAGCGCAGGCATTGAAATCCTCTACACTTAACCCCATTACCAGACAATATGCACAGCGCCGGATGCGCGCTTCATTCATCTTATTCAACAGGACAGCGTTTATGACCAATCCATTACTGACGCCTTTTTCGTTGCCACCGTTTTCTAAAATCCTCCCTGAGCATGTGGTTCCAGCCGTGACGCAAGCGCTGGACAACTGCCGCGCGGCGGTAGAAAGCGTGGTCGCGCAGGGCGCGCCGTACACCTGGGAAAATCTGTGTCAGCCGCTGGCCGAAGTGGATGACGTGCTGGGGCGTATCTTCTCCCCGGTGAGCCACCTGAATTCGGTAAAAAACAGCCCGGAACTGCGCGAAGCCTACGAACAGACCCTGCCGCTGCTCTCGGAGTACAGCACCTGGGTCGGCCAGCACGAAGGGCTCTACAAAGCGTATCGCGATCTGCGCGACGGCGACCACTATGCTGAACTGAACACGGCGCAGAAAAAATCGGTCGATAACGCCCTGCGTGATTTCGAGCTTTCCGGGATTGGTCTGCCAAAAGAGAAGCAGACCCGCTACGGTGAAATTGCCGCGCGTCTCTCCGAACTGGGCAACCAGTACAGCAACAACGTGCTCGACGCCACTATGGGCTGGACGAAGCTGATTACCGACGAAGCGGAACTCGCCGGCATGCCGGAAAGCGCGCTGGCGGCCGCTAAAGCGCAGGCCGAAGCGAAAGAGCAGGAAGGCTACCTGTTAACCCTGGATATTCCAAGCTATCTGCCGGTGATGACCTACTGCGACAACCAGGCGTTGCGTGAAGAGATGTACCGTGCCTACAGCACCCGCGCCTCCGATCAGGGGCCGAACGCCGGTAAGTGGGACAACAGCCCGGTGATGGCGGAAATCCTCGCCCTGCGTCACGAGCTGGCCCAGCTGCTGGGCTTTGACAGCTACGCGGATAAATCCCTCGCCACCAAAATGGCCGAGAACCCGCAGCAGGTGCTCGATTTCCTGACGGATCTGGCTAAACGTGCCCGTCCACAGGGTGAAAAAGAGCTGGCCCAGCTGCGCGCCTTCGCCAAAGCGGAGTTCGGCGTGGACGAGCTGCAGCCGTGGGACATCGCTTATTACAGCGAAAAACAGAAACAGCATCTCTACAGCATCAGCGACGAGCAGCTGCGCCCGTACTTCCCGGAAAACAAAGCCGTCAATGGCCTGTTCGAAGTGGTGAAACGGATTTACGGCATCACCGCCAAAGAGCGCACCGACATCGACGTCTGGCACCCGGACGTGCGTTTCTTCGAGCTGTATGACGAGAAAAACGAGCTGCGCGGCAGCTTCTACCTCGATCTCTACGCCCGTGAGAACAAGCGCGGTGGGGCGTGGATGGATGACTGCGTGGGCCAGATGCGTAAAGCCGATGGTTCTCTGCAAAAGCCGGTCGCGTACCTGACCTGTAACTTCAACCGCCCGGTAAACGGCAAGCCAGCGCTGTTCACCCACGACGAAGTGATTACCCTGTTCCACGAGTTCGGACACGGCCTGCATCACATGCTGACCCGCATTGAAACCGCAGGCGTGGCCGGGATCAGCGGGGTGCCATGGGATGCGGTCGAGCTGCCAAGCCAGTTTATGGAAAACTGGTGCTGGGAGCCGGACGCGCTGGCGTTTATCTCCGGCCACTACGAGACCGGCGAACCGCTGCCGAAAGAGCTGCTGGATAAAATGCTGGCGGCGAAAAACTACCAGGCGGCGATGTTTATCCTGCGTCAGCTGGAGTTCGGCCTGTTCGACTTCCGCCTGCACGCCGAGTTCAGCCCGGAACAAGGGGCGAAAATCCTCGAAACCCTGGCCGAGATTAAAAAGCAGGTTGCCGTTATTCCAGGGCCAACATGGGGCCGCTTCCCGCATGCGTTCAGCCACATCTTCGCGGGCGGCTATGCGGCAGGCTATTACAGCTACCTGTGGGCCGACGTGCTGGCGGCGGATGCCTTCTCTCGCTTCGAAGAAGAGGGGATCTTCAACCGCGAAACCGGTCAGTCGTTCCTCGATAACATCCTGACGCGCGGCGGTTCTGAAGAGCCGATGGTGCTGTTCAAACGCTTCCGTGGCCGCGAGCCGCAGCTGGATGCGATGCTTGAGCACTACGGGATCAAAGGCTGATTGTTACGTGAAGATCTGCTTAGTGGATGAAACAGGCGCCGGAGACGGCGCCTTATCTGTTCTGGCCGCCCGCTGGGGGCTGGAGCACGATGAAGAGAACCTGATGGCGCTGGTAATGACGTCAGCGCATCTTGAACTCCGTAAACGCGACGAGCCTAAACTCGGCGGGATTTTTGTCGATTTTGTGGGGGGCGCGATGGCGCACCGGCGCAAGTTCGGCGGCGGCCGCGGTGAGGCGGTGGCCAAAGCGGTCGGCATCAAGGGAAGCTATCTTCCGGACGTGGTGGATGCCACGGCGGGGTTAGGGCGCGATGCGTTTGTGCTGGCGTCGGTCGGCTGTCGCGTGCGGATGCTGGAGCGCAATCCGGTGGTGGCAGCACTGCTCGATGACGGTCTGGCGCGGGGCTATGCTGATCCGGAAATCGGCCCGTGGTTGCAGGAACGACTGCAGTTGATCCACGCCTCCAGCCTGACGGCGCTGACGGATATCACCCCGCGCCCGCAGGTGGTCTATCTTGACCCGATGTTCCCGCATAAGCAGAAAAGCGCGCTGGTGAAGAAAGAGATGCGGGTGTTTCAGTCGCTGGTGGGGCCGGATCTGGACGCCGATGGGCTGCTGGAGCCCGCTCGCCAGTTAGCGACGAAGCGAGTGGTGGTGAAGCGTCCTGACTATGCGCCGCCGCTGGCGGACGTTGCCACGACCAACGCGGTGACCACCAAAGGGCACCGGTTTGATATTTATATCCCCTCACCCCAACCCCTCTCCCCATAGGGGCGAGGGGCTCTATCATTCCCTCTCCCCTATGGGGAGAGGGTTAGGGTGAGGGGAATATAGAGCACTTACTCGTCTTCTTCGTCACGCAGCGGAACAATCAGCATATCCACGTGAACGGTGTTAATCAGCTGGCGCGCGGAAGACATCAGCTTGCTCCAGAAGTCCTGATGGTGACCGCACACCACCAGGTCCATGTCATATTTCTTGATCGCATCAACCAATACCTGGCCCAGATCGCCGCTGCCGCTTAAGGTTTCGGTAATCGGGTAGCCAGCGTTAGTGGAGAGCTCGCTCAGGGCGTGGTGCGTCTCTTCAGAGATGCGCTTTTGCATGTCGCCGAGATTGACGTCGATCAGACCGGTGTAAAGGTCGGAGTAATTCACATCAACGTGAATCAGGGAAACCTTCGCGTTGTAGGGACGTGCCATGGATACCGCTTTATCAACCAGCACTTTGCTCTCCGGAGAGAGGTCTACCGCGATGAGAATGTGTTTGTAAGCCATAGTGTTACTCCTTCCTTAAGTTATCGATGACTAAATGTGAAAGCCGTCGTCTGATACTTTCATTACGGCCCAGTAAAACATATTTTTCAAGCTTTGGTGTTGATAACGATTAACCTTGTGGCAAAAAAATTAACGGATCTCCTACACTATTTAATGAGCCGTTCGGATATGAAAACGCGAACCGGATCGACTTTTGGTCATTCTTTCACTGAACTGTCTGTCAGGGCATTGGGGTGCGGTAGCTCAGAAGCCTTGCTTCGTGGGCGGACGCCGGGGAGGATGTATGATTAGCACCGTCGCATTGTTTTGGGCGTTATGCGTAGTTTGCATAGTGAATATGGCGCGCTACTTCTCATCGTTACGTGCGCTGTTAGTGGTACTTCGTGGTTGCGATCCGTTGCTTTATCAGTATGTGGACGGTGGAGGTTTCTTCACCTCGCATGGACAGCCCAGCAAGCAGATGCGTCTGGTGGGATATATCTACTACCAGCGCTACCGCGATCATCACGATGAAGAGTTTATTCGTCGCTGCGAGCGTCTGCGTCGTCAGTTCATTTTAACCAGCGCCCTGTGCGGGCTGGTCGTGGTCAGTATGATTGCATTGATGATTTGGCACTGAGCAGAAAACATAAAAAAAGCGGGTCAGTTTCCTGACCCGCTTTTTTGTCGCCCTCAGCCGATTAAATCAGCTTCAGCGAAATCCAGTACAGCCCGCCAGAGAGCAGGATAGATGCCGGAAGGGTGAACACCCAGGCCATCAGAATGTTGGTCACGGTTTTGCGCTGCAGACCGCCACCGTCAACAATCATGGTACCTGCCACGGACGAGGAGAGGACGTGGGTCGTGGAGACTGGCATACCGGTATAGCTTGCCAGACCGATAGACACCGCCGCCGTCATCTGCGCGGACATCCCCTGCGCATAGGTCATGCCTTTCTTACCGATCTTCTCGCCGATGGTGGTCGCCACACGACGCCAGCCAATCATTGTGCCGATACCCAGTGCCAGCGCGACGGCCATGATGATCCAGATTGGCGCGTACTCAATGGTGTTGAGCATGTCGCTTTTCAGTTTCTTCAGCAGACGTTTGTCGTCACCGTTCACCTCTGGCAGCTTCGCGACTTTATCGGTCACGTCAGAGATACAGAGCATGATGCGACGCAGCTGACCACGCTGTTCAACGGCCAGTTTGTCGTAGCTTTCGATGTTGCCCAGCATGCCTTTCGCACGTTCCAGCGCGTTAATCGCGTTTGCCGGATGGCAGTGGAACTCGCCTGGTGCCGTGGTGGCGCCCGCTTCCGGAGAAGGGATTAACTGGTCAACGCCGGTCGCCTTTTTCAGCAGGTCAGGATGCTGCTGGAAATAGGTTTCAACGTTGTTGACCGCATCACGGGTACGCGTGATTTCGTAACCAGAGGCGTTCATGTTGACCACGAAGCCTGCCGGCGCAACACCAATCAGCACCAGCATCACCAGACCAATGCCTTTCTGCCCGTCGTTCGCGCCATGAGAGAAGGCCACGCCGATAGCGGAAATGATCAGGGCGATACGCGTCCAGAATGGCGGCTTTTTCTTGCCGTCTTTCTTCTCACGCTCTGCTGGCGTCAGGTGGATACGCGCACGTTTCTTCGTGTTGCTCCAGTAGCGACGCAGGATGAAGATCAATCCACCCGCAACCACCAGACCCACGATAGGGGAGATGATCAGAGAGCCGAAAATCCCGAGTACTTTTGGAAGGTTCAGCGCATCAACAACCGATGTACCGGTCATCAGGGCATTGGTTAACCCGATACCGATAATCGCGCCGATGAGAGTGTGAGAACTGGATGCAGGCAGGCCGAAATACCAGGTACCGAGGTTCCAGATAATTGCAGCAAGCAGCATTGAGAACACCATAGCGAGGCCATGGCCAGAACTAACGTTAAGCAGCAGATCCGTTGGCAGCATATGCACAATGGCATACGCAACGCTCAGTCCGCCCAGGAGGACACCAAAAAAGTTAAATACCGCCGCCATAACAACCGCAAGCTGCGATCGCATTGCGCGAGTGTAGATAACCGTTGCTACTGCGTTTGCAGTGTCGTGGAAGCCGTTGATCGCTTCGTAAAACAGTACAAAAACCAGAGCAAGCAAAAGTAAAAGCCCGGTATGTAAATCCAGGCCGGCAAACAAATGTAGCATAGGACGTTACGCCATTTTGAGGACATGAACGCGGCGCATTATCCAGGACAAATGCGCAACGGGCAAAGTGAAATATAGACTTTTTTTGACATACCACCTGAAATGGGAAAAGCGCCAGAAAGGATATTCTTTAAATTTCAATGGAATGGCTTTGTAATATCTTTTTACGCTGGTGTGACCACAGAGGAAACTTTACAATCCGCGGCAGTGAATAATGAGGATTTTGACGTGGAAAGGTTTGATGCCGTGGTAATTGGCGCCGGTGCGGCGGGTATGTTTTGTGCGGCGATGGCCGGACAGGCGGGTCGTCGCGTGCTGCTGCTGGATAACGGTAAAAAGCCAGGCCGTAAAATCCTGATGTCCGGCGGCGGGCGCTGCAACTTTACCAACCTCTATGTTGAACCTGCGGCGTATCTGAGCCAGAACCGGCATTTTTGTAAATCTGCGCTGGCGCGTTACACCCAGTGGGACTTTATCGATCTGGTGGGTAAGCACGGCATCGCCTGGCATGAGAAGACGCTGGGCCAGCTGTTCTGCGACGACTCCGCTCAACAGATTGTCGATATGCTGGTGGCCGAGTGCGAAAAGGGCGGCGTGGTCATGCGCCTGCGCACGGAGGTGCTGGCGGTCACGCGTGACGAACAGGGCTATACGCTTCAGCTCAACGGTGACACCGTCAGTGCCGATAACCTGGTGATTGCCAGCGGCGGTCTGTCGATGCCGGGGCTGGGTGCCTCGCCGTTCGGCTACAAAATTGCCGAGCAGTTTGGCCTGAAGGTGCTGCCGACTCGCGCCGGTCTGGTGCCGTTTACGCTGCATAAACCGCTGCTGGAACAGCTCCAGACGCTCTCCGGGGTCTCCGTTCCGTCCGTTATTACCGCTGAAGACGGGACGGTGTTCCGCGAAAATCTGCTCTTTACCCATCGCGGCCTCTCTGGCCCGGCGGTATTGCAAATCTCCAGCTACTGGCAGCCGGGGGAGTTTGTCACGGTTAACCTGCTTCCCGACTGCGATCTGGACGCGTTTCTCAACGCGCAGCGTGCCGCGCACCCGAATCAGAGCCTGAAAAATACCCTGGCCATGCAGCTGCCGAAACGTCTGGTGGAGTGTTTGCAGGTTTTAGGCCAGATCCCGGATGTGTCGCTCCGCCAGCTTAACAGCCGCGAGCAGGAGACGCTGGTCGAGACCCTGACGAACTGGCGCGTGCAGCCAAACGGCACCGAAGGCTACCGCACGGCGGAAGTGACGCTGGGTGGCGTGGATACGCATGAACTCTCTTCCCGCACCATGGAAGCGCGCAACGTGCCGGGGCTCTATTTTATTGGTGAAGTGATGGATGTGACCGGCTGGCTCGGCGGGTATAACTTCCAGTGGGCATGGGCCAGTGCCTGGGCCTGCGCGCAGGCGCTGGCAGAGAAATAATCACGCAACGCAATTATTGCACCAACTTTTCCCGTTCTTTCAACTAGGCTTCGACCAGGTGCCCCGCTGCGTTCGCGGGGCCATATTCCTTTTGGTCAGAGCATACGTCATGCAGCTACTCAGTATTATCATTTTGCTTACCCTTACCGTGGTGATCCATTCGCTGTGGATGTTTGGCGTTTTAAAATTCATAAAACTAGAAGTGGATTCAGCGGTACGCATTGTCTTACGCAATGTTGGCATCGTTATCTCCATGATCTTCGCGCATCTCCTCGAAGCCGGGCTGTTTGCTGCGTTTTATTTTGTCATTGACGCATTTAAGGACTGGAATACCAGCTTCTATTTTTCGCTGGTCAGTTACGCCACCGTGGGGTACGGCGATGTCACGTTACCCCAGCACTGGCGGCTCATCGGCGGCGTAGAGGGGCTTATCGGCGCCCTGATGGTCGGCTGGTCTGTGGCGGTGCTGGTGGCGGTGCTGCAGCGTTTGCGTGGCATGACCGCCTAAACGACAGATGCGCACGCCCCGCCTGGTAAGGTAAAGTACCCCCTTCTTGCGTAGCCGACAGGGCTACGGCTTTGAGGGTGAAGAGGCTGAGTAACAGCCCACGCCTTTCTGTTCCTGGTTTACGCCAGTTTGCATGGTGTTGTGTTTTGTCTGCCAAAAGGGTTTTGTATGTCTGCTGCTCATCTCGGTTTCCCGACGGAAACCGTTGTTGTCTTTGTGGTGATGGCCGTTGGGGCGATGTTTATCGACCTCTTTATGCACCGTCACGATAAACCGATCTCGCTGAAAAGTGCCGCCATGTGGTCCCTCTTCTGGGTCATGATGGCGATGGCGTTCGCCGGGTTCCTGTATGTTCACCATGGTGCCGAAATGGCGAGCCTGTTCCTTACCGGTTACGCGCTGGAAGAGGTGCTCTCTGTCGATAACCTGTTTGTGATGATGGCGATCTTCGCCTGGTTCGGCGTGCCGGATAAGTATCGTCACCGCGTCCTTTACTGGGGCGTGCTGGGGGCGATTATCTTCCGCGGTATTTTTGTGGCGATCGGCACCAGCCTGCTGAGCCTGGGGCCGTACGTGGAGGTGATTTTCGCGCTGGTCGTCGGCTGGACGGCAGTGATGATGCTCAAACGCAATGAAGAGAGCGACGAGGTGGAGGATTACTCCGGGCATCTCGCGTATCGCCTGGTGAAACGCTTCTATCCTGTCTGGCCGAAAATCAGCAGCAATGCCTTTATTCTGACCCAGAAAGAGGTGGATGCGGAGCTTGAAAAACCGGAAAACCAGGACGTGATGGTGGGCCGCGTTAAGAAGGCGAAGCGCTATGCGACGCCGCTGCTGCTTTGCGTGGCGGTTGTCGAACTCTCTGATGTGATGTTCGCCTTTGACTCCGTGCCGGCCATTATTGCCGTGAGCCGCGAACCGCTGATTATTTACAGCGCCATGATGTTCGCCATTCTGGGCCTGCGTACGCTCTACTTCGTGCTGGAAGCGCTGAAGCAGTATCTGGTGCACCTCGAAAAAGCCGTCGTGCTGCTGTTGTTCTTCGTGGCGTTCAAGCTGGGATTAAATGCCACCGATCACTTCTGGCATCACGGTTACAACATTGGCGCCACGGCAAGCCTGTTTGTCGTGCTCGGCGTGCTGGCGCTGGGGATTATTGCGAGCGTGATGTTCCCGGGGAAACGCGAGGCTTGATGTACCGCCCGGTGGCGCTTCGCTTACCGGGCCTACGGTTCGAATGTAGGCCGGGTAAGGCGCAGCCGCCACCCGGCAAAAGGCTACTTGATCGGTGAATTCCGGCGCTTGCGTGGGGGATGGAAATGCCGCCAGTGCGGATCCTGCGCGGCTGCCAGCAGTTCGTGGTCGCCGCGGGTGTCTCCCCAGGCACGCAGGTGATAGGCGTTCAAATCGCCGTACACTTTTTCCAGCCTGGCCACTTTCTGAGCGCAGCGGCAGTTATGGCCGGTAATGCGCCCCGTCAGCTTACCGTCTTTCACTTCCAGTTGGGTACCTATCAGCTTAATGCCCAGTTTGTCGGCCCAGGGCTGGAGCACCAGCGCCGGCGACGCGGAACAGATGGTCACCTCCGCACCGGAATTTACCTCAGCCGCAACCGCCAGAACCCCTTCGGGGCGCATCAGCTTGTCCCAGTATTTTTCGCAAAACGCTTCCGCCTGCTGGCGTAACCAGTGTTCATCCACGCCCGTCAGGAACGTTTTAATCAGCACTTCTTTTAGCTCATCGCGCGTCAGCTTACGGCGCACGCAGTGGAGCGTGGGCAGCGCCATACGCACCAGGCGGCCTGCGAAGTAACGTTTCCCGAAGGCAAACCGCAGGAAAGGGATAAAGCTGTCGTGGTGCGTTAATGTCCCGTCAAAGTCAAAGACAGAGAGCACGCTGGATTTCGCCACCGTCTCGTCGGCAATCATATTGGTCATAAATACGTCTTAGCTGAAATACACATTCTTCGGATCAGTTTACCTGCTTTACCCTGGGAGTCCTTAGATCACCACCATTTTTTTCTCGATCTTGCGAACTGAAAGTGAGTCCAATTTTGGTCTCGATAAGCGTTGGTGAAAAAGTGAGCTGCCTATATTATCGCCACATCACGATTTTTAGGGGGACCCTTGGCCTCCGCAGGTAAGGAAAAATTCACTCACATACGCTCTCTGATATGACCTTAAGATCGCTTATTTCAATACTCTCGTTAAGTTTTGCCTCGTTTTCCGCCTTCAGTTTTCAACTGCCGGCATCAATGCTATCGATGAACAACGAGCTTGCGGCAGCGCCTGCGAAATCGGCGCTGCTTCACCCGGAAACGGGTCCGCTGCGCTCACGTATTCTCGATCAATACCAGAAGTGGAAAGGCACGCAGTATCAGTGGGGCGGCACCACGCATCGCGGGGTGGATTGCTCCGCGCTGATGCAGCATCTGTTCAGCGATGCCGTACATCTCGACCTGCCGCGCACGACAGGTGAGCAGATCCATCGCGGCGTGCAGGTGGCGCAATACCGCCTTCAGGTCGGGGATCTGGTGTTCTTCCAGACCGGCCCGAACCGTAAGCACGTCGGCGTATACATTGGCGACAGCCAGTTTATTCATGCCTCAAGCAGCCAGGGCGTGACGGTGTCCACCCTGAACGATAGCTACTGGCAAGCGCACTATATTACTGCCCGCCGGGTTGCAGGCAGTGCGGCCTGACCGGCTCAGATAATGTCATCCACGACGCCACCGTCGACGCGCAACGCCGCGCCCGAGGTGGCGGAGGCCTGAGGCGAACAGACATAAATCACCATGTTGGCGACCTCTTCAACCGTGGCTGCGCGCTGGATCACCGAGCTGGGGCGGTTGGCCATCACAAACTCTTTTGCCAGCTGCTCCAGCGATTTTCCGGTTTTCTCGATCTCGTCTTTCATCATCTCCGCGAAACCGTCCGACATCGTCGGGCCCGGCAAGACGCTGTTGACCGTCACACCGCTGCCCGCCACGAACTTCGCCAGTCCGCGCGCCAGCGAGAGTTGCGCCGTTTTGGTCACACCGTAGTGGATCATGTCCGCCGGAATATTGCAGGCCGACTCGGAGGAGATAAACACCACCCGTCCCCAGCCTTTCTGCACCATACCGGGAAGCAGAGCGCGGGAGAGGCGCACGCCGGACATCACGTTGGTCTGCCAGTAACGCTCCCAGGTGTCATCGTCGGTGGCATAGAAATCCTGCGGGCCGTAAATCCCGGCGTTATTGACCAGAATGTCGACATTGCTCGCCACCTTCAGCAGCGACTCAACCCCTTCATGTGAACCGAGATCGGCGATCGCGGCACGCACCTGTACGCCAGGAACCACCTGCTGTAGCTGTTGAATACCCTTGTTCACCGAGTCGGTGCTGCGCCCATTGACGATCACTTCCGCGCCGCTTTCAGCCAGCCCTCTGGCAATGGCGAAACCAATTCCGCCCGTTGAGGCGGTCACCAGCGCCACTTTTCCCTTCAGGTCGATCTTCATCATCAGGCTCCTTATCGTTTTAACGTTCGGACCTTAAAGCGTAGCAGGTGATGATGACGGCTCCTGGCTAAAAAGGCGCAACAGCGTCTCGACCTGCTCATCAAGCGGGGCGAGGGAGCGCTTAACGATCAGGTGCAGCGGCGTGGCCCGGCGCACGCCGTGACTGAGCGGCAGCAGCTTCAGCACCCCTTGCTCGAGTTGAGCCTGTATGCGCTCCTCCGGCAGCCAGCCGTAACCCACCTGCGACATCACCGCCTCAATGGCGGCGTCAATGGTGGAGAAGGTCCAGGAGCCTCCGGCCGTGCGTGCCGAAGACTGGTTATCCGCAATCTGGATGAGCGGCCACGGGCGGAGCATCTCATCGCTAAGCGGTGCGTCGAGCGTAAAGAGGGGGTGCTGGTGATGTGCCACGGCAACAAAGTCGATGTTCATCAGCCATTCGCCCAGCCCGGTAATATCCTGGCGACGGGTGAGCACCATCACATCGGCTTCATCGTTAATGGCCTCGGCGCGGGTGTTTTCCAGCACTTCGGTGAGGCGCACCTGCGTTTGCGGGTACTGTTGCTGGAACTGACGCAGGATGGCGAACAGACGACGGCGGGGGAAGATATTATCCACCACCAGATCCAGCCGCGTGCGCATGCCGTTGCGCAGGGTTGCCGCGCGGGTTTCAACATACGCGAAGGCTTTTAATAGCGGTTTGACCTGGCTGAGAAGCAGTTCCCCGGCGGGGGTCAACACCGCCCGGCGGCCTTCCTGAACCAGAAGCGCCACTCCCAGCCGTTCCTGCAAAAGCGACAGGTTATAGCTGACGGAAGATTGGCTGCGGTGAGTCTCTTCTGCGGCTCTGGCAAAGCTGCCCGCCTCAACCACTTTCGCCAGTAAAGACCATTGCTCAAGGGTCGTCTTGTGCATAATCAATCTAAAATTTGGATGAATTTGATTCAAACATAGCGTTATTTATTCATTTTTTGAAGGGGTACGATCGTCTCATCAAAACAAAGGAGACATCTTATGAACACCTTCGACAAACATGATTTAAGCGGCTTCGTCGGCAAACATCTGGTTTATACCTACGATAATGGCTGGAATTACGAGATTTATATCAAAAATGACACGACCATCGACTACCGTATTCACAGCGGTCTGGTGGGAAATCGTTGGGTAAAAGATCAGCGGGTGTATATCGCTCGCGTGGGTGAGAGCATCTGCAAAATTTCATGGACCGAGCCAACCGGCACCGACGTCAGCCTGATCGTGAACCTGGGCGATAAACTGTTCCATGGCACTATCTTCTTCCCGCGCTGGGTCATGAACAACCCGGAAAAAACCGTCTGCTTCCAGAACGATCATATTCCGCTGATGAACAGCTATCGCGATGCTGGCCCTGCGTATCCAACGGAAGTGATTGATGAATTTGCCACTATTACCTTTGTGCGCGACTGCGGTGCTAACGATGACAGCGTTATTGCGTGTGCGGCCAGCGAGTTACCAGAAAACTTTCCAGATAACTTAAAATAAGCGCGACAATTAACTAAAAAGAAAAGTTCCCGGTTATTCCCTATTATTTTGGAAGAACCGGGATTTTTTTTGTTTGTTGAGGTTTGGTTTAAACGTTACATTTTGAAAAGGTTGAATACGATCACAAAATAAATAATTCATAAAAGTGCAATCTGTTGATTGTAAACTGATTTTCATGTTGTTTATTTCGGTTTAAATACTCGTCTTAATTTTTCCCTAAGAAATGAGCGCTACCTTGATATGAGTTTATGGTTCGTTGAAATATACGAACTGGCAAATGGTTAATATCAAAAGCATGCCATTCTTATTGCAAGGAATTTAATGATGAGTGATTTTTTGCCTTTTTCCCGCCCGTCTATGGGCAATGAGGAATTAGCGGCGTTGCAGGAGGTATTAGCCTCCGGCTGGATCACGACCGGGCCGAAAAATCAGGCGCTGGAAGAGGCATTTTGCCAGCTTACCGGCAATCAGCACGCGATTGCGGTCTGTTCAGCCACTGCGGGCATGCACGTTACGCTGATGGCGCTGGATATTGGCCCGGGTGATGAAGTCATTACCCCCTCCCAGACCTGGGTCTCCACGCTGAATATGATCGTTTTGCTGGGCGCCACGCCGGTGATGATTGACGTGGATAAAGAGACGTTGATGGTGACGCCCGACGCCGTTGAAGCGGCTATTACCCCGCGTACTAAAGCCATTATTCCCGTGCATTATGCCGGCGCGCCCTGTGATATCGACGCTATTCACGCCATCGGTGAACGTCACGGTATTCCGGTGATTGAAGACGCGGCCCATGCCGCCGGAACGTACTACAAAAACCGTCATGTCGGCTGGAAAGGAACGGCGATTTTCTCCTTCCACGCCATTAAAAATATGACCTGTGCAGAAGGCGGCTTAGTCGTTACGGATAATGCCGGGCTTGCGGCGCGGATCCGCAGCCTGAAATTCCATGGCCTGGGGGTGGATGCTTATGACCGCCAGACGCATGGCCGTGCGCCGCAGGCGGAGGTGATCGCGCCGGGCTACAAATACAACCTCGCGGATATCAATGCCGCGCTGGCCCTGGTGCAGCTGGGCAAGCTGAAAGAGGCCAACCAACGCCGCCAGGCGATCGCTGAACGCTACCTGCGCGAGCTCGCCGATACGCCGTTCCAGCCGTTGACTATTCCGTCATGGCCGCACGTTCACGCCTGGCACCTGTTTATTATTCGCGTGGATGAAGCGCGCTGCGGGATCTCCCGCGACAGCCTGATGACCGCGCTGAAAGAGAAGGGCATCGGCACCGGCCTCCATTTCCGCGCGGCACACACGCAAAAATACTACCGCGAGCGTTTTCCTGATGTATCGCTCCCGAATTCTGAATGGAATAGCGCGCGTATTTGTTCTCTCCCACTTTTCCCGGACATGACTCATGACGACACAACCCGCGTCATTACCGCGCTCCATCAGCTTGCAGGACATTGATATGTTCAGTGCACCGCCCGTACAAAAAGTTTCCGTGGTTATCCCGGTTTATAACGAGCAGGAGAGCCTGCCTGAACTGATTCGACGCACCACGGCTGCCTGCGACACGATGGGCAAAGCCTACGAAATTCTGCTGGTGGATGACGGCAGTAGCGACAATTCCGCGCTGATGATGACCGAAGCCGCGCAGGCTGAAGGCAGCCATATTGTTGCGGTGTTGCTCAACCGTAACTACGGCCAGCACTCGGCGATTATGGCAGGGTTTAGCCACGTTACGGGCGATCTGGTCATCACCCTGGATGCGGACCTGCAAAATCCGCCGGAAGAGATCCCGCGTCTGGTGGCCAAAGCCGATGAAGGCTTTGATGTGGTCGGCACGGTACGGCAAAACCGTCAGGATAGCCTGTTCCGCAAGCTGGCTTCACGCACCATTAACCGTCTTATCCAGCGCACCACCGGTAAAGCGATGGGCGATTACGGCTGTATGCTGCGCGCTTACCGCCGCCATATCGTCGACGCCATGCTGCACTGCCATGAACGCAGCACCTTTATTCCGATCCTCGCCAACACCTTTGCCCGTAAGGCGACGGAGATCCCGGTTCTGCACGCCGAGCGCGAGCACGGGGAGTCGAAGTACAGCTTTATGCGTCTCATCAACCTGATGTACGACCTCATCACCTGCCTGACCACCACACCGCTGCGCCTGCTGAGCGTTTTCGGCAGCATTATCGCCGTCGCCGGATTTGCGCTGTCCGTTCTGCTGGTTGTCCTGCGCCTGGTCTTTGGTCCGCAGTGGGCGGCGGAAGGGGTCTTCATGCTCTTTGCCGTGCTGTTTATGTTCATCGGCGCCCAGTTTGTCGGGATGGGGCTGCTCGGTGAGTACATTGGCCGTATCTATAACGATGTTCGCGCGCGTCCGCGCTACTTTATCCAACGTGTTGTCCGTCAGGAACACAAAGCATCTCAAGAGGAAAACCACCCATGAAAGCTGTTGTCTTTGCCTATCACGATATGGGGTGCACGGGCACGCAGGCCCTGCTGGACGCGGGCTATGATATTGCTGCAATTTTTACCCATCCGGACACCGCCGGAGAGAATACCTTTTTCGGCTCTGTGGCGCGTATCGCCGCCGAGCATGGGATCCCGGTTTATGCGCCGGACGACGTTAACCACCCGCTGTGGGTGGAGCGCATCCGCGCGCTCGCCCCGGATATGATCTTCTCGTTCTACTACCGCAACCTGCTCTGCGATGAGATCTTAGGCCTGGCCGCAAAAGGGGCCTTTAATCTTCACGGATCTCTGCTGCCTGCCTACCGTGGCCGCGCCCCGCTGAACTGGGTGCTGGTGAACGGTGAGACGGAAACCGGCGTGACGCTGCACCGCATGGTGCGCCGTGCGGATGCGGGCGCCATCGTGGCACAGCAGAAAGTCGCTATCGACGCTGACGACACCGCGCTGCAGCTGCATCACAAACTGAATGCGACGGCGCAGACGCTGCTGCGCGATGTGCTGCCAACCATCCTGAACGGCACCTTCAGCGAGACCGCGCAGGATGAGAGCAAGGCAAGCTGCTTTGGCCGCCGTACGCCGGAAGATGGCCGTCTGGACTGGAGCAAGCCGGCCCGCCAGCTGCACAACCTGGTGCGCGCCGTGACCGACCCGTGGCCGGGCGCATACAGCTTTGCGGGCGTCAGCAAATTTATCGTCTGGAAATCTCGCGTGCGTGATGACATTCCGGCCGCCAGACCGGGCACCGTCGTCTCCGTCTCCCCGCTGATTGTGAGCTGTGGTGAGCAGGCGCTGGAGATCGTCACCGGGCAAACCGACAACGGCCTGTACGTGCAGGGCACCCAGCTGGCGCAGTCTCTGGGGCTGGTGGCCGGGGCGCTGATCACCAGCGCACCGGTGGTGGCTCTCAAACGCCGCACCCGCGTGCTGATCCTCGGCGTGAACGGCTTTATCGGTAACCACCTGACCGAACGCCTGCTCAAAGATGATAACTATGAAATTTATGGCCTGGATATTGGCGCAGATGCCATCAGCCGGTTCCTCAATAACCCGCGTTTCCACTTTGTGGAAGGGGACATCAGCATCCACTCTGAGTGGATCGAGTACCACATTAAAAAATGTGACGTGGTCCTGCCGCTGGTCGCCATTGCCACGCCAATCGAGTACACCCGTAACCCGCTGCGCGTGTTCGAGCTGGATTTCGAAGAGAACCTGAAGATCATCCGCGACTGCGTGAAATACGACAAGCGCATCATCTTCCCGTCCACTTCTGAAGTGTACGGCATGTGCACCGATAAGAACTTCGATGAAGACACCTCTAACCTGGTGGTCGGGCCGATCAACAAACAGCGCTGGATTTACTCTGTCTCTAAACAGCTGCTGGACCGCGTGATTTGGGCCTACGGCGAGAAAGAAGGGCTGCGCTTTACCCTGTTCCGTCCGTTTAACTGGATGGGACCCCGTCTGGATAACCTGAACGCGGCGCGTATCGGTAGCTCCCGCGCGATCACCCAGCTGATCCTGAACCTGGTGGAAGGCTCACCTATTAAGCTTATCGAAGGCGGTAAACAGAAACGCTGCTTTACGGATATCAGCGACGGGATCGAAGCCCTGTTCCGCATCATCGAAAACAAAGATAACCGCTGCAATGGTGAAATCATCAACATCGGCAACCCGGATAACGAAGCGAGCATTCGCGAGCTGGCCGAAATGCTGCTGGCCAGCTTTGAGCGCCATCCGCTGCGCGATAAATTCCCGCCGTTTGCCGGTTTCCGCGAAGTGGAAAGCAGCAGCTACTATGGCAAAGGCTACCAGGATGTCGAGCACCGTAAGCCCAGCATTCGCAATGCGAAGCGCTGCCTGAACTGGACGCCGACGGTGAAGATGGAGCAGACCATTGATGAAACGCTCGATTTCTTCCTGCGCACCGTGGAGCTCTCGGAACAGGCCTCATGAAAAAAGTCGGTTTACGCATTGATGTCGACACCTTCAGGGGGACGCGTGACGGCGTACCCAAACTGCTGGAACTGCTGGGCAGGCACGGTGTGCGTTCCAGCATTTTCTTCAGCGTGGGGCCTGACAACATGGGACGCCATTTATGGCGTCTGGTTAAACCGGCGTTTCTGTTCAAAATGGTGCGCTCGCGCGCCGCATCCCTCTACGGCTGGGATATTTTGCTGGCCGGCACCGCCTGGCCCGGCAGGCGCATCGGCGCGGGTAATGAAGCGGTTATCCGGGAGGCGGCGCTGCATCATGAGGTGGGCCTGCACGCCTGGGATCACCATGCCTGGCAAGCCTGGGCGGGCGTCTGGGACATCCCGCGCCTGACCCGCGAAGTCGAGCGCGGGATGCTGGAACTGGAGGCGATTACCGGTCAGCCGGTGCGCTGCTCCGCTGTGGCAGGCTGGCGCGCGGATCAGCGTGTGGTGAAAGCCAAAGAGCCCTTCGCGTTTCGCTACAACAGCGACTGCCGCGGAACCGGACCCTTTTTGCCACTGTTGGGCGAAAATCGCTACGGTACGGTGCAAATTCCCGTCACGCTTCCCACCTGGGATGAAGTGGTGGGGCGCGAGGTGACCGCCGACGGGTTCAACCGCTATATTCTGGACTGCATCCATCGCGACGCCGGTACGCCGGTGTATACCATCCATGCCGAAGTGGAAGGGATTGCCTTCCAGCAGGATTTCGATGCGCTGCTGACCCTGGCCGCGCAGGAGGGGATCACCTTCTGCCCGTTAAGCGAGTTGCTGCCTGACGATCTCAGCACCCTGCCCGTGGGCAAAGTGGTCCGTAATGAACTGGCTGGCCGGGAAGGCTGGCTTGGCTTTCAACAAACCGTGAGTTCGGTCCCATGAAAACAGCCCGTTATGGCTTAGCGCTTCTCGCACTGTTTATCGTTTACTACCTGATCCCGGTCGATATCCGCCTGCTGTGGCAGCCTGATGAAACGCGCTATGCGGAAATCAGCCGCGAAATGCTGGCCTCCGGTGACTGGGTGGTCCCCCATTTTCTGGGGCTGCGTTACTTTGAAAAACCGATTGCTGGCTACTGGATCAACAGTCTCGGGCAAGTATTGTTCGGGCACTCGAACCTTGCCGTGCGCGCCGGGGCGATCTTCTCCACTGGACTGACGGCGCTGCTGGTTATCTGGATGGCCTGGCGTCTCTGGCGGGATAAGCGAACAGCCCTTTTCTCCGGCCTTATTTTCCTGACCCTGTTCCTTGTCTATGGCATTGGTACGTATGCGGTTCTGGATCCCATTATCACCCTGTGGCTGGTGGCGGCGATGTGCAGCTTCTGGCTGGCCTCACAGGCCCAAACCGTGGCCGGAAAAGCCGGTGGCTATGTGCTGCTTGGGCTGGCGTGCGGGATGGGGGTGATGACCAAAGGCTTCCTGGCGCTGGCGGTACCGGTGATTGGCGTGCTGCCGTGGGTGATAGCGCAGAAGCGCTGGAAAGAGGTGCTGATATTTGGCTGGCTCGCGATCCTGAGCTGCGTGCTGATTGTTCTGCCGTGGGCGCTGGCCATTGCGCAGCGTGAGCCTGATTTCTGGCGTTACTTCTTCTGGGTGGAGCATATTCAGCGTTTTGCTCAGAGCGACGCGCAGCACAAAGCGCCGTTCTGGTATTACCTGCCGTTCCTGATTGCGGGCAGCCTGCCGTGGCTGGCGCTGCTGCCCGGCGCGTTTCGTTTCGGCTGGCACGACAGACAAAACGCGGGCGGCGGGTTCTATCTGCTGGGTTGGGTGGTGATGCCGCTGCTGTTCTTCAGCATTGCCAAAGGCAAGCTGCCGACCTATATCCTGCCCTGTTTTGCCCCGCTGGCGATCCTGATGGCGCGCTATGCCTGCCTTGCGGCGGAAAAAGGTGCCAGAGCGCTGCGCATTAACGGCGGGATTAACCTGGCGTTTGGTGTCATCGGCGTGGCGGCGGCGCTGGTGGTCTCGCCGTGGGGGCTGGCTAAGCATCCTGTCTGGACATCCGTTGAGCTGTATAAAGTCTTCTGTGCGGTGGTGGCGTTCCTCATCTGGGCCGCGGTAGGCTGGTTTACCTTCCGGCAGAGCCTGCAGCGCTGGTGGCTGGCTGCCTTGTGTCCTGCGGGACTGGCGTTGCTGATTGGTTTTGCCATTCCTAACCTGGTGGTAGATTCCAAACAGCCGCAGTCGCTGGTTGATACCGTGCGCGAGCCGCTGCAGAACAGCCGGTTTGTGCTGGCCAACAATGTTGGCGTGGCCGCCGGCCTGGCGTGGGAGCTGAAACGTAATGACATCACCCTGTTTGGTCAGAGTGGCGAGCTGCGCTATGGGCTGGATTATCCCGATGTGAACGATCGTTTTGTCGGCAAAGATGACTTCGCGCAGTGGCTGGCGGCGCATCGTCAGCAGGGACGCGTATCGCTGGTTATCCTGCTGTCAAAACGCGATGACCTTGCCCGGGCGAATCTGCCCGAGCCTGACAGCCTCTATATCCAGGGCCGTCTGGCCTACCTGCAGTATCTGCCGAAATGATGATCTGGATCTGGCTGATACTGGCAAGCGTGCTCAGCTGTGCGGGGCAATTGTGTCAGAAGCAAGCCACCCGTCCGGCGAAAGCCGGGCGGCGCGGGGCGCATATCGCGCTGTGGCTTGGTCTGGCAATGCTGATGCTGGGCTGCGGGATGCTGGTCTGGCTGGTGGTGCTGCAACGCCTGCCCGTCGGCATTGCCTACCCGATGCTGAGCCTCAATTTTGTCTGGGTGACGCTGGCGGCGAAGGTCGTCTGGCGTGAGCACGTCGCGTCACACCACTGGCTGGGGGTGGGGTTCATCATCATGGGGATTATTATCCTGGGAGGGAGCCTGTGAAAGGGGCGTTGTGGGCGTTATGCAGCGTGCTGTTAGTCAGCGCCGCGCAGCTGCTCCTGCGAAGCGCCATGCAGGCGCTACCCTCTGTAGGCGAGGCGTTCGCATTTCTCCAGGCCCTCTGGCATTTCTCGTCCGGTACCGGTGCGCTGCTGCTGGGGTTAACGGGGTATGTCGCCTCTATGGGCTGCTGGTATCTGGCGCTGCACCGTATGGCGCTCAGCAAAGCGTATGCCTTGCTGAGCCTCAGCTATATCCTGGTGTGGGGCGCGGCGATCCTGTTGCCCGGCTGGGACGAACATTTTTCCTGGCGTGGGCTGGTGGGTGTCGGGTTGATTATACTGGGCGTGCTGGTGATATTTCGGCCAGCGCATCGTGGATCAAACCGGCCCTGAGCTCAAAGGGCGTTGCGGTGCAGACCGCGAGACTGAGCGAGTCTACCCGGCAGTGGCTCACCGAGTGGAACGCGCTGGCGGTACTGTCAATGCTGACCATTTGCCAGGCATGACCGCCGCGCTGTTTAACAATCGCTTCTTTTCGCGTCCAGATGCGCCAGAATACCGTAAGCTGGCTCGCTGGCGTCTCCTTTTCCAGTTCATCGTGCTCGGCGTTACTGAAGAGGGCATTGGCGAGCGTGCGCCAGTTGTCCTGCGGGCGAATATGTTCCAGCGAACATCCCACGCTGCCTTCATCGCTAATAATTAACGCAATATCGTCCTGAGAGTGGCTAAGACTGAACCACAGCGGGTAGTCGTCCGCAAAAAGGGGCTTCCCCTGTTCGTTGTGGATAATCTCCGGGAGCGGCTTCGGAGCCAGCAGACGCGAAAGCAGCCCGCGACCCGCCAGCCAGCGCGCGCGCCGGGCGCCTTCGGGCGCGTGTTCACAGAGTGCTTCAGCCCAGCGATCGGTGCTCAGCGAAGAGATCTTTCCCAGAAAAACCTGGTACATATAACGTCTGGCCTTCAGTCAAAACAGAGAGAGCCGCAAAGTTGCGCGGCGAAACCATTACTATAATCCATTGACCCCAGGAATGGCTAACCAGACGAGAGCGCTTACCCGGGCAACCGGCTTTTCGGTCGTCCCGGCCCAAGCAGAATGGCCAGCTTGCTGCCGCCTTTGGTGGTCTCCATCCAGATCTTACACACGCTGGTGAGCGGGACTGAAAGCAGCATCCCGACCGGACCCAGCAGCCATCCCCAAATCAGTAAAGATAAGAACACCACCAGCGTCGACATTCCCAGCCGGTGGCCCATCATGCGCGGCTCAAGAATATTCCCCAGCACCATGTGCACCACGAGGAACAGCGCCCCCACCAGCATGCACTCATAGAAGCCATTAAACAGAAACGCCTGAATCATCGGCGGTACGGCAGAGAGCACCGCGCCAATATTGGGCACGTAGTTCAGCAGAAAGGCCAGCACGCCCCACATCAGCGCGAACTGCACGTCCATCAGCATCAGCCCCAGCCAGACAATGATCCCGGTCCATACGCTCAGCAGTGTTTTCAGCGCCAGATATTTGGAGACGCCCTTTAGCGCCCGGTGTAAGCCGGCAATGTGGATCTGGGGATTATTCAGCGCAAAACGCAGCTTATAGGGGACGTGGCGCACTTCGAACAGCATAAACACCACCGTCATGACCAGCAGCAGAATGCTGGCCATCGCCCCGGAGAGGCCCGTCATCAACGTGGTGGCGTAGGTCATGACTTTCTCTGAATCCATCCTGCGCAGCATCCGTTCGGGTGAGATATGCAGATTCAGAAAGGGGACCATCTCCTGCAGCGCCACGATCTTCCGCGTTAGCTCTTTGTTGTACTGCGGCAGCATCGTGGAAAACTCGCTCAGGGAGGCCGCCAGCACGCCGAAAAGCGCCGTCAGGGCAATCAGCATCACGATAACCACGATGGTAATGGCCACCGGGCGGCTGACGCCCCGGCGTAAAAACCAGGTCACCAGCGGGTTAAGCACGATGGCAAAAAAGAGCGCCAGCAGGAGCTGGACAATAATGTCGGCGGCGGCATGGATACCCGCAAGGATAACCACCAGACAGGCGAGTTTTAATAAGATATGGAGTCCAGCTTTGTCGGACGGATTAGGGGTCATGCGTGTTCCTTTATGTGGTTGCCCGTTAAGTGTAGTGCGCGGCATCCGCCTCGTCTGGCACCGTTAATCTGAAAAGTCGCTGCTGATTTTCTGTTGGCGTCGTGGTAATAGTGAAACACTGTTGCAAAATTCCAGGTAAAACCCCATGCCCGAACCTGCCGCTGAACCGGCGCTGAGCGGACTGCGCCTCAATCTGCGCATCGTGTCCGTCGTGATTTTCAACTTTGCCAGCTATTTGACCATCGGCCTGCCGCTGGCGGTCTTGCCGGGCTATGTCCATGACGTTATGGGCTTCAGCGCATTCTGGGCGGGGCTGGTGATTAGCCTGCAGTATTTCGCCACGCTCCTGAGCCGCCCGCATGCCGGGCGCTACGCGGACCTGTTCGGTCCAAAAAGCATCGTGGTTGTCGGGTTGTGCGGCTGTTTCCTGAGTGGGCTGAGCTACCTGCTGGCTGCCACAACCAGCCACTGGCCGCTGGTCAGTCTGGTGTTGCTCTGCCTGGGCCGCGTCATCCTCGGCATTGGGCAAAGCCTGGCGGGCACCGGGTCAACGCTGTGGGGCGTGGGGGTGGTCGGTGCGCCGCACATTGGACGGGTGATCTCGTGGAACGGCATTGTCACCTACGGCGCAATGGCGCTGGGCGCCCCACTTGGGGTGATGTGTTATGCGTATGGCGATCTCTACGGGCTGGCGGGCACCATCATGCTGGTCGCGCTGGTGGCGATCCTCTTTGCCCTGCCGCGCCCGAAAGTCAAAGCCAGCAAAGGTAAACCACTGCCGTTCCGGGCGGTGCTCGGGCGGGTCTGGCCATACGGGATGGCGCTGGCGCTGGCGACCACCGGCTTCGGGGTCATCGCCACCTTCATTACCCTGTTTTACGATGCCAAAGGCTGGGATGGCGCCGCCTTTGCGTTAACCCTGTTCAGCTGTGCGTTTGTGGGCGCGCGGTTACTTTTCCCTAACGGTATCAACCGTCTGGGCGGGCTGAACGTGGCGATGATCTGCTTTGCGGTGGAGATGGTTGGCCTGCTGTTGACCGGCATAGCCATGGCACCATGGGTCGCGAAAGTGGGCGTCTTCCTTGCGGGGGCGGGCTTTTCACTGGTCTTCCCGGCACTGGGTGTGGTGGCAGTTAAAGCCGTGCCGCCGCAGAATCAGGGGGCGGCGCTGGCGACCTATACGGTATTTATGGATATGTCATTAGGCATTACCGGCCCGCTGGCGGGTCTGGTGATGGCCTGGGCAGGCGTACCGGTTATCTATCTGGCCGCGGCGGGTCTGATGGTGATTGCCTTGATGCTGACATGGCGGCTAAAAAAATGGCCCCCGGTGCAGGCACCGGAGGCCACGTCATCATCGTGAAGCGTTACTGGATCACGATGGTGTTAATGATGTTTTCCGCAGCCGTTTGCGCTTTCTGCTGATCTTCCGCTGGCAGGGTGATCTGCAGGGTCAGCAGTTTGTTATCGACCTTGCCCAGCACAACAGAAGAGTATGCGGTCTGGCCTTTTGCAGAGATGATGCTGTCCAGCTGCTGCAGCGTGTGGCCTTTCAGTTCGATGGACTTGTTGGTGACCACCTGCAGCTGCGGATCGCGGCTGCGCTGCTGATCTTCCAGGCGTTTGGACAGGACGGCCAGGTCTTCGCTGGTGTCGTCGCCCACAATCACAATGACCGCTTTCTGACCGGTTGCGTCGGAGTAAACGTGCATATTGTTCGCCTGCGTACCCAGCTTGCCGCTCTGGTCAGTCATATCGGCTGGCAGAGAGAAACTGAGTTTGCCATCCATCAGATTCACCGGCTGACCGGTTGCGTTGCTCTCAGCGGATGCACCCTGAGCAGGCGTTTTCGTGTCGCTGTTATCACAGGCTGCAAGACCCACAACCAGCAGGCCAATCCCGACATATTTAACCAGATTGCGCATTGACTTCTTCCTTTCGATAAACGGCCATAACGGCTCATTCGCTCATCTTATCACAACTGATAAAGCGAACCTTTAACCAGCCTGTAATGCTGTGATTTCAGATTTATCTGCCAGCCTTTTCAGCAGCATATTCAACAGGACGCCGTACATGGGCAGGAAGAAGACAATGCTGATGAGCACCTTGAAGCAGTAGTCCACCAGGGCGATCTCCATCCAGTGTTCGGCCATAAACGCATCCGGACTGTGCCAGAAGGCGATGAAGAAGAACGCCAGCGTATCGCTGACGTTGCCGAACAGCGTCGAGGCGGTGGGGGCCATCCACCAGCGATGATTCTGACGCAGGCGATTAAACACATGCACGTCGAGGATCTGCCCCAGCGCATAAGCCATAAAGCTTGCGGTGGCGATACGGGCGACAAACAGGTTGAAGTGGGTCAACGCCTCAAAGCCCTGCCAGCTTCCCATATAGAACAGGGAGGAAATCACGTACGAGATGAACAGCGCCGGAAGCATGACGGCAAAAATAATGCGTCGGGCCAGCGATGCGCCAAAGATACGTACGGTTAAATCCGTGGCGAGGAAAATAAACGGAAAACTGAACGCGCCCCAGGTGGTGTGAAAACCAAAAATGGCGATCGGGAGCTGCACCAGATAGTTGCTGGAGGTGATCACCAGCAAATGGAAAAGCGAAAGCCAGAACAACGCTTTTACGCACTGTGATTCAGAAAACTGCGTCATATTGTGACCTTTTTATACGTTGGGGTGAGGGAACCCAATAAAAACCGCAGAATGATACTGCTTTGGCAGGACATTGCAATGGTTAGTTTTTACGCAATCGTTAACCTGGTTTGCATTGACTGCTACGGGGCGTAAACTACAGCCGTTTTTACCTGACCGAGAAGATCATGACCGACCTGTTTTCCAGCCCAGACCACACCCTTGACGCCCAGGGCCTTCGCTGCCCGGAACCGGTAATGATGGTACGTAAAACCGTGCGCAACATGCAGACCGGGGAAACGCTGCTGATCATCGCCGACGATCCGGCAACGACCCGCGATATCCCCGGGTTTTGTACCTTTATGGAGCATGAGCTGGTGGCACAGCAGACCGACGCGCTGCCGTATCGGTATTTGATTCGTAAGGGTTAAGTGGGCTGCCCTCTGCGGCCTGATGCCCTCACCCCGGCCCTCTCCCACAGGGAGAGGGAGAACGTCATCCTTTCATCCACGTCCGGATCCCGTCCAGGAACATCTGCGTTGCCATCATCACCAGAATCAGCCCCATCAGACGCTCCAGCGCGTTCACCCCTTTCTCGCCCAGCAGGCGCAGGAACAGCGACGACTGCAGCAGGATAATAAATGTCCCGCCCCAGGCGATCAGTAAGGCAATCACCAGATGGCTCATCTGATTGGGATACTGATGCGACAGCAGCATCAGCGTGGCCAGAATGGTCGGTCCGGCAACGAGGGGGATCGCCAGCGGCACAATAAACGGCTCTTCACCGGCGGGCAGGCCGCTGCTGCTGCCTTCCGCGCTCGGGAAAATCATCTTAATCGCAATCAGGAACAGAATAATCCCGCCGGAAATCGAAACGGTTTCGGCGCGCAGGTTCAGGAACGCGAGGATCTTTTCACCGGCAAACAGGAAGATAAACATCACCAGCAGGGCGATGAGCAGCTCGCGGATCATGATCGCCCGGCGGCGCTTTGGCTCGGTATGCTTTAGCACCGACATGAAGATCGGCAGGTTTCCCAGCGGATCCATTATCAGGATCAATAAAACCGCGGCGGAAATGATTTCACTCATGTAAATTATCCCTGAAACTCTCTATGGTTATTATGATGATTAGCTCTTTTTCTGATAGCCGGGCAATCATCGATTAATTTCGCTTGCGACTTTGGCAGCATTTTGTAATGTGAAGCATATCCCAGTTCAATACTGGCTTGCACAATCAGCACACACCCCTTGCAGGAAAAAAATGCTATGAAAAACGTTGGTTTTATCGGCTGGCGCGGTATGGTCGGCTCTGTACTCATGCAACGCATGGTTGAAGAGCGCGATTTCGACGCCATCCGCCCGGTCTTCTTCTCCACTTCCCAGCTTGGCCAGGCTGCGCCGTCCTTTGGTGGTTCCACCGGTACGTTGCAGGATGCTTACGATCTGGAAGCGCTGAAGGCACTCGATATTATTGTGACGTGCCAGGGCGGCGATTATACCAACGAAATTTATCCGAAGCTGCGTGAAAGCGGCTGGCAGGGCTACTGGATTGACGCGGCCTCGTCGCTTCGCATGAAAGATGATGCCATTATCATTCTCGACCCGGTTAACCAGGGCGTGATCACCGAGGGCCTGAACAAGGGCGTGAAAACCTTTGTCGGCGGTAACTGTACCGTCAGCCTGATGCTGATGTCCCTCGGCGGCCTGTTCGCGCAGGACCTGGTGGAGTGGGTCTCCGTGGCGACCTACCAGGCGGCGTCCGGCGGCGGTGCGCGTCATATGCGTGAGCTGCTGACCCAGATGGGCCAGCTGCATAACAGCGTCGCGACCGAGCTGGCCAACCCGGCGTCCGCGATCCTTGATATCGAGCGTAAAGTCACCCAGCTGACCCGCAGCGGCGAGCTGCCGGTGGATAACTTTGGCGTACCGCTGGCCGGTGGCCTGATCCCGTGGATCGACAAACAGCTGGATAACGGCCAGACCCGCGAAGAGTGGAAGGGCCAGGCCGAGACCAACAAAATCCTCAATACCGCGAACACCATTCCGGTTGACGGTCTGTGCGTGCGTATCGGTGCGCTGCGCTGCCACAGCCAGGCCTTCACCATTAAACTGAAAAAAGATGTGTCTATTCCGACCGTGGAAGAGCTGCTGGCCGCGCACAACCCGTGGGCGAAAGTGGTGCCAAACGATCGCGATATCACCATGCGTGAACTGACCCCAGCAGCCGTAACCGGCACGCTAACCACGCCGGTTGGCCGTCTGCGTAAGCTGAACATGGGGCCGGAATACCTCTCCGCGTTCACCGTGGGTGACCAGCTGCTGTGGGGTGCCGCCGAGCCGCTGCGCCGTATGCTGCGCCAGCTGGCGTAATAATTTGTTAACTACCGGGGGTGATTTTCACCCCCTTTTTTTGCGTACTACAGGGAGTAAAACGCAGATGTCTTATTTTTTATCAGGAGTCATGTAGAGCGTTGGCTATGCTTTAAGGAAGAGTCATTTCTTACCTGAGGTTAGGACGGGCTGACAGGATGCTCGTTCAGGTCACATTAAAGTCGTCCCGGGCGCTAAAAAGGACGACATAAAAAAACAGGATGAATACCATGTCCGATCGTATTTCGAGAGACGTGATTAATGCGCTTATTGCGGGTCATTTTGCCGACCCCTTTTCTGTGCTAGGGATGCACCGTACTGAGGCCGGGCTCGAAGTCCGTGCGTTGTTACCGGATGCGACGGAAGTCTGGGTGATTGAACCCAAAACCGGCCGCAAGGTGGGTAATCTGGAATGCCTCGATTCGCGTGGCTTCTTCTCAGGCGTCATGCCTCGTCGTAAAAACCCCTTTCGTTACCAGCTCGCCGTCATCTGGCACGGCCAGCAAAACCTGATTGACGACCCCTATAGCTTTGGCCCGCTCTTAAAAGAGATGGACGCCTGGCTGCTGTCCGAAGGGACCCATCTGCGTCCTTATGAAACGCTGGGTGCCCATGCGGATACGATGGATGGGATCACCGGCACGCGGTTTGCCGTGTGGGCACCCAATGCCCAGCGGGTCTCCGTGGTGGGGCAGTTCAACTACTGGGACGGGCGACGTCACCCGATGCGCCTGCGTCGGGAAACCGGCATCTGGGAGCTGTTTATCCCCGGGGCGCACAACGGGCAGCTCTATAAGTTCGAGATGATCGATGCCAACGGTAAGCTGCGCATTAAATCCGACCCTTACGCCTTTGAAGCGCAGATGCGCCCGGACACCGCCTCGCTGATCTGTGGCCTGCCGGAGAAAGTTGTACAGACCGATGAGCGCAAACAGGCCAACCGCTTCGATGCGCCGATCTCCGTCTATGAGGTGCATCTCGGCTCCTGGCGTCGCCACACGGATAACAACTTCTGGCTGAGCTACCGCGAGCTGGCGGACCAGCTGGTGCCGTACGCCAAATGGATGGGCTTTACCCACCTTGAGCTGCTGCCGGTTAACGAACACCCGTTCGACGGCAGCTGGGGCTATCAACCTACCGGGCTGTATGCGCCAACGCGCCGCTTCGGCACGCGTGATGATTTCCGCTATTTCATCGATGCCGCGCACGCCGCCGGGCTGAACGTCATCCTCGACTGGGTGCCGGGCCATTTCCCGGCGGACGATTTCGCGCTGGCCGAGTTTGACGGCACAAAGCTGTACGAGCACAGCGATCCGCGCGAAGGCTATCACCAGGACTGGAATACGCTGATCTACAACTACGGTCGCCGTGAAGTCGCGAACTACCTTGTCGGGAACGCGCTGTACTGGATCGAGCGCTTCGGCATTGACGCCCTGCGCGTGGATGCGGTGGCGTCGATGATCTACCGCGACTACAGCCGCAAAGAGGGCGAGTGGATCCCGAACGAATTTGGCGGCCGCGAAAACCTGGAAGCGATTGAGTTCCTGCGTAACACCAACCGCATTATTGGCGAGCAGGTTGAGGGCGCGGTGACAATGGCGGAAGAGTCGACCGACTTTGCCGGCGTCTCCCGTCCACCGTCAATGGGCGGTCTGGGCTTCTGGTACAAGTGGAACCTCGGCTGGATGCACGACACGCTCGACTACATGAAACTCGATCCGGTTTATCGTCAGTATCATCACGATAAATTGACGTTCGGGATGCTCTACAACTACACCGAAAACTTCATGCTGCCGCTGTCGCACGATGAGGTGGTGCACGGTAAGAAATCTATTCTCGACCGCATGCCGGGCGACGCGTGGCAGAAGTTTGCCAACCTGCGCGCCTACTACGGCTGGATGTTTGCCTTCCCGGGTAAAAAACTGCTGTTTATGGGCAATGAGTTTGCCCAGGGACGCGAGTGGAACCACGATTCCAGCCTCGACTGGCATCTGCTGGAAGGAGGCGATAACTGGCATCACGGCGTGCAGCGTCTGGTCCGTGACCTGAACCTGACCTACCGCCATCACAAAGCGCTGCACGAGCTGGACTTCGATCCTTACGGCTTTGAGTGGCTGGTGGTGGATGACCATGCGCGCTCGGTGTTTGTCTTTGTGCGTCGTGACAAGGCGGGTAACGAAATTATCGTCGCCAGCAACTTCACGCCCGTTCCGCGCCACCATTACCGCTTCGGCATTAATCAGGCGGGTAAATGGCGCGAAATCCTCAACACCGACTCGATGCATTACCACGGCAGCAACGCCGGTAACGGCGGGCTGGTACAGAGCGATGCCATCGAAAGCCACGGGCGGCCAAACTCCCTGAGCCTGACGCTGCCGCCGCTTAGCACTGTCTGGCTGGTGCGGGAGGGCGAATGACGCAGCTTACGGCAGGTAAACCCGAACCGCTCGGGGCGAGTTTTGACGGGAAGGGGGTCAATTTCACCCTCTTTTCCGCCCATGCTGAGCGGGTAGAACTGTGCGTGTTTGACGGTGAAGGTAACGAACACCGTTATGATTTACCTGCCCGCACCGGGGATACCTGGCACGGTTACCTGGCCGGAGGTCGGCCAGGGTTGCACTATGGCTTTCGCGTGCACGGTCCGTGGGAACCCGCGCAGGGACACTGGTTTAACCCTGCGAAGCTGTTGATTGACCCGTGCGCGCGCCGCGTGGACGGTGAATTTAAAGACGACCCGCTGTTCCACGTGGGCTACGGCGAGCCCGACCACCGCGACAGCGCGCCCGTCGCGCCAAAAAGCGTGGTGGTGAATGATCTCTATGACTGGGAAGACGATGCCCCGCCGCACACGCCGTGGGGCAATACCGTCATTTATGAAGCCCACGTCAAAGGGCTGACCTACCTGCACCCGTCGATCCCCAAAGAGATGCGCGGCACCTATAAGGCGCTTGGGCATCCGACGATGGTCGCCTACCTGAAACATCTTGGCATTACCGCCCTGGAACTGCTGCCCGTCGCCCATTTCGCCAGCGAGCCTCGCCTGCAGCGGCTGGGGCTGAGCAACTACTGGGGCTACAACCCGCTGGCGATGTTCGCGCTTGAGCCGCGTTATGCCGTCCATCCTGACAAGGCGCGGGACGAGTTTCGCGACGCGGTGAAGGCGCTCCATGCGGCGGGTATTGAGGTCATTCTGGACGTGGTGCTGAACCACAGTGCGGAAAGCGATCTCGACGGCCCGACGCTCTCCATGCGCGGAATTGATAACCGTAGCTATTATTGGATCAGGCAGGATGGCGATTATGAGAACTGGACCGGTTGCGGTAACACCCTCAATCTCAGCCATCCGGCGGTCACGCATTTTGCGTATGAATGCCTGAAATACTGGGTAGACACGTTCCACGTCGACGGTTTTCGTTTCGACCTCGCGCCCGTCATGGGGCGCACGCCGGCGTTCAGCCAGCAGGCGCCGCTGTTTGAGGCGATAAAAAACTGTCCGGTGCTCTCACAGGTCAAGCTCATCGCGGAGCCGTGGGACATCGGTGAAGGCGGCTATCAGGTCGGGAATTTCCCGCCGCTGTTTGCCGAGTGGAACGATCATTATCGCGATGCCGTGCGCCGCTTCTGGCTGGAGCGGAATCTGTCGCTGGGGGAATTTGCCGGACGCTTTGCCGCATCCAGCGATCTCTTTAAGCGTGACGGTAAACGCCCGTCAGCCACCATCAATCTGTTAACGGCGCATGACGGTTTTACCCTCAGGGACTGCGTTTGTTTCAATCAGAAACACAATGAGGCAAACGGCGAAGAGAATCGCGATGGCACTAACAATAACCATAGCTTTAATCATGGTATAGAAGGATTAGGCGGAAGTCTGGACGTTATCGAGCGGCGACGCGCCAGCGTACATGCGCTGCTGACAACGCTTTTATTGTCGCAGGGCACGCCGATGTTGCTGGCAGGCGATGAGCATGGCCACAGTCAGCACGGTAACAACAATGCGTATTGCCAGGACAACACCTTAACCTGGCTCGACTGGGGAGAAGCGAACAGCGGTTTGATCCACTTCACCGCGGCGCTGATCCATCTTCGCCAGCACATTCCCGCACTGACTGCCGACCGCTGGTGGGAAGAGGGTGACGGAAACGTTCGCTGGCTGAATAAAGACGCGCAACCGTTAAGCGCGCAAGAGTGGCAACACGGCGTACCCCGCCTGCAGATCCTGTTGTCGGATCGCTGGCTGGTCACGCTGAACGCGACGGATGATGTCGCAGAGATTGTTTTACCTGACGGGGAATGGCGCGCCGTTCCCCCCTTTGCCGGAGCGGATAATCCGGTAGTAATGGCTGTCTGGCACGGGCCTGCGCACGGAGTGTGCGTATTCCAAAGATGATAAAAAAGGAGTTAGTCATGGTTAGATTAGAGAAGAACGATCCCTTAATGTTGGCACGCCAGCTACCATTAAAAACGGTTGCCCTGATCCTTGCGGGTGGGCGTGGTACCCGTCTGAAAGATTTGACCATCAAGCGCGCCAAACCGGCTGTTCACTTTGGTGGTAAGTTCCGCATTATCGACTTTGCGCTCTCCAACTGCCTGAACTCAGGCATTCGCCGCATTGGCGTCATTACGCAGTATCAGTCGCACACGCTGGTTCAGCATATCCAGCGCGGCTGGTCATTCTTCAGCGAAGAGATGAACGAGTTTGTCGATCTGCTTCCTGCTCAGCAGCGCGTTCACGGGGAGAACTGGTACCGCGGCACGGCGGATGCAGTGACGCAGAACCTCGACATCATTCGCCGCTATAACGCGGAATACATCGTGATCCTCGCCGGGGACCATATTTACAAGCAAGATTACTCCCACATGCTCATCGACCACGTCGAAAAAGGGGCGCGCTGCACCGTGGCGTGTCTGCCGGTGCCCGTTGCTGAAGCGACGGCGTTTGGCGTGATGCACGTGGACGCAGACGACAAAATCATCGACTTCGTTGAAAAACCGGCGAACCCGCCAACCATGCCGGGAGATGACACCAAATCCCTCGCCAGCATGGGGATCTATGTCTTTGATGCCGATTATCTTTATGAGCTGCTGGAAGAAGACGACAAAGACGAAAATTCTAGCCACGACTTCGGTAAAGACATCATTCCGAAAATCACCAAAGCTGGCATGGCGTATGCACATCCATTCCCGTTGTCCTGCGTGCAGTCAGACCCGAATGCGGAACCTTACTGGCGCGATGTGGGAACGCTGGAAGCGTACTGGAAAGCGAACCTCGACTTAGCCTCCGTCACGCCTGAGCTGGATATGTACGATCAAAACTGGCCGATTCGTACGCATATGGAATCGCTGCCGCCGGCCAAATTCGTTCAGGACCGCTCCGGTAGCCACGGTATGACGCTGAACTCGCTGGTGTCCGGCGGGTGCATCATTTCAGGCTCGGTGGTGGTGCAGTCGGTACTGTTCCCCCGCGTGCGGATAAATTCATTCTGTAATATCGATTCGGCAGTCTTGCTGCCGGATGTCTGGGTAGGGCGTTCGTGTCGTCTGCGTCGTTGCGTGATCGACCGTGCCTGCGTCATCCCTGAAGGGATGGTCATTGGGGAGAATGCGGAAGAAGACGCGCGTCGTTTCTACCGTTCGGAAGAGGGGATCGTGTTAGTCACACGGGAAATGTTGCGGAAGCTGCAAATCAAACAGGAGCGATGATGCAGGTTTTACACGTATGTTCTGAGATGTTCCCGTTATTAAAAACGGGCGGTCTGGCAGATGTACTTGGTGCATTACCGGCGGCGCAAATCGCCGGAGGCGTGGATACCCGAGTCCTGCTGCCCGCCTTCCCGGATATCCGGCGCGGTATACCTGATGCGAAAGTGGTGACCCGCCGTGACACGTTTGCCGGACGCATTACCCTGCTGTTTGGGCATTACAACGGTGTAGGGATCTACCTGATCGACGCGCCACACTTGTACGACCGACCGGGCAGCCCGTATCACGATACGAACCTGTTCGCCTATACCGACAACGTGTTGCGCTTTGCGCTGCTTGGCTGGGTCGGTGCAGAAATGGCGACGGGGCTGGATCCGTTCTGGCGTCCGGATGTCGTGCATGCGCACGACTGGCACGCCGGGCTGGCCCCGGCATACCTGGCCGCGCGCGGTCACCCGGCGAAATCGGTCTTCACCGTGCATAACCTGGCCTATCAGGGGATGTACTATGCCCATCACATGAGTGAAATCGATCTGCCATTATCGTTCTATAACATGCATGGGCTGGAATTTAACGGGCAGATTTCGTTCCTGAAAGCCGGGCTCTATTACGCCGATCATATTACCGCCGTGAGCCCAACCTACGCCCGCGAAATTACCCAGCCTGAGTTTGGCTACGGTCTGGAGGGGCTGTTGCGCCAGCGCCATCGTGAAGGGCGCCTGTCGGGCATTCTGAACGGCGTCGACGAACAGATCTGGAGCCCGGAAACCGATCTCCTGCTGGCGTCGCGCTATGGCCGTGATTCGGTGGAAGACAAAGCGGAAAACAAACGCCAGCTGCAGATTGCGATGGGCCTGAAGGTTAACGACAAAGTGCCGCTGTTCGCGGTAGTGAGCCGCCTGACCAGCCAGAAAGGGCTGGATCTGGTGCTGGAGGCGCTGCCTGGTTTACTGGAGCAGGGGGGACAGTTGGCCCTGCTCGGGGCGGGCGACCCGGTGCTGCAGGAAGGTTTCCTGGCCGCCGCCGCGGAACATCCGGGGCAGGTGGGCGTGCAGATTGGTTATCACGAGGCGTTTTCGCACCGCATTATGGGCGGCGCGGACGTCATTCTGGTGCCGAGCCGTTTCGAACCCTGCGGCCTGACGCAGCTCTACGGTCTGAAATACGGCACCCTGCCGCTGGTACGCCGCACGGGCGGGCTGGCGGATACGGTATCCGATAGCTCTCTGGAAAACCTGGCGGACGGTATCGCCAGCGGGTTTGTCTTTGAGGACAGTAATGCCTGGTCGCTGCTACGGGCGATTCGGCGTGCTTTCGTCTTGTGGTCCCGTCCATCGCTGTGGCGTTACGTCCAACGTCAGGCGATGTCCATGGACTTTAGCTGGCATGTCGCGGCGCAGTCGTACCGCGATCTTTATCAACGCTTGATGTAACGAGGCGAAGTTACTGATATGAACGCTCCCTTTAGCTACTCTTCACCCACGCTCAGCGTTGAGGCGTTAAAGCACTCCATCGCCTACAAGCTGATGTTCACCATCGGGAAAGATCCGGTTATCGCCAACAAGCACGAGTGGCTGAACGCCACCCTGTTTGCGGTGCGCGACCGCTTAGTGGAACGCTGGCTGCGCTCAAACCGCGCCCAGCTCTCGCAGGAAACGCGACAGGTTTACTACCTGTCGATGGAATTTTTGATTGGCCGCACGCTGTCCAATGCGCTGTTGTCGCTCGGTATTTATGACGACGTCAAAACCGCGCTGGAAGAGATGGGGTTAGATCTGGAAGAACTGATCGACGAAGAGAACGACCCGGGCCTCGGTAACGGCGGTCTGGGGCGTCTTGCCGCCTGCTTCCTCGACTCGCTGGCGACGCTGGCGCTGCCGGGCCGCGGCTACGGTATTCGCTACGACTACGGCATGTTCAAACAGAATATCGTCGACGGGCGCCAGAAAGAGTCACCGGACTACTGGCTGGAGTACGGTAACCCGTGGGAGTTTAAACGCCACAATACGCGTTACAAGGTGCGTTTTGGCGGGCGTATTCAGCAGGAAGGGAAAAAATCCCGCTGGGTGGAAACCGAAGAGATCCTGGCCGTGGCCTACGACCAGATTATCCCCGGCTACGACACCGATGCCACCAACACGCTGCGCCTGTGGAGCGCGCAGGCCAGTAGCGAAATCAACCTCGGTAAATTTAACCAGGGTGACTACTTCGCGGCGGTGGAGGATAAAAACCACTCCGAGAATGTGTCCCGCGTGCTGTACCCGGACGACTCGACCTATTCCGGTCGCGAGCTGCGCCTGCGTCAGGAATATTTCCTCGTCTCCGCGACGATTCAGGATATCCTCAGCCGCCACCATCAGCTGCACAGAACCTACGCCAATCTGGCGGAGAAAACCGCGATTCACCTCAACGACACCCACCCGGTGCTCTCCATTCCGGAACTGATGCGCCTGCTCATTGACGAGCATAAGTTCAGCTGGGACGACGCCTTTGAGGTGACCTGCCAGGTGTTCTCGTACACCAACCACACGCTGATGAGCGAAGCGCTGGAGACCTGGCCGGTGGATATGCTGGGCAAGATCCTGCCGCGCCATCTGCAGATCATCTTTGAGATTAACGACTACTTCCTCAAGACCCTACAGGAGCAGTACCCGAACGATACTGGCCTGCTGAGCCGGGCATCCATCATTGATGAATCCAACGGCCGCCGCGTGCGCATGGCCTGGCTGGCGGTGGTGATCAGCCACAAGGTGAATGGGGTATCTGAGCTGCACTCAAACCTGATGGTGCAGTCGCTGTTTGCGGACTTCGCGAAGATTTTCCCGACGCGCTTCTGCAACGTTACCAACGGCGTTACGCCGCGCCGCTGGCTGGCGCTGGCTAACCAGCCGCTTTCTGAGGTGCTGGACGAAAATATCGGCCGCACCTGGCGTACCGATTTGAGCCAACTGAGCGAGCTTGAACAGCATATTGATTTCCCGACGGTGAATAAGGCCGTGCGCGAAGCTAAGCTGCTGAACAAAAAACGGCTGGCGGTCTGGCTGGCGCTCCACCTCAACGTGGTGGCCAACCCGAAAGCGTTGTTCGACGTGCAGATCAAACGCATCCACGAATACAAGCGTCAGCTGATGAACGTGCTGCACGTGATCACCCATTACAACCGCATCAAGGCCGATCCAACGGCGGAATGGGTACCGCGCGTGAAGATCTTTGCCGGTAAGGCGGCCTCCGCCTATTACATGGCGAAGCACATCATTCATCTGATCAACGATGTGGCGAAGGTGGTAAACCAGGATCCGGATATTGGTGACAAGCTGAAGGTGGTGTTTATCCCGAACTACAGCGTCAGCCTGGCGCAGCTGATCATCCCGGCGGCGGATCTCTCTGAGCAGATCTCCACCGCGGGAACGGAAGCCTCCGGCACCAGTAACATGAAGTTTGCCCTCAACGGCGCGCTGACTATCGGTACCCTGGACGGGGCGAATGTCGAGATGCTGGAGCATGTGGGGGAAGACAATATCTTTATCTTCGGTAATACGACGGAAGAGGTGGAGGCGCTGCGCCGGAAAGGCTACTCGCCGCGTGAATATTACGAAGAGGATGAAGAGCTGCGTCAGGTGCTGACGCAGATTGCGACCGGCGTGTTTAGCCCTGAGGAGCCGGGCCGTTACCGCGACCTGGTGGATTCGCTGATTAACTTTGGTGACCACTACCAGGTACTGGCGGATTATCGCAGCTATGTGGACTGTCAGGACAGGGTGGACGAGCTGTACCGTCAGCAGGAGAAGTGGACCAGTGCCGCGATGCATAACATCGCCAATATGGGGTATTTCTCGTCTGACAGGACCATCAAGGAGTATGCCGAGACGATCTGGCATATTGATCCGGTGCGGTTGTAAAAACAACCCCTCACCCTGACCCTCTCCCCAGAGGGGAGAGGGAACTTGAACACCCTCTCCCCTCTGGGGAGAGGGCTGGGGTGAGGGGACAGGCCGCACACATCAAGACGCTAACGACAATTCACGCTTCCCCGCATGCTGCAGCAACCACTGCGCCACGCGGGACTGCTGTTCGGCGTTAAGCCACATCCCTTCTTTGGTACGACGCCAGATGGCATCGTCCAGACGGCGAACCCATTCGTGTTCGACCAGATAACGCAGCTCGGCTTCGTACAGCTCGTGACCGAAATGTTCGCCCAGATCGGCAAGCGCTTTCGCGTCACCCAGGAGCAGTTCGGTGTTGCTGCCGTAGGTGCGGGCATAGTGGCGTGCCATCCCCTCGGTGATGAACGGGAAGCGACGACGCAGCTTCGCGGCGTAATCATCGCGGTTGCCGCCAATATCACCGCCGGGCAGTACCGCGTCTTTGGTCCATGCCGGGCCAATGCCTTTGTAGTACGGCGCCAGTTTTTCCAGCGCGTGCTCGGCCAGCTTACGGTAGGTGGTGAGCTTACCGCCAAACACCGACAGCAGCGGCGCCTGACCGTCTACGTCGTGAATATCAAGCGTATAGTCGCGGGTGATGGCCTGCGGGGAATCCGATTCATCATCGCACAGCGGACGCACGCCGGAGTAAGTCCAGACCACATCATCGCGCGACAGCTGTTTCTTAAAGTGCGCGTTATACACTTTCAGCAGGTAGTTAACTTCACTCTCGTCGATCTCAACGTTTTTCGGATCGCCTTTGTACTCCACGTCGGTGGTGCCGATGATCGAGAATTCGTCCATCCACGGGATGACGAACACGATGCGCTTGTCTTCGTTCTGCAGAATGTAGGCCTGTTTCTGGGTATGCACGCGCGGCACCACAATATGGCTGCCTTTGATCAGGCGAATGCCGTACGGGGAGGGCAGATGCATGCCGTCGTCAAAGAACTGTTTCACCCACGGACCGGTGGCGTTCACCAGGCCGCGCGCTTTCCAGCTGAATTTCTCGCCGGTATCGATATCTTCCGCTTCGACAATCCACAGGCCGTTTTCACGGCGGGCGGCGGTGGCACGGGTGCGGGTTTTCACCTCGCCGCCTTTCTTCTCGACCATTTGCGCATTCGCCAGCACCAGGCGCGCATCGTCTACCCAGCAGTCGGAATATTCGAAACCGCGCACGATTTCAGGTTTAAGGACCGATTCTGAGCCAAAACGCAAACCGGTCGAACCCGGCAGGCTGGTGCGTTTACCCAGATGATCGTACATAAACAGACCGATTCGGATCATCCACGCCGGACGCAGATGCGGGCGATGGGGCAGGCGGAAGCGCATCGGAATCGCCAGATGCGGCGCCATTTTTAACAGCACTTCACGTTCAGCCAGTGCTTCACTGACCAGGCGGAATTCGTAGTGTTCCAGGTAGCGCAGGCCACCGTGAATCAGTTTGGAGCTGGCGGACGAGGTCGCACAGGCGAGATCGTTAGCTTCCAGCATCAGTACGGATAAGCCGCGTCCTGCGGCATCGACCGCAATACCGGCACCGTTGATGCCACCGCCTATCACAATCAGATCTTTGGTTTCCATAACACCCTCACGCACTTTCGTTAAAGCTCAGAAATGTTCGATATCGCTCATAATAGCAAAGGAACGCGCTTTTGGTAACATCAAAAAAACAATTTAGAGTGATATGGATAACATAATGGCGTTTACCCGCCGCCAGGACGTACACTACGCGGTAAAATCATGTCGCCGACCACTGTAAAGAGAACACCATGGATCAGTTTGAATGTATTAACGTAGAAGAAGCCCACCAGAAGATGCACCAGGGAAAAGCGGTGCTGGTGGACATCCGCGATCCGCAGAGTTTTGCGATGGGCCACACGCCAGGCGCGTTCCATCTCACCAACGACACGCTGGGCGCCTTTATGCGCGATAACGACTTCGACACGCCGGTGATGGTGATGTGCTACCACGGCAACAGCAGTAAAGGCGCGGCGCAGTATCTGCTTCAGCAGGGTTACGAGGCGGTATACAGCGTCGACGGTGGCTTCGATGCCTGGCATCGCCATTTCCCGGCGGAAGTGGAATACGCTTTTGAGCGCTGATCCCGCTATACTGTCCCCTTTTGTGTGGAAATAAGCGACCGCTGCCCATGTTGATGATCACCTCTTTTACCAACCCGCGCGTCGCCCAGGCGTTTGTCGACTATATGGCGACGCAGGGCGTTATTCTGACCATCCAGCAACATACACAGACCGACGTCTGGCTGGCCGATGAGAGCCAGGCCGGGCGGGTAAACGAGGAGCTGGCGCGTTTTCTGGAAAACCCTGGTGACCCGCGCTATCTGGCGGCAAGCTGGCAGTCGGGTCAGACCGGTAGCGGATTGCACTACAGCCACTTTCCCTTTCTTGCCACCATTCGCGAGCGCGCAGGCCCGTTTACGCTGCTGCTGATGGCGGCCTGCATTATCGTCTTCATTATCATGAATGTGGTGGGCGACCAGAGCGTCATGATCGCCCTGGCGTGGCCGTATGACCCGTCTCTGGATTTTGACGTCTGGCGCTACTTTACCCACGCGCTGATGCACTTCTCGGTGATGCATATCCTCTTTAACCTGCTCTGGTGGTGGTATCTCGGCGGTGCCGTGGAGAAGCGTCTGGGCAGCGGGAAGCTGATCGTTATCACCATTATTAGCGCCCTGCTGAGCGGCTACGTGCAGCACAAATTCAGCGGCCCGTGGTTTGGCGGGCTCTCCGGCGTGGTGTATGCCCTGATGGGCTATGTCTGGCTCAGGGGCGAGCGTGACCCTGAAAGTGGCATCTATCTGCAGCGCGGATTAATAACCTTTGCGTTAATATGGCTTATTGCCGGATGGTTTGATCTGTTTGGTATGTCTATCGCCAATGGTGCGCACGTCACCGGGCTGGCCGTTGGGCTGGCGATGGCCTTTGCCGACACGCTCCATGCGCGAAAACGAACATAATTCTCAGGGATAATTGATGAAACAAACACAACGCCATGACGCCATTATCGAACTGGTAAAAAAACAGGGATACGTCAGCACCGAAGAGCTGGTTGAGCAGTTTGCCGTCAGCCCACAAACCATCCGTCGTGACCTGAACGACCTGGCCGATCAAAACCGCATTCTGCGCCACCACGGCGGCGCGGCGCTGCCGTCCAGCTCGGTCAACACCTCCTGGCACGACCGCAAAGCCACGCAAACGGCAGAAAAAGAGCGCATTGCCCGTAAAGTGGCCAGCCAGATCCCCAACGGGGCGACGCTGTTTATTGATATCGGCACCACGCCGGAAGCGGTGGCCCATGCCCTGCTGGATCACGAAAACCTGCGCATCGTGACCAACAACCTGAACGTGGCCAATACCCTGATGCAGAAAGACGATTTCCGCATTATTCTCGCCGGTGGTGAACTGCGCAGCCGCGATGGCGGAATTATCGGTGAAGCGACGCTCGATTTTATCTCTCAGTTCCGTCTCGACTTCGGCATTCTCGGGATTAGCGGCATCGACAGCGACGGCTCGCTGCTGGAATTTGATTACCACGAAGTACGCACCAAGCGGGCGATCATTGAAAACTCACGCCACGTGATGCTGGTTGTGGATCACTCGAAGTTTGGCCGTAACGCGATGGTCAACATGGGCAGCATCAGCATGGTGGATGCGGTCTATACCGACGTGATGCCGCCGGCGGGCGTTATGCAGGTGATTAAAGATAATAATTTGCAGCTGGAACTGTGTTAACGGTTGTGTCGGGTGACGCTGCGCTTACCCGACCTACAAATTGTTCTCCCTCTCCCTGTGGGAGAGGGCCGGGGTGAGGGCATCAGGCCGCACAAAACTAAACTCCGTACCCCATCATTTTCAACAATTGCTGCGCATGCTGCACCGCATCCTGACGATGCGCCACACCCAGCTTCTGATACAGATTGCGGATATGCGTTTTGATGGTGGTCGCCGCCACCGCCAGCTCACCGGCAATCTGCTCATTGCTGTAACCGGAATAGATCAGCCCCAGAACCTGCCATTCGCGCTGAGTCAGCGGGCTGGTACGGATCAGTTCCGGCACTTCCGGGTGGTTCAGCAGACGTTCAACGAAGTTCTCGTCGAAATGGGCAAACTTGTGGCGATGATGCTGGTTAATCTCGCGCAGAATGCGCTGGGCGCGATGCTGATCCAGCTCCGGCAGCGTATTGAGCTGAATAAGCTGACGCAACTGCTGCGCCATCACTTCACCTTCAATCACAAAGTGGCTGATAAACCCGGTGCGGTTAGCCAGCTGTAGCGCTTCCAGCAGCACGCGCTGCGCATCGTTTTTACGGCCCGCCTGCCAGTAGAGCTGGTTTTGCAGGAGCAGGTTGCGGTTGAGGTCGCTCATCAGACGCAGGCTGCGCGCGTTCTCGTTCAACTCCTCCAGCACAATCTCTGCGGGCTCTAATTCACCAAGCAGGATCTGCGCGCGGGCAATGTTGCGCCACTGGCTCTGCAGGAAGTGGTTATTGGCAAATTCCGGTTTTGGCGTCTGGCGTAACCAGTTGGCGGCGGATTTTTTATCGCCGGTCATCTGCCAGTAAATCACCCGGACCTTATCGGCGTTTGAAACCCAGTCGCTATGATACTGACCGTTGCCGAGCAGGTTTTCCAGGCGGTTAAGATGGTTGCGGGCGTTATCGAGATCGCCGCGCGCCAGCGAGCACTGCACCAGCAGCGCCAGACACTGCAGCTGCTGCTGAGGCTGGAAGCTGGAGAGGACGTCCACACCCTGGCGGGCGCAGCTTTCGGCTTCATCCAGACGCGACCATGCCCACAGGAGCTGAGCGCGAATACGCAGCAGGAACTCGTGCATCGGCAGTTGTTCAAGATGCTGTTCACGAATCAGCTGGAACGCTTTTTCCTGGTTTTCCCAGGCGGCCTGCAGGAACCCCTGCGCGAACAAAATTTCGCTTTGCTGGATCAGGCTCCACAGCGCGTAATGCCAGACATCATGGCGACGCGCCATCTGCTCGGTTTGTTGCATCAGCGACAGGGAGCGCGTCAGCTCGCCTTTGCAGTGCAGCACTTCACCGTGTACCGACGTGGCAACAATCCGGCTGTAGAAGTTAGCGAGCGGCAGTTCATCCAGGGCAACCATCGCCAGGCGCTCAGCCTCATCCGGGTCGCCGTCGTTAATTGCTACCTGGGCCCGCAGGGCGTTAAATTCACCGTGCAGGGGCGTATCCATGTTGCTTTCCATCTCCTGCTCCGCGCGGGCCAGCAGGGTGTTCACTTCGCTGTAGCGATGCTGGCTCTGCATCAGCCAGGCCTGAAGCAGGACCAGACGTGGGTTCTCCAGCAGGCTTTCCCACGGCAGGGCTTTAAGCGACTCTTCCAGCAGCGTCAGTTCGCTGTGGTTAAACAGGCCCCACGCATGGTTGAGAAGGATATCGCGCAGCATGCTGGCATCACCCGCCGCCAGGGCGTGGTGAATGGCTTCGCTCGGGAAGCCCTGCGCCATCCAGCTTTCGGCGGCGGCGCGGTGAATTTCCGGCAGTTCAACCGCCAGCTCCCACTGGCAACGCTGGCGCAGGAAGCTGCCAAACAGCGGATGATAACTAAACCACTCGCCGGGGTCGTCCATGCGGGTCAGGAACAGGCCCTGACGTTCAATCTCTTCAAGCTGTAGCTGACCGTTTTCACACCCCGTCACGCGCACGATTAACGCATCGTTCATGGAGCGTAGCAGCGAGCTTTTCAGCAGGAAATTGCGTGTCGCCGGATCAACGCTGTTCAGCACCTCGTCCACCAGGTAATCCGAAAGGTGGCTGGCGTTGATGCCCGCCAGGCGGCGCGCAGACTGATGCGCCGGGCTGTTGTTTTGTCGGGCAGAGAGGGCGATGAGCTGCAGCGCCGTCGCCCAGCCGGCGACGTCGTCGCACAGGCGGCTGCTTTCGGCGGCCTCAATCGGTGACGTCAGGCGGCAGTCAAAGAACTGTTTTGCTTCCTGGTGGGTAAAGGCCAGCTGCTGGCTGCCCACTTCGAGAAGCTGATCGCGCACGCGCAGGTTTGCAATCCCCAGCTGTGGCAGATTGCGTGACAGCACCACTAAGGTCAGGTTTTCCGGCTGATGGCGCAGGAAGAAACGCATCGATTCATGAATCACCGGGTTGGTAATGAGGTGGTAATCATCAATCACCACGTATAGCGGGCGATGCCATTCGGCCAGCTCGATAAAGAGCTGGGAGAAAAGGGAGGACAGGCTGGCGTACTGGCGCTTTTGCACCATCACCTCGCTGGCGACGCAGTGTCCATTGGTTGCCTGCTGAATAGCGGCAATCAGATAGCTGGCAAAACGCTCTTGCTGGTTATCGCCCTCATCAAGGGAGTACCAGCCAAGATCGCTCTTACCTGCTGCCCATTGCGAAATGAGCGTTGTTTTTCCATAACCTGCAGGGCTCGTAACCAGCGCCAGTCGGAAATTATGTGCGCCGGAAAGTTTAGCCAACAGACGCTCGCGGACCACGGTATGGTCAAGGCGAACCGGGCGACTTAATTTTGACGGAATCAACATAGGTTTCACTTCACTGTGGGGACGAGAGATTTTATTTTTTTTGCGCTTCGTAATTAATAGATATAAGGTCGGCCAATAAGTTAACTATTGCAAGTTATGTCTGAATTTGGTGGCTCTGAATTTGCACTCTGTCACAAAACATTCAGGCGGATGGCGGAACTTTCTGGAAAGGGCTTTGATGCCTTGTCAGTGCTGGCTTGTATGGCTGTGCTGCGGCTGCGCTGAAACTGGTTTCAGAAAGGGATAGTGACGGAAAATTTAATATACCCGGTGTAAAGTTAAGGGGGATTAATAATCTCCTTAGTAATGACCTGATTGCAGAAATATTATTCTACGTAAGTAATCATTTCAGCGCGTTTTAATTTCAGCCGAAACCGCATTTCATTTCTTTGACATTCTCCACGGTGACGATTTCATCTTCCGGGCACACTCGAACTATGCTCTGAGAGTGGCCTCGATCACACTTTTCTGCTCATCCCCGCTACTCCTCCCTGTCTAATCCCCCGCGGGAGGAGGAAGAGGTGAAATGAGCCAGGCACACTAGCGCCAACTTGTGTTTTCTTTCTAAAGGATGCCGATCCCCTATGTCACAGCCTACCTTCAACAAAGCTCAATTCCAGGCTGCCCTGACGCGTCAGTGGCAGCGTTTTGGCCTTCATGCTGCTAACGAAATGACGCCTCACCAGTGGTGGCAGGCAGTGAGCGGTGCGCTCGCAGAGCAGCTGGATGCTCAACCTCTGGCAAAACCGGTAAAAGGTCAGCGCCATGTCAACTACATCTCAATGGAGTTCCTGATTGGCCGTCTGACGGGCAACAACCTGTTGAACCTCGGCTGGTATCAGGAGGTGGGGGACGTGCTGAAAGAGCACGACATTAACCTGACCGACCTGCTGGAAGAAGAGATTGACCCTGCGCTGGGTAACGGTGGTCTGGGGCGTCTGGCGGCCTGTTTCCTGGACTCCATGGCAACCGTCGGGCAGTCGGCGATTGGCTATGGCCTGAACTATCAGTACGGTCTGTTCCGTCAGTCATTTGCCGATGGTCATCAGATGGAAGCGCCGGACGACTGGCACCGTAACACCTACCCGTGGTTCCGCCATAACGCGCAGCTGGATGTGCAGGTCGGGATTGGCGGGAAAGTCACGAAGCAGGGGCACTGGGAACCGGCGTTCACCATCACCGGTGAAGCCTGGGACCTGCCTGTACTCGGCTACCGTAACGGCGTGGCGCAGCCGCTGCGTCTGTGGCAGGCGAAGCATGCGCATCCGTTTAACCTGACCAAATTCAACGACGGCGATTTCCTGCGCGCCGAGCAGCAGGGCATCGACGCCGAGAAGCTGACCAAGGTGCTCTACCCGAACGACAACCACCTGGCGGGTAAAAAACTGCGTCTGATGCAGCAGTATTTCCAGTGCGCCTGCTCTGTGGCAGACATTCTGCGCCGCCATCATCTGGCGGGCCGCAAGCTGGCGCAGCTGCCGGACTTCGAAGTGATTCAGCTCAACGACACGCACCCGACCATTGCCATTCCTGAGCTGCTGCGCGTGCTGATCGACGAGCATCAGCTGAGCTGGGATGACGCCTGGGCCATCGCCAGCCGTACCTTCGCTTACACCAACCACACCCTGATGCCAGAAGCGCTGGAGTGCTGGGATGAGAAGCTGGTGAAAAACCTCCTTCCGCGTCACATGCAGGTCATCAACAAGATTAACGACCAGTTTAAAACGCTGGTGGATAAAACCTGGCCGGGCAACAAAGCGGTCTGGGCGAAGCTGGCGGTGGTCCACGATAAGCAGGTTCGCATGGCGAACATGTGCGTGGTGAGCGGCTTTGCGGTGAACGGCGTGGCGGCGCTGCACTCGGATCTGGTGGTGAAAGACCTCTTCCCGGAATACCACCAGCTGTGGCCGACCAAATTCCATAACGTGACCAACGGCATTACGCCGCGTCGCTGGATCAAGCAGTGCAACCCGCTGCTGGCCGGTCTGCTGGACAAAACCCTGAAGAAAGAGTGGGCCAACGATCTGGACCAGCTCATCAATCTGGAAAAATATGCGGACGACGCAAAATTCCGCGAGCAGTACCGCGCCATCAAGCAGGAGAACAAAGTCCGTCTGGCGGCGTTTGTTAAAGCGCGTACCGGGATTGAGATCAACCCGCATGCCATTTTCGATATCCAGATCAAACGTCTGCACGAGTACAAACGCCAGCACCTGAACCTGCTGCACATTCTGGCGCTGTACAAAGAGATCCGCGAGAACCCGCAGGCCGACCGCGTACCGCGCGTGTTCCTGTTCGGTGCGAAAGCGGCGCCGGGCTACTATCTGGCGAAAAACATCATCCTCGCCATCAACAAAGTGGCGGCGGCGATCAACAACGATCCGAAAGTGGGCGACAAGCTGAAGGTGGTGTTCCTGCCGGACTACTGTGTCTCTGCGGCTGAAATGCTGATCCCGGCGGCGGATATCTCCGAGCAGATCTCGACTGCGGGTAAAGAAGCCTCCGGCACCGGCAACATGAAGCTGGCGCTGAATGGCGCGCTGACCGTCGGTACGCTCGACGGGGCCAACGTCGAAATCGCCGAGAAGGTGGGTGAAGAGAATATCTTTATTTTCGGCCACACCGTGGAAGAGGTGAAAGCCATTAAGGCCAAAGGCTACGATCCGGTGAAGTGGCGCAAGAAAGACAAAGTGCTGGATGCGGTACTGAAAGAGCTGGAAAGCGGTAAATACAGCGACGGCGACAAGCACGCGTTTGACCAGATGCTGCACAGCATGGACAAACACGGCGGTGACCCGTATCTGGTGATGGCCGATTTCACAGCCTATGTGGACGCGCAAAAACAGGTCGACGTGCTGTATCGCGACCAGGAAGCGTGGACCCGGGCGTGCATTCTGAACACTGCCCGCTGCGGTATGTTCAGCTCTGACCGCTCAATCCGTGATTATCAGGCCCGTATCTGGCAGGCAAAACGCTAAGGAAGCGCGATGGAGAGTAAACGTCTGGACAGCGCCGCGCAGGCGGCGGGGATCAGCCTCAGTTACATTAATGCTCACGGCAAACCGCAGTCTATTGGCGCCGACACCAAAAGACGTTTGCTGGATGCCATGCACAAAACCGACGCGAAAGCGTCGGCTGCACCGGTGCCGAACGTGAAGGTTTTCACCTCGGGGAAAAAGATGCCGCTGGCGGTGGAGGGGCGCGGCGAGTTTACCTGGCTGCTCACCACCGAAGACGGCCAGCAGCATAAAGGCCACGCCACCGGCGGTAAGACCCTTAACCTTCCGGCAAAACTGCCGGAGGGTTACCACTCCTTAACGCTCACCCAGGATGACCAGCGCTTCCATTGCCGGGTGATCGTCGCGCCAAAACGCTGCTATGAGCCGCAGGCGTTGCTTGAGGGTAAAAAGCTGTGGGGCGCCTGCGTGCAGCTCTACACCCTGCGTTCAGAGAGCAACTGGGGTATCGGTGATTTTGGCGATCTGAAGAAAATGCTGGCCTCCGTGGGGGAACGCGGCGGCGCGTTTATCGGCCTCAATCCGATCCATGCGCTTTATCCGGCCAACCCGGAGAGCGCCAGCCCGTACAGCCCGTCATCCCGCCGCTGGCTGAACGTGATTTATATTGATGTTAATGCGTTAGACGACTTCAAAAACAGCCAGGAGGCGCAGGCGTGGTGGAAACTCAGCACCACCCAGCAGGCGCTGAAGCAGGCGCGTGACGCGGACTGGGTGGACTATTCTACCGTCACGGCGCTGAAAATGGCCGCGTTGCGTCTGGCGTGGAAAGGCTTTTCACAGCGCGATGACGAGCAGATGGCGTCCTTCCGCCAGTTTGTCACTCAGGAGGGCGAGAGCCTGTACTGGCAGGCAGCATTTGATGCGCTGCACGCGTATCAGGTGAAAGAGGACGAAATGCGCTGGGGCTGGCCGGTGTGGCCGGAAGCGTATCAGTCCGTCGACACGCCGGAAGTGAAAGCCTTCTGTAAAAAACACGCGGATGAAGTGGACTTCTACCTGTGGCTGCAGTGGCTGGCGTACAGCCAGTTTGCCGCCTGCTGGCAGGTGAGCCAGGGCTATAAGATGCCTATCGGCCTGTATCGTGACTTGGCCGTCGGCGTCGCAGAGGGCGGTGCGGAAACCTGGTGCGACCGTGAACTCTACTGCCTGAAAGCCTCCGTCGGCGCGCCACCGGATATCCTTGGCCCGCTCGGCCAGAACTGGGGCCTGCCGCCGATGGATCCGCACGTGATGGCGGCGCGTGCGTACGAGCCGTTTATCGACCTGCTGCGCGCCAACATGCAGAACTGCGGGGCATTGCGTATCGACCACGTGATGTCTGTGCTGCGCCTGTGGTGGATCCCGTACGGTGAAACGGCAGATCACGGGGCCTATGTGCAGTATCCGGTTGACGATCTGCTGTCGATCCTGGCGCTGGAAAGCAAGCGTCACCAGTGCATGGTGATCGGCGAAGATCTTGGCACCGTACCGGTGGAAATTGTCAGCAAACTCCGCGACAGCGGCGTTTACTCCTATAAAGTGCTCTATTTTGAAAACGACCATGAGAAAACCTTCCGCGCGCCGAAAGCGTACCCTGAACAGTCAATGGCAGTCGCGACGACGCATGACCTTCCTACGCTTCGTGGCTATTGGGAAAGCGGCGATCTGACGCTCGGTAAAACGCTGGGTCTCTATCCGGATGAGGATGTGCTTCGCGGCCTGTATCAGGATCGCGAGCTGGCGAAGCAGGGCCTGCTGGATGCACTGCATAAGCATGGCTGTCTGCCGAAACGTGCCGGGCATAAGGCATCGCTGATGGCGATGACCCCGACGCTCAACCGTGGTCTGCAGCGTTACATTGCTGACAGCAACAGTGCCCTGCTGGGCCTGCAGCCGGAAGACTGGATTGATATGGCGGAGCCGGTCAACATCCCGGGCACCAGCTATCAGTACAAGAACTGGCGTCGCAAGCTTTCCACTACGCTTGAGAAGATGTTTGCCGATGACGGGGTGAACAGGCTGATTAAGGATTTGGATAAGCGCAGAAGGGCGGTGGGCAAGAAGCGGTAGTTCCACCCTCACCCTAACCCTCTCCCTGGGGGAGAGGGAATGGAATGTAGGCCGGGTAAGCGTCAGCGCCACCCGGCTTTTTTACATCAAACCACCATATTCAGCAGCAGCACCCCGACCAGACCGCACACCGAAATAATGGTTTCCAGCGCGGACCAGGACTTGATGGTTTCACCGATTGTCAGGTTGAAATACTCCTTGAACAGCCAGAAGCCCGGGTCGTTAACGTGAGAGAAAATCACGCTACCAGAACCGACGGCAATAACCATCAGCTCAGGGCTCACGCCCGTGGTCGCAATCAGCGGGGCAACGATACCGCCTGCGGTGATCGCCGCAACGGTCGCAGAGCCCAGCGCAATACGCAGAACCGCGGCGATGGACCAGGCCATCAGGAGCGGCGACACGTTGGTTTCATGCATCATGGCCGCGATGTATTTGTCCACGCCGCTGTCGACCAGAACCTGCTTGAACGCACCGCCACCGCCGATGATCAGCAGCATCATGGCAATGATTTTGATGGACGAGGTCAGCGTGTCGTTGATCTGATCCATTGAACGGCCGCGGTTCAGACCGAAGGTGAACATCGCAATCAGGACCGCAATCAGGGTTGCCATCACCGGGTCACCCAGGAATTCGGCCACGGACAGGAATGCATGACCTTTTGGCAGGATCATCTCTGCCACGGCGCGCATTGCCATCAGAATCACCGGTACCAGAGAGGTCCAGACGCTGACGCCAAAGCCAGGCATCTCTTCTTCGGTGAAGGTTTTCGCGCTGTACAGACCTTCCGGAATCGGCTTATCAATGCCTTTCAGGAAGCGGGCATAGACCGGACCGGCCAGAATAACGGTAGGGATCGCCAGAATGGTACCGAACAGCAGGGTTTTACCCATATCCGCGTGGAAGATGGTCGCAATAGCGGTTGGACCCGGGTGCGGCGGCAGGAAGCCGTGGGTAACGGACAGCGCCGCAGCCATTGGCACACCGACATACAGCAGCGGGATGCTCGCCGCAGCCGCGATGGTAAACACCAGCGGCAGCATCAGTACGAAGCCCACTTCATAGAACAGCGCGAAACCGACGGTAAAACCGGTTAATACAACCGCCCACTGGATGTTCTTCTTACCAAATTTGTCGATAAGCGTGGTGGCAATACGCTGGGCGCCCCCGCAGTCCGCCAGCATTTTGCCGAGCATGGCACCGAAGCCCATGATCAACGCCAGGCTGCCGAGCGTGCCGCCAACGCCGGCTTTAATCGAGCTGATGACTTTTACCAGCGGCATCCCCTGCATCAGACCGACTGCAAGCGCCACCAGAACCAGAGCGATAAATCCGTTCATTTTGAAACGGATCATCAAGAGCAGTAATAACACAACACCGATAGCAACGATGACTAATGGCATGATTTACCTGGCCTTTGAATTGTTATGGGTAACGTCATTGTTTCAACGACAAGTTCCGATTGTCCCAACTGGGAACAGAGTGTTAACGGCACTCATACTGATGCCTTCGAAACCATTAAGTTTAGTCGGCTGTTATAAGGATGCTGAGTGCCCACGAGAATGATACGGGTAACATGGCGAGATTGAGAATCACCCTGGGAGGCTAAATTTGAATTATGAGACGCAGGTCAACATATAGAGGGGGGCGGGATAACAAAAGCCGGGTGGCGGCTTCGCCGTACCCAGCCTGGGATTCGGATGCAGTAACTGTTTTGTAGGCCCGGTAAGCGCAGCGCCACCGGGCAATACGGGCGGGCAAAGAATCAGTAGTATGAGTGCTCGCCGCGCTGGTGTTCAGTCAGATCGCGCACGCCTTTCAGTTCCGGGAATTCGTTCAGCAGCTGCTTCTCGATCCCCTCTTTCAGGGTCACATCCACCATGGAACAACCGTTACAGCCGCCGCCAAACTGCAGAATGGCGAAGCCTTCGTCGGTGATCTCCATCAGGGAGACACGACCGCCGTGGCCAGCCAGCTGTGGGTTGATCTGGGATTGCAGCAGATACTCAACGCGCTCCATCAGCGGGGCATCGTCAGAGACTTTGCGCATTTTCGCGTTTGGCGCTTTCAGGGTCAGCTGAGAACCCAGCTGGTCGGTGACGAAGTCGATCTCCGCATCTTCAAGATACGGTGCGCTCAGCTCATCAACGTAGGCGGTGAGCTGTTCAAATTTCAGGGCAGTGTCGGTGGCTTCCACCGCGTCCGGCGGACAATAAGAAACACCACATTCTGCATTCGGAGTGCCTGGATTAATCACAAACACGCGGATCTGCGTCCCTTCTTCCTGATTTGCCAGCAGTTTGGCAAAGTGCGCTTGTGCAGAATCGGAAATACGGATCATAGCTTTGGCCTAATAGTTGACTAAATTACCTGGGTATAATCATACGCCCATTGAAGAAGGGCTACAAGGTACGGCACAGACACCATACCTGAACCGACGCGGCGCCGCTTTGCAAAAGCAGTCGGGAAAGTTCAGCAACGGTACTGCCTGTGGTGACGACATCATCCACAATCGCGATATGGAGGCCGTCGACCGGCAATTCAAGGCGAAAGGCATTTTTGAGGTTTCTTTTGCGAAGCCGGGCGTTGAGCTGATGCTGGATGGCGGTGGCATGAACACGCGTAAGCGCGCGGGCGTCATACCGACAGCCAAGCCAGCGGGCGAGGGGTCGGCAGATCAGATCGCTCTGGTTATAGCCGCGCCGCCAGTGCCGACGCTGGTATAAGGGCACGTTTACCACCCTGTCGATTTTCGGCAGGGCGCGCTGACGCCGTGCCTGTAAAACCGCCAGCAGTAGCAGGCGGGCCAGGGGCTGGGCCAGCGAACTTTGACCGGAAAATTTCAGCGAATGAATAAGCCTGCTTAGCGGCGGAACATAATCATCCACGGCCACCAGCGCGTGCCACGGCGGGGCTTTTTTCAGACACCGACCGCAGGGAAGCGCGGGGTTCGTGGCCGGTAAACCGCACTGTGGGCAGGTCGCGATACGCCTTGTGAACGATCGCGTGCAGACAGAACAGATACCCCATCCGCTGAGCGCAAGCGGCATTTGGCATAGCCAGCACAAGCCTGGCACTGTTAGCATGTGCAACCTCCATGTGAAAAAAGAGAACAGTAACTGATGAAGACGCTGTGGTGGCAGACTGCAGGAACAGGAAATTGCCATCTTGTGCTGCTGCACGGATGGGGCCTGAATGCAGAAGTATGGCATTGCATAAGTGAGGAACTTGCCTCGCATTTCACCCTGCATGTGGTGGACCTGCCCGGTTTTGGCCGCAGCCGCGGTTTTGGGGCGATGTCGCTTGATGAGATGGCCCGGCAGGTTCTGGACGCTGCGCCGCAAAACGCCATCTGGCTCGGCTGGAGCCTGGGTGGGCTGGTGGCAAGCCAGATTGCGCTGTCGCAGCCCGAGCGCGTGAAGGCGCTGGTGACCGTGGCCTCGTCGCCCTGCTTTAGCGCGCAAGAGGCGTGGCCAGGTATAAAACCTGACGTGCTGGCGAGCTTCCAGCAACAGCTGAGCGAAGATTTCCAGCGGACCGTCGAGCGCTTCCTCGCCCTGCAGACGATGGGCACAGAAACCGCGCGTCAGGATGCGAGAACGCTGAAGCAGACCGTGCTTTCCCTGCCGATGCCGGAGGTGGAGGTGCTTAATGGCGGGCTGGAGATCCTGAAAACGGTCGACCTGCGCGAGCCGCTGGCTGCGCTGGCCATGCCGCACCTGCGTATCTATGGCTACCTTGACGGCCTGGTGCCGCGTAAAGTGGTTCCGCTTCTGGATGCGCTGTGGCCGGAGAGCGAGTCGCAGGTCATTGCCAAAGCCGCGCACGCCCCGTTTATCTCTCATCCGGCGGAATTTTGTTCAGCGCTCATTGCGTTAAGTCAACGTTTCGACTGATTATTTTCCATCCAGCCTGGAAAAAGTAACACACCGCAACCATACTCCATTTGTCGTTGCGGTTGTTCTGCCTACGATAATCAAAACAACAATCCTATGGAGAGTCAGGCTATGAAACTTGTTACAGGTATTGTCACTTCTCTGGTTATTGGGTCACTTTCATTTGGCGCCTTTGCGGCAAAAGAGCTGGAAAAAGATAAAGTTGCAGGAATGAATCTGACCAAAATTGGTGAGATTTCTACGTCTGACACCACCGCGCCGATGGATGCAAGAGCAGAACTGTCGAAAAAAGCGGATGAGCTGGGTGGAACCTACTACGTTGTCACCAGTGCTGAAAAACAGACTAAAAACGTACGCGCAACAGCGGACGTTTATAAGTAATACGATAAAGCCGGGCATCACAGCCCGGCTTTATTATCGCAGTGCCCACCACTCCCTGAGGCAGGCTTTACCTTCCGGGCAGCTTTTACAACTGCCGGAGAGGCAACCTTCCGCGTCTTCCTGAATCCGCACGGCTTTCCCCATCGCTTCAAGCCTTTCCAGCATGGCATCGATCATCGGCTGCGGCGTATGCAGGGTGAGGCTTAATTGTCTGGCCTCCATCCGTCCCTGTAGCGCCAGCAGATCTCGAACCTGAATCAACGATGCCATGAGGTGCTCCTTAGTGACAGTCGCCCGCCGGGCTATTGCAGCAGGTCGCGGCGGTTTTACGCTTCGCCAGCAGGTCGATATCGACGCGGCTGCGCGCGCGCCGTAACAGGCCGAGCACGATGACGTTAAACAGAACCACCGCGAGGATGCAGACCAGGCTGTAGCGCGGGTGCTGGCTGAAGTTAACGGTCTGATAGAAGAGCGTTGCCAGCGAGTAGGCGATGTTTAACCCCCACAGGATGGAGAAGCCCATCCAGCCGCGGCTGGACTCACGGGCAATTGCCCCCATCACCGAGATGCACGGGATATAGAGCAGAACAAAGATGAGGTAGCTATAGGCCGCGGAGGCGCTGCCAAATTTCTCGCTCATCACGCCCATGGCGCCCGTCGCCATTTCACCGTCGCCTTTGCTGGCTTCAATCGGGTTGGCCAGCACGCTCAGGCTAAAGGTATCTTTCAGGCTCTGCCAGGTTTCCTCTACGGCACCCAGCAGTTCATGGCCGAGATGAAACACCGCCGGATCAAATTCCTGCTCCTGAATGTTCTCTGCGGTGTAGAGCGTGTTAAGTGTGCCGACAACCACCTCTTTCGCCATCGCACCGGTGAACAGCCCGACGGTTGCCTGCCAGTTATCCTCATGCACGCCAATCGGTTTGAAGACCGGGGTGATGACGCGGCTGACGGAGGCAAGGGCCGAGTCATTGATATTATCTGCCGCCTGCCCGCTAAGGGTGAAGCTGTTCAGCGCGCTCAGGAAAACACTGACGATGACAATCACCTTACCGGCGCGCAGCACAAAGCCTTTCAGACGCTGCCAGGTCTGGATCACCAGGCTTTTCAGATGCGGCACATGATAGACCGGCAGCTCCATCACAAACGGCGAGGCTTCACCTCGCATGATGGTGTGTTTCAGCATCAAGCCGGTGAGGATCGCCATCACGATGCCCAGCACATACAGGGAGAAGACCGCCAGCGCGCCCTGCTGGCCAAAGAAGGCGGCGGCAAAGACGGCAAAGATCGCCAGGCGGGCACCGCAGGACATGAACGGCGCCATCATGATGGTCATCAGACGTTCGCGGGGCGCATCAAGTGTGCGCGCCCCCATCACCGACGGGACGTTACAGCCAAAGCCGACAATCAGCGGGACGAAGGATTTACCCGGCAGGCCCAGCGCCTGCATCAGGCGATCCATCACGAACGCGGCGCGCGCCATGTAACCGGAGTCTTCCAGGAACGAGAGGAACAGGTACATCATGCCGATCTGCGGCACCAGCGGCAGAACGGTGTTGATACCGCCGCCGATCCCCTGTGCGAGGAAGATGGTTAGCCATTCCGGGAAGTGCAGGGTGTAGCCTACCCACTGAATTCCATGCACGAAGACCGCAACGGAACCTGCATCGAAAATCGGCTGGAGCGCGCCACCAATGTTAATGGCGAGCAGGAACATCACGTACATGACCAGCAGGAAGATGGGTAAGCCGAGGAAGCGGTTAAGCACAACCTTATCCACCGCCGCCGTAAAGCGGCTGGGTTCTGCCGTGAGGGCATTACTGACCACATCGCAGATCGACGCGATGGCCTGGTAACGGGCATCGGCGATGTGCAGCGCCGGGTCATCCAGTTCGTCGCTCAGACGCGCCATGGTTACGTCGAGTTTATCAGCCGCATGTCCGGCGTAAGCACGGCTGTAGATATCGCCTTCCAGCATCTGCAGGCCGAGCCACAGCCGCTGTTTCGCCGGCATACTGTTGTCCATCTCCTGCGCCAGCATATGGGCTTCGCGCAGGAGGGGCTTCGCGTAATGCACCAGTTCAACGTCGCGGTTCCCCGCATGGCGATCGATGGCGAGCTTCAGGGAATCAATCCCGCGAGCGCGCGTCGATACCAGCGGAACCACCGGGCAACCCAGGCGCGCGGAGAGGGCATCGACGTCGATGCGCAGCTTTTGTTTCTCCGCAATGTCGAGCATGTTGAGCGCCACGATGCAGGGGATCCCCAGCTCCAGCAGCTGCAGCGTCAGATAAAGGTTACGCTCGAGATTGGAGGCATCAACCACGTTGATCAGCAGGTCCGCGTCGCCGCCCAGAATATAGTGACAGGCAATTTGCTCATCGAGCGAGGTTTGCGACGAAATGGTGGTTAAAGAGTAGGTGCCGGGAAGGTCAACCAGCGTGACCTGGTTGTCGGTTGTCGTAAACTGACCCTCTTTACGCTCAACCGTTACCCCGGCCCAGTTGCCCACGCGCTGGCGGGCCCCTGTCAGCTGGTTAAAAAGCGTCGTCTTGCCGGAATTAGGATTGCCAATTAAGCCAATAGTTAACTTTTTCATTTTTTTAGACTCACTGAAACCGCTGGCTTGTTATCGGGATAAGGCTTCGACTTCTATTAATGCGAGGTCTTTCTTACGCAGTACCAGATTCACGCGTCGGGTTTCGATATGAACCGGATCGCCTAACGGGGCCACGCGTACCACCTGGAATGACGAGCCGGGCAACATGCCCAGTGACAGCAGCTTTTGCCGATAGGCCGGGCTAATTTCGCGGGTAAAACCGGTAATCTTCCATGCACTGTCTGGAGTGAATTGCATAATGCCTGATTCCACGAAAGGTTAAATAATCTACTATGCGATGATAATGAGAATAGTTTTTATCAGCAATATTAAAACTGTGACGGAATGTTGTTTGCGGTATTAATTTACGGCCTGTTTGACCTTGCTCAATATTTGCTGAAATGACGGGAAAACGAAAAGGAGAGTATTTGTTAACGGGGTGATAATTCACGGTTTAAATATGGATGTGCAATCGGTTTCATCTATTACGATATAATTTGTCCCCTCTCCCCGTTGGGGAGAGGGTTAGGGTGAGGGGTTAGCGTTTCTTACCCATCGCGGCCGCCAGCGCATCCATCATCGCGCTGTTGCCTGCAGGCTGGGCATCACGTCCGCGCGGTTTCGCGCCTTTAGCGGCCGGGCGCTGCTGCTCGCGACCGCCACCGTTAGCCCCGCGGCGCGCGCTGGTTTCACCTGGCTGCTCGTCCAGACGCATGGTCAGGGCGATTCGCTTGCGCTGCAGATCCACTTCCAGCACTTTAACCTTCACGATGTCGCCCGCTTTGACCACGGTATGCGGGTCTTCAACGAACTTGTCGGCAAGCGATGAGATGTGCACCAGACCATCCTGATGCACGCCGATATCGACAAATGCGCCAAAGTTGGTGACGTTGGTCACTGCGCCTTCCAGCAACATGCCCGGAAGCAGGTCGTTCATGGTCTCGATACCGTCGGCAAAGGTCGCTGTTTTAAACTCAGGGCGCGGATCGCGGCCCGGCTTTTCCAGCTCTTTGATGATGTCGGTAACGGTGGGCACACCAAACTTGTCGTCAGTGAAATCAGCGGCTTTCAGGTTGCGCAGGGCGCTGCTGTCGCCCATCAGATCTTTCAGCGCCTGCTGGGTGGCGGCCAGAATGCGTTCCACCACCGGGTACGCTTCCGGGTGGACGGTGGAGGCATCCAGTGGGTTATCGCCATGGTTGATGCGCAGGAAGCCCGCGCACTGCTCAAACGCTTTTGGCCCCAGACGGCTTACCTTCAGCAGCTGCTGGCGGTTCTGGAACTGACCGTTCTCATCGCGCCAGGCGACGATGTTCTGCGCCATCATGCGGGTTAAGCCCGCCACGCGAGTCAGCAGAGGAACGGAGGCGGTGTTCAGGTCCACGCCGACGGCGTTAACACAGTCTTCCACCACCGCATCCAGCTTACGCGCCAGCTGAGTCTGGCTCACGTCGTGCTGATACTGGCCCACGCCGATGGATTTCGGGTCGATTTTCACCAGCTCTGCCAGCGGATCCTGCAGGCGACGGGCGATCGAGACCGCACCGCGCAGAGAAACGTCCAGGTCCGGGAACTCCTGCGCTGCCAGCTCGGACGCGGAATAGACGGAGGCCCCCGCTTCGCTGACGATCACTTTCTGCGCCGTCACTTTCGGGAACTGCTTCTGCACGTCGAGGTAGAAACGTTCGGTTTCGCGGGACGCCGTACCGTTGCCGATGGCGACCAGCTCCACGTTGTACTTCTCGCACAGCGCGGCCACCACGACGGCCGCTTTGGCGGCCTGGCCGGTGTGCGGATAGATGGTGTCGGTAGCGACCAGTTTACCGGTGCCGTCCACCACGGCCACCTTCACGCCGGTACGCAGCCCCGGATCGAGACCCATGGTGGCACGCAGGCCCGCAGGGGCGGCCATCAGCAGGTCGTGCAGGTTACGGGCGAAGACGTTGATCGCTTCATCTTCGGCGCGCTCGCGCACGGTGCCCATCAGCTCGGTTTCGAGGTGCATCAGCACTTTGATGCGCCAGGTCCAGCTCACCACGCCTTTACGCCAGCTGTCTGCCGGGGCGTTGTTCAGGCGCAGGCCAAGATGGTCGATGATGATCTGCTCACAGTGGCTCTCTTTCGGCGGCTCGTCAAACTGCGGGTCGGCGTTCAGGGAGAGCAGCAGCACGCCTTCGTTGCGGCCACGGAACATCGCCAGCGCACGGTGAGAAGGGGTGGTAGAAATCGGTTCGTGGTGATCGAAGTAGTCGCGGAATTTCGCGCCCTCTTCCTCTTTTCCCGCGACGACGGTAGAGACGATGTGTGCATTCTTCCACAGGTAATCACGCACTTTGGCAAGCAGGGCAGCGTCTTCGGCGAAGCGCTCCATCAGAATGTAGCGTGCGCCATCAAGGGCGGCTTTGGTGTCCGCCACGCCTTTATCGGCATCGATAAATTTCGCCGCTTCGGTTTCCGGGTCATGTGACGGCGTGTTCCACAGCAGCTCTGCCAGCGGCTCGAGTCCCGCTTCAATCGCAATCTGCCCGCGCGTGCGGCGCTTCGGCTTGTACGGCAGATAGAGGTCTTCGAGCTCGGTTTTGCTCAGGGTGCCGTTAATGGCGGTTTCCAGCTCGCTGGTCAGTTTGCCCTGTTCGCCGATGGATTTGAGGATCGCCTGACGACGTTCTTCCAGTTCGCGCAGATAACCCAGACGGGTTTCCAGGTTACGCAGCTGCGTGTCATCCAGCCCGCCGGTGACTTCCTTACGATAACGTGCAATAAACGGCACGGTGTTCCCTTCATCAAGCAGGCGAACGGCAGCTTCTACCTGTTCGGCTCTGGCCTGAAGTTCACCCGCAATAATGCGGCAGAGCGAATCTTTCATCATGGCTTTATCATCTTGTGGGTCAAAAATCAGGGGATAGTTATACGGGCTGACACGGCAAAATGCCAGCCGGGGAGGGCGCTCTCGGACTATTTTACGTAGACGATCTCATTGACATACCAGCTGGCTTCACCGGCGGGTGTCTGCACGACGGCGAGGTCGCCCACCTCTTTTTTCAGCAGCGCGCGGGCCATCGGGGAGTCGATGGAGATGTAATCCTTACGACCAAAAATTTCATCGTAGCCGACAATGCGAAAACGCAGGGTATCACCGTTGTCGTTCTCAATCTCAACCCACGCGCCAAAGAACACTTTGCCCTCCTGCTGCGGGGAGTAATCGACAATTTTAAGGTTTTCAAGGCATTTGGTCAGATAGCGTACCCGACGGTCGATCTCACGCAGCCGCTTTTTGTTGTACTGGTAGTCAGCGTTTTCGCTGCGGTCGCCCAGGCTTGCTGCCCAGGTCACTTTTTTGGTCACTTCAGGGCGCTCTTCGCGCCACAGGGTGTCCATCTCTTTTTTGAGTTTTTCGTACCCTTCGCGGGTGATCAGGGGCGTTTTCATTGGGTGACCTTCAGACTCGACATCATTGCAAACCTTGCGCACATTACGTATCACATCGCATATCAGACAGCGTTAATAATGATTTATGTGATGAAATGTGCAGATAAGCTGCTGTTAAATATGCTTTGTAACAATTTCGACTAGAATTTATACCAGAATTAGCTGGTCGAACACGTGCACTTTTTTAGAATACGCTGTTATTAGACTATCCGAACCTTTGGGAGTACACACAATGCAAGAGAACTACAAAATTCTGGTCGTGGATGACGACATGCGCCTGCGTGCGCTGCTGGAACGTTATCTGACCGAGCAGGGCTTCCAGGTTCGTAGCGTCGCGAACGCTGAGCAGATGGACCGTCTGCTGACCCGTGAATCTTTCCACCTGATGGTTCTCGACCTGATGCTGCCTGGCGAAGACGGGCTTTCGATCTGCCGCCGTCTGCGTAGCCAGAGCAACCCGATGCCGATCATCATGGTGACGGCGAAGGGCGAGGAAGTGGACCGTATCGTGGGCCTCGAAATCGGCGCGGACGACTACATTCCTAAACCGTTTAACCCGCGTGAACTGCTTGCGCGTATTCGTGCCGTGCTGCGTCGTCAGGCGAACGAACTGCCGGGCGCACCGTCGCAGGAAGAAGCCGTCATCGCCTTCGGCAAGTTTAAGCTGAACCTCGGCACGCGCGAGATGTTCCGTGAAGACGAGCCTATGCCGCTCACCAGCGGCGAATTTGCGGTGCTGAAAGCGCTGGTCAGCCACCCGCGTGAACCGCTCTCCCGTGATAAGCTGATGAACCTCGCGCGTGGTCGTGAATACTCCGCAATGGAACGCTCCATCGACGTGCAGATTTCCCGTCTGCGCCGCATGGTGGAAGAAGATCCAGCGCATCCTCGTTATATTCAGACCGTTTGGGGTCTGGGCTACGTGTTCGTCCCGGACGGCTCTAAAGCATGAGGCGAATGCGCTTCTCACCGCGAAGCTCGTTTGCCCGCACCCTGTTACTGATCGTCACCCTGCTGTTCGTCAGCCTGGTGACGACCTACCTGGTCGTGCTGAACTTTGCAATTTTGCCTAGCCTCCAGCAGTTTAATAAGGTCCTGGCCTATGAAGTCCGTATGCTGATGACCGATAAGCTGCAGCTGGAGGATGGCACGCAACTGGTTGTTCCTCCGGCGTTTCGCCGTGAAATCTACCGTGAGCTGGGCATTTCGCTCTATTCCAATGAAGCAGCGGAAGACGCCGGCCTGCGCTGGGCGCAGCACTACGAATTTCTCAGTCAGCAGATGGCGCAGCAGCTGGGCGGCCCGACGGAAGTGCGCGTTGAGGTAAACAAAAGCTCGCCTGTCGTCTGGCTGAAAACCTGGCTGTCGCCCAACATCTGGGTGCGCGTCCCGCTGACCGAAATCCATCAGGGCGATTTCTCGCCGCTGTTCCGCTACACCCTGGCGATTATGCTGCTGGCGATAGGCGGTGCGTGGCTGTTTATCCGTATACAGAACCGACCGCTGGTCGACCTGGAGCACGCGGCGCTGCAGGTCGGTAAGGGCATTATTCCTCCCCCGCTGCGCGAGTATGGCGCTTCGGAAGTCCGTTCGGTGACGCGTGCGTTTAATCATATGGCGGCAGGCGTGAAGCAGCTGGCGGATGATCGTACGCTGCTGATGGCGGGGGTCAGCCATGACCTGCGCACGCCGCTCACGCGTATCCGTCTGGCGACGGAGATGATGGGAGAAGAAGACGGTTATCTCGCCGAGTCCATCAACAAGGATATCGAAGAGTGTAACGCCATCATCGAGCAGTTCATCGACTACCTGCGCACCGGGCAGGAGATGCCGATGGAGATGGCCGATCTGAACGCGGTGCTGGGTGAAGTGGTGGCAGCGGAAAGTGGCTATGAACGTGAAATTGATACCGACCTTCAGGCGGGTGAAATTCAGGTTCGCATGCACCCGCTCTCCATTAAGCGCGCGGTAGCGAACATGGTGGTCAACGCGGCGCGCTACGGCAATGGCTGGATCAAGGTGAGTAGCGGATCGGAGCTCAACCGCGCCTGGTTCCAGGTCGAAGACGACGGTCCTGGCATTAAGCCGGAGCAGCGTAAGCATCTGTTCCAGCCGTTTGTGCGCGGCGACAGCGCCCGCAGCACCAGCGGTACGGGCCTGGGCCTGGCGATTGTGCAGCGTATTGTGGATAACCATAACGGGTTGCTGGAGATTGGTACCAGCGAGCGGGGCGGTTTAAGTATTCGCGCCTGGTTGCCGGTGCCGGTCACGCGGGGTCAGGTGAAAGAGGGATAGTGCGGTCTGATGCCCTCACCCCAGCCCTCTACCACGGGGAGAGGGAGAAAACATTAAAAAAGGCAACTTTCGTTGCCTTTTTGTTTTTACCTACAGCTTCGGTCCCGCACTCACCAGCGCAGCACCTGCCGGGGTATCGGTATACTTCTCGAAGTTCTCAATAAACAGTTTCGCCAGCGATTCCGCTTTTTCACGCCACTGCTCCGGCGAACCGTACGTATTGCGCGGGTCGAGGATATGCGTATCCACACCCGGCAGCGACGTCGGGATGGCCAGATCAAACATCGGCAGCGTGAAGGTTTCGGCGTCGTCCAGAGAACCATCCAGAATGGCGTCGATAATGGCGCGGGTATCTTTGATGGAGATACGCTTGCCGGTGCCGTTCCAGCCGGTGTTTACCAGATATGCCTGTGCCCCGGATGCCTGCATGCGTTTCACCAGCACTTCCGCGTACTGCGTCGGGTGCAGCGACAGGAACGCCGCGCCGAAGCAGGCGGAGAAGGTCGGGGTTGGCTCCGTCACGCCGCGCTCGGTACCGGCCAGCTTCGCGGTGAAGCCGGAGAGGAAGTGGTACTGCGTCTGGCTGGCGGTCAGGCGAGAGACCGGCGGCAGCACGCCGAACGCATCCGCCGTCAGGAAAATGACCTTCGTGGCATGACCCGCTTTTGACACCGGCTTGACGATATTGTCGATGTGGTAGATCGGATAAGAGACGCGGGTGTTTTCCGTCTTCGACGCATCGTCGAAGTCGATGGAGCCGTCAGCACGCACGGTGACGTTTTCCAGCAGCGCATCGCGACGGATGGCGTGGAAGATATCCGGTTCGGCCTCTTCAGAAAGACGAATGGTCTTCGCGTAGCAGCCGCCTTCAAAGTTGAATACGCCGTCGTCATCCCAGCCGTGTTCGTCATCGCCAATCAGACGACGTTTTGGATCGGTGGACAGCGTAGTTTTCCCGGTGCCGGAAAGACCAAAGAACACCGCCACGTCGCCTTTTTCCCCGACGTTCGCCGAGCAGTGCATGGAGGCGATGCCCCGCAGCGGCAGCAGGTAGTTCATGACGGAGAACATCCCTTTCTTCATTTCGCCACCGTACCAGGTACCGCCAATCAGCTGGATACGCTCGGTCAGGTTGAAGGCAACAAAGTTTTCGGAGTTCAGACCCTGCTCTTTCCACTGTGGGTTCGTGCATTTCGCGCCGTTCATCACAATGAAATCTGGGGTGAAATCCTGCAGCTCTTCGTCGGTTGGACGAATAAACATGTTTTTCACGAAATGTGCCTGCCAGGCCACTTCGGTGATAAAACGTACGGAGAGACGGGTGTCGGCGTTAGCGCCGCAGAAAGCGTCGACAATGAACAGACGCTTGCCGGAAAGTTGATGAGTGACGAGCCCTTTCAGATGCTGCCAGGTTTCCGGAGAGAGCGGTTTGTTATCGTTCTTTCCTTTGCCCTTATCAGCCCACCACAGCGTATCGCGGGTGGTATCGTCACGGACGATATACTTATCTTTCGGCGAACGACCGGTAAAAATACCGGTATCGACGGCGATAGCACCAAGATTTGTCAACACACCGCGCTCGTATCCTTCCAGTGCTGGATTGAGCTCTTCCTGATACAGCGTATCGTAGTCGGGGTTGTAGACGATTTCCTGGACGTCGTGAATACCATAAGCCTTGAGATCTTGCGGGGTTAAACCAGTAACACGCATATCACTGCTCCTTAGCCAATATGTACTGCCTAAAATTGTAGGGTTTTTCTGAGGTTGCTAACCGCGACGGGGCTCATAGATTTACGCATCTGGACAAAACCCTTACTAACGGAAAACGCTGCGACTCCAGTCACAGTGCAGGCGGATTATCGCAGGAATCGCTTTTTTGTTGGGGAAAATGTTCCGAAAAGGTTAAACGCTGGTGATTTTATCGGAAGGAATGTGAATGTAATCGCATACACGTAAGAAAATTACGTAAGTGTTACATTGTGAAAACGATTCAGCTGGGGGAGGTTTTTTTACCCCCTCACCCGAGCCCTCTCCCCAAAGGGGAGAGAGTGTCCAGGTTCCCTCTCCCCTTTGGCGAGAGGGTTAGGGTGAGGGGCAAAGAGTATTAGTGGACCTGCGGATCCGCCGGGGAGGCATTGTTGCGGATCTCAGCGATATCCATTGAATTGAACACGTAGTGCGTACCGCAGTAGTCACAGTGCATATCAATTTCGCCATCTTCCGCCATGATGCTGTCGATCTCTTCATCAGGCAGGGTTTTCAGCGCGCCAGCGCAACGCTCGCGAGAGCAGGTGCACTTAAACTCAACAGTCTGCGGATCGTAGACGGTCACTTCTTCCTCGTGGTACAGACGCCACAGCACGTCGGTCGCCGACAGGTTGAACAGCTCTTCTGCCTTGATGGTTTCGGTCAGCGTTGCCAGGTGTTCGAAATCATTGGTCTGAGCATCCTGCGCCGGCAGAACCTGCAGCAGCATACCGCCCGCAGCAGGCTGGCCGTCCACTTCACCGGTGCGGATAAACAGACGCGTTGGCAGCTGTTCAGAACGCATGAAGTAATCTTCCAGGCAGGCTGCCAGGGTGTCGCCTTCCAGACCGACCACACCCTGATAGCGCTCACCTTCTTCCGGGGAGATGGTGATCACCAGGTAACCATTACCCACCAGCGTTTTGAGGTCCGCATTTTCAGGCACGTCGCCCTGAACGCGCGCCACGCCACGCATCTGCTGCTGATTATTGCCGTTGATGACCGCCAGCGACATCGGGCCGTCACCCTGCAGCTGCACGGTGATATCACCGGCAAATTTCAGCGTAGCGGTCAGCAGGCTGGTGGCAACCAGCAGTTCGCCCAACAGGGTTTTCACCGGCAGCGGGTAGGTGTGGTTTTCCAGAATCTGTTTCCAGGTTTCGGATACGGTGACCAGCTCGCCACGCACGGCGAATTGTTCAAACAGATAGCGGTGTAATTGGTCGTGTTGGGCCATAATAGTCTCTCGTGCAGGTGAGGTTACTCGGTCTCACCGTGTTTAAATTTCATCAGATCGCGGCGCTCTTTTTTATCCGGTCGCCGGTCCGGGTGGGGCATGGTCAGCGCGTTCATTTTGCGCGCCAGCGCGGTCTTCTCGCGCTTTTCAATGCTTTCCGCCGTCTCTTCATAAAGCAGTACGGCTTCAGAGGCGGGCCGTCGCTGTTCGGTAATGGCTTTAATCACCACCGTTCGTTCATCGTTGCCCTGACGCAGCGTTAAGGTGGCATTCAGCTCAACCAGCTTGCTCGGTTTGCTGCGCTGGCCGTTGTAATGCACTTTACCGCCGTCAATCATCTCGCGGGCAAGGGCGCGTGTTTTATAAAAACGCGCCGCCCACAGCCATTTATCCAGTCTTACCCCGTCAGAGGGTTTTTCTTTCATGTGGCGTCTCCTTCACGGTCAGTGAGGGGATCATCTGGCGATAGTCGTTCAGTCCCGGATGGCGCAGATAGCTTTTTTCAGCCAGGCCAGAGTCAGGATTGGTGACGCCCAGACAATAGCGAATGCCAAACGTCGCGGCGGAATCCAGAATGGGTTCGCTGTCATCAATGAACAACGTGCGCTCCGGCTGCAAACCCGTCTCTTCCTTCACCGCATGCCACAAACGCTGATCCTCTTTCGGATAACCAAATGTGTGGGTGGAAAGTAATAAATCAAGGTGCGACGCCAGCCCCGTATGCTCCAGCTTCACGGCCAGGTTGTGCGGATGCGCGTTGGTCAGCAAGATACGGCGCTTGCCGCTCGCTTTCAGCGCATCCAGGAACGGAACCGTATCCTCGCGCAAAACGGCGCGTGGGCCCTGGGCGGTAGTCATGGCACAAATATCTAAACCGAGGCGCTCGCTCCAGTAGTCAAGACAGTACCAGTTTAGCGTATGTTGCACCGCGCTATATTGCGAACGAATGAATGCCTGCGCTTCTGCCGGGGTGATCCCCTGTTGCTCGCTATAGGTTTCAGGAACCAGCGTTTGCCAGAAATAGTTATCAAAGGCGAGATCGAGCAGCGTGCCGTCCATATCCAGCAGAACGGTATCAACCTCCTGCCAGGCGATATCAAGATGCATAAGGGGGAACTCCAGCCAGAAGAAACGTGCGCGACAGGGTAGCACATCTTGTCGCGCAGCGACGTTATCAGATCAGGCTCTCAGAAGAGGGGATCAGCTTAGGATTGAGGCAGTTTTCGTAATATTGCTGGATCTCGGCCAGCCGGGTGCGCGAGCGCTGGTAGCGGCGCAGGGCCATAACACCGTTCCAGAATATGGCGGCAAGCATCGCGATCATCAGCAGTGAGGTGCCGATGTAACGCCACAACCCTGCGCTATCCGGCATCCGGTGCAGGCCGACATGGCGGGTGCCATTGGCATCGGTATAAATACTCGTGACGATGCCTTCGGCGCTGAACGGCGTCTGCATAAGCATCTGCGCCAGGCGCTGGAACTGGCTCCACTGTTCCTGCGCCGGGTAGTCATAAAGCGCGACCTGCGGGTAAGGCTGATCCACCAGATCGCTGCCTTCATCGCTGACAATCACAAAACCGCCGGGTGCCGGGCTGTTCAGCGCCTGCGCCGCACGGGTGGTTTCGCGCATCATGAACGGTGATGTCGAGGTGGCGACCAGGTTATCCAGCGATTCAGCGCTAACCGGGCGCAGCAGCACGTTAACGCCATCCAGTCGTCCCGCTTCGGCACGCTTCACCAGCGAGTCCCAGTCTTTACTGTTCCCCAGGTTGACCAGCGCATTTTTGAGACGTATGCACTCGTCCTGAGAGGCACAGAGATCCTGTGTTTTCAGCACGATGTCACCAAAATCATCCAACAGAACCATGCCCGATTTCTGAATGGCCGAGCGCAGCGCAGGGCTGACGCGCGAATCATCGTCCGGTTTCGGGTGCAGCTGGCGGTTGACCGTCTGGGTAAGCGCCGTGGCTTTGTTCACCACTTCGGATTCCGGCAGCGGCAGCGGCGGTGCGTCGTTCCAGATAATTTGCGAGCAATCGAACGGCGTGAACGGTGAGTTCTGGCGCGTGTTCCACGCCCCTGGGGTGTGAATATTACACATCCCGGTTCCCTTCAGGCGCAGCGTGTCTCCCACGCGCACACCGGCTTCATCCAGTTGATTGACGCTGGTCGCTTCGATGGTTTGCGCCCCTTTGATCCACGACAGGGTGAATTTGATGGGCATATCCAGCGGCACGAAAAGCAGCAGCATGATAAAGACCAGCGCAGCGCCGCCGGCAATGACCGCGCTGCGTAGCCAGTGCTGAAGCGGGAAATTTTTTACTTCATCATGCAGGGATAAGAAGCGTCCCTGGCGCACAACGTGGCGGTCAAGGTAGATATCAATATCGGTTTTCTGACCTAAGTCCTGCGCAATCCACGGTTGCCAGTGACGCGGGTAGATAAGGTCGATAATACCGAGCGAGATATTGTTGAGATGTTCCTGATCGTTTTCACCAAACAGACCCCAGCGCTTGGGCGTACCGCGCAGACAGTGGATCTCTCGCAGCGAGGTTTTGGCAGGCGGGGCGAACAGTCCCCACAGCCCGGCAGCCAGCAGCAGCACCGCACCACCGGCTAGCCAGGGGACAAACACATCCGGCGTCAGCAGGCAGACAAAAAAGAGCAGGAAGGCGGCGACGATCAGAACGGCTTCCCGAATGCCGTCCGGGCGGCTCAGGGCATACTCTTCATGCGTCTCCTGGCGAATGTTCAGCAGCTCGATCTGCTCAGTCTCTTCGCCACGGATGGAGGCCTGCGTCGAACTTGCGCGCTCAAGCGCAAAACGCGGGGCTTCCTGAAGGTACTCATTCAGCGTGTGGCCGTTCAGTGAGATAACCAGGGGCAATGAATCGGTATGGATCAGCTCAACGCTGTTTTCGTCATTAATGTATTGCTCCCAGGACGGGGGCAGATGCACTTCGACAGAATCAAGGTAATAGCGCCATTTGTTGGGATCGTCGGTGGTGATGCCATACCGCGTAATGGAGCGCGTCACGCAAAGTACGGTATCGCTTTGCGCATTAAGCTTTAGCGCAACGGGCGCAGCAGTGGCTCCCGTCGGCCCAGGGGTCAGCTGAGAACGGTTCAGTATTTCAAGATAGTTTTCAACCGCATCGCGCTCGTCTTGCGTGAGCTTACGCGTGCTCGCACCCGCAAAAGCATTCAAAAAGGGCAGACGGTAACGGCGCTGTACGCGACGCCTGTAGATCCATCCTGCAACCAATGCGCCGGCCAGCATAGCAGCGAGAACAATCAAAATGGTGCTCATGCTTTCCCCATCTTACTTATCTTCTTACAGGTGTATACCCGTCATACTTCGAGTTGTCTGTGCGTTGGCTTAACTCGGCCTGTGGCCTCGCCCTTTCGAGGCCAGCGCAAGCGCTGTTCAAACTGGCAAGGCCAGTTTGTCCTCGCTCACCTCACTCACGTACTGATGTACGCTCCTGAGGATTCGCTGCGTCGCCGCCTTCATACAACTCGAATTATTTAGGGTAAAGTCAGTAGCACCTTTACAATGAATGAGTTTCTGTGGCTGGCTATCGGCAAGTATGGAGTCGAACTTGAGCATTCTGAAGCGCATCCCAGTGACCGCTGATAATAGCAAAGCCTGATAGGGCGCGATATCAGCAAATTCCTGGAAACATTTCAACCTCTTGACATTTGTTTTGAATTGAGGATTGATCCCTGCTACGTTGCACAAATGTAAATAAAGAACGATTGACATTGCCGAAACCGTGCAGCGTATCGCACAATAACGCCAGTTCTCACTGCTAAGACCCATCAAGATGAGCAAACCACTACAAAAACCCACCATTCTGAATGTTGAAACTGTCGCTAAATCGCGCCTGTTTAATGTCGAAAGTGTGGACCTGGAGTTCAGCAACGGTGTGCGTCGCGTTTATGAGCGTATGCGCCCCTCGTCGCGCGAAGCGGTGATGATAGTTCCGATTGTCGACGATCATCTGATTTTGATCCGCGAATACGCTGTGGGAACGGAATCTTACGAGCTTGGGTTCTCGAAAGGGCTTATCGACCCGGGCGAAACCGTCTTTGAAGCGGCAAACCGCGAGCTGAAAGAAGAGGTGGGTTTTGGTGCCAATGAGCTGTCGTTCCTGAAAAAACTGAGCATGGCACCGTCTTATTTTTCCAGCAAAATGAATATCGTGGTGGCTGAAGACCTCTACCCTGAATCGCTGGAAGGGGACGAGCCGGAGCCGCTGCCGCAGGTTCGCTGGCCGCTGGCGCATCTGATGGATCTGCTTGAAGACCCTGACTTCAATGAAGCTCGCAACGTGAGCGCGCTGTTCCTGGTCCGGGAGTGGCTGAAGGGGCAGGGGCGACTGTAGTCCATAAAAAAAGCCGGGTGGCGGCTTCGCCTGACCCGGCCTGCGATGTTTTGCCCGGCTTTTACCGGGCATTTTTATATTTAGAACAGCTCGTGCGTTTCGCCGTTATCAATAATCTCGGTACCCACCTCATGCACCGCCTGTGTGGTCGGCTGCGTGCCCTCGATGAAATACTCTTCGCGGCTGTTGCCGCCGTTGGCGAGCTGGCCCGTGCTGCGGTCGATATTGACCGTCACCACGCCCGGCGGTGGCGTCAGCGGTTGCTCCGGCACACCTTCAAGGACCGATTTCATGTAGGCATCCCAGGCCGGTTGCGCGCTTTTCGCGCCGCCTTCGTAGCCGGAAATCTGATCTTTTATCGCGCCAGACGCCGTTGTACGACCTAAATCACGGCGGTGATCGTCGAAACCGATCCACACCGAGGTCACCACGCCCGGGCCGTAACCCGAGAACCAGGCATCCTTCGAGCTGTTGGTGGTCCCCGTTTTACCGCCGATATCATGGCGCTGCAAATCACGCCCTGCGCGCCAGCCGGTACCCTGCCAGCCGGGTTCACCGAAGATGTTGGTGTTCAGCGCACTCTTGATCAGGAATGACAGCGGGGTATTGATCACATGCGGGGCATATTCCTGCGCACCCGTCTGTGCGACCAGCGCCTGGTTCGCCTGTTCCAGCTGTGGCTGCGGTACAACGCCGTTCGGCTGCTCCTGCGACACGGCAGGGTCTTCCATGTCCTTATTCTCAAGCACGTCAGATTTCGGTGTATTACCGTAAATCACCGGAATATCGCACTCTGCACAGGCAATTTTCGGCTTCGCCTCAAACAGCACGCCGCCCTGATCGTTCTCAATTTTGCTGATGAAGTACGGGTCAATCAGGAAGCCGCCGTTGGCCATCACGGAATATCCACGCGCCACCTGAAGCGGGGTGAATGACGCAGAGCCTAACGCCAGCGATTCGGTACGCACGATGTTCTGTGCCGGGAAACCGAAGCGTTGCAGATATTCAGCGGCATAGTCGACGCCCATCGCGCGCATGGCTCGCACCATCACCACATTTTTCGACTGTCCCAGACCCTGACGAAGACGAATAGGGCCGGCATATTCCGCAGGGGAGTTCTTCGGCTGCCAGTCGGAACCTGCTCCGGCATCCCAGCGGGAGATAGGCACGTCGTTAAGGATGCTGGCCAGGGTCAGGCCCTTATCCATTGCCGCCGTGTAGAGGAACGGCTTAATGTTGGAACCCACCTGACGCAGCGCCTGAGTGGCGCGGTTAAATTTGCTCTGGTTGAAATCGAATCCACCGACCAGCGCCAGCACGGCGCCATTCTGCGGGTTGATGGAGACCAGGGCGGAGTTGACGTCCGGTACCTGTGCCAGCCACCAGGCATCGCCCACCTTGCGCACCCAGATTTGTTGTCCGGTCTGGACTGCATCGGTCACTTTACGCGGTGTTGCGCCCTGCAGGGTATCCGAACGGTACGGACGCGCCCAACGAATCCCCTCCATACGCAGGGAGACGGATGTCCCATCCGCGAGCGTTGCCACGGCTTCCTGAGGATCGGCCTGCGTCACCACGGCCGGAAGAAGAGGACCATAGGTCGGCAGCGCTTTCAGCGTACTGGTGATTTTTTTGCTGTCCCACGCGCTTTCGCCCACTTTCCAGAGCACGTTTGACGGGCCGCGATAGCCGTGACGCATATCGTAATCCATCACGTTGTTGCGCACCGCGTCCTGAGCCGCCTGCTGCACTTTGCGGGTGACGGTGGTGTAAACGCGGTAGCCATCTTCATAGGCCTTATCGCCATAGCGGTTCACCATCTCCTGGCGAACCATTTCGGTCAGATAAGGGGCAGAGAAGGCGATCTCCGGGGCATGGTAGTTGGCGTCAATGACATCGTTGCGCGCCTGGTTGTACTCACTCTGGCTAATGTAGCCTTCGCTCAGCATACGTGACAGGACGACATTGCGACGCGCGGTGGCGCGATCGAGCGAGTAGAGCGGGTTAAAGGTTGACGGCGCTTTTGGCAGACCGGCGATGGTCGCCATTTCGCTTAAGGTGAGCTGCTCAACAGGCTTACCGAAGTACACCTGCGCGGCCGCCCCCACGCCATAGGCACGGTAGCCCAGGTAGATTTTATTGAGGTACAGCTCAAGGATCTCGTCTTTGCTCAGCAACTGCTCAATTCGGATCGCAAGGAACACCTCTTTGATCTTACGTATCAGCGTCTTTTCAGGGCTGAGGAAGAAGTTACGCGCCAGCTGCTGCGTAATGGTACTTGCCCCCTGGGAGGCATGGCCGGAGAACAGCGCAATGCTCGCGGCACGGAAAATCCCCACCGGATCGACACCGTGGTGCTCGTAAAAACGGCTGTCCTCTGTGGCGATAAAGGCTTTCACCATCACTGGCGGAATTTGGTTTAAGGTCAGCGGGATACGTCGCTTCTCGCCATACTGCGCCATTAATTCGCCATCGGCGCTATAGACCTGCATCGGGATCTGAAGACGCACATCGCGAAGCGTGGCGACATCAGGTAGCTGTGGCTCAATATATTTGTATAAACCGTAAATCGAGCCTGCTCCCAGCAGAATGCAACAGACTGCAAGGATAAATAAATACTTTACGAACTTCACCGGAGATTTCCCATTTGGTTTCACTTGGGCAGTTTCTAAACAATCGCGCGGTAGTATAAAGGCAAGCCTGATTCATTGATATAGCCGTCAAGGCGACGGGCGATAAGGAGATCGTGAAACATGGCTTTTAAAACATGGCAAACGGGCGTTCATATTCAACAGGATAGGGTGCTGATTGTCGCGCTGGTGCGAGAGAAGTCGGGCTGGAGTTTACGCCGCTGGTGGGCCGTTCCTCTGGCCGAAGGGATCATTGGTGACGGCAAGATTTATCAGCCAGAACAGCTGATTGATGCGTTACGCGACTGGCGGAAAACGTTGCCACACTATCACCGGATTTTTCTCTCTTTTCCGGCAGCGCGCACTCTGCAAAGGTCGCTTCCCCGCCCGGCCATTGCGCTGCGCGACAGCGAACAGCTCTCATGGCTTGGCGCGGCGCTGGCACGGGAGCTGGAGATGTCTGCCGATACGCTCTGTTTCGATTACGCGCAGGACACCTTCAGCAGCACATTTCACGTGACTGCGGCACAAAACAACGAGGTCGAAACCCTGCTGACGCTGGCCAAAACGTTACGTTTGCGGCTGGCAACCATTACCCCGGATGCCAGTGCGCTGAAGAATCTTCTTCCGGCAGTGGCACCGGCGCAGTGTGTCGTCTGGCGGGATGAACGGCAGTGGCTCTGGGCGATGCGCCACCAGTGGGGGCGCCGTGTTGCCGCAGAAGCTGAAAACGCGGCTGAGCTCTCAGCGCTGCTGGCCGTGGAGCCGGCGGATATCGCGCTGTTTGATAGCCGACGTAACCCATGGGATACCCTGCAGCGATGCCATGCCCCGTTACCGGAATGCGGCGCGGACTATACCGTTGCGCTGGCGTTAGCCATGAGTGAGGTGCCCGCATGAGCATCACGAATTTTCTGCCGTGGCGGCAGCAGCGGCGCGCGCGATGCCTGCGTTTCTGGGGAGCAACGTTTGTCTGCACGGCGCTATTGATGGTCACGACCATCGCCTGTTTGCGGATGAACCCGCTTTTGCGGCTGCACGCCCTGCAAACGGATCTGACGGGGATACAGTCCGTGCAGCACGGCCTCGTTGCTCGCCAGAGACTCGCGACACCCATGCAGAGCCCTGCACGCCAGCGGCGCGCATGGCAGCCGGTGCTGGAGTCGCTGTCCGCCACCCTTCCTGCGCAGGCCTGGCTGACGGAACTGCGCTACCAGCCTCCCGCTCTGATGTTTACCGGGTTTGCCACCACCCTGCCGGCCCTGTCTGCGCTGCGTGATGCGCTTGGACAACTCCCGGGCTTTACGCCCGGGACAGCGGGTGAGCTTCGGCAGGATAGCCAGGGGCGCTGGTCGTTTACCTTTCATCTTAGCGAGGGGTAACGCGTGAATATCCTGTTGGAGCGCTGGTGCGAAAGCCGTCCCTGGATCCGCGGTCTCTGCTGGTGTCTGAGCACTTTCCTGGCTGGGCTGGCTGCGTGGGGCACCCTGCTCAGACCGGTAGAGAGACAGTGTGCTGAACGACAAAGCCAGCTGATCCAGGAGGCGAGGACCAACGCATCGTTATGGCCTGTCGTCAGCACGGTGCCGCTGCGCACAGAAACCGCGCAAGCGCCAGAAATGAAGCCGTTTTCGCCGCTTGATTTTCAGGGGGATGAGACGACGCTGGTTCACTGGAAGCCGCTGCAGAACGGAGGAGAGCTGACGCTGGAGGCGGAGTGGCAGGCCATCCCGGGGCTTTTTTCCCGGCTGGCGCAGCGGGATGTCGAGATTGCGGCTTTCGCTATTGCACCTGAAGGTAAGGCGCTACGCCTGCGGCTGGAGCTGGATCATGCGAAATAGCACACGATACTGGCTGGTGTGCTCAGTATTGCTGTTGACCGGCATGCGCGATCCCTTTCGCCCGCCGGACGATCCCTGCGCGACGGGTGAACTGACGCAGTGGCGCTATCGCGGCATGGTGGGGGGACGCGAGGCTATCGGCATTTTGCAGGATGGGCAAAAGCGCTGGCACCGACTAAAAATGGATGAGCGCTTCCCGGCGGGCTGGCAAATAACCGCCATTACTGAATCGGAACTGGTTGTTGAGGTGGGAGACACCTGTGAACCCGCCCAGTGGACGTGGCAACGAGAAGGAATCGAGAAGAATGAATTTACGGATAACGCTGTTGCTGCTGATGTTCAGCCATCCGCTGTGGGCCGCCGCGCCAAAGCCGGTCACGCTGGTGGTGGATGATGTTCCGGTCGTTCAGGTGTTGCAGGCGCTGGCCACTCAGGAGAGCCGTAATCTGGTGGTATCGCCTGATGTCAGCGGCACGCTTTCGCTCAACCTGACGCATGTCCCCTGGCGGCAGGCGCTACAGACGGTTGTCTCCAGCGCCGGACTCGTTTTGCGCGAGGAGGGGGGCATTTTCTATGTTCATACCGCAGCCTGGCAGCGTGAACAGCGGGAACGTTCAGAACAGGAGAAGGCGCGTCGACAGCTTGATGCGCCGCTGGTTTCACATAGCATCCCTTTTTCCTATGCCGATGCCGGAGAGCTGCAAAAAGCAGCGGAAAAACTCCTGAGCCCAAAGGGAAGTTTATCTGTCGACAAACGGACCAATCGCCTGCTGATTCGGGATAGCCAGACGGTGGTGGATACGCTGGTACGCTGGGCCAGTCAGATGGACATTGCCGTCGAGCAGGTAGAGCTGGCGGCGCATATTGTGACCATGACTGAAAAAAGCCTGCGTGAACTGGGGGTGAAGTGGGCGCTCGCCGATGCCACCGACGCGGGGAAGGTGGGACAGCTCACGACGCTTGGCAGCGATCTGTCCGTGGCCAGCGCCACCAGCCACGTAGGGTTTAATATCGGGCGGATCAACGGTCGGCTGCTGGATCTGGAACTGTCTGCGCTGGAGCAAAAACAGCAGGTCGATATTATTGCCAGCCCGCGACTGCTGGCCTCGCATATGCAGCCGGCCAGTATCAAACAGGGGAGCGAGATCCCCTATCAGGTCTCCAGCGGGGAAAGCGGCGCCACCTCCGTTGAGTTCAAAGAGGCCGTACTGGGGATGGAAGTGACGCCGGTGGTATTGCCGGGGGGACGCGTGCGCCTGAAATTGCACATCAGCGAAAATATGCCAGGACAGGTCCTGCAGCAGGCTGACGGCGAAACGCTGGCTATCGACAAACAAGAGATAGAGACGCAGGTTGAGGTAAAAAGTGGAGAAACGCTGGCATTGGGCGGAATTTTTTCGCAGAAGAACAAAACCGGCAGTGACAGCGTGCCGGGGCTGGGGAGCATTCCCTGGCTGGGGGCGCTTTTTCGCCATGACGGGAAAGACCAGGAACGACGTGAATTAGTGGTGTTTATTACACCACGTCTGGTCGGTATTCACTGACGGGTAACGATCCCCGCAATGATTTTGCATTCAGTTTGTTGCAGATGTTTGACGTGGGGCATGAATTAGCATACAAGGAGTACCGATTTGAGTTGGACTTACGTCTTATTACCTTATGCGCCCGGCGCGGTGATTTAATCAGTTGCCAAACAAGCCGGAGTATTGAGATAATTTTTAGTCTGACTCTCGCTCTATTGCATATGAGGTTTCAGTTCATGTCCTGCTACGCCGGGTGTCTGCGAAGCGGGGATTACCATTAACGAATAGTCTTAGTAGTACCGATAAAATGGCAGAGAAACGCAATATCTTTCTGGTTGGGCCTATGGGTGCCGGCAAAAGCACTATTGGGCGTCAGTTAGCTCAACAACTCAATATGGAATTTTACGATTCTGATCAAGAGATTGAGAAACGAACCGGAGCTGATGTGGGCTGGGTTTTCGACGTAGAAGGCGAAGAAGGTTTCCGTGACCGAGAAGAAAAAGTGATCAACGAACTCACGGAAAAACAGGGCATCGTACTGGCAACAGGCGGCGGCTCTGTGAAATCTCGCGAAACCCGCAACCGTCTCTCCGCCCGTGGCGTAGTGGTCTATCTTGAGACGACCATTGAGAAACAGCTGGCACGTACGCAGCGCGATAAAAAGCGCCCGCTGCTGCAGGTTGAAACGCCACCACGCGAAGTTCTGGAAGCGTTGGCCGATGAACGCAATCCGCTGTATGAAGAGATTGCCGATGTGACCATTCGTACTGACGATCAGAGCGCTAAAGTGGTTGCAAACCAGATTATTCATATGCTGGAAAGCAACTGATTCTGGCTTTATATACACTCGCCTGCGGGTAAAAGCATTAAAGGTGGATGTCGCGTCATGGAGAGGATTACAGTTACTCTCGGGGAACGTAGTTACCCTATCACCATCGCGGCTGGTTTGTTTAACGACCCAGCTTCCTTTTTACCACTGAAAGCGGGTGATCAGGCGATGCTGGTCACCAATGAGACGCTGGCTCCGCTTTATCTCGACCGTGTACGCCACCTGCTTGAGCAGGCGGGCGTTAAAGTCGACAGTGTGATTCTCCCCGATGGCGAGCAGTATAAAAGCCTGACGGTACTGGATACCGTCTTTACCGCCTTGCTGCAAAAACCGCACGGTCGCGATACAACACTGCTTGCCCTGGGCGGTGGTGTTGTGGGCGATCTGACCGGCTTTGCGGCCGCAAGCTATCAGCGTGGTGTTCGCTTTATTCAAATCCCGACCACGTTGTTGTCTCAGGTTGACTCCTCTGTTGGCGGCAAAACGGCCGTTAACCATCCGCTCGGCAAAAACATGATTGGCGCGTTCTACCAGCCAGCCTCGGTGGTGGTGGATCTCGACTGTCTGAAAACCCTGCCGGCGCGCGAGCTGGCTTCTGGTCTGGCGGAAGTGATCAAATACGGCATTATTCTGGATGGCGAGTTCTTTAACTGGCTTGAAGAGAATATGGATGCGCTGCTGCGCCTGGATGAGGCTGCGCTTGCATACTGCATTCGTCGTTGTTGTGAGCTGAAAGCAGAAGTTGTCGCTGCGGACGAGCGTGAAACGGGCTTACGTGCTTTACTGAATCTTGGGCATACGTTTGGTCACGCGATTGAAGCCGAAATGGGTTACGGCAACTGGCTGCACGGTGAAGCCGTCGCGGCTGGCATGGTGATGGCCGCCCGCACCTCTGAACGTCTTGGCCAGTTCAAACCGCAAGAGACGGCACGTATTGTTGCGCTGCTTGAGCGTGCTGGTTTGCCGGTAACCGGGCCGCAGGAGATGTCGGCACACGCGTATTTACCCCACATGATGCGCGATAAAAAAGTATTGGCAGGCGAGATGCGTCTTGTACTCCCGCTTGCAATAGGGAAGAGTGAAGTACGCGGCGGAGTGCCGCACGATGTCGTTCTTGGCGCTATCGCTGATTGTCAGCAGGCGTAACAACTAGAAAGGTCAGGCCACTGTTGCAGGTGGTCGTTTAGCTTCAGGTGAAATGCAAAGTCGTTGGCATAAGCCTTTGAGTGGGGTGTTAAATGGATGAATTCAAACCAGAAGACGAGCTGAAACCCGATCCCAGCGATCGTCGTACTGGTCGTTCTCGTCAATCTTCAGAACGTGATAACGAGCCGCAGATCAACTTTGACGATGTTGATCTGGATGCAGACGATCGTCGCCCTTCGCGCAGCCGCAACGCGCGTGATGAGCGAGAAGAAGAGGATTATGAGTCCGAAGAAGATTCAATGGACGAAGAGCCTGTAGAGCGTCGCCCGCGTAAACGTAAAAAAGCCGCTGCGCCAAAACCAGCCTCCCGTCAGTACATCATGATGGGCCTTGGCGTTCTGGTGCTGGTGCTGCTGATTGTTGGCATTGGCTCCGCGCTAAAAGCACCGTCATCGAACTCAACCGAGCAAACCGCTTCCGCTGAGAAGAGCATCAACCTTTCCGGTAACGATGCAAGCGATCAGGCGAATGGCGCACAGCCTGCACCGGGAACCACCTCTGCAGAGCAGACGGCAGGCAATACCGCTGCGCCGCAGGATGTTTCTCTGCCGCCCGTATCTTCAACCCCCGCTCAGGGTCAGGCACCTGTTACGCCTGAAGGCCAGCAGCGCGTAGAAGTTCAGGGTGACCTGAACAATGCCCTGACGCAGCCGCAGAATCAGCAGCAGGTTGATAACGTCGTGGTTAACTCTACGCTGCCAACTGAACCTGCAACGGTTGCCCCGATTCGCGGTGCTAACGCTCAGCCACAAACGGCGGCGACGGAAACCAAACCGCGCCAGACGCAAACCACCACGCGTCCTGAACGTAAGCAGGCGGTAATTGAGCCTAAGCGTGAAACCAAACCTCAGGCTGTGGTAAAAGCGCCTGAAGTGAAAACCGTACCGGCACAGCCGAAACACACTGAAACGGCTGCGGTGAGCGAGCCTGCAAAAGCGCCTGTCACGCAGACCGCGCCGAAAGCAACGGCGACCACCACGGCACCGGCTGCCACTACGGCTCCAGCCGCGACGGCAACAGCATCCAGCAGCGCGGCAGGTAAAACGGCAGGCAACGTCGGTTCACTGAAGTCTGCGCCATCCAGCAATTACACGCTGCAGCTGAGCAGTTCGTCTAACTATGACAACCTCAACAGTTGGGCGAAGAAATCCAATCTGAAAAACTATGTGGTTTATCAGACGACCCGTAACGGTCAGCCGTGGTATGTGCTGGTCAGCGGTGTGTATTCATCCAAAGATGAAGCAAAACGCGCCGTGGCGGCCCTGCCTGCTGATGTTCAGGCAAAAAACCCATGGGCGAAGCCGATTCATCAGGTTCAGGCCGATCTGAAGTAATGTTTAAAGCGCAGGATGCTGTCGGAGCTTTCTCCACAGCCGGAGAAGGTGTAATCAGTTAGTCAGCATGAAAAAAAATCGCGCTTTTCTGAAATGGGCAGGGGGGAAATACCCCCTGCTCGATGATATTAAAAAGCACCTGCCTGAGGGCGAGTGTCTTATCGAGCCTTTCGTTGGCGCGGGATCGGTGTTCCTGAACACCGATTTTTCGCGTTATATCCTGGCGGATATCAACAGCGACCTTATCAGCCTCTATAACATCGTTAAGCTGCGTACCGAAGAGTATGTCGCAGAGGCGCGCAAACTGTTTACGCCGGAGAACAATAACCCGGACGTTTACTACCAGTTCCGCGCGGAGTTTAACCAGAGTCAGGATCCGTTCCGCCGGGCACTGCTGTTCCTCTATCTCAACCGACATGGTTATAACGGTCTGTGCCGGTATAATCTTCGTGGGGAATTTAACGTGCCGTTTGGCCGTTATAAGCGCCCCTATTTCCCGCAGGACGAGCTGTATCACTTCGCCGAAAAAGCACAGCATGCGGAATTCCACTGCCTCTCGTATGAAGAGTGTATGGAGCTGGCAGGCGTAAACTCGGTGGTTTACTGTGACCCTCCGTACGCGCCGCTGTCTGCGACAGCGAATTTCACCGCCTATCACACCAACAGCTTCAGCCCGGCCGAACAGGCCCGCCTGGCGGAGATGGCGGAAAAGCTGGTCAGCAAAAGAATTCCGGTGTTAATTTCGAATCACGATACCCCTGATACGCGCGAATGGTACAAAGCCGCGACGCATTTTCAGGTTAAAGTGCGGCGTAGCATTAGCAGCAACGGCGGCACACGTAAAAAGGTGGACGAACTCCTGGCTCTTTATCGCCCCTGAGCCGTTTTGCCCGCCGGTAAACACATTTCAAGGAGATGCGGATGAAACAGTTTTTGATTGCTCCCTCAATTCTGTCGGCCGATTTTGCCCGCCTGGGTGAAGACACCGCTAAAGCTCTCGCGGCTGGCGCAGATGTTGTCCATTTCGACGTGATGGATAACCACTACGTTCCCAATCTGACCATTGGCCCAATGGTGCTTAAGGCGCTGCGTAACTACGGCATTACCGCCCCGATTGACGTGCATCTGATGGTGAAACCGGTTGACCGTATCGTGCCGGATTTCGCCGCGGCGGGCGCCAGCATCATAACCTTCCATCCGGAAGCCTCTGAACATGTGGATCGCACCCTGCAGCTCATCAAAGAGAACGGCTGTAAAGCAGGTCTGGTGTTTAACCCGGCAACGCCGCTGAGCTATCTCGATTATGTGATGGATAAGCTGGACGTGATCCTGCTGATGTCCGTTAACCCGGGCTTTGGTGGTCAGTCGTTTATTCCTCACACGCTGGATAAGCTGCGTGAAGTACGCCGTCGTATTGATGAGTCAGGTTACGATATTCGTCTGGAAGTGGACGGCGGGGTGAAAGTCAATAACATTGGTGAAATCGCGGCAGCGGGCGCGGATATGTTCGTTGCAGGTTCGGCGATTTTCGACCAACCGGATTACAAAAAAGTCATTGATGAAATGCGCCGTGAGCTGGCGAAGGTAAGTCATGGATAAATTGCAGGCAATTCGGGGTGTGGCATTCGACCTCGACGGCACGCTGGTCGACAGCGCGCCAGGCTTAACGAGTGCCGTAGACCAGGCGCTGTATGCCCTTGAGCTGCCCGTGGCGGGTGAAGATCGTGTCGTCACGTGGATTGGCAACGGCGCTGATGTCCTGATGGAGCGCGCGCTGACCTGGGCGCGTCAGGAGCGCGCATCGCAGCGTTCTGCACAGGGTAAACCGAGCGTTGACCATGCGGACATTCCACAGGAAGAGCAACTGCGTATTCTGCGCAAACTGTTCGATCGTTTCTATGAAGAGACCGTCGAAGAGGGCAGTTTCCTCTTCCCGGACGTTCTGGAAACGCTGAGCGTGTTGCACGCGAAGGGCATTCCGATGGGGCTGGTCACCAACAAACCGACGCCGTTTGTGGCACCGCTGCTGGAAGCACTGGATATCGCGAAGTACTTCTCTGTGATTGTGGGCGGTGATGATGTGCAAAACAAAAAACCGCATCCGGAACCGCTGCTGCTGGTGGCAGGAAAATTATCCTTAACACCTGCGGAGCTGCTCTTTGTCGGTGATTCACGCAATGATATTCTGGCTGCCCGAGCGGCTGGATGTCCTTCCGTCGGATTAACCTATGGCTACAACTACGGTGAGGCCATCACGCTAAGTGAGCCGGATGTTGTGTTCGACCACTTCAAAGATTTGTTGCCCGCTCTCGGGCTTTCGCACAGTGAACATCAGGAATTGAATAATGACTAAGCCCATCGTTTTTAGTGGCGCACAGCCTTCAGGTGAATTGACCATTGGTAACTACATGGGTGCGTTACGTCAGTGGGTCAGCATGCAGGATGATTACCATTGCATTTACTGCATCGTGGATCTGCATGCGATTACCGCCCGTCAGGATCCTGAGAAGCTGCGTAAAGCCACGCTGGACACCCTCGCCCTGTATCTGGCCTGCGGGATCGACCCTGAGAAGAGCACCATTTTCGTTCAGTCCCATGTGCCAGAGCACGCGCAGCTGGGCTGGGCGCTGAACTGCTACACCTATTTCGGTGAACTGAGCCGCATGACCCAGTTCAAGGATAAATCCGCGCGCTACTCTGAAAACATCAACGCCGGTCTGTTTGACTATCCGGTGCTGATGGCGGCAGACATTCTGCTGTACCAGACAAACCAGGTGCCGGTGGGTGAAGACCAGAAGCAGCACCTGGAGCTGAGCCGCGATATCGCCCAGCGCTTTAATGCGCTTTATGGCGAGGTGTTCAAAGTGCCAGAGCCGTTTATTCCGAAATCGGGTGCGCGCGTCATGTCGCTGCTGGAGCCGACCAAGAAGATGTCCAAGTCTGACGATAACCGCAACAACGTTATCGGCCTGCTGGAAGATCCGAAATCGGTCGTGAAAAAACTCAAGCGCGCAGTGACCGACTCTGACGAGCCGCCTGTGGTGCGCTACGATGTGCAGAATAAAGCGGGCGTTTCCAACCTGCTGGATATTCTCTCCGGTGTTACCGGCCAGAGCATCCCTGAGCTGGAACAGCACTTCGAAGGCAAGATGTACGGCCACCTGAAAGGCGAAGTGGCCGATGCCGTTTCCGGCATGCTGACCGAGCTGCAGGAGCGTTATCACCGCTACCGCAACGACGAAGCCTTCCTGCAGAAAGTGATGAAAGAGGGTGCGGAAAAAGCCAGCGCCCGCGCGTCCGAAACCCTGAAAGCGGTGTACGAAGCGATTGGGTTTGTTGCGAAGCCGTAAGTCTGCTTGCCGGGTGGCGGCTTCGCCTTACCCGGCCTACGAAACAGTGTAGGTCGGGTAAGCGTTAGCGCCACCCGACAAAAAACCGCTCCGCACCAACAAAAAAACCGGGATCTCCCGGTTTTTTTTTACGCCTGAAAAACGCTTACTGCTGTGCCGCCGGGCCGCAACCACCGATGATCTTCGAAATGGAGATCGACGGGTGCAGCAGATAATCATAGCTGCAGTTGTTTTTGGTGTTCTGGACGTGACCAGTGCAGGCCGTCAGAGTGGTTAACAGGCCGACCAGTACGGCGGCTTTTGCCAGTTTAAACATACGCATTCCTTGTCTTAAAAACGAAAATCAGATGTTACTCAAGGGAATAAAGGGAAACGTTCCACTTCGGGCGGTATGTTATCGACAGCGGTAAGAGGGGAGTAGTCCGCTTCAGGACTACTCCGGAAAGGAAGAGTGTGCGTTAGTGATTTGAGAACCAGTTGAGTTTGTTGCGCAGCTCAACCACACGGCCAACCACAATCAGCGCCGGGCTTTCAACCTGCTGCGCCAGTTCGCCTAACTGTGTCAGTACGCCATCCACCACGCGCTGCGTAATGGCGGTACCGTTTTCGACCAGCGCGACGGGCATATCTGCCGCCATGCCGTGCTCCAGCAGCTTCGCCTGAATGGTGGCGGCCTGGTTTAACCCCATGTAGAACACCAGCGTTTGCTTTTCGGCGGCGAGGTTGTGCCAGTCCAGTTCGCTGCCCGTTTTCAGGTGGCCCGTCACCAGACGCACGCTCTGGGCGTAATCGCGGTGGGTCAGTGGAATACCCGCGTACGCTGAACAGCCGGATGCCGCGGTAATGCCCGGCACCACGGAGAAGGGAATACCCGCGTTACACAGGGTTTCCAGCTCCTCGCCGCCGCGACCGAAGATAAACGGATCGCCCCCTTTCAGGCGCACCACGCGTTTTCCCTTTTGCGCCTCGCGCAGCAGGATCTGGTTAATCTCCTCCTGCGGTACGCAGTGGTAGCCCGCCCGTTTGCCCACAAAGACGCGGTCAGCGTCGCGGCGTACCAGGTTCATGATGTCATCCGAGACCAGACGGTCATACACCACAATATCCGCCTGCTGGATCTGCTGCAGGCCTTTCAGCGTCAGCAAGCCCGCATCGCCAGGTCCTGCACCGACCAGCACCACTTCGCCACGATGATCCAGCGGCTCAGCGAGTAACTGCGCCGTCGTCTCTTCAACCGCTTTACTGTCCTGATTCGCCAGCGACTGAGCCAGCCGGTCATTCACAAAGAATTTTTCCCAGAAACGACGACGCTCGCCAACGGTCGCGAAGGTTTGCTTCACGCGTGAACGCAATTGCCCTGCATAGTGGGCAATCTGACCGAGATGTTGCGGCAACAGGGCTTCCAGTTTTTCCCGCAGCAGGCGCGCCAGAACGGGCGAGCGGCCCCCGGATGACACGGCGATCATCAGCGGTGAACGGTCAATAATCGACGGCATGATAAAGCTGGCTTCTTTCGGCGCATCCACCACGTTACAGAAGATACGGCGCGCCTCACAGGCATCGCTGACCCGCTGGTTCACTGCATCGTCATCCGTCGCGGCAATGGTCAGCCAGCAGGTCTCCAGCAGGGATTCATCAAACTCTCCCTGCACCAGCGTCAGCATCCCTTCCTGGGCCCAGACGTTAAACTGGGGGGCGAAGGCAATGGCGTTGACGGTCAGTCGGGCGCCCGCCTCTAACAACAGGCGCGCTTTGCGCTCAGCCACGTCGCCACCGCCCACAAGCAGGCAGTCGCGATGGCGTAATTGACAAAAAATCGGCAGGTGATCCACGACATTACCTCACAGCATTCATGGAGGGACAGGAATTGACGTCAGGATAACAGCAGGAATCGCCGAAAATATACGGTTTTTCCTGCCGTTACCCATAAGGGGTCATAAGCTTTTCATATTGAAAAGGCGAGGGAATTAGCCCTGTAGCTGCACCTTGCCGTCCTTCACGCGAACGTCGTAGTGCTTCACCGAGTAGTTTTCATCTTCCATGCACAGCCCGTCACGTAAACGGAAGCGCTGCTTTTTCAGCGGGCTGGCGACCCACAGTTCGCCCTGATGCTCTGCAATTAACCCACGGGAGAGCACGCTGGCCTCGAAGAACGGGTCGATGTTGCTGATGGCAAAGAGCTGTTCATCGTGGCGGGGGCGGAAAATCGCAACCTGCTCGTTGCCCAGCAGCGCGCAGACGCCGGTTGCGGGGAGAATGTCGTTAATATCGCAGATGGTTATCCACTGGCTCATGCGTTTTCCTCCACCAGCGTGACCGGAATACGTTCATACGGTGTCGCCGGACGATGCTGTTCACGCTCTGGCACAACCTGCACATTCGGGTCGCGCTGAGTGCTGTTGATAAAATGTCTGAACCGCGTTTGTGCCGCCGGGGTGTTGACGGTTTCAGTCCACTCGCAAATCACCGCCTCACGCAGGCGTGCCATCTCCGCTTCCAGATGCTCGTTCAGGCCCAGCTTGTCGTCGATAATGACCGATTTCAGGTAGTCAATGCCGCCTTCCAGGTTATCGAGCCAGGAGGCGGTACGGGTCAGCTTATCGGCGGTACGGATGTAGAACATCATGAAGCGGTCGAGATACTGAATCAGCGTGTCGTGATCGAGATCTGCGGCCAGCAGGTCCGCGTGGCGTGGTTTCATCCCACCGTTGCCGCAGACATACAGGTTCCAGCCTTTTTCGGTGGCGATAATCCCCACGTCTTTACCCTGGGCTTCCGCACATTCACGGGTACATCCCGAGACGCCGAACTTCATTTTATGCGGCGTACGGATGCCTTTGTAGCGGTTCTCCAGCTCCACGCCGAAACCGACGCTGTCGCCGACGCCGTAGCGGCACCAGGTGCTGCCCACGCAGGTTTTCGCCATACGCAGCGCTTTAGCGTACGCGTGACCGGTTTCGAAGCCAGCGTCAATGAGCTGACGCCAGATCTCCGGCAGATCGTCTTTTTGGGCACCAAACAGGCCAATACGCTGGGAACCGGTGATTTTGGTATACAGGTTAAATTCACGCGCGATACGGCCCACCGCCACCAGCCCTTCCGGGGTAATTTCGCCACCGGCGGAACGTGGAATCACGGAGTAGGTACCGTCTTTCTGGATGTTGGCCAGGAAGTTGTCGTTGGTATCCTGCAGCGGCGTATGCTCGGGTTTGAGGACATACTCGTTCCAGCAGGAGGCCAGCAGCGAGCCGACGGTGGGTTTACATACCTCACAGCCGTAGCCCTGGCCGTGCTTCGCCAGCAGTTCGTCGAAAGACTTGATGCCTTCCACGCGGATCAGATGGTAGAGCTCCTGGCGAGAATACGCGAAGTGCTCGCACAGGTTGTTGTTCACTTCGATGCCCTGTTTCGCCAGCTCGGCGTTCAGCACCTGGGTGACCAGAGGAATACAACCGCCGCAGCCGGTGCCGGCTTTGGTTTCCGCTTTCAGCGCCGCAACGGTGTGGCAGCCTTTGTTAATGGCAGAGATGAGCATGCCTTTGGTGACGTCAAAGCAGGAGCAGATCTGCGCGCTGTCCGGCAGTTTATCCACGCCGATAGACGGCTTGCCGCTGGAGGCGTGCGCCGGGAGGATCAGCGCGTCCGGGTTTTCCGGCAGTTCGATGGCATTCAGCACCAGCTGGAGCAGGTTGCCGTAATCACTGGTGTCACCCACCAGTACCGCCCCAAGCAGGGTTTTGTTGTCCTGACTGACGATCAGGCGCTTATAAACTTCTTTGCTCTCATCGAGATAAACGTAGCTGCGGGCACCCGGCGTGCGGCCGTGCGCATCGCCAATACCGCCAACGTCCACGCCCAGCAGCTTCAGCTTGGCGCTCAGGTCCGCGCCTTCGAAGGCGTTTTCGTTGCCGAGGATGTGGTCCACGGCGACCTGCGCCATTTTGTAACCCGGCGCCACCAGACCATACACGCGGTTATTCCAGCTGGCGCATTCGCCAATGGCGTAGATATCCGGATCGGAGGTCTGGCAGGTGTCGTTAATCATGATCCCGCCGCGCTGGGCGACGGCCAGACCGCACTGGGTTGCCAGCTTGTCGCGCGGGCGGATCCCGGTGGAGAAGACGATGAAGTCAACTTCCAGCTCGCTGCCGTCGGCAAAGCGCATGGTTTTGCGCGCTTCGGTGCCTTCCTGCACGATCTCTTTGGTGTTTTTGCTGGTGTGAACCTTCACGCCCATGCTTTCGATTTTGCGACGTAACTGGTCGCCACCCATGTGGTCGAGCTGTTCGGCCATCAGCATCGGAGCAAATTCGATGACGTGGGTTTCAACGCCGAGGTTTTTTAGCGCGCCCGCGGCCTCCAGGCCCAGCAGGCCACCACCCACCACCGCACCGCGTTTACTGCGACGAGCGCAGGACTCAATGGCGTTGAGATCTTCAATGGTACGATAGACGAAGCAATCCTGCGTTTCAGCGCCTTTAATCGGCGGGATCCACGGATAAGAGCCGGTCGCCATGATCAGCTTGTCGTAAAAAACCGTACGCCCGGCGCTGGAGTGGATCACTTTCTCCTGACGGTTGATGGTGATAGCGCGTTCGCCCACCAGCACCTTTACGCCATGCTTCTCGTAGAACCCTTCACGCACCAGTGAGAGCTCTTCGGCAGTATGATGGGAGAAGTAGGAAGATAAGTGCACACGGTCGTACGCCTTGCGGGGTTCTTCACAGAACACGGTAATATCGAACTGAGCGGCATCGGCTTTATCGAGAAGATCCTCAATAAAGCGGTGACCGACCATGCCGTTACCGATGATAGCGAGTCTGAGTTTGCTCATTATTGCCTCGATTTCTTTTCTATTACTGCCTACCTTAACGATTCAGCAGGGGCGCTTATTGATGCAAATCAAATACGTCTTCGCCTACTCCTTAGGTGGTATATGACTGATTTGTCAGGATTTTTATAAGTTATGGAAATCGCAGGCTTTTCGGGTTAGTTGAATTTGTGTACAAATCAGGGGCGGTTTTGCAAAAATCGATACGCCTGTACAGCAGCTGCGTTTTTAGGGGAAAGATATGTCTACTACACCGTTATGGCTTGTTCAGAATGTTCGTTTACCGGGTCGGGAAGGGCTGTGGCAGCTTGCCATTGAGAACGGGCGATTTGGTGACATCACCCCCATGGATAACACCCATACCGAAAGCTATGAAGTGTTAAATGCGCGCGGTGGGCTGGCTATTCCCCCGTTTATTGAGCCGCATATCCATCTTGATACCACCCAGACGGCGGGCGAGCCGAACTGGAACCAGTCCGGAACGCTGTTTGAGGGCATTGAGCGCTGGGCGGAGCGCAAGGCGCTACTCAGCCATGACGACGTGAAGGCGCGGGCGTGGAAAACGCTGAAGTGGCAAATCGCCAACGGGATCCAGTTTGTCCGCACTCATGTGGATGTCTCCGACCCGACGCTCACCGCCCTGAAGGCGATGCTGGAAGTGAAGCAGGAGGTTGCGCCGTGGGTGACGCTGCAAATCGTCGCGTTCCCGCAGGAAGGTATCCTCTCTTACCCGAACGGCGCGGCGCTGCTGGAAGAGGCATTACGGCTGGGTGCGGATGTGGTGGGGGCGATCCCCCACTTTGAGTTCACCCGCGAGTACGGCGTGCAGTCGCTGCATATCGCCTTTGAGCTGGCGAAGAAATATGACCGTCCGCTGGATATTCATTGCGATGAAATTGATGACGAGCAGTCTCGCTTTGTCGAGACGGTGGCCACGCTGGCGTATGAGGCCGGTATTGGCGCACGGGTAACGGCCAGCCACACCACCGCCATGCACTCCTACAACGGCGCCTATACCTCGCGGCTGTTCCGACTGCTGAAGATGTCGGGGATTAACTTCGTCGCGAACCCGCTGGTCAATATCCACCTGCAGGGGCGCTTTGATGATTATCCGAAGCGTCGCGGCATCACCCGGGTGAAAGAACTACAGGCAGCGGGCATTAACGTCTGCTTTGGGCATGACGATGTCTTTGACCCGTGGTACCCGCTTGGTACCGGCAATATGCTGCAGGTGCTGCATATGGGGCTTCACGTTTGTCAGATGATGGGCTATCCGCAAATCGACAGCGGCCTGAACCTGATCACCCATAACAGTGCCCGAACCTTTGGCCTGAGCGATTACGGGATTGAGACGGGCAACCCGGCGAACCTGATTATTCTGCCTGCGGAGAGCGGGTTTGAAGCGGTACGCTGTCAGGTGCCGGTGCGCTGGTCCATTCGTCAGGGACGAATTATTGCCACTACACAGCTGGCGCAGACCTGGATCCAGATGGATAACGGGGGAGAAGAGGTGAGCTTTGCCAGAAACACCCCCTCTGCGTAGCGCAGAGGGGGACGGGATTAGTGCGTCGCCGCTGCAGCGTTATGCTGGCGGTGGCGGGTCACAAAGCCCAGGATGAAGCACATGATAAACACCACGGCGTACAGACCGTTCGCCGTGTGCAGCGCGGCCAGCGGGCCGCTGTGGGCGACGATTGGGCCGGTGACCACGAAGGTCAGCATGGTGCCGATGGTGCCGCAGGTCAGAACGAAGTTAACCAGCTTCGGCGAGGCCACCCTGGTCTGCAGGGAGCCCAGAGTAATGATCGAGGTGTAGATCGCGCTGGAGAAGAAGCCCAGGGTCAGAATGAACCACGGCATATGTTCCGGTGAACCGTTGATAAAAAGATACATCAGCACGGTTGCCAGGCCCGCCAGTACGGTCAGAATGCGCTGCAGATCGAAGAAGCGCAGGATGAAGCTAAACGCCCACATGCCGAACATGTAAGACATCCAGAAATCACTTACCAGTTTACCCGCGTCGTTCAGGCTCATGCCCAGGCCTTTGGCGTATTCCGGTACCCAGGAGATAAAGCCCAGCTGGCCGAGGATGTAGCACAGGGCGGCGATGGAGAGGAATAGTACGCCGATCCCCCATTTCTCTTTCGCGACAGGCTCTGCCGTGGTCTGCGCTTTTTTGCCCAGCACCGGGAACTCGCAGCCGAAAGTCAGAATAAAGATCGCCACGTAGACCAGGCCGATGCAGGCATACACCCAGTACCACTCAATGCTGCGCGCCAGCAGAACGGCAGCCACCATCGGAAAAATCATCCCGGCCATGCTGAAGAAGGAGTCGGTAAACAGCAGGCGCGCGCCACGCTGACGGCCTTCATACATATGGGTAATCAGGAAGGTCCCGATCGACATGGTAATGCCGCTGACCAGACCGAGCACAAACATGGCGGCGGAGAACAGGGCGATGCTGTGGCTCAGCATCAGACCCGCCACGGCGGCGACCATCAGCACAAAACCAAAACGCAGCTGCGTTTTCAGTGGCACGATTTCCATCAGCCAGGCATTCAGGAAGATGGAGATCAGGATCCCGGCGTTGAGGAAGGTGAAGGTGTTACTCATGCTGGAAACGGGCAGCTGGAAGTAGTCTGCGATATTTCCCATCACCATCCCGGTGACGATCACCAACGCGCCGGTCAGGGCGTAGGAGAAGAAGCTGATCCATGTGAGCTTGATGCGATTGCTGTTAGTCATGTCTGGCCTGTTCAAAATAAGAAAAGCGCCCATCGGGCGCTGAGAGCGGGCAGATTTTAGACATTAAAGTGATCTATTCATATCTTTTAAGAGAAATTCGAACTTCATTGCAGTTCTTTATGTGATCTTGATCACATAAAAAGCCGCAGGAACCAATCGTTTGCGTGGTTACAACTGTTTCAATTTCGTAAAATTAGGTAAAAGGCTGGTCTCCGTTCATACTGCTCTTTAGAATCAAGCCATTCGCTTTATATACTGCGCTTTGTTAAGGAATTCTCATGCTCAAATCAACACTGGCGGCTGTCGCAGCTGTGTTTGCTCTTTCTGCCGTTTCCCCTGCTGCGCTGGCAGCAAAAGGGGACCCTCACGTTCTGCTGACCACCTCCGCCGGGAATATTGAGCTGGAACTGAATAGCCAGAAAGCTCCGGTTTCTGTGAAAAACTTCCTCGACTATGTGAACAGTGGTTTCTACAACAACACCACCTTCCACCGCGTGATCCCTGGGTTTATGGTGCAGGGCGGTGGTTTTAATGAGCAGATGCAGCAGAAACAGCCAAACCCGCCGATTAAAAACGAAGCAGATAACGGCCTGCTGAACACCCGCGGCACCATTTCCATGGCGCGTACCGCGGATAAAGACAGCGCGACCAGCCAGTTCTTTATCAACGTGGCGGATAACGCCTTCCTCGACCACGGCCAGCGCGACTTCGGTTATGCGGTGTTCGGTAAAGTGGTGAAAGGGATGGACGTGGCGGACAAGATTTCTCAGGTTCCTACCCATGACGTTGGCCCGTACCAGAATGTGCCGTCAAAACCTGTCGTGATCCTCTCCGCGAAAGTTCTGCCGTAACCTGTTTCGACACGGGCGATCCTTGCCCGTGTTGTTAGCCCTCCCTGCGAAAGCGCGTTTTGCTGCTTATACTTGTGGCAAACGGACATAATCAGGGAGGCGTTAAGTGAAAAAACTCACCGACAAGCAAAAATCCCGTCTCTGGGAGCAGCAGCGTAACGTCAATTTTCAGGCCAGTTGTCTCCTTGAAAAAGGTCATGGTCCTTCCGATCCCCACATTGAAACGCTGGAGCTTGGGCCTTCCGCTCCCGGTTTGCCCCATCTGTGCCTTATTCATCGCCATCTCTACCGCGGAGAGTTGAAGCACGCTGGCGAATTGCGTACTGACGATATTTTTAAGGGTGACATTCCTTTCTGCCATTTTGAGTACATCGAAAAGATGGGCAACGAACTGATGGCGGCGCTGGAAAGCGAAAAGTATCTGGTTGGTCTGGAGAAAGCGGCGTTTATAGAACGAATTAGCCATTACTATTGTGAAATCAACATGCTGCACCCTTTTGCCAGCGGTAACGGTATTGCTCAGCGCGTTTTCTTTGAGCAACTGGCAATCCATGCGGGTTACGCGCTGGACTGGCGCGATATCGATCCCGAAGATTGGGTGGCGGCTAACCGGAGCGGTGCAACGGGCGATCTCAGCGCGTTAAACGCTATCTTTGCCAAAGTAGTGAGCGAAGCGCGGGAATCTGAGTAGAATAGGGCGGCATTTTTTTCGGGAGCCGCCATGATTCTGCTGATTGATAACTACGATTCCTTCACCTGGAACCTTTACCAGTATTTTTGTGAACTGGGTGCAGAGGTGGTTGTCCGCCGCAATGACGAGATTGGCCTTGCCGATATTGAGACGCTGGCTCCGCAAAAAATCGTCATCTCACCCGGCCCCTGCACACCGTCGGAATCGGGCATTTCGCTGGACGTTATCCGGCAGTATGCCGGCAAGCTGCCCATTCTGGGCGTCTGCCTGGGTCATCAGGCGATTGCCCAGGCGTTTGGGGCCACCATCGTCCGTGCGGCGAAAGTGATGCACGGCAAAACCTCGCCGGTCACGCATACGGGTACCGGGGTATTTACGGGGCTCAATAATCCATTGACCGTGACGCGCTATCATTCGCTGGTGATTGACCCGCCGACGCTGCCTGACTGCTTTGAGATGACCGCCTGGAGCGATACGCAGGAGATCATGGGGATTCGTCATCGCGAATGGGATCTCGAAGGCGTGCAGTTCCATCCGGAAAGCATCCTCAGCGAACAGGGGCACGCGCTGCTGGCAAATTTCCTCAATCGCTGAATATCTGTTGCCTTGTTGTGATTTTTTATGCATATTTTGTGATTATATTTTCACAATTGATGTGACATAAAATGGATGGGCATGACATGGCAACTGAACAACCAGCAATTACCCGCGCGACATTTGATGAAGTGATTCTGCCGATTTATGCACCGGCTGAGTTTATCCCGGTAAAGGGAAAAGGCAGCCGCGTCTGGGATCAACAGGGGAAAGAGTATGTGGATTTCGCGGGCGGGATTGCGGTAACGGCGCTGGGTCATTGCCATCCTGCGCTGGTCGAGGCGCTGAAAACCCAGGGCGAAACCCTGTGGCACACCAGCAACGTTTTCACCAACGAACCGGCGCTGCGTCTTGGCCGCAAGATCATTGATGCCACGTTTGCCGAGCGCGTGCTGTTTATGAACTCCGGCACCGAAGCCAACGAAACCGCCTTCAAGCTGGCGCGCTACTATGCCACCACGCGCCACAGCCCGTACAAAACCAAAATCATCGCTTTCCACAATGCCTTCCATGGGCGCTCCTTCTTTACCGTCTCCGTTGGTGGTCAGCCGAAGTATTCCGACGGTTTTGGTCCGAAACCGGCTGACATCGTCCATGTGCCGTTTAACGATCTGCATGCGGTAAAAGCGGTGATGGACGATCACACCTGCGCGGTGGTGGTGGAGCCGATTCAGGGCGAAGGCGGCGTGACGGCCGCCACGCCGGAATTCCTGAAAGGGCTGCGCGCGCTGTGCGACGAGCACCAGGCGCTGCTGGTATTTGATGAAGTGCAGTGCGGGATGGGGCGTACCGGCTCCCTGTTTGCCTATATGCACTACGGCGTGACGCCGGATATTCTGACCAGTGCCAAAGCGCTCGGCGGCGGTTTCCCGGTGAGTGCGGTCCTGACGACCCAGGAGATTGCCTCTGCGTTCCACGTGGGGTCGCACGGCTCCACTTACGGCGGTAATCCGCTGGCGAGCGCTGTGGCGGGCGCGGCGTTTGATATTATCAACACGCCTGAGGTTCTCAATGGCGTGAGCGCGAAGCGCGAGCTGTTCGTAAAACATCTGCAAAAGATTGATGACCAGTACGACGTGTTCAGCGAGATCCGCGGGATGGGGCTGCTGATCGGTGCCGAGCTGAAACCGCAGTACAAAGGCCGCGCACGCGATTTCCTGCACGCCGCCGCCCACGAAGGGGTGATGGTGCTCAATGCTGGGCCGGACGTGATGCGTTTTGCGCCGTCGCTGGTGGTGGAAGAAAAAGACATCGAAGACGGTTTAACCCGCTTTGCCGCGGCAGTCGCGAAGATCGTAAAAGGTTAATACGCCGTCCGCTTCAGGCGACGGGTTAACCAAATCCCGTGATGCGGACGCTGACGCCATGCCACCGATGAAATGGTGTGCATGGTGTTCAGATGCCCCAGGATGCGCTGTAAATGCTGCTCAAGGGTACTCATTGGCCCGTGGGTGAGCGTCTCCGGCGCTTCCAGAATATTTGAATCCCCCGACTCACCCGGCGCGTCATACTCCAGACGCTGCTGACAGCGCTGCAGGGCAATCTCACACGACTGCAGGTAACGTTGCGCCAGGTCTGGCGTCAGCATGGTATGTTCACGCGCGAGCGTGGTCATGGCGTTGATATGCTCGACGATAAACTGGCTGTGCGTCACCCAGAGCTTCATGTCCGCCAGATAGTGCGAGTTAAAGCCTGGCTCCTGCATCGCCTGGTTGAGCGAGTTGAACAGGGCGTTGTGCGCCTGGTTGACCTTCATCCGCTGATAAGCCAACGGGGAGGGCTGCGGGTCGTCGCTCAGAATCAGGCGGATAGCCTCCTGGTCAGCCTCCAGCGCGTCGTGGGCGTTCTGCCTGAGCAGCCCGCTCTGCCACTGCGGCCACAGCCAGACCATGCCCCCAAAGGCAATCAGACAGCCGATCAGGGTATCAATCAGCCTGGCGACAATAAACTGTTCGCCATTGAGCGTGAGCAGCTGCAGGGTATACACCGCCGTCACCGTAAAGCCCACCATCGCCCAGCCGTAGTTTTTGCGGATAATCAGATAGCTCACCAGCGTAATCATCAGCATCCCTGCCAGGGTATAGCCTTCCGGCACGTGGAAGTGCAGCGTCACGCCCGCAATAATCAGCCCCGCCATCGTTCCGCCGGCCCGGTGCAGAATACGCACCCGCGTGGCGCCGTAGCCATTCTGGGTGACAAACAGCACGGTCATTAAGATCCAGTAGGGTTTTGGCAGATGCAGCGCCATGCCCATCAGGCTGGCGACACTGAGCATGACGCTAATCCGTGCGGCATTGCGCAGGGCGGAGGATTTAAGCGACAGATAACTTCTGAGCGCGGGCAGTAAGGGCAGCCGTTTTTGTTTGTCCGCCATCAGATCGCGGGAATAAAGCGGGCGCTGGGTACGCAGCACGCGGGCGATGCGGCTGAAGTGCCAGGCGGCAAACTGACCGACCGGGTTATCCGGATGCTGACGGGCGATTTTCTCCAGCGCGCCGAGCTGTTTGTCCATGTTAAAGCGCGTGGGGTAGCGGTGATAGAGAATATCGTCGGCCAGCACTCGCAGACGCGCGGAGACGGTCTGTGCATTCCAGCGGATCACCGCTTCAGCGTGGCTGCGCTCTACCAGTTTTTGCACCTCTTGCGGGTGGTGAAGACTTACGGAGATATGCTCCTGCAGATCCAGCCCCACCTGGAAAGTGCGCAGCAGCCGTTTATATTCGTGATTCTGGTTGGCGGCGAGCATATGCAGTTGCTGGTAGCACTGGCTTATCAGATCCACCACCTTTTGCTGACGGGTCAGCAGCGGGGGCAGCGATCTTTCCGGATCGGTATGCTGGGTGAGCAAGGTGTATTTGGCTTTACAATACTCCGCCAGCTGCACATAGAGCAGGCTCAGGGATTCACGCAGCGGCTGTTCGCGCCACAGCCAGAACCAGAACCAGTTAAACAGCCCGTACCATAATGTCCCCAGCGCGTAGATCAGCAGCGGCTCCCACACCGGCATATTTCCGGCGAGGCTCAGCGTGAAAATGGCCGCAATCAGCGAGGCGGGAAGCAGACGGGCGTGCAGCGAGCTGATTTCGGCGGTAACACCCAGGGTCATCGCCAGCACGGTCAGGATCAGCGGCAGCGGAATATCGCGCGCCAGCAGAAGCTGCACGGCGAGACTACAGCCGGCAAACAGTGAACCGCCAATGATGAGTCGTTTGAAAAAGCGCTTATGCGGCGTGTCCAGACCGGCAATGTTGCAGCAGGCGGGCACCAGAGAAAAGAGCAGACCTTGCTGAAGATGTCCGAGGAGCAGGCCTACGGCCACAGGAAGACACAACACCAGCGTTTGTCGCAGTGCGTAGTTAACTTCCGGGTGATAAATCAGCCTGCGCCACATGGGGAGTAGAGACAAAAACGGCGTGACACCTTGCGGTGACACGCCGTTTGAGCGGAATTAACGCGTTCCGTAAACCACGATGGTTTTACCGTGGGCGGAGATCAGGTTTTGATCTTCCAGCATTTTCAGGATACGACCTACGGTTTCACGGGAGCAACCGACGATCTGACCAATTTCCTGACGGGTAATTTTAATTTGCATGCCGTCCGGGTGGGTCATGGCGTCTGGCTGTTTCGCCAGGTTCAGCAGCGTCTGTGCAATACGGCCCGTCACGTCCAGGAAGGCGAGGTTGCCCACTTTCTCAGAGGTGACCTGCAGACGGCGCGCCATCTGGGAAGAAAGACGCATCAGGATGTCAGGGTTAACCTGAATCAGCTGACGGAATTTCTTGTAAGAAATTTCAGCCACTTCACATGCTGTCTTTGCACGAACCCAGGCGCTACGTTCCTGGCCCTCTTCAAACAGGCCCAGTTCACCGATGAAATCGCCCTGGTTCAGATAAGAAAGGATCATCTCTTTCCCTTCTTCATCTTTGATCAGCACTGCCACCGAGCCTTTAACGATGTAATACAACGTTTCCGCTTTTTCACCCTGGTGAATCAGCGTGCTCTTCGATGGGTACTTATGAATGTGGCAATGAGACAAGAACCATTCGAGAGTCGGGTCTGTTTGCGGTTTGCCAAGCACCATGCGCTGTTATCCTCTGTTATAAGCTGTCACCAGAGTCATCAGATGCATCCGGACTCTGGGGTTGCAATCGAATTCTTACCCATACCCTGGGAAGTCGGCTACCGTAACGTTTCGCAGCCAGTAAAGTTTGATGTCCTCTGCATACACGTGTAACGTCAATGTATTACTGTAGCATCCTGAGTGTTTTAGCATAGCTTTCGCCGCGTGTCTCCTGGTGTCTCGCTTCAGCATGATGCAGGTCGCCTTCCATTGCGAGAAATGTAACGCACGCGTAATCTGTCACCAAAAATGCAACGTTGGAGTTTAAGAATATGCAAGCGCGCGTGAAATGGGTTGAAGGTTTAACGTTCCTGGGCGAGTCCGCTTCCGGACACCAGATTTTGATGGATGGCAACTCCGGCGATAAAGCGCCAAGCCCAATGGAGATGGTGCTGATGGCGGCAGGGGGATGCAGCGCCATTGACGTGGTGTCGATTCTGCAGAAAGGCCGTCATGACGTGACGGATTGCGAGGTTAAACTGACCTCAGAACGTCGTGAAGAGGCGCCACGCCTGTTCACCCACATTAATCTGCACTTTGTTGTGACCGGCAAAGCGCTGAAAGACGCGGCGGTATCTCGCGCGGTGGACCTGTCGGCGGAGAAGTACTGCTCTGTGGCGTTAATGCTTGAGAAGGCGGTAAAAATCACCCATTCGTACGAAGTGATCGAGGCGTAATCGTGTGGCGGGGGGCATAGTGCCTGCCCGCCACACGCATTACCGGGCTGGAGACTTAGAAGCTAAAGTTATATTTCATCATCAACCCCTTGTCGCTGATCCCATCCTCTTTCCAGTGGAAAGCTTCCAGGTTCATCGCACTCTCTTTACCGCTGTATTTCACGCCCACTGTCGCAAGGCTGTTCATACCGCCGCCTTTCTGACCATCGTCGACGTTAAACTGCTGGCCGCCCGCGCCCTGCAGGCTTGCGCTACGCTGGCTTTTCGCGTAACTCAGGTTCGGCCCCCCTTCCAGCGCGGCCATTGTCTCCCAGCCGTTTTTGCCCGCGTAGTTCAGCTTCAGCCCGGCAATCCCGTCCACCGCTGTTTCGCTCCCGCTGTTCATCTTCAGGTTAAAATCACCGGCATTGCGCTCGCTGTAACCGTCTTCCAGCGTATGACGCAGTTTCACACCCGCATACGGCGTGACGGTCAGCCCTTCGCTCAGCGCAAACTGCTTCGCACCACTGCTGCGCAGCTCAAGGTACTGTTGACGCAGGCTGCTGTCGGCAGATTTGCTCACGCTGCCATACGAGACCGCGCGGTTGCTGTCGAGGGTGTGCACGTCGTAGCGCAGGTCGTTATTCCAGCTCAGACCATGATCGAAAGCCATCTCGTGCTTCAGACCAAAGAACTGGCTGTAACCGCCTGTTACGTTGTTGTCTCCCGCCAGCGAACTGTTATTACCGTCAACGCGGGCGATACCGTACTCCAGCGACAGTGACTGGTTATCCGTTAATTCCAGCTTCTGGCGCAACGCCAGCATGTCGTAGCGGGTTTTTTTACCCAGCTCCGCACGCGGGTCGTCTTTCGCGACCAGGTTCATCGCAAGGCCGTTGCCCAGTACCGGCGCGGCATCGGCCAGCATGTCGAAGCGGTTACTGAGCATTCTGGCTTGATTGAATGCACTGTTAGCCTGGCTGCCGCTGATTTGTTTCAGCGCGCTGTTAAGCTCTGCCGTGGTGCTCACGTTAAGGCTGGTGTAAAGCTCATTGTTGGTGTAACCCGCATCCAGCGCTGAGGCAACATTGCTAACGGCGCTGTCGGTGGTGACATCCGCGTAGGCGTTTTTGGTCATGGTGACGTCAACATTACCGCTGGCGTCCGTGCTGCCCTGCGCGTTCCACACCACAGAGGTTGAGGTAATGTTACCGGCGTCGGACAGGTTGCTCCCCTGAACCACGTTGTCAAAGGTCACCGTTGTCGCGGCGGTGCCAGAGGTAAACCCGGTGTTGATGCCCACGCCGTTCAGACTGGCGTTGTTGACCATCAGCTTGCCGGCGCTGCCATCAGCGTTGGTGCCGACCACATAGCCCGCCAGGGAGTTTTTCACCGTACTGCTGCTGTCTGAGCCAGGCGCCACTGGCGTGGTGAAGTCCACATAGTGTGTTTCTGTACCGTTGCCGCCTTCGCCGCTTCCCTCAATGGTTTTATCGCTCTGTTTGATAAGCCCTGAGCCTGTGACGCCGTCCTCAATATAGACCGTGCCGTTGTTGACGATATGACCGTCACTGCCAAGCTGGCTGAAGGCCCACGAATTATTCGCATAAATGTTGATGGTGCCGTTGTTTTCCACCACAGCCGAGCTGGTGGCATTCGACTCCAGCTGCATTCCGACCATACCGGTGTCTGTGGTGCCTTTGGTGCCGAGGTTGAGGGTACCATTGTTAACCATTTTTGCGCTGCCGGAGGCGGACATGGCGACCGTGTTATTGCCGCTGGTATTGATGACGCCGTCATTCACCACCATACCGCCTTTGGCATAAGCTGTTTTCACCTTACCGTTGAAGGTACCAGCGTTATAGAAGGTGAATGCGCTGCTGTCGATATCCATCGTGCCATCCACTTCGCCCCAGTTGTTGAGCGTGCCTTTCCACATTTCAGTTGAGACGCTGATGACTCCACCGCTCAGGTTATTCGCGGTCGCGCCGCTGGTCATGGCAAGATCATTTACCGTGCCGCTATTGTTAAATACGGCGGCAGCGCCGAAGGTGACCTTATCAATGACGCCCTGATTACTGCTGGCGGTATCAGTTACGCTTTTGAGATTCACGCTGGCGTTGATGACCCCGGTCGCGCTGTTATTCAGGCTGGCAGAGGCGCCGGCCACATTAATATTCGACCCGTTCACCGTACCGTCATTACCCACGGCGCCGGCGATGACGACATCCTCGCTCAAGGTCACGGTCTGGTCTTTTTCCGATAGCAGGCCGGCTCTGTATCCAGGTGAGACCACGTTATCCGTTGGGTTGTAGGTCTCACTGTCCTGGCAGTTACCCTTCGTACAGATGGTGCCGTAATTCACGATGAAGCCAGTGCCGTCGTTGTAGAACGCCTGGCCATAATCGGCATTGATATTAATCACCCCGGTCTGGTCATTGATGGCCAGACCTCCGTTCATCACGCCCATACCGATGAGCTGATTATCGGCAGATTTAACGACATTCGCGTCGGCGGTCAGGTTAATGGTGCCCTGATTGGTGACGGTGCCGCCGTTCAGCGCCAGCATGCCGAAGCCTTCGTTATTGACGTTGATGGCACCCGTGTTGATACCGGTAGCATCGCCCTTTCCACTGTCGGTGGAGCCGGCAATGACCCCCGCGCCCATGGTGTAAAGTCTGTTCTCGTCTGGGGCCACAAACGTTTTATTCGTCACCTTACCGTTTTCATCCAGCACAGGGAGGAAACCATCGATATTGATGGTGCCGGCGTTGCTGGCCGTTCCTTTTGATGCCGCCACGCCGTACAGCCCAGCCCCCTGAAGGGTAATGGTGGCGTCCGCCTGGTTTTCTGCCGCTCCACCATTGTATGCCAGCAGGGCGTATGCCGTATTCTTGATCCACATTAAAGGGAACATAGCGAGTCCCCCAGAGGAAAAGGGCGTGCTGGTTGAAAGGATGTTGATCTCACCGCCAGCACGGTTGAGCGCCATGCTGCCGGCGCCATTTGCCATGAGCAGCCCTGACCGGAACGCATCAGATGATGGCGCGGCGTTTATGGCGCCGCTGTTGCTGACCACTGCGCCATTCGTGGCGCTCATGGCAGTCGGGAACCCTGTGGCATTGATTATCCCCTTATTATCAATCGTGCTCCCGCTCCCGCTGGCATACAGAGAGGCATAGTCCTCGAAATGAGCAGGGTTAGGCTTGATGTTGATATCCAGTACGGAATCGGTATTAAGGACCAGTGTTCCCCCGCCCTCGACGTCCGCCAGCATTACCGACGTCTGGGACGGCCCTTCATTCGTGGATAGTGTAGAGTTGCCGCTCACGCTGACAGTATTGTCTCCCGTGATACGGAGAGCACTCAAAATGGGGACCGCGTGATCCAATAATGTGGCATTTATCGCCACACCGTTTTTGAGCTGTACATGATTACCCGTGCCGCTCACGGCAATACCTTGCGCCACGAAAGTGCTTTGTTTTGAAGTGGTCAGATTGAGCGCCAGCGTGCCGTCCAGGGTGACGTTATTGTTGTCACCGGTGACGGCCAGACCGGTTAATGCTCCCGTCGCTGAGTTAGTTGTGTCCGTGTTGGTGAGCGTTATATTGCCGGTAATGGTGGTGTCAGAACGATTGCCGGTGATGCTGACGCCCGTTGCGCTCTGGTAAGCGCCGTCCTTATTCTGCTCAACATGCACGTTAACCGCGCCGTCAAGCCGTACCGTCGCATCGTCACCGGTAATGCTGACCCCGGTGCCGTTGAGGGAACTGTCGATGTTGCCTACATTGCTGAACGTGGCATGGTTACCGGCTATCGCCACGCCGACGGAGCTGGTGTCGACGGCGGTAATGCTACCTTTGTTGGTTACGGATGCGTCATCGCCGGAAACAAACAGTCCTGTTGCGCCGCCGGAGGCGTAAATATTTCCGTTGATGGTGGTGTTCGTTTCATCACCGCTGATGACGACGCCGATGGCGCTCTCGCCAGCGGTAATATCACCGTTAAGACTATTTTCCGTCTTATCACCTGAAATCAGCGTGCCGATGCTGTTGGCGCCGCTGGCTGTGGTACTGTTGTCAAGGGTGTTGGTTTGACCATTACCCTCAATAATCGTTGTGTCGGCAGTGGCAAACCAGAAGCGCCCCTGGCTGTCATATTTCCAGACATAGCCGGTGCCGCTCTGTGTCCCGGCCATGACAGCATTGTTGTCGCTGGTGATATATTTCTGATTAATAATAAGCGTGCGGCCATCCGGTGCGGTAAGGATGTAGTTGTTACCATCCTGCACATAGCTGAATGTAACGTTTTGCCAACTCTCGCCATTAAGGGTGACAGTATCAAACGTCACGGTTTTCGCGCCGCGGTCCAGGGTAACGCCGTTATTATAAGTTGTTACGCTGGTGTCCGGTGGGGTGACATCGCCACCGTCATCAGTATCGTCGTCATTGTTATCATCCGGTGGCGTTGGCGGTGTATGATCGCCGTCGTCATTGCCATCATCCGGGGGCGTTGGCGGCGTATGATCGCCATCGTCATTGTCATTATCTGCGGGCGTTGACGATGTATGATCGCCATCGCCACCGCTGTTGTGAACGCCGACTGCAACGCCGGTAAGCAGGGCGGCAATCCCCCCCGCAGCCCACCCCCACTGTTCGCGTTTACATTCATCCGGTAACTTATCTTTTTGGGATTTGGTGAGGCTGCTGGTATTTTGCGGGCATGACTTGCGGGTATCACTGAGCTCTTCAGCATACACTTTACTGCTCAGTGCGAGTGCTATACAAACTGCAAGCACTTTTTTTCTATTTTCCATTAATAAATTCCTTTTTATCAAGTAACTCATTTGCAAGGAACAATTAATCCGTATCCCTGTGCAGAGAGTAATAAAATGATGTTATTCATAGATGATAATAATGTTTGAAAAGGAACTGGGCGAATTAGTTATATTTGAAAGTGGTTTAAGATTTTTTAAATAATAATATTTGTTACTTTTAAATAATCATTTCAGGTGAGGAGTGTTTGTTTTATGTATTTAAATTGGAAGGGCTATGGTGCGGGGAATGCAAGAACACCGCGCACGGTATTCTTGCGTAAGATAATTGAACGAGAAACAGGTTATCCTCTTAACAACTCTGGGATTTCTTCCCCTCCACCAGCCTTTTTACCAGCGGTAGCATAATTAATTCCATTGCCAGTCCCATTTTTCCGCCCGGCACCACTAATGTATTCATGTGAGAAATGAACGAGCCCTGCAGCATCGCCAGCAGCCACGGATAATCAATGCCTTCGAGATTGCGGAAATGGATCACCACAAAGCTCTCATCCAGCGACGGGATACTTTTGGCGGCAAACGGGTTGGAGGTGTCCACCGTCGGCACGCGCTGGAAGTTGATATGGGTGCGGGAAAACTGCGGCGTCAGGTAGTTGATGTAATCTTCCATGGAGCGCACCACCGAATCCATCACTGCCTCGCGCGAGTGGCCGCGCTCGCTCATGTCACGCGTCAGCTTCTGGATCCACTCCAGGTTAACAATAGGCACCACGCCGACCAGCAGATCCACGTGGCGCGCCACGTCATGCTGCGGCGTGACCACGCCGCCGTGTAAACCTTCGTAGAACAGGACGTCGGTAGGTTCCGGCAGTGGCTGCCAGGGAGTAAAGGTGCCCGGCACCTGATTCCAGGGAACGGCTTCATCATAGGTATGCAGATACTTGCGGGACTGCCCTTTGCCGCTCTGTCCGTACTCAATAAAGGTTTGCTCCAGCAGGCCGAAGTCATTGGCCTCCGGGCCGAAGTAACTGATGTGTTTACCCAGATCGCGCGCCTTACGGATGGCCATATCCATCTCCGGACGCGTGTAGCGGTGAAAGCTGTCACCTTCGACCTCCGCCGCACGGAGATTCAGCTGGGCGAAAATCTTGCGAAAGGCGAGGCTGGTGGTGGTGGTTCCCGCACCACTCGACCCCGTAACGGCAATAATCGGATGTCTGGCAGACATAACAACTCCCTGACTGAAAAGGGTGGAAGATCAGCCGTGAAACGCGTTGCGGGGCATGATATTGACCGTCTCATGCAGTTCTGACCACACCAGCACCACGTCGCCGCTTTTCAGCTGGCGCTTTACATCGTTGACCTTTTGCTCAAGCGAGCGTTCATGTTCACCATAATCGGTGCCTTCGCGCAATACAAAGCTTTCAATCAGATTATCGAGCGTTTCGGGAGCCAGATCCTGCCAGGGAATAATCATTTTGCACCGTCCAGATAAGGGGTTAGCCAGTCAGGGATACGCGTCTCAAGCCACATTTTCGGGCGGCGCAGCGTGCCACCGATAAACCCGACGTGGCCGCCATGCTCGGTCAACTGATAGTGAACGTTGTCGGGCAGAAACTCCTGTGCGGGGATCGAGTGGTGATCCATAAAGGGGTCATCTTTGGCATGAATGATCAGCGTCGGTTGCGTGATCTTGCTGAGCAGCGGCATGGCGCTGCACTGACGATAGTAATCAATCGCATCGGCGAAGCCGTGAATTTTGGCGGTGATCAGATCGTCGAACTCGCGAATTCGGCGCACCTTTTTCAGCTGGCGCAGGCTGACCGGCAGCGTATCCGGGTAAGCCTTCAGCTTACGCGCCGCGTTGGCTTTCAGCAGGTTGAGCAGATAGCGCTGATAGACGCGGGAAAAGCCTTTATCCATATGGTAGCTGCACTGCTCCAGCATAAACGGGGCGGAGACAATGACGGCCGCATTCAGCGGTACGCTTTCGCCCTCTTTGGCCAGCAGACAGGCCAGCATATTGCCGCCCAGCGAGTAGCCCACGGCGGCGGTTGGCACGTTGCCAAAATTATCCCGCAGCCAGTGCAAAAACCACGTACCGTCTTCGGTTTCACCCGAGTGATAAATGCGTTTCTGACGATTGGGTTCGCCGCTACAGCCGCGAAAATGCATCACCACGCCGAGCCAGCCGCGCGCTTTTGCCGCCTCAATTAACCCATGCGCATAAGGGCTGTGCAGACTGCCTTCCAGACCGTGAAAGACCACCAGGCGCGGCTTATGGCGGGCCTGCTCAGGTGCTTCGCTCCAGGCGAGATCCAGAAAGTCACCGTCCGGCAGGTCAAGCCGTTGCCAGTGCGGGGTGAACTGAACCTTGCGGCGGATCAGTCGCGGCAGCATGGTCTGCAAATGGCGATTGGCCACGCCGCGCATAGGCACGAACTCAGTGCTGTCTTCGGCCGCAATGTCGAAGTCTGATGGAATGATTTGGGTCATAAGCGCGATGCTGATTCTTGTCGGAAATTTACGATACTTTCCGAATTGTACCCCGTTTAGCCAGGATTTCCGAACCAGGGACGGATCCTGTTCGCAAAACGGGGGAAATACTCAGTCGGCCTGCAGCATCGCTTCCAGTTGTTCCTGGGCGTCGAGCCAGGCCATCTCACACTCTTCGAGGTTCGATTTGGTCTTCGCCTGGGTTTGCAGGCAGTCCGTCAGCTCCGCTTTACGGCTCTGGTCATAGAGACCGCTGTCGCCGAGCTTCTCTTCAACGGCAGCAAGCGTGGCGTTGAGCTTTTCCATCTCTTTTTCGAGACGGGCAATCTCTTTACGCAGCGGCTGCGTCTGGGTGCGCAGCTCCGCTTCACGGCGTTTCTGGTCTTTACGCGCCTGGGCGCTGTTGGCGTTCTCTTTCGTTGGCTCTTCCGGCTGGTTTTCCTGCTTCTGCACGTCCGTCAGCCACTGCTGATAGTCTTCCAGATCGCCGTCGAACGGCTCGACTTTGCCGTCGTGCACTAGGTAGAGATCGTCCGTGGTGGAGCGGATCAGATGACGGTCGTGCGAAACCACAACCAGTGCGCCTTCGAACTCAATCAGCGCTTCGGTCAGCGCCTGACGCATGTCGAGATCGAGGTGGTTGGTCGGTTCATCGAGCAGCAGCAGGTTCGGGCGCTGCCAGACAATCAGCGCCAGCACCAGACGGGCTTTTTCGCCGCCGGAGAAACGTTCGGTGTTTTCGGTGACCTTATCGCCCTGGAAGCCGAAGCCGCCGAGATAATCGCGCAGCTTCTGCTCCATCTCCTGCGGCGCCAGACGCGCCAGGTGCTGGATCGGGGATTCATCCGCGCGTAAAAATTCCAGCTGATGCTGGGCGAAGTAGCCAAGCTTGATGCCCTTCGCCAGCCCGATTTCGCCGCTGACCGGGTTAAGCTCGCCCGCCAACAGTTTGATCAGCGTGGATTTACCGGCACCGTTGCGTCCCAGCAGACCAATACGTGAACCCGGCACCAGGTTGAGCTTGATGGAGTCGAGAATTGTACGATCGCCGTATCCGGCGCTCACTTTTTCCATCTTCAGCAGCGGGTTTGGCAGGCTTTCCGGCGCGCGGAAGCTGAAGTGGAACGGGTTGTCCACGTGCGCCGGGGCAATCATCTCCATGCGTTCCAGCATCTTGATGCGGCTTTGGGCCTGCTTCGCTTTAGACGCTTTGGCCTTGAAGCGATCCACAAAGCTCTGCAGGTGCGCGATGCGCTGCTGCTGGCTTTCGTACATGGACTGCTGCTGGGCAAGACGCGTCGCGCGCTGGCGCTCGAAGGAGCTGTAGTTACCGGTGTACTCGAACATCGTTTGCTGTTCGATGTGAATGATTTTATCCACCACCGGGTCGAGGAAGTCGCGGTCGTGGGAGATCAGAATCAGAGTGCCCTGATAGCTCTTAAGCCACTTCTCCAGCCAAATAACCGCATCGAGATCGAGGTGGTTGGTCGGTTCATCGAGCAGCAGCAGGTCAGAGCGACAGATCAGCGCCTGCGCCAGGTTGAGGCGCATACGCCAGCCGCCGGAGAAGTCGCTGACCGGGCGTTCCAGCTGTTCATTGCTGAAGCCCAGGCCGTGCAGCAGGCTGGAGGCGCGGGAGCGAATGGTCCACGCGTCAATGGCGTCCAGCTTGCCGTGAACGGTGGCGATGGCATGGCCGTCGTTGCGCTCGTTAGCGGCGTTGAGTTCCGCCTCGAGCTTACGGTATTCACGGTCCCCGTCGATAACATAGTCGAGTGCCGGTTCGCTGAGGGCGGGCGTCTCCTGATTCACCCAGGCGAGCTGCCAGTTCCCCGGGAAGGTAAAGTTACCGCCATCCGCGCTAATCTCGTTTTTCAGCAGCGCCAGCAGCGTGGATTTACCACAGCCGTTTTTGCCGACCAGACCCACTTTTTGGCCCGGGTTGATGGTAGCAGTGGCGTTATCCAGCAGGACGCGCACACCGCGACGAATTTGTAACGAGGAGAAAACAATCATAGAAGCGCCGTATGTTCCGACTATGTTAATTTGTCATTATGATAATGTAAGGTGTGGGCCATTTTCCGCACCGGGCCGCCATGGTAGCCCAAAACAACGACGATACACAAAAACAGAAACAAGACCGGGAGGGGAATGATGTCTCAGACAGCAAAAGTGCTGCTGCTGTATGCCCATCCGGAATCTCAGGACTCGGTGGCGAACCGGGTTCTGCTTAAGCCGGCTACTCAGCTCAGCAACGTGACGGTGCACGATCTCTACGCGCACTATCCTGATTTCTTTATTGATATTCCTTATGAGCAGGAACTGCTGCGTCAGCATGACGTGATTGTGTTCCAGCATCCGCTTTATACCTACAGCTGTCCGGCGCTGCTCAAAGAGTGGCTGGACCGCGTGCTGAGCCGGGGCTTCTCCAGCGGGGTGGGGGGCAACCAACTGGCGGGAAAGTACTGGCGTAGTGTGATCACCACCGGTGAGCCAGAAAGCGCTTACCGCCACGACGGGCTGAACCGCTATCCGATGAGCGACATCCTGCGGCCTTTCGAGCTGACGGCGGCAATGTGCCGTATGCACTGGATGAGCCCGATTATTGTCTACTGGGCGCGGCGTCAGGATCCCAAAGAGCTGGCGAGCCACGCCCGAGCCTATGGTGAATGGCTGGCGTCACCGATTCCGGCAGGAGGTCGTTAATGGAAGGATCGAATTTGCTCCTCGCCGGGGTGCTGTTTTTATTTGCGGCCGTTGTCGCGGTGCCGTTTGCTGCACGGATTGGAATCGGGGCGGTGCTGGGGTATCTGCTGGCGGGGATCGCGATTGGCCCCTGGGGGCTGGGATTCATCAGTGATGTGGATGAAATACTCCACTTCTCCGAGCTGGGCGTGGTGTTCCTGATGTTCATCATCGGCCTGGAGCTGAATCCTTCTAAATTATGGCAGCTCCGACGCTCTATCTTTGGCGTGGGTGCCGCGCAGGTGTTGTTCAGCGCCGCGATTCTGGGCGGCCTGTTAATGCTGACGGACTTTTCCTGGCAGGCGGCGGTGATAGGCGGAATAGGCCTTGCGATGTCGTCGACGGCGATGGCCCTGCAGCTGATGCGCGACAAAGGGATGAACCGCAACGAAGCCGGTCAACTGGGCTTTTCGGTGCTGCTGTTCCAGGATTTAGCGGTGATCCCGGCGCTGGCGCTGGTGCCGCTGCTGGCTGGTTCCGGCGACGATCATTTTGACTGGGCGAAAATTGCCATGAAGGTGCTGGCCTTTGCGGGCATGCTGATTGGCGGACGTTTCCTGTTACGTCCCGTGTTCCGTTTTATTGCCGCCTCGGGCGTGCGCGAAGTCTTCACCGCCGCGACGCTGCTGCTGGTGCTGGGATCGGCGTTGTTTATGGACGCGCTGGGGCTGTCGATGGCGCTCGGCACCTTTATCGCCGGGGTGCTGCTGGCAGAGAGCGAATATCGCCACGAGCTGGAGATTGCTATCGATCCCTTTAAAGGGTTGCTGTTAGGGCTGTTCTTTATTTCGGTGGGGATGGCGCTCAATCTCGGTGTGCTCTATACCCATCTGCTGTGGGTTGTGGTCAGCGTTGCCATTCTGGTGGCGGTAAAAACACTGGTGCTGTACGTCATGGCACGCATTTACGGCTTGCGCAGTTCGGAGCGTATGCAGTTTGCCAGCGTGTTAAGCCAGGGGGGCGAGTTCGCGTTTGTGCTCTTCTCCACCGCCTCCTCCCAGAAGCTTTTTAAAGACGATCAGATGGCGCTTTTGCTGGTGACGGTTACGCTGTCGATGATGACCACGCCGCTGCTGATGAAGCTGGTGGATAAACTTCTGTCGCGTCGCTTAAACCCGTCTGACGATGAAGATGAAGCTCCGTGGGTGGAAGACGACAAGCCGCAGGTGATTGTGGTGGGCTTTGGCCGCTTCGGACAGGTTATCGGACGTTTGTTGATGGCGAACAAGATGCGCATTACCGTGCTGGAGCGCGATATCAGCGCGGTCAACCTGATGCGCAAATATGGCTATAAGGTTTATTACGGCGACGCGACCCAGCTCGAGCTGTTGCGCTCTGCTGGCGCAGAGGCCGCCGAGTCCATTGTGATTACCTGCAACGATCCAGAAGACACGATGAAGCTGGTGGAGCTCTGTCAGCAGCATTTTCCGCATCTGCACATTCTGGCGCGTGCGCGTGGACGTGTTGAAGCTCACGAACTGTTGCAGGCGGGTGTGAAACACTTCTCTCGTGAAACGTTTTCCAGTGCGCTGGAGTTGGGTCGCAAAGCGTTAATCTCGCTGGGGATGCATCCTCACCAGGCGCAACGCGCCCAGATGCATTTCCGCCGGCTGGATATGCGGATGTTACGCGAGCTGATGCCGGTGCATACCGATACGGCGCAGATCTCTCGCGTGCGGGAAGCGCGTCGCGAACTGGAGGAGATCTTCCAGCGCGAGATGCAACAGGAACGACGCCAGCTTGATGGCTGGGATGAATTTGAATAAAGGGTAACGAAAGATGGTTGTACGTAAACGCTTTATTGCGGGTGCAAAATGTCCCTCCTGCCAGGCGCAAGATACCCTGGCAATGTGGCGGGAGAATAATATTGATGTTGTTGAGTGTGTTAAGTGCGGTCACCAGATGCGAGAAGCTGATAAAGAGGCCCGCGATCATGTGCGCAAAGAAGAGCAAGTTATCGGGATTTTTCATCCGGACTAGCGATATGCCCTGAGTTTTTTTAAGCTAAAGGGTACACGGGTGCAGATTTCCGCTACAATCTGCGCCAGCAATTTTCCCACGCTCAGGAGATATCATGAAAGTAGCAAAAGACCTGGTGGTCAGCCTGGCCTATCAGGTACGTACAGAAGACGGTGTGTTGGTTGATGAGTCTCCGGTGAGTGCGCCGCTTGACTACCTGCATGGTCACGGTTCCCTGATTTCTGGCCTGGAAAACGCGCTGGAAGGTCATGAAGTTGGCGACAAATTTGACGTTGCTGTAGGCGCGAACGACGCTTACGGTCAGTATGACGACAACCTGGTTCAGCGCGTGCCTAAAGACGTGTTCATGGGCGTTGACGAGCTGCAGGTTGGCATGCGTTTCCTGGCTGAAACCGACCAGGGTCCGGTTCCTGTTGAAATCACCGAAGTGGAAGACGACCATGTTGTGGTTGACGGCAACCACATGCTGGCTGGCCAGAACCTGAAGTTCAACGTTGAAGTTGTCGCTATCCGTGAAGCAACCGAGGAAGAGCTGGCTCATGGCCACGTTCACGGTGCGCACGGTCACGACCATGACCACGATCACGGCCACGACGGCTGCTGCGGTGGCCACGGCCATGACCATGGTCACGACCACGGTCACGGTAAAGGTGGTTGCGGTAACGGCGGCTGCGGCTGCCACTAAGGCCTGTCGTTTGACATGTTGGCCCGGTAAGCTTTGCGACACCGGGCACAAAAAAGCGGGAGAATCCCGCTTTTTTTATGCCTCAATAATGAGGAGGTGGCGTCTCTTCCGACTGAGAGGCAATGTTCGACGGCTGGGTGGCCTTCAGCTTTTCCGTCAGCAGGCGCATATGATCCCGCAATTTCGCCATTTCGAGCTCATGTGCGGTCACGGTCTGGTTCAGTTCTTCGATGGTGATGTCCTGAAAAGCCAGGCGGCTTTCCAGCTCAGCCATTCTCGCTTCTAATGCTGTATCCTTCATCATTCACCTCGTTTATTTCAGATTCGCCATAATGGCCCCGCGGCGGCGCAGTTTAACTGAGTTTATCCTTAAGTACAGTCTGCATCCCCCTGGCAAGAAACTTATTTAAACAAAAATAGTCTGAAAAGTGGCGAGAATTGGAAGTGTCTGTCTGTAGATTTCTTCCGCAACGTTTTATAGTACGTCACTCATTTTACGTTTAATGCTGGGGTGAGAGTCCCCAGGCCCTGGAGATATGGATGAAATCACTGTTTAAAGTAACGCTGCTGGCAACGACAATGGCTGTTGCGCTGAACGCGCCGCTGTCATTCGCGGCTGACACTGCTGCGAAGCCTGCTGCCACGGCAGACAGCAAAGCGGCGTTCAAAAATGACGACCAGAAATCCGCCTACGCACTGGGCGCATCTCTGGGCCGTTACATGGAAAACTCTCTGAAAGAACAAGAGAAACTGGGCATCAAACTGGATAAAGCCCAGCTGATCGCTGGCGTTCAGGACGCCTTTGCTGATAAGAGCAAGCTCTCTGACCAGGAAATCGAACAGACTCTGCAGGCGTTTGAAGCGCGTGTGAAAGGTGCCGCTCAGACTAAGATGGAAGCGGACGCGAAAGACAACGAAGCAAAAGGCAAAGCCTACCGCGATACCTTTGCTAAAGAGAAAGGTGTGAAAACCTCGTCTACTGGCCTGGTGTACAAAGTTGAGAAAGAAGGCACCGGCGATGCCCCTAAAGACAGCGACACTGTTGTCGTGAACTACAAAGGTACGCTGATCGACGGTAAAGAGTTCGATAACTCTTACACCCGTGGTGAGCCACTCTCTTTCCGTCTGGATGGTGTGATCCCTGGCTGGACTGAAGGCCTGAAAAACATCAAGAAAGGCGGCAAAATCAAGCTGGTTATCCCACCGGATCTGGCGTATGGCAAAACCGGCGTTCCGGGTATCCCTGCCAACTCTACGCTGGTCTTTGACGTAGAGCTGCTGGACATCAAACCGGCTCCGAAAGCGGATGCGAAAGCAGACGCGCCGGCTGAAGAAAAAGCAGCGACAGACGCTAAGAAGTAATGTGACAAAAACCGCCGCCTTTCAGGCGGCGGTTTTTTTATTGTGGGGCAGATATAATTAACACTGGAAAGCGCTATACACGCTGTATTAATTTAGTTGTCCGTGTAGATAATGAGCCTGCCCTGAAAACCGAATGACAGGCTCCTGAAAAGGAGTGTTTTTTTCATGTCCAGGTCGCTTTTAACCAACGAAACCAGTGAACTTGATTTGCTGGATCAACGTCCTTTTGACCAGACCGACTTCGATATTTTGAAATCCTATGAAGCGGTGGTGGACGGGTTAGCGATGCTCATTGGCTCCCACTGCGAAATCGTATTGCACTCCCTGCAAGATCTGAAGTGTTCCGCTATCCGCATTGCGAATGGTGAGCATACTGGCCGTAAAATTGGTTCGCCAATCACTGACCTTGCATTGCGTATGTTGCATGACATGACCGGCGCGGACAGCAGCGTCTCCAAATGCTATTTCACCCGCGCCAAAAGTGGCGTGCTGATGAAATCAGAAACTATCGCGATTCGAAACCGCGAGCATCGTGTGATTGGGCTGCTGTGCATCAACATGAACCTTGATGTGCCATTCTCGCAAATCATGAGCACCTTTATTCCACCTGAAACGCCGGATGTTGGCTCATCGGTTAACTTTGCCTCCTCCGTCGAAGATCTGGTCACGCAGACGCTTGAGTTTACGATTGAAGAGGTGAATGCCGATCGCAACGTCTCGAACAACGCCAAGAATCGCCAGATCGTGCTTAATCTCTACGAGAAAGGGATTTTTGATATCAAAGACGCCATCAACCAGGTGGCCGATCGTCTGAACATCTCCAAGCACACGGTCTACCTCTACATCCGCCAGTTCAAAAGCGGTGATTTCCTGGGACAAGACAAGTAATGCGTTTTGCGTTAATGGTGACAGGCCCGGCGTACGGTACACAGCAGGCCAGCAGCGCGCTGCAGTTTGCGCATGCGCTTCTGGCGGCCGGGCATGAGCTGGCGAGCGTCTTCTTCTATCGGGAAGGGGTGTATAACGCGAACCAGTTTACGTCGCCGGCGAGCGACGAGTTTGATCTGGTGCGTGCCTGGCAGGCCTTAAACGAAAAGCAGGGCGTTGCGCTGCATATCTGCGTCGCGGCGGCGCTGCGTCGCGGTGTCGCTGATGCAACTGAAGCCGGGCGTCTTGGTTTAGCAGGCGCTAACCTACAGCCCGGTTTTTCGTTGAGTGGTCTCGGGGCACTGGCCCAGGCGGCGTTAACCTGCGACAGAGTGGTGCAGTTCTGATGAAGCGTGTCGCGTTTGTTTTTACCTCGGCACCGCACGGCAATGCATCCGGCAGAGAAGGGCTGGATGCGCTGCTCGCGACTTCCGCGTTGACTGAAGATATCGGCGTCTTCTTTTTGGGGGACGGGGTGTTTCAGCTTCTGGCGGGTCAGCAGCCACAGGCCATTCTGGCGCGGGATTATATCGCCACCTTCAAAGTGTTACCGCTGTACGACATTGAAACGTTGTATGTCTGCGCCGATTCGCTGGCCGCGCGCGGATTGAATGACAAGACGCCCTTGGTGCTGGATGCGACGCGCTTGACGTCTGCTGCCCTGCGCGAGCAACTCTCGCATTACGACACTATTCTGACTTTCTGAGGCTGCCATGCTCCATACCCTGAGCCGCTCACCGTGGCAATGTGATATCGACACGCTCGTGAGCATGCTGCGCGAAGGCGATGATCTGCTGCTGATTCAGGATGGCGTGCTTGCTGCGCTGGACGGCAGCCGTTTCGTTGAAATCCTCACAAATGCCCCCATAACGGTCTCTGCGCTGAAGGAGGATCTGGATGCGCGGGGTCTTTCTGGTCAAATTTCAGCCAAAATTGACGTGGTTGGCTATACTGATTTCGTCAATCTTACTGTGACGCACGCCAGTCAAATGAACTGGTGATTTGAGATCGCTGTATATTTCTTGACACCTTTTCGACGTAGCCCTAAAATTTCGCGTCCTCATATTGTATGAGGTCGTTTTATTACGTGTTTACGAAGCAAAAGCTAAAACCAGGAGCTATTTAATGGCAACAGTTAACCAGCTGGTACGCAAACCACGTGCACGCAAAGTTGCAAAGAGCAACGTGCCTGCGCTGGAAGCCTGCCCGCAGAAACGTGGTGTATGTACTCGTGTATATACCACCACTCCTAAAAAACCAAACTCCGCACTGCGTAAAGTATGCCGTGTGCGTTTGACTAACGGTTTCGAAGTGACTTCCTACATCGGTGGTGAAGGTCACAACCTGCAGGAGCACTCCGTGATCCTGATCCGTGGCGGTCGTGTTAAAGACCTTCCGGGTGTTCGTTACCACACCGTTCGTGGTGCGCTGGACTGCTCAGGTGTTAAAGACCGTAAGCAGGCTCGCTCCAAGTACGGCGTGAAGCGTCCTAAGGCTTAATGGTTCTCCGTTAAGTAAGGCCAAACTGATTTATCTTAATGTCAAACTAAACTCGTAGAGTTTTGGACAATCCTGAATTAACAACGGAGTATTCCCATGCCACGTCGTCGCGTCATTGGTCAGCGTAAAATTCTTCCAGATCCGAAATTTGGATCAGAACTGCTGGCAAAATTTGTAAATATCCTGATGGTAGATGGTAAAAAATCTACTGCAGAAGCAATCGTATACAGCGCGCTGGAGACCCTGGCTCAGCGCTCTGGTAAAAATGAACTGGAAGCTTTCGAAGTCGCTCTCGACAACGTGCGCCCGACTGTAGAAGTTAAGTCTCGCCGCGTTGGTGGTTCTACTTATCAGGTTCCAGTTGAAGTTCGTCCGGTTCGTCGTAATGCTCTGGCAATGCGTTGGATCGTTGAAGCTGCTCGTAAACGCGGTGATAAATCCATGGCTCTGCGTCTGGCGAACGAACTTTCTGATGCTGCAGACAACAAAGGTACTGCAGTTAAGAAACGTGAAGACGTTCACCGTATGGCAGAAGCCAACAAGGCGTTCGCACACTACCGTTGGTAATCCCTTCGGAGTATTAGTCACCAGGCGGGCGCTTCAGAGAAGCCGCCCGCTCTGGGTAACTTAACTGAACGTCTAAAGATATAAACGAGGAATCAAATGGCTCGTACAACACCCATCGCACGCTACCGTAACATCGGTATCAGTGCGCACATCGACGCCGGTAAAACCACTACTACCGAACGTATTCTGTTCTACACCGGTGTAAACCACAAAATCGGTGAAGTTCATGACGGCGCAGCCACCATGGACTGGATGGAACAGGAGCAGGAGCGTGGTATCACTATCACCTCCGCAGCGACTACTGCATTCTGGTCAGGTATGGCTAAGCAGTACGAACCGCATCGCGTAAACATCATCGACACCCCAGGGCACGTTGACTTCACCATCGAAGTAGAACGTTCCATGCGTGTTCTTGACGGCGCGGTAATGGTTTATTGCGCAGTTGGTGGTGTTCAGCCACAGTCTGAAACCGTATGGCGTCAGGCGAACAAATATAAAGTTCCACGCATCGCGTTCGTTAACAAAATGGACCGTATGGGTGCTAACTTCCTGAAAGTTGTTGGCCAGATCAAAACCCGTCTGGGCGCGAACCCTGTTCCGCTGCAGCTGGCAATTGGTGCTGAGGAAGGCTTCACCGGCGTTATCGACTTGGTGAAAATGAAAGCCATCAACTGGAACGATGCAGACCAGGGCGTTACCTTCGAATACGAAGATATCCCAGCTGCAATGCAGGACCTGGCTGACGAATGGCACCAGAACCTGATCGAATCCGCTGCTGAAGCTTCTGAAGAGCTGATGGAGAAATACCTGGGTGGTGAAGAACTGACTGAAGAAGAGATCAAAAAAGCTCTGCGTCAGCGCGTTCTGAACAACGAAATCATCCTGGTAACCTGTGGTTCTGCGTTCAAGAACAAAGGTGTTCAGGCGATGCTGGATGCGGTAGTTGACTACCTGCCATCCCCGGTTGACGTTCCTGCGATCAACGGCATCCTGGACGACGGTAAAGATACTCCGGCTGAGCGTCACGCAAGCGACGAAGAGCCATTCTCTGCACTGGCGTTCAAAATTGCTACCGACCCATTCGTGGGTAACCTGACCTTCTTCCGCGTATACTCTGGTGTGGTTAACTCCGGTGACACCATCCTGAACTCCGTGAAAGCGGCGCGTGAACGTTTTGGCCGTATCGTACAGATGCACGCTAACAAACGTGAAGAGATCAAAGAAGTTCGTGCGGGCGACATCGCTGCAGCTATCGGTCTGAAAGACGTGACCACTGGTGACACCCTGTGTGACCCGGATCACCCAATCATTCTGGAGCGTATGGAGTTCCCAGAGCCGGTAATCTCCATCGCAGTTGAACCAAAAACCAAAGCTGACCAGGAAAAAATGGGTCTGGCTCTGGGCCGTCTGGCGAAAGAAGACCCATCATTCCGCGTATGGACTGATGAAGAATCTAACCAGACCATCATCGCTGGTATGGGTGAACTGCACCTGGACATCATCGTTGACCGTATGAAGCGTGAATTCAACGTTGAAGCGAACGTGGGTAAACCTCAGGTTGCTTACCGCGAAGCGATTCGCGCGAAAGTTACCGATATCGAAGGTAAACACGCTAAGCAGTCTGGTGGTCGCGGTCAGTACGGTCACGTTGTGATCGACATGTACCCACTGGAGCCGGGCTCTAACCCGAAAGGTTACGAGTTCATCAACGACATCAAAGGTGGTGTAATTCCTGGCGAATACATCCCAGCCGTTGATAAAGGCATCCAGGAACAGCTGAAAGCGGGCCCTCTGGCTGGCTATCCGGTTGTTGACATGGGTATCCGTCTGCACTTCGGTTCTTACCACGACGTTGACTCCTCTGAACTGGCGTTTAAACTGGCTGCGTCTATTGCCTTTAAAGAAGGCTTTAAGAAAGCAAAACCAGTTCTGCTTGAGCCAATCATGAAGGTTGAAGTAGAAACTCCTGAAGAGAACACCGGTGACGTTATCGGTGACTTGAGCCGTCGTCGCGGTATGCTGCGTGGTCAGGAATCCGAAGTGACTGGCGTTAAGATCCACGCTGAAGTTCCGCTGTCTGAAATGTTCGGATATGCAACTCAGCTGCGTTCTCTGACCAAAGGTCGTGCATCATACACCATGGAATTCCTGAAGTATGATGATGCGCCTAACAACGTTGCTCAGGCCGTTATTGAAGCCCGTGGTAAGTAATCCACAGGATTAAAACCTAAGTCCCGTGCTCTCTCCCAAGGGGAGAGCACTATAGTAAGGAATATAGCCGTGTCTAAAGAAAAATTTGAACGTACAAAACCGCACGTCAACGTTGGTACTATCGGCCACGTTGACCATGGTAAAACTACCCTGACTGCTGCAATCACTACCGTTCTGGCTAAAACCTACGGTGGTTCTGCTCGTGCATTCGACCAGATCGATAACGCACCAGAAG
>ERZ1034882.17-NODE-17-length-117889-cov-10.861390_pt1 | contig 117889 bp, 111 predicted proteins | sample MGYA00520606_ERZ1034882 | MGnify/ENA primary metagenome ERZ1034882 (study PRJEB33766, sample SAMN09781726) | gut metagenome | biome: gut microbiome | host: Homo sapiens | place: Madagascar | study: EMG produced TPA metagenomics assembly of the PRJNA485056 data...
GGCAAAGACCGTCAAACTTGATAGTTAATTATACAAAAATATGTTAAATTCACGTCGTAAGGCTTCTTCGAGATCCTCTTCATGGTGTTCAGCATGTTGGACACGGTCCCCTCGCTGACGTGAAGCCCGAAGATGGTCTCGAACAGGTGCGTGAGCCGCTTGAACGGGACGTTCTGATAGGTGCTGAGGTACGAGGCGAGCGCCATGATGTTGGGACCGAAGGATACCGGGGCGTTCACGTTCTCGGGGAACCTGCCCTTGCAGCAGTGGCCGCAGGAGCACTTCACCCGCATCTGGAGATGCCCCGTCACCGTCGCCATGATCGGAAGCGGGATGTCCACCACCTGCCTCGTGGCGGCGATTGTCGCGGATTCCATGTCCGGCGGTTTGCCGCACACGGGACAGACGGCCGCGGGATACCAGCGCTCCGTCCCGGTCACATCCCCGGACTGCAGCCGCGTGCTGCCCTGATGCCCCCTCTGCCCGCCGGTTTTCCGGCCGGAGGGCTTCCGTTGGGATTGCGTGTGAGGAACGCCTATCGGGTCCCTGGAGGGAGGGACACTGCTGTTGGCGCTGGTCTTCGCAACGGGTTTGGCTCCGCCCTCAAGTTCCGCGATCCTGGCTTTGAGTTTCTCTATCTCCTCGTCCCTGCGGACAAGATTGCGGTTCAAGACATCGACGACAAGGGTCTGCGCGTGTAGTTTCTCCGCGAGCTCCGTGGAGTCGAGATCCTCGGCGAGCCCCATTTCACGAAGGAGCAGCTTGCGTCTTCGGGTGAGTTTCCACCCGGTCCGCCTCGATGCCCTTTCTCAATCCCGTGTCGAAGTCCTTTTTCATGCCGCAAAAGTAAGGAAAAGATTTGATATATGCGAATATAATATATTGAGCAACAGTGTGTTAAATGTGGTTTACGGGCTTTATGGCAGGGTCGGCGCCCCTTTGCGTGGAGGACCGAATAAAAGATTTTTGAGCGCCTCTGTGGAACCCGCAGAAGGCTGCAGACGACAGATTTTTGGCGGTCGGGAACACGACCTTGCGGCATGGAGATGATTTTTGAAAAAAGTCTCAGCGGGATGGTGAAAGCCTCGCGTCATCCTCGGTTTATGGTCAGGACAGGGGCACCTGAGTAGTTACCAAACAGTATCTTCATCGTATATATTAGTTTTTCTTATTATTTATGCTGTATCGAAGTATCGTTTTGATTTTCATTCATACGACTACCTTATCTACCAGTTTCCAGTGTCTCCACAACAATCCGTATGGGCATAACTGAACATCATTACACCTTTTCCACGGTTCTTTATCACATCGTTCATCTATTGGTGCTCCATCAGGACTCAACGCACACCAAGGTTTCATACCACATTTACGCTCTCCGTTCTCAAACAGGTTTTCAATTTCCTTAACGACCTCCAGATACTCAAATCTGCAAATAGGCCTATCCGTAGCCAGCTGAAATCTCAGCCCTTTTGAATTTACCATTTGGGGTGAGCCTATATTCTTTGCTATATACTGGAGCATCCTATTATTCTTGTCCCTTACCCCTCTCGCCATTTCCAAGAAGAAATAAGGTCTGAGCACCCTAAGCTTTACTCCGGCAGTCAGCGTGTAAAGGATCCATTGTTGATATTCTGCATTGAGCAAATCAATCTTTACGTAAGACAGCAAATGGTCCATCGCCATAGCTGCAGCCGTTTTCAATGCCTGTGAAGTGCTGACATCCTTTCCCAAAAAATGAGTACGCATGGTGAAGAAGAAATCATATATATCCTCTGGTCTCCTCACAATCATCTTTCCTTCAGCAATAGCATTCAGGAACAAATACAACGCATGCCCTGGAACTGAGCATTGCAAGGCGACATCACATAACGCAATCAGGTCTTCATCTGTCAGTTTATTAGGGCACATAGCGTTTGAAATAATTTCTACTATCTGATACGGAAAATCTCTTGACGTACGATATTTTGTGGTGCATTTTCGTTCTATAAGATACGCCATATTCTCCCTGATAGCGTATGCACCCACAACAATCTCCTCCTGTCCACGATTAGTTGCCGCCTTAACGTGCAGCTCTGGCAGGTTAAATGAGTCAGTAAGAGGAAACTGTTTTATGAAAATATCCCTGTCAGCATTGTTGATCTCTACAAAAACCAGGTCGCCTTTGTCGCCCAATGAGAAAGTAGATATATCCTTATTCAACTGGACATAATCACCTTTCTCTTCTAATGTAAGTGGCATTTCGACTTGTTGGGGCATAGCATACAGGTCGTTAATCGCACGCCTCATGTACTCGCCATGAGCATATATCCCCATATAGCCATAAAAAGAGGTAATGTCTTGAAGGAAATGGACATATTCATGGAAGAAAACAGCGAAATCCTGTTCCCCCATTTCCCGTATGTTCAAATCGGCCTCAGTCGGCACATTCAAAATGAAATACGAGCTCTCATAGTTACCAAATTCTTCAACCATACCTTTTTATCGTTTTGTCATCTCACACTAACCATTCACCAAATTCTAAAACAATTCTGGATTTACCCACACAGCCGTTATTAATCGCCTTCTCTTTCTTCCACATCTTCCTTCACTGCTTCTATTTCCAAGAAATCACAAAGCACTTTGAATCCTTCATCACAACTCCGAGTACCAGTCAACATTGAACGCATCGTAGAAATAAATTCAGAACTATCCTCCGACTTTTCCATCATCACTTTTACGACCTCTTTATTCCTGGTTATCAGCCCTATTATCACGTCATTGTCCAACATTTCCGAAGGAAGTATCCGTTCCAAACATCCGCTCTTGTGGTCAAGATTTCCATACTGGAACAACCATTCACCGAAAAAAAGAAGTTTCTGAGAAGAAATCGTTGTTGACATAAAAATATCGCGAATATCTCTGAACAAACGCTGAATATCATGTTTAAGGTCAAGAGCTATCTCTATCGCAAAGTTCACATTCACCGCTGCCAAAGCATCATTCTCCCCATTTGCATACCCTTTCATCAACTGCTTGAAAGCATCAAAGAAAGGCGGCAACTGCGAAACATGATGAATCTTAAGCAAGCAAAGATTAGTATTGTTCTCTTCTACAAGGTTATTAACCCATTGTTCTTGTGTCAAGCCACTAATATAACCTTCAACAAGTTTCAATATGTATGCTGAAAACTCACTATTCGTTTTTTTAGCCGCCTCAAAGAAAAGGAGCGGAATGGAAGGAACACTCTCCTTCTTTATATTATCCCAACTGTTTCTCCAATCATTCATCCTGTTGAACAATTCTTCAGGAGTGATTTCTGAATTTGCAATAATTATATCAAAACTTTCGGCGACAGCCAGAATGTTCATCGTTTGCGTATGAGGACTACCTAATGTTATAATCTTGCATACCTTTTTCACGAGCTCATTCTGAAAGGTCTCTAACTTTATCAACATCTCCCCATATGAGCCATAACGATGAAAAACTTGCGCTACTGTCTCAACAAAACTATCTGCAGGTTCGTTCAAATGGCTTGTAAAGTTTATAGCATATGGAGAAGCATAAGCGTCAAATCGCGATATTCGCATAGCAGTCAGGTCTGCCTTAAACTCCTCGTCTGCAGAGTTAAATAGTTGAGCAATCTGATTATCGTTCAGATATTTAGCGCAGTCAATAATATCTATCTCCAATTCTTTCAATCTCGCGAACAATATCTTCTCAATAGCCGCATCGGATGCATTAGCGCGTATTGCTTCTTCAATCTTTCCTTTAAAGGAAGTAAGCGGATATTCCTTTCTGTCAAGGATTGGTACGACCATCATATTTTGCCAGTCACTTATTTCCAACCCTGCAAGGTAATCCGACAGAGTGCTATCAGGGCAGGTCATACCATATTGTTTATACCTTTTACCTCCTCTCTCTACCAATTCCACAAACTGCTTGGCTGTAATCCCCTTCTTCAATTTAGACATTCTGCCATATATGTCTATTCCTTCAACACTAGCAAGTTCGTCAATGCCTTTCATATAGTCCTCAACAGACGACTCCGCTACAAAGGAATTATGGTATCCTTTAATCAAATCTTTATAATACCCTGTCTTGTCTGATATCTTTGCCATCAAGACCCTATGATATGGGACGAATTTGGTAATATCCCCTCTTTTCTCTTTATCTTTCTGATATAAGGTATCCCAGAAATTCTGAATTGTCGTGTTACTCTCCTCGCTAAACAAACCATCCATAGCCAATGCAGCATTGCCGGTATTCGTCACTTCCGACAATGCTCTTTCCATGATAGCATTGAATCTATTATTACCAGACGTCTTCATTGTCTTTACACTGTCGAGATTATTCTCATCCAGTTCTCGGGCAAATTGTCTGGTATAAACCACATCTACTGCTTCATCTTGCGGCAACTGATAATACAACGAGGACATAATTGACGGCAATTGCTTGTCATCTTTGAAAATAAAGTCAAGCGATCCAAGATACGAAGGCGTAAGAATCTCCTTAATAGGGTCGATCCCTATCTTAGCCCTTCCAAATATAAACAATGCTATATACTTGTCTGGGATAGCCTCATCCGCAACATTCTTTATCGTGACAAACTCATTTATAAAAGCCACTATCTTCCTTGGTGTATGCTCCTTAGTCATCATGTCGTACACCATCATCACAGCATTATCCACCTCCGCTTCATCTCCAAAGGCAGAGCGCCATTGCCGAACGAAGTAATCTTTCCAGTCAGATAGAATCGGAGGTGAGACATGATAAACTATATAGAACGTCTTGTTGATAAAGTCATCACCGTAAACGGCTATCTCATTGGTATCTTCTAGCTTGCTTACTATATCTTCGGATTGAAAAGCATTGCGGATATGTGCTCTGTCAAAAGGCACTATCACTCGAATGTTAGGATACTTTTCCTCCGAGAAGAAAGAATGGATTGCCGACCATAGTTCTTGTACTTTCAACTTTGGCAGCCGATCCATATTGTCTATCACTACTACAAGATACTTTCCTTGTGTTTCGAGATCTTTGTTTATATCATAGATCCAGTCCTTGAATTGCCTTGTTGAAGGCTCCCGTTCCGAAATTGTCTCATATTTCTCGTCCTCCTGTATTTTGTCCTTGTATATCAAAAACAACTCTGTGAGAAAATTTCCCAGATTTATGGGTTGGTTATGAGATTTCATGTTGCGGCAGTGCTTCCAGCAAGTCCATACTATCGCCGCTCCATATACTAGACAAGTAAAGATAATCCTCCCAGCCTCAGTTGGTATCTTCCCGGCAATAGAATTGATAACTGGCGTTAAAGCAACCATCAATGCCAACACCACCAATGCGTAATTGAGACTTGGCACTGTTTTAGTCGTTGTCTTTTTCTTCTTGGCAAGCAGATTGTCGAGACGTATTCTCCAGTCATCACTGTTGAGAATAGAGTCTTCTCCCTTAGTAACAAAAGCTGTCAATTCCTCCAGGATAGATCTTCGTGGATAGTCATTCTGATGCCCCCATGCATCGTATGTGAAGAAATGGTACTTCCCGAGCAGTTCCAGCTTAGATGCATCTGTCAGTTCCTTCTCCACCATACCGACAAGATTTGACTTACCGGAGCCCCAGCCACCATCAATACCGATAATGCTACAGTCCTGGTCATTTAGAATCTCTTCTGCAATAACCTTGGCCAGTTTCTTATGTGCTCCACCTTTGAACAGGTCATCATTACAAGGAGCCTTGCTCAGTATCTTTCCGTTGCTTGCCATTCCTACTTGCATTAAATGCCATTTAAATGAGTTTCCAAGTCAAATATACCACTTTCCATTCGTTTAGTGAAATCGTATCTTTTCTCTATCCTCTCATACAACCCACATACTTCTCAAACTCTCCCTTCCCAACCTTCACCAGGAACTCCAGAATGTCATTGAAGTGCTTGTTATAGTCAGCGAATTGAGCCAACTGGGCTGTCATCTTTTCTGTCATGGATATCTGCAATGACTCGTCGTTTATCAATTGAGCTAACTTCTCAGCAGCATCCTTTGCATTCATCGGTTCATAATAGAGGCAGGAGTCGCCCATCACCCACGTATAAAGCGGCACGCGCCTGAGCTTCTTATACAAAACCCCAGGAGCACTCATCATCACAGGACTCAACTGCTGCACAAATACCCTATCATACTTATGGAACAGTGCATGAAATAACATATACACAAAGCCCACAATCAGATAGCTGAAGTAGTTCAACATCAGCATAATCTTTTTATTGCCACGAGGTATGATCGGCAGACGCGTTACCTTCACACCATTTATCACCTCATGACGACGCTTGAACCATCCATATCCCTTATGGAACACCCCGTCCGGGTAGTTCGGCACCCCACAAACCACGTGCACCTCGTGCCCATCCTCTGCCCATTGGAACGCTATGTCATTCCCCCTGAACACCTCCGGATAAAAGTATTGACAAACAAACAGTATCTTCACTATGTATATTCGTTTTTATTCTTTTTGATCATCACCAGTGCCTTCCAAAGAAAAAGTACCCTATTCTCCTCACAAAAGTTCTCACATATCTCGGCAAGAACCTAAACAGATATAGTCTCAGACCATACCTGATACTTGAATCCGTTGGTGAGCCTGACGAACCATGAACCATGAAACCGAAACCATCAGCATCCCTCACCATCTTAGCCCGCAAGAAGTACGCATCGTTACCCATATTCCTATCATGAATCACCTCGCACCACATGGGTAAGTCCTTCACGTGCTCAATTCTAACACCCTTTATCTTGTTGATGTAATAATGACTCCCATATCCATAAATTGTCTTCACAATTGATGCATTTCCGCTCTCGACCACACTCATAAAGTGATTTCTCGGGAAGTTGATACGCATCATATAGTTGTAATCCGTGAAGAACTGGTAGCCGCTATCGTATGTAATAAACGTCCCATCTGGCAAAGCCTCTACCCTCCGTTGTACATCCTCCACAAACTGCGCACTCAACGCATCGTCATTATCAAAGTAAGTCGTCAGAACTCTACTTAAACCATCAAACTTTTTAACCTCTTGAACTCTTTTGACGACTTCGTCTCTAAATATCTGTGAGAAGAAGCGTCCACTCTCCGGCATCACATACACCGGTTTCAACTGCGGACAACTCTTCTGGTACTCCGCAATCTTCTCCTTTAACCGTTCTGGAGTCGTGCTGTCAAACAGTACTATCCACCTGAAGCACTGACACGTCTGGGCAATGATTGACGGCAGGCAGTACCGCTCAAAAAGCGCAAACCGATGCTCCAACCACGATGCCGACCTAACCTTCTGCCCCTTCTTGTCCTTGTTGAAGATAAGGAGATTGAAGCGGGTAAGGATAAAATGTTGCAAGTCCTTCTTATCTTCCATTACTTCACAAAGAACTGTTTCTCATACCTTGTCCAGAAAGGATGCCTATAGCCCCATTCGTTCAACACTTTCGAGATTTCCATCAAGCAACTCTCCGCCTTCTCCTTTTCGCAGCTACAAATATCCCAACGTTCCTGACTATCGTCATTAACAAAATACTTAGCATACGAATCCAGTATAGCAATGAACAAGGCCACGAACTCTTGTTGACTAAAGAACTCTTTGTGTTCCTTCATCACCCACGACAGATGCAAGAACAGGTGGTTGACAGATGTTGATTCCTTAGCCAGCAGACAACTTACCAAAGCCTTATACTCAGCAGCCAGAGGCTCTATCCCTCCCATCTCCGTCCGAACCATAACCCCTCGTATTGCCCTGTACATTTCGTCATCGGAAATCATCTGAAGAATGGTCTTACCAAAGCAACAACGATGATAGGTTTGCGCCAAACCGGCCACCACTTCCTCATAATTCTGTTTGTTCTGCAACTGATTAGCGTGATTATGTACAAACAATTGCATGTCCATCACCATCTCACGGTATGTGTTTTCACTCGACAGCATCCCTTGATCCACCATCGGGCTCCGTGAGTGATCCAGCCTGTCGTTCACTCTCTTCAAAGCCATCACCATATCGTCCCAGATATGAGACACCTGTCCATCGTTAAAGTGCAGAATCTTGTCCACCTGGCTCACCTTCACATGGCCTTCTCCCATTCTGGCTCCAGAAGCCGATATTCCAGACTGCCACACATCTTCCCTTTCGGCAACCTTGGTCTTGAAAGCCGATGCCTTCTCACGAAATACTTTTATTCGATAGGCATACGGCACAGCCAACTGATTGTCACGCAGGGCCTGTGCTCCCAGCACATCGCACACTTTCAGCAAATCATCTTTACTCAACAGCGATGACAGGTTGATGAGAATATACGACTGCAAGCGACCTTTCTTCTTTTGCGCAAAGCCAACCAGCAATCCGGTTAGCGGAGCAAAATCATTGGCCGTAATGCCCTCTTTTGCCGCAATAGCAAGTGTATTCAGATAGTTGTCTGTCCGCTCGGTAATCTTGGTCTCAAGCACCCGCCTCAGAAGCATCAGTTTTATCTGCTTGTCTCTAATATATTCCACACCAGAACTGACCATCCCGTATAAAGCTTTTTGCGTGTTGTACTCTGCTTTTTTGTCTGCATAATCCAGACAAGGGATGATTATCTCTTTGAACGGCTTACCCCATTTCGACACCGATACAGCCACGAACAGGCACCTTGCAAATTGTGACATTGTACCCATCATCCAACCTGGGACATTCTCATTGCACAGAGCCTTCAACAAGCGTTTCAGAATATCCGATGCAATAGTATATGAATGCCTGTCATACATCAGTTCCTGTGCCACTCGTTTTATTACAGACTCTTTGCTACCTCTTGCTATCGTGTAGAATACCATCGGATAAGGATGGTACGGCATCAGTTCGTGTACCAGATCCACCCAGTCTTTGTCCGTCAGCACAGTATGTCCCGCAAATGTCACTCCCATCTCTATCAGCGAGTTCAGCAGCACCGCTGCATTCTCATACCCAAACAGCCTACCATCTAGGTAAATGGTTTCCGTAACGTTTCCGTATGGGTCAGGCTCCTTCTTCTCACGCATTCCCTTCAGATAAGCCTCCACATACTCACTCAAATGGTATGTTTTGTAATTCTCTCTGTATTTCTTCGCTGCCTCCTTGATGGGGCTCTCAAGATCTCTTTCCAACCAGTTCAACCAATCGTTGACAAGCGTCAACTCCTGTGGATTTGCGAACATCGAAACAATGCTATCCTCACGCAAGTCAATCTTCGAGCGACTAAACAGCATCCGTTGCAAGGAATAAAGACGGATACGGTCAAGTCCTGTCTCACAAGTAAACGTACATTCCTTTTCGCTTGGAAAGTCATACAAATACAGACGTCTTAGAATGGTAGTATAGCCATCTTCGGCCATTTCAGCTTTTGTCAATGTCTGTGGGGCATAGAACAGTTTCTGCCTGCGAGCTACATAGCCAAGACCTTCTTTGATGTATGTATCTTTGCTTTTCGTCATGGAGGCTTTCATCTGTGCCAGCAGGCTGGGCCTCACAGGAAGCAGCGAGCAACGTGCTGCTGCAATCATCACTTTCAGTTTGTCATCATCAGCATCTTTCAGATAGCGATACGAAGAGTCCTCTACAGCAATAGCCGCATAATGTACTGGCGATGACGGTTTGAAGAACACATTCGTCTTTGATAACTCGCACAACTGCCGCAAAGCGACTTTGTCCATCGAAAATGATCTATTCTGCTCAAGGCTGGCTATGTCTACATCCTTCCACAGCTTGACCATTTTCGTCATGTTGTTGATGCTAGGCTGAATGTACTCCAAAAACAGTTTCACCCTTTCAGTATCATCAGCGGCATTCGGGAAGTAGTCTTTCAGTCTGACGGGAATGATGAAATGATTCTCCAGCATCTGCTTCATATCCCTGCCCAAGTCATCCCCTCCCGCATAGACGAAGAAAGAATTTTTCTGCTGCAAGCCATCCTCATTTCCCGTTTTGTCCAGCACATCCTTCACCCAGCCTATCCAAGCCAAGAAGTTGGCATCACCACCCGACACACCTACAATGCAGAAACGTTTTCTCAGCAGGTCTATCCGCATAAGACTTACAAACGCGCCATGCTTTTGCTCATAGCTCTCATAGTCCTCGCGAGTGATGATATAATGTGCGTGCTTATCCCCATCAAAGCCGTAGTCCTCTTCTTGGCTCAGACGCAGACTCCCGTGAATCTTGTATATGTTCCGTCCGTCATCCGTTTGCGCGATGTCCGACGATTTTGAGATGACCAGATAACTATCATCCAATTTCCTCTGCACCTCGTTCAGTCTGCTGGTAAGATTGAACACCTTTGCATCCAACTCCTTAAGGCGTTTCAAATATTCATCATTCTTCTTTTCCAGATTCTCCGGGAATTTGGACTCTCCCACACTAAGTCTCCCGCTGGTAAGACCAGAAGATCCGTTCTTCGTTATCTCTGCTTCTTGAAGGAATATGCTATGTTTTTCTTGAAGTACCTCCCTCTCATGCTTAGTATTTTCAAGATTGCCTTTCAATTCTGCCTTTTCTTTGCTCAGTATCCTCTTGTCACCAAGACAAAACTCCAAGGCATTGTCATAGTTGAACGTGTAGATATTCTTTATGTTCAACTGCCTCAGCAGTTGGTGGCAGTCGAGCGTAACCTTGTCTGCAAGTTCCTTTCCTGCTTTTTTCAGCACAACACTCCCATCTTCCGTCAAATCAAGGTAGGGCGTATGCTGCTCGATGTAGTCATCAACAGCCTCATGAAAACCGGCATCCAACACTATCTTTGATGCAACGCCAATCAGTCCTTGTTCGCGTATTACCTTATTGACCAACGCCTTTTCCTTCCGCTTCCGTTCTGTCTCTCTGCCCGAGCCATACTTCGCCCATATCGCATCGGTAAGCAGCTCTTTCCAAAATGGGAAGACTGTGCTGATGTTCTTACTAAACCCGGCACCTATCAAGAATGAGAGACTTTCGCTCTCGACGAGAGTTTTGATTTGGTCGATGGGTGGTATATTTGTAATCATTCTTTCTTTTTAATAGTTCCTTCTCTATCAGCTGTAACGAAGCAACAAACTTATCAAGACAATAAACTCGTACCAAGTTGTCCTTCAAAGAAGTATTTGTCCAGGTTCTGCATGTTGTAATTAGGGATTGTCGTTTAATGTTTTCAATCTGAGCGAAGCAGCAGTCAATGTACGCGTCCACTTTTCCGCAAGCTGATGCTTGCCGCTGATTTTCAGCGGTTTCCTTAAACTTATTTTTATCGATTATTTTGATTTTTCTGCTATGCGGGCAGATAACAAGGCAGGCAGTTCGTCAGGTCGTCGCCGTCCCTTGCAGAACGAAGACGTTCCAAAAGGGATCTCAAATAATCTTCCACGTTCCGCCTCACCATCTTGCAGCTCTCGATCACAGAGTACATGAACGCGTTGTGCCTGGCCGACCTCTCGCTTCCGATGTTCCCGGCGTTCTTCAGGTTCATCTTTATCCGACACATCATCTGCTCGCTGAGGTTGTTCGACAGTTCCACGTCGCCACACTCAAGCACCCTCTTCATCGCAGGCCATTCGCCTATCGCATATTTCAGGGCCCTCCTCAGCAGTTCGCCGCAGCCCGCGAAGTCAGACTTCCGGAACACCTCCAGACGCTCCTCTATCCTCCTCATTATGTCCGCCATGTTCCCCCGGCTTAAGGCGTTGCGCAAGTCTCTCTGCGAACTGAAAGCCCCTCGTCATCCTTGCCTCGGCCGGCGTTACGCTCTGATTTACACACGAAGTTCCTGCCGCTGAACACGTAGACGCTCTTTGCGGTGTTCGAATTAAGCCTCATCTCATCGCGGACGATACCGCTCAGGCCGGATATTCCCTTGCGCAGGTCCACCTTCTCCCGATACAGGTAGATGGAATATTCACTCGACATCGTCACCATGGCGCCACTATCCAAGCATCTTCCTGACCATGCCGAACAGCTCGCTGATGTCTCCCTCTCACTGCGACAGATCCATACCGTTCGTGAACCGCACACGCACGTCGCGGATGCCGGGGCCTCCTTCCGGCATTCTGTCTACGACCAGCGGGATGAACCCGTCAGACGACTGGCGATCGTCAGCCTCCTTGAGGACGCTGTAATCTTTCTGGCCCCTGCGTGAATATTGCATGAACTTCTCATAGTCATACCACTCCTCCTCGCAGAACTTCTTCATCGAGCGGCCACGGCCGTTCTGGTTGTAGTGCTTGAGCGCGAACGCGTAGTTGATTGTCGGTTCTTCCTTCATCTTTGACTCCGTTTTTTTTGATTCGTGACAAAGATGAGCAGACTTGTTCAGAACTCAATGCGGAAAAGTGGACGCGTACGTTATAAAACAGCCACTGATGGAGCGCATGTACAAATTGTTAATGGCGGCAATGAGTGGTATATCGTACCACTTTGTCATGGCTGCAACACGCAGTTTGGAGCTAATTATTATGTGAATGGCCCACTTGTACCGGTAAATCCTATCTATCCGATTAAATGGTAGAGTTTGTAAGCTAAAATCTTAATCTTGAATCGGTCCCTGTATTCAGGGACCGATTTTTAACGCCCGACAGACATCCGACTTTTTTTTGCTCGCATCGCCAGGTTATATGGTAGCGGTGTAGATACTTCAACACCCGCTCCCGTGACCTCAATTGGCGTGCCTGCTGAGTTCACCGAGACTTCCGCCGTGGGCAAAAGCCTACGATCTGTCACCGAGACAATATCAATCAGACACGACATCTGAAACCACATCATGCAAATCTGCATCTGTTTCCATAAGAAGTGTCAGATGTAGCAGAACGGGGCGGCGAGCACGTCGCCTTCGTAATGACTCAACAATTGGAGATTGCGCCTGGCGATTTCGACAAGCTTTCCGACACGTTTCCGACATTTACACTGGAAATCATAGATCACCACCACCCCAAAACTCACACAGCCTCGCTCCCGTCTTCGCCGTACTTTCCGTCCTTGGCTTCATAGATGACGGAAGGCTCCAGAACTTCGACCGTGTGCCAGGTGCCGGCGGGGACAACGCAGCCGTAACTGCCGGAGGACGGGTCCATGACAATGCGTGCCGTTTCATGGAGGCGACGCCCAATTGCTTTGTCCGGCTTCTGTTCAATGCCATCTCCATGTCTCTCTTCCTCGTAAAGCACCTCGACCAATTTTCCATGAAGCAGCAGGACATTCTCTGTGCTGTTCGGGTGCCGATGGATAGGAACCACTGTGCCGGGAAGAAGAGCATTGAGCATACGCTGGCTGTTGTCGTCGGATGACGTGCGCAGGTCATAGTTCTGACGAAGCCGTGGATTTTCCGCAGCCTCGGAGAGCAACTTCGTGATAAACTTCTTGTCAATTTCCATCATAATTTCGCTTTTTAACGTCGCAAGGTATTCCTCGTGCAGATGATAATACTTCTTCATGAATCGTCCACCCTATCAAGCCACGGGACAAAGGTCCAGCCGAAAGCCTTGTCAACCAGACATACAGGTACTTCTACAGCCGTATCTGTCGTGACACATTCTTCTCCTATGATGAGCTCAACAGCAAGCTAGATGAATTGAACGATATGTTCAACAACAGGACCCGCAGGAACAAGACATACAAATATAATGCATTTTCCCGAATTAAGGGAATAAAAAAAGCATTCATACATCTGCAAATAACCAGAAATACAAATGAATATGAATGCTTCCAAACTCATGAGTCCGGAAAGGAAACTCGTGATGTGGAACAAATGTTAAGAAATTATTGACTTGTGGCCATCGAAAGCCTCCCGTGAGCGAAACCGGCCATCCTGCGCACGAGGGAGCATATTCATTTGGCCAGACTTATCCTTCTGCCGATCGCTGCCCTTCAGACGTGGTTGCCGAAGGATCCAGCTGGAAGATCTTCTCCATGAGGTGCCACTTCTGGGTGGAGGACATGGAGGGGTCGCAGCCCTGGAAGCGGGCGACGTAGGCTTCCCACTCTGCCTGGCGGGGCAGGGTGGCGAGACGGGCGTTGTCCTTGACGAAGTCGAAGTCATCTGTGGTGTCCATGATCATGAAGACCCGGCGTTCAAGGCGGTAGATCTGCATGTCAAGGATGCCGACTGAGCGGATACCCTCCTGAATCTCGGGCCAGACATGGCGGTGGGCGTCTATATAGTTCTCAATCATCCGGTCATCACCGACAAGGTCGAGGGTTTGGCAATATCTTTTCATTTTGCTTGTGGTTTTATTGTAAGCCGTGCGCGCATTGCTTCTTTCCGCGCACCAGGACATTGAATATGAGGCTTCTGTGAGCAAATAAGGGCTTCTCGCTCACGGGAAAGGAGACACGAGGGCTTTGGTCAATGAATATCAGGAAGCGGAAGCCGTGAGCGTGCGCGCGACAAGTCACATTCCCCCGCGCCTGACAGTGATCTCGATGGCTCCGTCCGGGAAGGTGTGGCGAGAGGTGCAGACGAGGACGAGGTAGCCGCCACCGCCGGCACCAGGCATCTTCCAGGCGAGGACACCCGGCATCCGGGAATATTTGTCAATATATTCCTGTACTGACGGAAGAAAAGCCCCCTCGGAACGCACGCAGGAAGGCACGTCGGAAGACTTCTCGGAATGCACGCCGGAAGACTTCTCGGATGGTTGTCCTGAAAGTCCGTCGGCAATCCCGGCGGCGTCTTTTTGAATATGTGAGGACGAGCCATCGGGGACGTCTCCTCCGCATGATGTCGGGTTGACCATCCCCGGAAACATGGCGACCTGAGCCTCGAACGACGCCCGGTAGGCGGTGGCGAAGCGGTCAATGTCCATGTCAAGAATGGCGTGCCAGCAGTCATCCGCGGCCTTTGCCAGGGCCTGGACTTTCGGAAGGGTGATGTCCTTCCCCTCAACCACCGAGCAGCCCGGACGGCGAGGGAACATCGGAATCAGGCAGAGGTGCTCCTCAAGCCATGAGAGAACCCTCTCGTCAGAACACGTCTCGATCTTTACCGGCCAGAAACGCTGGTCGTAATAGTGACGGGCAAGGCCGGGAACGCATATTCCTATGGCGTCCTGGGCACCGGAGATCACCCCGTCCGAACGCTCCGGGTCGTTCTCGAAACAGAACACCAGCTTCGCCAGCATCTCCGGATCCATGTTCGGGAGCTGGTACGGCCAGATCTTGCGGATGGCGTTGCGGGTGGAGGTGGAGAGGCCGCAGCGCTCCCTCACCTCAAAAGTCGGCTCAAGAGACACGGTCACCGCCCACCCAGGAGCAAGGCACGACACATACGGCTGGTCGATCCACGTCCCGGCGAGGTCGAGTCTTGTCGGAATCGAAGACTCCGACTTCTTCAGATCGGTGCTGGAACGGGCGGCCAGACCCTCGGACGGGCGGCGCTGGAGGACGACATATTCAATGCCCCTCTCCGCGCAGAAGCGGCGTTTGTCCTCGTTCGAACCGTCCTCGTTGACAACGAATATGTCCGGCCTCAGCTCCTCAACGGTAGGGATGAAGTCCATGATGCCGTGGCCACGGTTGATGAACGCATCCTTGACGTAGCGGATCGACTTCACCATGAACAGCCGCTCCCGCTCGCTGTACACGGTCTTGTGATGCTTGTAGTCAAGGATCGTGGCGTCGGAACCGATGCCGACATAGAGGTCGCCGTAGGACGAAGCCTCCTTGAAAAACTCAACATGGCCGCTGTGCAGGAGGTCATAGCAGCCGGAAACGAATACTTTCTTGTTTGGCATATACTATATTTCGGGAGACGGCCCACAACGAAAAGTGACCGCCAGCCATTATTATTATCTTGGAATATCTACCTCTCCGCCCTCACCGGGTTGTGGAGGAAGTCGTCGTAGGCGAGACGGATTCCGTCCTCCAGTTCCGTCCTGTAGGTCCAGCCCAAGGCCGTGGCTTTGGAGACGTCGAGAAGCTTGCGCGGGGTACCGTTCGGCTTGGATGCGTCCCAAAGAATCTCGCCCTCGTAGCCGACCACCTTGGCGACGAGACGCGTCAGTTCCTTGATGGTGATCTCCTTCCCCGTACCGGCGTTGACGGTCTCGTTCCCGGAATATCCGTTCATCAGGAACACGCAGAGGTTGGCGAGGTCGTCCACGTAGAGGAACTCCCTCAATGGCGAGCCGTCGCCCCAGCAGGTCACCGACGGAGCGCCGGACACCTTCGCCTCGTGAAAACGCCGGATAAGGGCCGGAAGTACGTGGGAGTGGGTCGGATGGTAGTTGTCGTTCGGGCCGTAGAGATTCGTCGGCATCACCGAGATGTAGTCAGTGCCGTACTGGCGGTTCAGGAACTCGCAGTACTTAAGACCGGAGATCTTGGCGAGGGCGTAGGCCTCGTTCGTCTTCTCCAGCGGTCCCGTCAGGAGGCAGGACTCCTTCATCGGCTGCGGCGCCATGCGAGGATAGATGCACGACGACCCGAGGAACTCCAGCTTACGGCAGCCGTTCCTCCACGCCGAGTGGATGACGTTCATCTCCAGAGTCATATTCATGTACATGAAGTCGGCCAGAGCCTCCTCGTTGGCGACTATCCCGCCCACCTTGGCGGCGGCGAGGAAGACATATTCAGGCATCTCCGCCTCGAAGAACGCCTCGACGGCGCGCTGGTCGCAGAGATCCAGCTCCTTGTGCGTCCGCAGGACAAGGTTGTCGTAACCCTGCCGGCGCAGCTCCCTGACTATAGCGGAGCCAACCATCCCGCGATGGCCGGCCACATAGATTCTCGCGTTCTTCTCCATCATTTCACAATGCCTTTTTCAAGATATTCGACAAGATTCATCTTGCGCACGTCCTCCGCCGCACCGTCTGCGGCGACCTTGCGCATGTCATGCTCCACCATGATGCGGACCAGTTCCTCGAAGGATGTCCTGGTCGGATTCCATCCGAGCGTGGCCTTAGCCTTGGTCGGGTCACCCCACAGGTTGACCACATCCGTCGGGCGGTAGAAGTCCGGGGACACCTCGACAAGCACACGGCCGGTCGCCTTGTCTATTCCCTTCTCTTCCGCACCCTCGCCTATGAACTCAAGCTCAATTCCAGCCTCGCGGAACGCCAGCTGGCAGAACTCCCGCACGCTGTGCTGGACGCCGGTCGCTATCACATAGTCATCCGGCCTCTCGTTCTGAAGGATGAGCCACATGCACTCCACATAATCCTTGGCGTACCCCCAGTCGCGCAGCGACGAGAGGTTGCCGAGGTACAGTTTCTCCTGCTTCCCCTGACGGATCCGCGCGGCCGCGAGAGTGATCTTCCTCGTGACGAACGTCTCGCCGCGCCGCTCGCTCTCGTGGTTGAACAGGATGCCGTTGCAGCAGAACATGTTGTAGGCGTCGCGGTACTCCCGGACGATCCAGTAGCCGTACTGCTTGGCGACGGCATACGGACTGTAGGGATGGAACGGGGTGTTCTCGTTCTGAGGCACCTCCTCAACCTTCCCATAGAGTTCTGACGTGGAGGCCTGATACATGCGGCACGTCTCGGCGAGTCCCGTCTGGCGGATAGCCTCAAGGATGCGCAGCACCCCGGTCGCGTCAACGTCGGCCGTGAACTCCGGAGAGTCGAACGACACCTGGACGTGGCTCTGCGCCGCGAGGTTGTACACCTCGTCCGGTCGCACGCGGTTCATCACCTGGATCAGACTCATCGAGTCCCCCAGATCGGCGTAATGGAGATGGAAATTAGGCTGCCCCTCAAGGTGCGCGATCCTCTCACGGTAGTCCACCGATGACCGGCGGATCGTCCCGTGCACGTCATACCCCTTCGACAGCAGCAACTCGGCAAGGTACGAGCCATCCTGACCCGTGATGCCGGTGATTAGGGCGGTTTTCATTTATTAGTGAATATTTTAGATTGAATATTTGCTCTTCGTGTCCAAGAATATAAGCCGCACAATCACATACAAAGAGATCACATTCGGCAAGACCCTGACTAACACACATAAGACCCTGGTGCGAATTAGCCTCCTCCGCACACAGACCTATCAAAAGATCAACTCACGGGCTCAAAAACGACAGCCACGCACCCGGATAATGTTATTTCAAGACATCTTTCGGAAGGAATACTCTTGCCGCCTCAGCATTCTTAGGCAGCACTTTGGCGAACAGGACCACATGAACGGCCTGCGCCTTCTTCACAAACGGAAGGTGAGGACTTATTATTGGTAGATAAACATCGTGAATGACATAGAGTTACAAATATCTTTCACAGAAATAATCTTTCTCAAAGATATTTCCAAGTGCCTAAAGTGGTTCTTAGAAACATGTAGAGAAGACAACTACTATCCCATCTTATTATACAACTTTGCCAGTTCCACAGACACAAAGTTATTAATTTCCTTTCCGAGAAACATGAGTTCAGTAGAAAACAACGCAATCGCTTCATTGTCGCCATGGCCGAAATTGGCCTCCGCATTAGCTATGGCATCTTTTAACCTCACAGGATCCGACTCATACTTAAATCCACCATTTATCTTACTATCAACAAACTGCTTAAAAGATGCGAATTCATCCACTTCTTTTATAGCAGGTGCACTGCGATAGAAATGATAATACAGCCAAATTTCAAAGCAGGGATTACTCTGAGCGACATTCCAAACACAATACGGTTTGATCTCGGTAAACCGAGTGAAAATGTCGTCATTCATTTTCTTGCAAAAATCACGAAGAACCGCGATTTTACCTTCCAATGCCCAAGCATCAGTGTCAATGACAAACCAAATTCTGTCCCCTTGTGAAAAATCCAAAGAAAAGCAACCACACTCAAAGTCAAACTTTTCCATAGCCCTACGTTCCAATTGCACAGGATCGGTTTTGCCAGCCTCAGAAGGAATCGTGATAACACTAAGGTTTGATGACAGTCCCTCGAAAAACTCAAAGTATTTAGGCTCATCATGTGCACCTTCGCAGATTACATACAATTTATGAGCATCCCGGCTCGGCTCTTTCTTGGCGTACTGTCTGACACGTGTAATCATGGCTACCAATGAAGATCCTTTAGATTTGACAAGAAAGGGATTCCGCCATAGCGCCCGGCCAGATAGCCGTTCTCTATGTTAGCGGTATTGTGAATATTAAAATCACTGAGTGGATATAGCTTAGTTGATTGCTCCGCATCTTTTTGAGCAAACCAGATCTCGTCCGGACGAAAAATACTCTGATCCAGAAGACATGATTCGTGAGTTGTGAATATTAGCTGGCCTTTCGCTTGCTTGCTGTCGGATATCTTTTGAATGATACTCTTAACCATAATAGGATGGACGCTACGCTCAATCTCATCAACAACGAAAACGCCGTGGCCATGTGTCAAGGCAAAGAAAAGGGGCATATACTCTATAAGACGCCGTGTCCCGTCTGACTCAATCGAGACAGGGACTTCCACAATGTCCCCACCAGTGTCTTCATGAACCGAGACAAGCGTTTTCTGCCATACCTGTCCATCTTCAAAAATCACATTTGAGACCCCAAGGCCATTATTCCTTTCTACAATTTGAGGCTCATCTGGGTGATTGCGAGCGTTACTAACCACAGAGATAAGATCCTTGTTGCCGTTTATCACTTCATCCGTCACAACCACTTTCCTGACACGCAAAGCGGAAATACCCGTCTTAAGTTCCGGAATAGTCTCATTAACCAAACGCCTGAACGGCTCATACTTATCAAAAAGATGTGGCACATGGCCAGAGATTGTGTCCGGAAGCACGACTCTAAAACGATCGGCGAACCAAGAATAGGCCTCCGCTACAAGTTCAGATTCAGAATGATAATATTGGCCTAAAAATGAAAAGAGGAGCATATCAGGACGCACAAGGCGATCAAGGGCATTCAAAAACTCATCATTAACTCCATTCGTCAAAAAATCGCCGTTTAGTTTTATATTGCCTCCTTCACGCTGAATAATGGGAATGTCCTTAGTTTTCTTACTAAGCAACAATTCCTCCAGAACAAGTTCCCGTCCCTTAAATTCGATGTGATAATAAAAAACCTTGTCATTCCGGCAAAACTCAATGGCCATCCCAGATGCTTTCCCTAGGCAAGAAGGGTCAAAGCGGAACGCCAGTCCTTCATTGAATCCATGAAAATCAAGAGAACCAGACAGCACGAATTCGCGGAGCAAATTCATCGCCGACAACAGGTTACTTTTACCAGCCCCGTTTGCGCCATAAACAGCCGCCAGCCTCAGAGCAGTAGTATGTGAACAATCTATCTTGTGGTGAACAAGGCTATGGCTTTTACTAGACGGAAATGTATTAAATTCCGTCACATCCTTGAAAGAAAAGATGTTCTCTGCCACAAAACGAAGAAGCATATCACAATTCCGTTAAAAGTTCACGGCAAATATAACGATTAAATCAAAAATAGTCAAGAATTCACACTCAATCACATATATCTTTTAACGCAAACAAGATATTGTCAGTGACACTACATATCTTTGTTTAAGAGATTCATAATATTCTTGCGACAGTTTGATATTTCCGTCATTATATCAACGCATTGTTTTTCAGACTCATCATCATGTGGTTCCACCACCTCATAATATTTTAAAAGATTTTTGCGAACATCTTCAACGAGTTTATTGTATGCATCATCATCAGCAATAATGGGCTTTAATGCTATCTTTATCTTGTCGCTTGAAGAATCATTACAATCATGCATATAATCACAATCTGTTCTTAACGCTTTCAGTTCTTTGCCAAAAACTTTCCTTGGTTCACTCGGAGCGACCCTCCATACCTCTTCATGCGTTTCCATTTCTTCTGAGAAATGTTTATGTTTCCATATACTCGAAATTTTAGCGATGGAGAACATTGCATAATAATATCTTCCTGCGACTTGATTATACAGAGGTTTTGATGAATCAATAATCGACAAACAAAAGAATAAATAATCTCTACTTTTTGAAAGCAAACCCACCGGTACAGCAGGATCCACGAGAATCTCTGCACATCCAGAAAAAAGGAAAACACCAATTATAATAAGTAAGATTCGCAAATTGACTTTCATATTCATAGAGTCCAAATTATTAATCAACTTAGAAGTTGTTTTTCACTATCTCCACAAAGTTCTCGATGACATACTCCAGATCCTCATCGGTCATCTTTGTGTTCAAAGGGAGGGTGATCTCATTCTCAAACTGATGGAACGCATTCGGGAAATCCTTGATGTCAAATCCAAGTTTCTTGTAGGCCGTCATCATCGGAAGAGGCTTGTAATGCACGTTGGTGGCAATTCCCCTTTCCGCCATCTTCTCAATCACAAGGTTCGTCTCCTCGCGCGTCTTACCAAGCAGACGGACAATGTACAGGTGACCGGATGAGGAATATTCATTCGTGTAGTGAGGCAAAACCGCCACATTCAAATCCTTGAACGCCTCGTTGTAACGCTCGATCATCTGACGGCGACGCTCAAGCATGCCCTTGTAACGCCCCATCTGAACCAGACCGATGGCTGCGACAACATCAGTCATGTTGCACTTGTACCAAGTCCCGATGATGTCGTATTCCCAAGCCCCGAGTTTGGTCTTCGCCAGCGCATCCTTGTTCTGCCCATGAAGGCTCATCAGCTGAGCTATCCGATAGAGTTTCTGATTCCAAGTCTCACCGTCAATCTCAGGAATGCCACTGAATATGCTCTCTGGATTCTTGTCCAAGACCTTCTCAGCGACCTCATCGCCAAATGGCAAATTCCAAGTCAAGGCACCACCCTCAGCAGTCGTAAGATTCTTCACCGCATGGAAAGAGAATGAACTGAAATCAGCGATGGATCCAACCATCCTCCCCTTTCTCGAAGCACCGAAAGCGTGAGCCGCATCGCAGCAGACCGCTATGCGACCAATCCTACTTTGAAGATCCGTCTTAGGTACAAACAATGATTTCTTCCCCTCAACAATCGCGAAGATTCTGTCATAGTCACACGGAACTCCACCAAGATCAACCGGAATAATCGCCTTTGTCCGCTCATTAATCGCTTTTTCGACTGCGTCATAATCCATCTCCAGACAATCTTTCCGCACATCCACAAAAACCAGCTTCGCCCCGACATGAGTGACTACCGACGCACTTGCCGTGTAGGTGTAGGCCGGCACAATCACCTCATCCCCTTCTCCAATTCCAAGGAGACGAAGAGCCATCTCAGCACAAGCCGTCTGGGAATTCAGGCATACCGCCTTCTCAACACCAACAAACTCGGCGACCTCCTTCTCCAGTTTTTTGGTCCGTGGCCCGGTCGTTATCCATCCAGAGAGAATCGCCTCCCTCACTTCAGCGGCCTCAGCCTCCGTCATGTCCGGCGGGCTGAACGGCACATTGCGTAATTTCATTGACATAATTAATGATTCTGTTAAACTCAAAACAACAAAAAGAAAAGCGCCCAGCCGAAGCCAGCGCCTGTTATAAATTGATTTACTGGTTAATATATTAAAGTTATCTTTCGGTCACAATTACCACAAACGTCCTAAAAATCAATTTAATATCATACCAAAACGAATTATTTCTCACATATTCTAGATATAACTTGATTTTCTCTTGCATAATTACATTAATATAGTAACACTCTGGATTATCGGCTTTCTCCATTAATTCATTTTCATTGCGGAATTTTATTGAAGCAGGATCAGTGATACCAGGACGGACGTCCAACACATGCATCTGCTCCGGAGTCCAATAATCAACATAGTGGCGTACCTCTGGCCTTGGTCCCACGAGACTCATATCCCCAACGAACACATTAATTAGTTGAGGCAGTTCATCAATCTTGAATTTGCGGATAATATACCCAGACCGAGTTACTCTAGGATCGCGTCCTCCAATAGTCACAAGACTCCCCTTGTCCGCCCCAACCCTCATCGAACGGAATTTGAATATTCTGAAATCTTTATTATGTCGCCCAACACGCACCTGCCGGTAAAACACGGGCCCCGGAGAGTCCAATTTTATCCATAAGGCAACAAACAAGAATAACGGAAACAAGACCAGCAGTCCTAAACCGCTGGCCATTACGTCAAATAATCGTTTCATGATTTTAATATATATTACAGTCTCAGAATAAGGTTTGTGGCGACTCGGTACCGTTCGGCAAATGAACTAACGCCCCATGATGATTAGGAGTGCCTTTTTGAGACTTTAAGTTCGTAAAGAGAGGGATGATATGATTTTTCATCCAATAAACGACATCATGACTCTTTTCTAACATAAAATGCTTTTTTGATTGCATTGCCAACCACATTCACCAGCACCCAAAAGGTGGCGTGAACAGCATTCATTCCTTCCGCAACATGAAATAACGGATAATGAGCCCAAATACGTTTGTACAATGGCTTCGGGGTAATTGACACTGCACGGCGACGATAGAGTGCCAAAGTCTCTTTCAACAGGTAGCACGGAGACTTCTTCACCACCTTCAGCCACATGGCTGTATCATTGTTCTTCTTCACATCTTTTATCTGTATGAGACCTATCTTCTCAGCATCATACATCACGGAAAGACATCCAGGCCAACAACAAGCATACATATCAAATTCAGATACCTTTTTTTTCCCGGATACATGTACACATAAATCCTTACCAGACTCACTTATCTCTGTATATTCGTGATAGGTGAATGCATAGTCATTCTCCACCATAAACTTCAACTGATGCTCAAGCTTCGCCGGCAACCACAAGTCATCCGAATCAAGGAAAGCTATCCATCGCCCATTCGCACGCCGAAGCGCATTGTTACGGGTAATGGCCGCTCCAGAATTCTTTTGATTGCATTCGTATTTAATACGAGAATCTTCTTCAACAAATGGTTTTACGACATCAGCTGTATCATCTTTCGAACAGTCATCCTGGATCAATAATTCCCAGTTTGAATATGTCTGAGCCAACACACTCTCAATAGTGTCACTTATGAATCCAGCACAAGACCAAGTCGGCGTTATGATAGACACAAGACCATAGTCCTGCATAAAATAATTCATCTTACTTTTATCCATGAATCAGCATACAAATCAATTTCACAATCTCTGTTCAGCCATGGTTCTGGAACATAAACTCTGTTCACTTGTTTATTGAGGAATGCCCCCCACCACGAGAAGGAACTATTTGCTATTATCAAATCCTTGCAATGCATCATAAGGAACATATCCCAACAGCTGTTCTTACCAGTGTTTCCCGACACAAACAGCATATTATGTCCAACCATCAAAGGCAAGAGGTTCTCTCTACACCAACTCATATCGTTCGAGAAAATAAAAAACGAATGTTTCTTGCCATCGCTCACCACGTCCCTTATCGCCTTATGGTAATACTCAGCATTACAGATACCACGGAACTCTGGTTCGTTCAGATAGTCCCCCCTACGCACATGCAAACCAACAGATTCAGCTTGTTCTATCTTTTTGATGAGACCGGCATTATACCCGTTAGGTATGGGGTGCATAAACACCTCCTGAAGTTCCGTCTTAATCTCTGTAAAATAATGAATAGACTGCCAATAGCCCTCATAATAACAATCCCCTTCACGCTCCAAGGCCTCATTGTCAAAAGTGTAGTTCATACGATACGGAGACACATACTCCGTCTTTCTCAGAGGCAACAGTTTACGACCCAAACGCGATAGCACATAATTGGGGATCCAGTACGATATCTTTGCCAACTGCCGAAATCCTGCCACTGGCATATTCGCATTCGGAAACACCTTATCTATCTCATAACCATTATGAAGATTAATTCCCTTATATTTCTTGAAGAAGATAGTATGGTAATGTTGTGTGTCTATATACACTTCCTCGTTTGGATGTTTATGCTTCAACGCCATGGCAAACGCATATTGCCACATCTGATTACCAAGCCCTCCAGTAATGTTTACAATCTTCATTTATATGTTCGTTTTCAGATATTGATCTACAACTTTTTTGTTTACTCTCACAAAGTCAAGTCTATCCCGCAATGTCTCTCTCGTGTTGTCTGTATATGGTTTAGCTATCACTCTCGAAATCGTTTCCGCCGCTGTCCAAGGATCTCGGCTGATAATAGCACTATTTTGGAGACCCGCTAACTGCGCTGCTGCATCTCCTACCGGCACGCTAAACACCGGCTTATTGAGTGCCAATGTCTCACGTATGATGTTTGGCGACCCCTCTTCATCACTAGTCAGCAACAGAAACTCACAGGCATTGATGTAATACTGGACCTCTTGTGGCCTCACACCACACATTGTGAGCAATGAATAGTTCCCTCCTAAGCATTCGACAACCGATTCTGCTATATCTTTACGTTTGATGCTAGTATTACTTACATCAGAAAAAAGTACATACTTCTTAAAGTTGTCCAAACCAAGGTACTCAATAGCATTCTTTTTATCCATAGGGGAAAATGCACTATAATTCACGCCAAGCGGTTGAACAAACCCTCTTTTCTGTATTCGTGAATCCAAACACTTCGGCACATAGGCTATCATCTCAGCAGCAACAAAACCAAAACCATCAAAAATAGAGATGCATAAAAACGACGCTTTCTGATTAAGTCTTATCTTCAGACGTTCCTTCCATCCATTGGCGGTCTTCAAAGCCTTGGCATGAATGTCCGTTCCATGAAAGGTAATCAGTTTCTTCACACTTAGCCCCAACAAAGCAGACCATATCATCAAAGCGTACACTCCACCAAAATGGATATGTACCACATCATATTTTTTTGCAGCCAAACGAATTTTTCGCAGAGAAGAAAGCCTATTATTGAAAGGCAAGAACTCCACCTCCTCTATACGTTCATCCTGAGCCAACGCATCACGCATTCTGTACATGATAGGATTCCCCACCCCTATAGCGTTCTGCCGCTGATTAGAAACTAAAAGAACTTTCATTATTCCAAAACCTTCTGAATGGATTTCTTAACAAACGCCAATCCCTTGCAGAAAGGATTCTTCTGTTGGCGTGCCCATCGATTTGCGTACTCATTAAAGATGTCCTCACCTGTGAGTTGATACATTGCCTGCATCTGAGCGACATGCAGGTTATGATAAAATGGGCTTGCTATCAAGCCATCAAGACTATACATGCTCCAAAAAGGACATCTAAATTTAGGCAATATTTTAACAAGTGAATTCAGAGTTCGACACAACGCATCTTTATACATACCATGATCTCCTGCAGCAAGCACATAGTCGTACAACCCCCACCAAGAGAAGACGAAGCCATTCATCACCAGTCCTTTGAAAGTGTATTCCATCAGATAGGCGTCATCACTCTCGTACTTGGTAGTTCCACCATCCTCTATTGGCAATAACATATAGTCAATCGCCATTTTGGCGGCATCCAAATAGCTTTGCTTATGGGTGTAAATGTATGCACGCACGAATAACGATGTGCCTTCACCTTGCGCCATAGCACTGTATGGTGCTTGAGGGCAATAGTGTGAAAAATTATTCCAACGTCCATCATCATCCTGGTGTTCCAATGCCCATTGCACACATTGCATGAACTTATTGATGTATCGCTCGTCCTTAGTCTGTATATATAGGTCATAACAACCAAGACCGTACTGAAAGATTGCTACAGGGAAATCGGTAAACTTACCACCTTCAAGATTGAGTTTAGGCAGATCTTTATTGTCTAACAGCTCAGGCATTTTCGTTACTTTTTCAATCATGTTGTTGTAGTAACCACGGATCTTGTCCTTTGCAAAGAATTTACCTATCCCTTGATTCACATGCCATACGCTCTTACCTGTCAGCATGAGATACCACCTCTTAATTTGATACATTGATACCGCCATTATAACAGCTTCATATATGTAAGGCCATCCTCACATCTCATTCTGTAGAGCTCGAATCCATTACATTCATAATAGCGCCTTGCCCGCAGATTACCAGTTTTCACGGATAACAGACATAGCTTACGTCCATTAGCTTTCATGACTGCAAGATATGCCTCCATCATTCCCTGTGCATAACCTTTTCCTCGACTTTCCGGAAGGACACATATTGAGAGAAGATCGCCTCGCTGGTTATTTAATATATGTTCATATTTATCGTTTACTATTGTCCAATCATTCTGCGATGGTCTATGCTTCAGTCTCGTTGTTATCTTACGCCATGTCTGTTTGTTGCTTGTCTAATCATAATAGTTATTTGAAGCAGTTCAACAAAAGTTCCTTGTCGAACATATTATACTCGTAGCTAACATTTCTTAATTTCACTGCATTAATCATACAATCCGCCAAAGCATCGGGATCTTCTATGTTGCAGTAATAGCCGTTTATACCTTCCTTAATAATATCCTTGATAACTGCCACACAAGTAGTGCTTACGACTGGTCGGTTGAAGCATTGAGCTTCCAACACCACATTAGGAAAACCTTCCATACGAGAAGGCAGAACGAACACGTCACAATGCTTTAAGAACGGGTAAGGATTACTTTGAAACCCCCAAAACTTGAAGTCCACTAATCCTTCTGCTTTTGTCACAAGTTCTTTAGCATACTCAGATATATCACGTCCAACAATGTTCATGCAAGCATTTGGAATAGCCGCCTTGACTTTTGGCCACGCTGCTTCAAGTACATCAATGCCTTTTGAATATGATATATTGCACACATTCAAGAAGTTTATTTTTTTTGAACAAAATGGGTTCTGTAGCCCATCAGCAGAGGCTCGCACATAAACGACATCTACAGGATTATTGATGGCCACCACCTTGTTTTCAGGCAGGCCATAATAATCTATCAGTTGTTCTCGCATTTCCACATTCTGAGCAATGATGACTTTCGCAGACTTTAACAACCTCTGATTGATAGACTTAATAACAGCCATCTTCAAACCGGCGACTCCTTTTGACAGCTTGTTTTTAGGCATGTTTGGGATGCGGACAACAATAGGACATTTTGCCATCTTTGCTGCAAGCATACCTACTATGCTGACATGTTCCCGGCTTGAGAAATAGATGCTATTAGGATGTGCTTTCATGAATGTTTTCAATTTTGGGATAGCACTCAAAACTCGTCCACATCCCAAACTAATCATTTTAAACTCTGGTTCAATCCAGTCAAGCATCTCACCTTGACAAGAACCCAAATTCACGAACTCAACATCAAAGCCCTCCTTATGTAAGAGACGAGCAATAGTGATCGCAACTCTTTCTGCACCACCTGCAGAAAGATCGGGAAGAAGGAAAAAAATATTCATCGGTTACTTTTTCAAGAAATGACTATCATCTAAAGAAAGTAAATACTTCTTTTTTGCTGTTGAAGACATTCCCTTTGAATGAACATTGAACTTCTCGTTCTTTGCAATATAATCATCAATAGAACATAGGATCTTTGCAGGATTGCCGCCGACTACACAATGAGGAGGAACTGATTTTGTCACGATACTACCAGCCGCCACCAAAGAGCCTTCTCCAATAGTAACGCCAGGCATAATCTGAGAATATGCACCGATATAACACCAATCCTCAATTGTCACTTTTCCGAATACATCAAAATCAGGAACCTCCTTCCTTACAGCATTACCACCGCCATGAGTATGAATGGAAACACCTCGTGTAATCTGAACATGACTACCAATAGTAACCAAATAGGGCTCCGAACTCCAGTCCCTAATTGAAATTGTGGTATGCTTACCTACTTTAACACCTATGTGTTCAGCATATTTTATCGGAGAAGCAACATATCTCCAAAACAGTATTTTAACAAAATTAAATGGTCTCATTTTTATTTCATATAAGTTCTACCACCACTCAAATCTATTTTGAACTATATATTTTATCTATTTCTAAACTGATAATTTCGGCTTTATATTCCGAACAATCATAGTGTTCGCGAGAGCCTCTAAACTTCTCAAAGTCTTGCATAATAGCGTTTGCCCACACACTGGGATCGTCATCAATAGACAAATATCTTACACCACCAGCATTTGCTTCTGGAGGAATAACATCCGATGCAAAACATCTTAATCCCATAGATTGAGCCTCAACCAAAACAATTGCAAACGACTCCGTCTTTGACGGCTGCACAAGATAACCAGCCTGCGACATCAGTAATGGAATATTTGAAGTTTCCGAATGGAATTCTACGTTTCCATTTAGAGAATTTGCACTAATATAGTCATTTAAGAGTAAATCATAACCACCATAGGCTTTTCCCACAAATATTAGACGAGCATCTTTGTAGCGCTTTATGATATAGAACAGCACCTTTGCACTAAATAATTGGTTTTTCAAACTGCTAATATTTCCTACCTGAATAAGCACAGGTTGACTAAATACTTTAGCTTCGAATTTCTCCTGACAAAAAGCATCGGAGTCAAATGGGTTCTTTATAATGGAATATTCCCCTTTAAAACAACTTTCACAAGCCAACATTGAACAACCGATTTGGTGAGTTGCATACTTCTGGATACAACTCTTTAGAAAAAGATTCTTAGCCTTAAAAATAAAATTGTTGCCACGGTCATCGAAAATAACATGCGCCTGCGATATCCTAACCGGAACATTCATGTCTTTTGCAGCCTTTAGTGCGAATGCACCTTCAATTCCATTATGGCAATGAATGATATCATATGGACCTTTATCCTTAAGAACTTCTTTTAGAAAAAAATATCCTTTGGTAAAACGAAGGAACTTTTCCCTTTGTTTACCCAATCTTGAATTTCCTCGGCCAAAATAAATTCTGAAAATCTGTCCACCATATGATAAGAACTCATCGTCATAATCTCTTTTGTCGTTACAAAATACCACAATATCAAAGATGTATTTATTGTGAAGATTTCTAATGTAATTCATTATAACAGTTTGAATACCGCCTCTATTTAGCCCACCTTGTGCAACAATTAATACTTTCTTCATACTGATTTCTCTTTTTGAGTATTATAAACATAGAATATCATAAAGAAGAAATATGTCAATTTAGAGTAGTAAGAAACCACACTTAAATCGGACACCAAAAGACAGAACATCAATATCAAAATCATGACACCATCTTGTGTTTTTAGTCTATGATTTCTTTTTAGTTTTTTTATTATGCTCAAATAAATTCTATAAAATAAATATGTACCAACAACACCTCCATTTGCAAGAAGTTCAGCATAATTATTATGAAGGTAGCAATCATGACCAATATATTTGAGGGTATAAATATGAGCATTGCCCATACCTATGCCCAATATTGGGTTATCTTTAAATATACTAATACCCAAATTGAACATATCTTGACGAACTTGAGCCGAATGGTCAATCTCGCCGTTCCCAGTTACCAACGCAAGAAGACCTTGCATTCGTTCTGATATACCAGAAAAAATGGATAGACTCGAAAGAAGTCGAAGTATAATAAATAAGAAAACTATAGAAATAATTATTTTGAATACAAAAGCAATTTTATTAACCGTCCGATGACGAAATAGGTATATTGCAAAACAGCCTACAATAGTAACCAATAAAGCTTTCCTACTTCCACATGCGGATAGAAGCACAAGTGTTGGAATATCCAAAAGGACAAGCAACCAATTTTTCTTTTGATACAAGAAAAAAACACTAAGAATCAATGATATGGCACATATAAGTCCTATGGTATTAACGTTATCAAAAGTACTATCAAGACGACCTCCCAACGCCACCATAGATAGAATATTCTTGATTCCGATAAATATGAATGTATATATAGTTACAGCATAGCCGCCATACATAACTGCCTTTAATAGACGGTAAAACGGATTCTGCATGTTGGAATAAGCCCACAGGAATACTGTCATGCACACACATATCTCGACAACTGTAATTCCACGCTCAATAGCATCAGAAGGATCAATTGCCCATAGAGTGCTAATAAAACAATAAATAGCAAATACTATAATGTTTGTTTGAAACGAGTTAATTACAATGTTATTTATCCCATACTTTGTCGCAGTGATTATTGCAACAAAACCTGTAATCAACAAAAGAGACAAAGAACTCCATGTTGGATTCGTATTTGCAATGCTGAAACAGGCATATAATGTGGCAGTTAAGATCCAAATTAATCTATCTGCCCTGAAAAGCCCATCTAAACTACTCATTAACGATACTTTTTAAAATGTCAAGTGATGTTTTTCGCATTTCTACAATCGTTCGGTTAACATTAGAGTAATCTATATGCATTTGTAAGACATTAGAGTCTTCAATTTCTTTAGTAGATGTAAAGTATCTATTCATCAAACCTAATTCGGAGAGAAAATCTATTAATCTCGTATCTCTGTTCTTTTTGCCAGATAATACAACAAAATCTTTGTTGAACATTATTGAAAACAAAGTTCCATGAAAGCTTCTTGTTAAAACTATTTTGGCTGTAGCTATATTGGTAATCCATTCTTCAATTGAATTTCTATCCCAGACAACTTTTTTGAAAATCACTTTTTTATTAAAATTATCTATGTACGTCAAGTTCATTTTCTTTGCCACACCTTTTGCATATTCTTCCAATTCCGGATCATCCCCTAATGGATAACAGACTAAAGTTTGTTTTTGTTGTGATGATGATAGAAAACTTGTATAATCACCCAATAACAATGTTGGATCAATAACATGTAATGCATCAATATTAAAATTACTTTTAAGCAAAGTAACACCGGACTTCTCTCGGCAAGTGAGAACAGAAAACGCTTCTAACAGTTTGCAAATGTCCTTATTAAGTTCTGGATGATTCCATGTTTCCGTCCCAAAGCTTGATGCATAAGATATTCTTTTCACATTCTTGCTCCCGAAATCCCCAAAAAACAATTTTGAGAACTTTTTCGTTATATCAGGATTCCAAACCTGATCACTACCTACCATATAGATATCAGCCACTGGTGGATCAGACTGTAATTTCTCTATTGATTGATAGCGCTTTGAGGTTGGAATGTTTTTCTTCCAAAATTTAGTGAATTTTCTATTGCATGGACTAATCGCCTCTATCGCCAAAGAAAAATATCCTCCAATAGATGGTCTTCCCATATCGGATAGTCTGATGTCAATCATTTTGACATCATGTCCTAATCGCTGAAGGACTTTTATAGTAGCATATGCTTGAAGTTCTGCGCCATAGTTCTTCTCATGCCATATAGTTAACAAAGCAATCTTCATCTGTATAATAATTTTCTGAGTAAATCCTTAAGTGATCGAACAGCAACATCTTGCTTATACCGCCACCCCATATCTCCATACCTCTTAGCAACATAAAGAAAACCCTTTGCCTCATAGTCCCGAATGAAGTTTTTATGTGCAGGATGTAGCTTGGACGGTTGTTTCAATTGTGGCTGCATGCATTCTTGAAGACAGACGTGTTCAGCCCTAAGTTTTGCATTTTTAAATAGTTGTTTACCTTTGTCCGAATTTATAAAAATAAGCGATAATCCTCTTTCATCATCATAAGGTGAAGTTTTAGGAATTCCCCATTGATCTCCAACCGTAATATCACCTACTCGTTTGAAATTAGTATAATGACAATGTGAACAACTCTCACGCATAGAGAACCCTGAAAAATAGAGATAGTTGTTTGTTCTGCGGAATTCTTCCTTTCCATTTTCGAAAAGGAAACTCTCGCGAGCACCATGCCAACCGAAACGTTTATCTCTGAAACAAACTTTTACAATTTTCGACATTCTTGTCTTCTGGAGGTACACAATATAATCTTCCCATATCTTTGGGGATGGCACCCCATGACAGATGATGTCTATACACAATAGGTTATCATGTAATCTATCTGGAATAAACGACTTCAACCCTGCCACCTGACATGCAGTTCCCGAAAAAAGCACTTTGCTACCATTCTGCAAATCATCCTTAACCCGAATAAAAACTCCTCGCACATCACTCTGAACATACTTTGACATACGTAGAGCGTAAAGTTCGTTTATATTTGTTGCCTTTTGGTGCGTTACCCTCCAAGTCTCGGTAAAAGCAGCTCCATACACGATACCGCCATGTTCGATGAATTTTTCTGCGATTGCAAAGAAGGCTCCTCCACTTTGACTTTTTAGAAGTTGTTCATCATCACATAGTCTGAACTGGTAAGCCTCAGGCATATCATAATTATCATATCGTTTATAATCGTCATGAAACTGACACACTTTATCGCATATTCCACAATTTACGCATAACTCTGTATTTACCTCAGGATATAAGAACCCCAAGCTGTCAGAAGTCATAGAGATAGCCTTATGTATACAGGTGCTGGCACATGCAGTACATCCACAGCAGTTATATTTTTTGTCTATAGAAATCATCTATTTTATGTTATCGTTATTATGCTGTGAGTGTGCAATCAAGCATTACATTGTACGACATTGTATAAAAGATTATTTTCATGTATGAAGAACGTCAAGAACAAGCAATGATGTGACAAGTCATTGCAATCTACGGATGAATGCCTTCGCTTTTTCAATAATAAACTTTTTCTCGCCTGAGTTCAATCCGATGCCATATACTAGAGTACAAATGAGTCCCTCTGTAATGCAAAGGTTAAACAGAAATCTCATGATACCAATTTTAAATAATTTTGTGATAAAGATTGAAACGGAAATGCAAATTGCCATTATGAGAAAGCATCTTACAACAGTACTGAACATAAAATCTCGTACAGGAAAATGAGTCATTGGGCGGAGCATAGATACTCTCAATAATAATGCGCCGATTGAGAAGAGAATAACGGAGAATTGTGCCAATTCCGGACATCCGCCAAAATAGAGAATCAAGTATGCAACAGGGAAGTTGAACAAATTAAACAGCCCTACGACTATCTGGTATCGTTTAATATTCCCTGTTGCCAACATGAGATATACAAGAGGGGATGAGAATGAATCCACAAGCGTGCACATCAGAATTATTTGAGTAAAAGCAACTGTATGCTCAGGAACTTCTTTGAGCCAAAACTTCAGTACAAATTCTGTTTCTGTGACCAGAGGCACAATCATAGCTGTCAAGAGAAAGAATGCAAGTCGACTACTACGTAATACCAAATCGTGCGACTCGTTGACATTATTGCCCGCGTACGACTTGGTAATCTGCGGCTGTACTGCAACATAGAAGTTATTAGAAAACTTTGTGACTGCCGTCTGAACTTGAGTGGCAAGACCTCTTGCCGCATTAATTGCTGGTCCATTGAAGATGTTGAACAAAATATTGATGCCTTGATCACGAAGCAATCCGGAAATACTGCCAATGAAGTTCCATCCAGCAAAACTGAACATCTCCTTGAATAATTCTTTGTCAAATACCCATTTGAACAAGCACTCATCAAAATGTTTCTTGCAATAAATGTTGTAAATCATCCGAATAACGAATGATACAAGACACATAAGTGCACCATACACGATGAGTCTATCAAACGGGGAGTACTTTACCATGAAGGCGATAGAGAGATAAGCACATCCTTCAAAGAGACCGATGTATGCAAAAGCACCCATACGCTCATGAGCAATAATTGCGGCATTGTACGGTGTACTCCAAAGATTGAGGATGAAGGTTATAAGGGCAAATTGGAGCACCCAATTTGCTGCGACCTCCCTACCTACGGGGATAGTCATGTGTGTATTAAGAAACCATACACCGACTGCTTCAACAAGCGCAACAACAATAACTGCAAGCGACAGTTGAATGATGATGGCAGTACTGAATACTTTCTTTAGTTTTTCTTTATCATCTTGTCCAAGTACAAAAGTAATAAAACGACTGATAGCACTTGAAAAAGAAGATGACACCATGGAGAACATCGCGATAAAGCCCGCAACGGCATTATAAACACCATAATTCTCTACTCCAAGAGCCTGAAGAATTACTCGAGAAGTATATAAGTTCACCGCCATTAGGAAAAACATCCTAATGTAAAGCATCATGGTATTCTTTGCTATTTTAGTTCTATTTGCTGATTGATTTGGCATAGTAAACTTCCCTCAATGCATCAAACTATTATATAACAGTGTATGTCTTTGTATGTATTTCTGATTGAAGGATATTGGTTATCTCAATAATCAAATTAGTGTAATCTTTCCTTGTTGACTCTGTTGCTTTATCATACTGCTGAATATGACGATATAACACATTCACTTTAGTTTTTATGCCTTGCGGATCATTAAGTATGGGATAAACTGCACCTAATTTTGCCAATACATCTGAAAATGGAGAGATAATTGTATTCACATCTATTCCTTTAAACCAATCAGCCTTTCGTGTCTGTGCCTGAAATCTCGAACTTTCAATATAATATGACTCCGTAATGCTTTTCAAGCCTAACGTTTGCATCACCTTCTGAACATCTATTTATACGCCTCTGCATTCTTAGCGGAACGAAATGACCAGATAGAGCTCCTTATTGAGATGATAGTCACAATAATTGAAACAACGGTAAGCCAAAAATTAAGACCCTTATTAGCGTCATAGTAGTTTAACAAACCTAAGTGAGACTCTAATCTCCGTTCAATTGTAACCGTCCCCGCACACCCATATTGACAAAGCAACACCAAGGCTGCGAAGCACAGTCTATACATTAATAGCTTTAGCCGTATTTTTCTGATTTGTTTTTCTTTTGTTCAGTTAGACAAGTTTCAGAAGACTCTTGTCAAAGTTCTGAGGCAGTAGATTCGGCAACCGGTCCGCCGGAGTGGTCTTGATATTGTTCAACACATACGTCAACCACTGCTGAGGATTCAGGTGATTCATCGCACACGTCTCAAAGAAGCTGTACATCATTGACGCGCGCCATGCGCCCATGAGATTCTGAAAGAACAGGGATGTCTTCCTGCCCTTTACCAGCGGCTTGAACCCGCGCTCACACGCGTTATTGTCTATCGGCATCATCGGGATCTTCAGATACGCCATAAGTTCCTTTCTCCGTTTTAACAGATAGCCCAACGCTCCAGATATCGCGCTTCCCTTCGGATGCTGATCATATTCGGCTGACGCCCACGATACGAAGGCCGTCCATATCGGCTTCTCCTGCCCCATCCGGATGTCCTTCTTGCGTTTTCCGGTCAAACCCTCCGCCTTGATATACTGTTCCACCATGTTCAACAACGTATAGAACCCCAATCCAATTCTCGACGGCAACGGGTCCTCCGCTTTCGATTCCTCGAACTCTCGACGGGCATGAGCATTACATGCGCACTCCGTTATTCCGTTCTTCTTCAGCCATTTGCTCCAGCCCGAATAACCGTCCTTCTCGAACGCCTTCGCGTTTGTCATATCCTTGCACAGCAGCTCCAGGTCTTCGGATGCCCGGCCATGGCTCAATATGTTTCCGTCCATGTCCACACGGCTGCCGACGTTGAACAGTGCGGCTTTCTTGTCCAGACACACCACATGCGCCATATAGTGCTTGTCGCACTTGTGAGTCTCCGTGTTCACTATACGCACAGGTGAACCGTCTCCCAACAGATACTAACCTTTTATCACATCATAATAGTGCACTCGAACTCCAGCAGCTCGTCCTGCGACAGAACCGCCAGCATTCCACGCCTCTCTGACTCCGCGAACACCTTTACCCTTGATGACTATTCTTTCATCAAAGATAGTGATATTCTTCTGGATATTCAAATTTAACATATTGATTATAAACGCGTTAAATAAGATACATGTGACTTCGTGCATAATTCGGGCGGCAAACACCCCCGAAACGGGAAAAGCCCTTGCAACCGTACACGCTCACTTTTCCGCACACGTCCGTAAGACCACTGAGCCTCAGTGATTTCGGCCTGTGCTTTATATTCATTTTTTTTGATTTTTTTCTTCAGGCTGGCATGAAGCAAGGCAGGCATCCGGTCATGTCGTCGCCGTCTTTCGACACCTTGAGCCGTTCCAGGAGACCGGCCAGGTATCTCTCGACCGAGCGGCCGCACATCCGGCAGCTCTCGATGACCGAGAACATGAACGCGTTGTGCCTGGCCGATTCTTCACTGCCGATGTTCCCTGCGTTCTTCAGGTTCATCTTGATGCTCCGCATCATCTGCTCGCTCAGGTTGTTCGAGAGCTCCACGTCTCCGCATTCAAGAACCCGTTTCATCGCCGGCCATTCGCCGACCGCATATTTCAACGCCTTTGTCAGCATCTCCCCGCAGCCGGCGTAGTCCGATCGTCGGAACACCTCCAGCCGCTCCTCTTTCCTCCTCATTATGTCAGCCGTGTTCCCCGGCTTAAGGCGTTCGGCAAGTCTCTCCGCGGCCGGAAGGACCGTCGTCATCCCTGCCTCGGCCAGAGTTGCGCTCGGACTTCCGGCCGAAGTTCCGCCCGCGCCAGCTTTTCGCCGAGCGCAGCGCAGCGTCGCGTTCCTCCATGAGCTTCGCGATCTGCTCCTCGAAGGTCTTGGTGATACGGGACACGGCCTCGTCGATGAGTCGCTGCCGGTCAGAGCGGAGCGCCTCCATCTGGTTCTCGTAGAAACTATTCAGGTCCTCCCTGCCCTCGTCCGGTATGCGCAGACGCTCCTCCAGCGACCAGACAGTCCTGTTCAGGGAGTCTATCTGGTCGCGCAGCTGGGCGATTGTGCGTACGCCGCCTGGAGTTGGATTTCCGCGTTCATATCTTTCTCAAACATTTACTATTACAGTTTTTAACAAGTTCTATATTGACCACTTACGTATTAATAAGTTCGGTTGTTAGGTACACGTCCGTTAGTGGTCAATTTTTGGACTCGCTCCAAAGTCAAAGACATAGATGTCAGCTCGACCCGTTGCCAGGCCAATCTCAAACCTTCAAACAAACAATTCAAAACAGCTTCTTAATTTTTACCAAGTTATTATTTAATGTTTACTATACAATACCCTATGGCCATACACGGTAAATATTTTCAACTTTTTTCATCCTTCCCAGCCAAGCCCTTCGGCGGGAAATTAATGGACATTGGTGAAGGGCGGGGTTTTTAAAGTGGATTCAGTTATTCGTTTCTTTATCTTTATCCATGATATCATGTAGAAGATAAAGTTACCACACCACAGTGAGATTGTCCTTCCTATAGTCCGCAGTTACAAAAGACTGCAACTCCGTCCTCATTTGGGCATTGTCCGTGAAAATTTGCTTTATCGGACAGACCTTCATGATGAACCAATCTGTCAGGCAGTCCAAAGGAAGGGCTCCGTAATGAACGGAATCACAACTCCATTCGTAGGCATAGACAAGTATCTCTCCCGCATCCAGAAGGACTGAAGGCTGGCCTTGCATACGCTTCTTAATTTCAGACTTCAAGAATCCACGACGGACACCAGTCTTATAGACCTCCTTGCCTGTTGCATTTGTCAAGTGCTTATAAGGCATGAACTGCTTCAACAATTCATCAATATAAAGCCGCAAGCACATGATGCTTCCAGCTATCAAGTCTGAGTTCCACATATCTTCGATATTATCTATCGTCTCTATATAGAACAGACTTTTTATTGTCATCATAGTGTCGAAACTATGGAGGGTATGCCTCCGTCCACTGGTCGCATAGATAGGCGGCAAATGCTTGGAATAAATCTCGTTCTCGGCAGCATAAGCCAAGTACTCGAAATCGATGCCCAAATAATCCACCTTGGACTTGAACCTCTTTGCGTTCTGAACGGTAATGGCCTTCAACAGATAAGCATCGGTAAAACTGGCCATAAGGAAGGCTACAGCCTTTATAAACTTGTCATTTGATGGCTGCGTATTGCCAAACAAGGTTCGTGCAATATCAATGTCCGTTGCACCCGTCGCCCCAACTTTATTACAGTAATCGGACACCACCTTCAAAAAGGCAGTGTACTTCTCATAATACTTGTCTGCAGCATGGAATGCCTCTTGCCGTTCATCCAGATGAAATAAAGCCCTCTCCACGCCATCGATATTTCTGATTTCAAACATATCCATCATATTATTGTATTCTGTATATATCGTTATTCAACACTCTACTCACAAACAATGATGGCTTCCAGCCATTTATAAGTCTATCACCCACAAGTCCGTCTAATAAAGTGTGAGCTCCTCCTAATATGGGATTAAGTACTCCTGTTACCACCTGAGACAAACCTCTGGTTATCTTCACCCAAGCTTTGTTGCTGTTTTGAGATTGTATGCTCTTGTATATTTCCCCCGTTATAGGCTGTCCTTCAGGAATCGAGTGTAGCCACTCCCTAAACTTTTGACTATCACTGCAATTCAAGTCTTTCAACAATTCATCGGAGGAAATCAGGCCATTGGCAAAAGACTGCCCCGGAGAAAGGTAGTCGTTGGCTGTCATTTCGCGGAAATGGTCTATATTGTCATGGCTGCCTTCGGCACGCCTGATACACTCATTCATCCGAAGCTTATATATTTCACTCCAGCGCTGATTTGCTATCAGTTCGGCTTGGAGTTCTGATGCCAAATAGCAATCCACATGTGTTTCACCAAGCGACATCAACACTGTCGAATATGCAAAACTGCCGTTATAGCCATATCTATGATGCAACGAGTTTAATTCGTCAAGCCTGAGGTTACCTTCTATATGATAGAAGCTCATGAAAGAAGATCCAGATGAGCCTGCCTTTACCCTGATATCACCAGCACGATGATAGTCAGGATAATATTGCTTTACAAATACTTGAGTCGCTCGTGACAGCAAATCTTCATCTTCAACATCCCTATATAGAGAATCCTGCACATCGCTCGGATAGCGAAAAATGTCTAATTTCTCTGCAAACCTCTTTGCGAATCGTTCATTTTCACTTTCATTATCAGATACTTCTCGATGGAAATTGGAGAGTAACTCTTCAATGTTGCTGAAATTAGTTCTGAACAGCCCTACCGATTCAAACCCTCCTTGTCTTGCTGCTCCCACATGTTGGTCACAAGGATGTATGTAAAGTCGGTTAGACTCTATCAGTTCATAAAGCACATCCTCCCCAAACACATCCAGCAGTTGTTTCAACTCAAACTGAGAGACAACAACGTGAACTTCGCCATAGTAGAACATCATGTCTACCAAGTCGGCTATCGACAGGAAACGCTCTGCTTGGTTTGAGCCTGACTTTATCAGTATCCTTTCGAACATAGTTATTATGTTATTGTTTTGATATTGTTTCTATTTACGTCTCAACACTATATGTACAAGAACGGCCTTGCCGTTTTCGTCGGCACCAAACATCCGTTGGTTGATAATGATGTTCCCATCACATTCATATTTTGAAACTATTATTCAGGCTCTCCGCAAAATCAACCGACACCTTCTCGCGGTCAATTTGCGGATATGATGCGTCCAGATAGCCAATCAAGGCTCTGTACTTATCATAGCAAGGCTGTATCATAGCCGTCAGTTTCTTGAAAGCCTCCTCATGTTCATGGTCTTTAAACATATCGAACTCGGCTCCGTAGAACACATAGTCTGTACCATTATTCGACGTTGAATAGTATCGCCATCCCAAATCGAAGATGTCACGCCATGCTTGATAAAATTCACCTATTCGCTGCTTCAGCACAGCATCATGTATCTGAAAAACGGAGCTGTTAATAATGTCGCTCCAACTATCAAACGTTATCATCACCCGCATATCGAACCGGCAAGGCATACATTCGAAATACTCATCCATCAAGTAGAAACTGAAGTGTTGCATCAGTTCATACAACCAACGCTCGCCTTTATATGCCGCAGGCATTGCAGCAACAGCATTTCCAACTCCTAACGCAGGGATTTTATTGTTCCTACCATATAGTTCATCAGCCAGTTCTTGAAGTTTGGCTTCGTACTCTTCGTCTTTACGGAAGTCATAGCCGTTCAATACACTAACGACATTGATGAATGAATCGTCAAAATAATCGCCGTTCCTCAACAACGGGATGAACTTCACTGTGTCCGTATTCTTATATATTTCGGTTGTGATAATCACGCCCTCATACTTGCCGCCTGTTCCTATTGCGTCCTCCATCCGCCGCTTGTACTCAGGAGTTCCAATCATCAGAACACGGTCGGCCACTCGAATGCCTTTGTTCATGAATTCAACGATGTTCGCACCGGCAGCGTTATACTGGTCAATCAACGTACATACATTATGCTTTGACCGCAGGTCATCGGCTAATTGTTTTGCCCAATGCTTATGCTCTGGGGTATCCCACGAATAGCTAATGAATATAGTCGGCACGCCAGACTTGATATCATCAAACTGTGAGTGCGGTTGGAAATCAACTTTTGCCGTGCCAATAACATCGGTGATGTCAGGAGCTTTTCCTATTACACTATTTATCGCTTTTTCCGCCAGTGCCTTGTCTGCGCAACCATCAAGGTATAGACTCAACGCCACATCTACCTGTTCCTTGTCGTTCAGCATCTTCAGTCGCTTTCGGGCATAGTCAGTACGTGAAAGGCCATTACCAAGGTCCGCCGTGGCTATCCCTACATTGGGATACACATAGTCATCGTTGAAGCCAAACTCGTTGAATAGGTCTACCAAGTCCTTTCCTGACAATTTATTGACTGTGTTATCTCCGACCAGTATCTTGGCCAGATTCTTTATTATGAGTGGTGCATATTTCATACTTCGACACATTCTAATCACTTTTTCAGATGTTTTTCCAAATATTCGGCCCTTTCTTCAGGCACTCTATTTCCATCTCCGACCTTTTGATCCTGACATGTTTTTCCGCTATCTTTTCGCGGATCCTCCGGTTCTCGGCGCTGATCTGTTCCATGATTTCCTCGATCTCACGCTCCAATTCATAAAAGCGAGGCAGATTGCTTTCCTCCACCTCCCCGGAGTTCCACTTTCCGACATGACCGGAGGAATCCTCATGCGCGACCTGAAACCGGGCCTTCATCTGTGTCATGTCAAACTTGTCGCTCATATTGCCATCTCCGTCTGTACCGAGGATGACATGAACAGGATCATTGTCTCCCGGCTTATCTTGTGGCTCTTTCTCTTCTCCATGAACCTTGGCTTCAGGGATCTCCTGTCATCGAACCACTTCTCGTACATCACGAACCCGTTTATGTCGTGGTGCAGTATCTTCACCTTCCTGCAGTCCTTCGAGTGGAAGATGTACGCCTTGTCATAGTCATAGTCATAGTCGTACTGCCCCTCGCCCATCAAATCCCGGACCAGCAATCCCTAACCTAAAAGTCCGCAGGCTTCATCAGGAGAGAGAACAGGGATTGCCGAGGCTTCAAAATCATGGACATTACGTGTGACAATATATGGGGAGGTGTCTTTCATCAGAAGGATGCCTCACAACGGTCTCTGCCTAGGTGTTCACCTCACATTGGGTCAGAAAGCGACACCACTCGGATACGACGAACGGCGTACCGTATGACTCATATGATTCCATTCTCTCAATCTTGTCCATCGCGCCTGACAAATATTTCACGTCCGCCTCAATCTCTATCCCATCTTTTATCTTTCCGACGATTCTTCGCTGCTTTACGGAAAAATCTCTGCTGGCAGGCTTCTGTGGATGAGTGAACATTACTGACAATTCTTTCGGGGCAGACTTGATCAGCTGATTCAGAACATACGGACTATGCGTCGTGATGAAAAGCATGTCTCCGTGCGTTTTTATCTGTTCCAGCATCCAATTCACGAATTGGCATTGAGTCGGAGGAAATAAATTATCCTCTGGCTCTTCAAGGAATATCTCGCTATGATCAACATTGATATACTCCTGACAAATCGACTTGAACTTCTTCGCCTGATCTGGCTTGGAAAACGAATAATCTACGCCATCAATGGTGACGACTTCTATCGTCTCGTCATGGTTGAAATCCTTTTCGTAGAGATTGGCATAAATGTTCGACAATAGATTTTTGCGCTCTTCTTTCTGTTCATACGACATCTTGCCTGCTTCTGCATTGTATTGGCCTGCAGTAAGATAATCGAGATGTACATACATAGGGAGGAGCGATTGGATACCGCTGGAACTCTCCTTCAGTTTCAGCGGAGTTCCGTTCTCCAGTCTTATGTTGTCCGTATTTGTCTGGGAGTCATAAGTATAAGACATGCCCAGATTCAAGAAATTCTCCTCGCTCTTTACAAACTTCCTGGCCCGGTCCCAATCTGACATGAAGTCAAGCATGTTGCCATCCAATGGAAGGAAACTCCACCCCGGGATTGAAGCCACCAAATTTCTGTCGGCGGGGACATAACTTACCTTTGGCCTCTTATAGTTCCAATGAGCATTTTTCCATCTCATCGTAAACTTCTTTTCTGAATGGCTGTATGAGAAGAATACATGTCCGGTTTCATATTCGATGTATGTATCTGGATGGACGTATCCTGCCATTTGATAATAGCTGGTCATGATGTCAATGAAGGAAGAGCCGTTACCGAAACCGTTGACCTTCTGAGACAATTCAAGACGTTTTTCAACCCAAGTACAATAGCACGCCGTCTTAAGTACGCAGCTCTTGCCGGAACTCTGCATACCTATCAATACATTTACTTGTCCAAGTTGAAGGTCCGCATTGCGAATCGGACCGAAATTCTTTATGACCAAGTGTCTCATATTGTTGGGCATTTTAATCAATTAATACTTCTGAACTACTCGTTACAATCCCCTGAACTTACTTACAAAAATAACAAAAAAAGTTCCAGCCCTACCATCTAGTAGTTCATCCCGAATGCCCAGAGAGGAATGACGTTGCCTTGGGCGAACTCGATGTCGTCTTTCACATCATTCCTTACTCGCATCTGATTATAGAAGAACGTTTCCCTCATGTTTCCGACATCGGTTTTCCCTCCTGACAGGGCATTCATCAGGCTAGGATTGTCAATATATACTTTCTCGACTTTTCCCAGGCCTCTCATTCCACCGGTATCATCCCTGAGCTGTCCGATCAACTGTGCCCTTTCCAGAAGGGCGAGGTAGTCTTGTACACTATTTCTGCTGATGCCGATTTCCGATGCCAGACTGTCTGCATTCGGCTTGTATGGAGCGACTGTGGAAATGACAGCGAGCATCTTCTTCAGTAAGTTCGGTAAACGTCGTATCGTGAGTGTTATTCAAGCTTTTTATTTATATGTTATACGTCTGTTGTTCCTCAGAACCCTCCGTTGAGGAAAGCTCGTGTCTGAACATAGCTGGGCTCGTAGTAGGCACTTGTGTTGTAGTTATCTATCTTGTCGCAGACAGGTGATGCGTAAACCGCTTTCATTGTCGCAGGAAGATTGTCCTCGGTATCTACGGATGAGATAAGCCTTGCATAGACTTTGCCCATCTGGGTAGGTGACGGGACTTTGTCTGTGAAGCGTGAGTCCACTTTGGTTATGTCGAAGTTCCCTGGTGCCATTCCGTATGTCGTAATCCATTCATCCTCGACCTGTTCCGGATTAAGACAATGGTTTGTTTCAGCTATGGACAGTTCATGCAGAAGGCCTTTGCTACCGAGTTTTGCTACGACGTATCGATTCCTCTGTTGGATTTTCCGTGCGACTCTCTCTATCATGTAGCAGACAAAATACAGGTCATCGAAATCTATCTGCTCGTCTGGAAAGTATTTGTTGCTCATAATTGATAGTGTGATTTGAATTTCAATGTTTGCAGCGCCCTGTCCGTGCAAAAGAGTATTTGATTCGTCGGATGTTTGAATCTTGCTAATGCCCAGAAAGCCTCGCGACTTATACGTCCGGCGAGAAAGTCTTCTACATAGTCCCATACCTCATCGTCAGCCATCGGACCTTCCACAATATCATAGCTGTGTGGCTCTCCATGTCGGCATTCTGCGACGAAGTCAAGCCATTCATCTGTCATTTCAACGAAGTCTTTCACATTGAGTGTTGCGTCAGGGGTATATTCGTAGATGCATACGATATGGGGAGTCCGTTTCGTAATGGCCCATCTCTGAGCCTGTTTTTCGATGCGTGTACAATAGAATCCGAACCCGAAATCCTTGTTGTAACCTGCCACTCTGACTTCAGGAGTTTTTACTATGGTGTTAGTTCCATGATAAACGATAATCGGTGATTCTGGTGCCATATATTTTCTTGGATGGTAGTATTAAACCTAACATTTGCAAATATATGAAAAAACATTAAAGTATACTTAATGGTTTTTCATATCCAAAAACGTCAGCCTCGATTCATTATTCTCCCACAATATTCCCGATTGACCACTGTTCTTGCTCTTATTGTTTATACTTTAGTAATTCATCCCGAAAGCCCAGAGAGGAATGACGTTGCCTTGGGCGAACTCGATGTCATCTTTCACTATATATGCGTCAGCGATATTTTCAATCTGCTTTTGCCCTTTCTTTCTGCCGCCTACTTCGAAGGTGTATTTCCCTATTACAAAATCAGATATACGGGAGGATATCACATCATTCCTTACTCGCATCTGATTATAGAAGAACGTTGCCCGCAAATATAACAAATTTCACTCATTGAGTGCGGATTCTGTAGTAAAAATGCACCGCTTGAGTGCCCTACTCCAGACATAACCATTTCCATATAGGTATTACATTGATGTGATGCCCATTGATGTCGATAGTTTGCTCATTGTCTCTGGTGATGACTATTGCGGTAAAATCCGGATAAACGTTCAAGAACTTTTCCAGCGCGCCTGTTTCTCGTCTATAGGTCGCATCGTCTCCCAAACTGTAAGATACTTGGATAGCCATTTTGGCAGACGGAATACAAAAATCTATCTCTACGTTTTTATTATAATAATAAACCAGCGTTTCTTCGGGGGTGTTTCTGTATTTTCTGATCAATTTGCAAGCTACTATATTCTCCAACAGCTTCGTTTCTCCACTGAAAAGAAACAAGTTAAGCAATCCATTATCCACAATGTATCTTTTCCGGATTGTGGACTGCTCCGATATGTATGAACTCATATTCGGGATAGAGAAAAACAGGTAGGACTCTTCCAAATACTCCAAATAATCTTTCAATATAGGCAGGCTTATGCTATCTCCGCTGGAATCAATAATATGTTTTAACCTGCTAAGGGATGACGGTTGCATCACACTGTCTGCCAATTTTCTTGTGAGAAGACGAAAAGCACGTGCATTGCGCACTTTATTCCGCTCCACTATATCGCCAAGCAGTATCTTCTGACATAATGAATTCAGATACTCCCTCTTATCTTCAAGATTGAAAGATTCTGCAAGGCCGCCATTAGTGAAATAATGATCGAAAGTATTTGATATCTGAGAGCAAGCACCTTGGTCATATATCCAATTTCTGTCCAATTCTATGCCTTTGTACTCTAGATACTCTCTAAAAGAAAATGGAAAAACTTCCTTTGGAATATATCTGCCACCAAGTGTAGTTGCTATTTCACTGCTGAGCATCTTAGCATTGCTGCCAGTAATCATAACTCTATACTTAGAATCTGCAAGTCTTCTTGCAAATTTTTCCCACCCGTAAACAACCTGTATTTCATCAAGGTATATCAGTGGCTTTTTTTCTGGATATAACTCGAAATAGGCATCCAATATTTCTCCCAAACTGTCTGAAGAAATATCTGACAACCTTTCATCCTCGAAATTTATGTAGAGTATGTTTTCTTGTGTCAGCCCTGGACTCTTCATCATATTCTGGGCATCCTGATACATCATAAAGGATTTTCCAGCACGCCTTAAACCGACAAGCACATAGTTTGCATGAGTATCAAACTGGATTTCCCTTCGAATAATAAAGAATTCCGGAATGGCCTTTTGCTTCTCTATTATTAGTTTTTTTATAATCTGTTTATCCATAAGAGCAAAGTTTACTTTGCAAATATAAGAAAAAACATTAAAGTATATTTAATGGTTTAAAATATCATTTCAAAGTCGTAATGTTTTTTAAATACAATTCCAAATTGCTTATTGAAACAATATCCTATGGCACACAGAGACAAACTCACGCCTTGTGGTCAAGGACGGTGTACTTGGAGTGGTTGGAGATGTACTCGGGGACCAGGCGCTTCATGGAGGCTACCACGGCCATGTCGTCGTAGGTGTGGGACTGGGCGATCAGGGCGTCTATCTCGCGGCTCACATCGGACCAGTCATATTCACGGACACAGGCGATGCGGATCTTTTCGTTGAACGACGGCTTCGTCGCCTCCGACTCGCTGAGGACCTCCTCGTAGAGCTTCTCACCGTCGCGGAGGCCGGTGTACTTGATTGCCACGTCCTTGGCGCCGCTCAGCTCGATCATGCGCCTTGCAAGGTCGACGATGCGGACGGGCTTGCCCATGTCGAAGACGAAGATCTCGCCGCCCTCGCCCTTCGTGCCGGCCTCAAGGACAAGCTCGCAGGCCTCTGGGATCAGCATGAAGTACCTTATGATGTCGGGATCAGTGACGGTCACCGGGCCGCCGGCCTTGATCTGGCGCTCGAAAATCGGAATCACGGAGCCGTTGGAGCCTAAGACGTTGCCGAAGCGGGTGGTGATGAACTGGGTCTGCCCCTTCACCACGCCGTCACGCTCCGCCTTGTTCAGGCTCTGAACATAGACCTCGCATATCCGTTTGCTGCATCCCATCACGTTCGTCGGGTTCACAGCCTTGTCGGTGGACACCATCACGAAGCGGCGAACGCCGTATTTGACCGAAAGGTCGGCCAGGATCTTCGTGCCGAGGACGTTGTTCTGGATGCTCTCGCAAGGGTTGTCCTCCATCATCGGCACGTGCTTGTACGCCGCGGCGTGGAAGACATATTCAGGAAGGAAGGTTTTGAATATGTTCTCCATCCTGTCAGCCTTGGTGATCGACGTCACCACAGTGGCGCATGGCACAGACGGGAAGTCATGCGCCATCATCCTGCGGATGTCGTGCTGCGGAGTCTCCGCGGAGTCGATCAGCATAAGGGACGACGGGCTGAACGACGCCACCTGGCGCACTATCTCGCTGCCGATGCTTCCGGCGGAACCGGTGATCAGGATGCGCTTCCCACGGAGGGACTCGGCCACGGATTCCAGGTCGACGCAGATCTCGTCACGAGGCAAAAGATCATAGATGCTGACCTCCTTCAAGGTCGGCGCTCCCTTGATCGCATCATGCTCGGTGTCAACGACATTGTTGGCCGAGAATATTCTTGCGCCGCTTTGCAGGATGTAGTCCTGAAGAGCCGTGTCGTTGCGGAACCTGTCGATCCTGCCCGGAGCGACCAGCACGGCGGCGATCCCCTCGCGGCGGATCACATCCGGCAGACCGGCGTCAACCTCGTAGACCGGCTCGCCCATCAGGCGCGTGCCGTTGGCTCCAAGCGCCGGATCGTGGGAGATGAAGCCTCGGAGACAGTAGCGCATCGGTTTCTCGCTGCGGATCGCCTTCGCGAGTCCGATGCCGCCGGCGCGGATGCCATAGATGAAGACATTCTTCGCACCCTCCGTCCGGAAATAGGTGTCGTAGACCCATTTGATAGAAACGCGAAGCAGCCACATCAAACCGGTCGCGATGGCTTCCGCGATCAGGATATGCCGCACCTGCACGTGAGCGAACACCCGAGACGGCAAGCTGTTCGTGAAGAAATGGACGGCTATCACCGCCAATGCGGAGCATCCCATCGCCAGCGCCACACGGATGAGGTCGTTGAACGATGAGTAGCGGATGATTCCCGAATATGTCCGGAAGATGGCAAAGAATATGAAGTGGACGCCGACGCACAGCAGCATCAGGTAGGTCAACGGCCAGAAGTTCAGCTGAAGGGCGGTGCCACGGTTGAAGCACCAGTAGACGAACACTCCGGACAAAAACAGAATGGCACTGTCCAGAAGCAGCACGCACCAGTGCGGGAACGTGCGCTTCGAGAAGTACGAGTCAACTATCTTGCGGATCGACAGCATTATGGAAAATAATTTTGATTAACAGGTATTACGGTGAAGTAGGCGGCTAGTCTCTCTCAAAGAGGTCGCGGGTGTAGACCTTGGCCCGGACATCGTCCAGGGCGCGGTCGTAGCGGTTGGCGATGATGGAGTCGGCGCGGCGCTTGAACTCGGCGATGTCGTTGACCACCTTGCTGCCGAAGAAGGACGCGCCGTCCTCCAGCGTAGGCTCGTAGACAATGACCTCGGCGCCCTTGGCCTTGATCCTCTTCATGATGCCCTGGATGGCGCTCTGGCGGAAATTGTCGCTGTTGGACTTCATCGTGAGACGGTAGACCCCGATCACGCATTTCTTCTCGCGGGCGCTGTCGTACTGGCTGTTCTCGGAATAATAGCCGGCCCTCTGGAGCACCTGGTCGGCGATGAAGTCCTTCCTGGTGCGGTTGGACTCCACAATGGCCTGGATAAGGTTCTCCGGCACGTCGGCGTAGTTCGCCAACAGCTGTTTGGTGTCCTTCGGGAGGCAATAGCCGCCGTAGCCGAAGGACGGATTGTTGTAGTGCGAGCCGATGCGAGGATCCAGACACACGCCGTCGATGATGGACCTCGTGTCGAGTCCCTTCATCTCCGCATAGGTGTCCAGTTCGTTGAAATAGCTGACGCGGAGGGCAAGGTAGGTGTTGGCGAACAGCTTCACCGCCTCCGCCTCCGTGGAACCCATGAACAGCACCGGAACATCCTCTTTCAGAGAGCCTTCCTTGATGAGTGCGGCAAAAGTGCCGGCAGCCTCTTCGAGAGCGGAGTCTCCCCTGTCGTAGCCGACGATGATGCGGCTCGGATAGAGGTTGTCATAGAGCGCCTTGGACTCACGCAGGAACTCAGGAGCGAATATGATGTTTGGCACCACCACCCTCATCGTGCCGTCGGCGAGGCGTTCCCTGTACGAGAACCTTTCCCGCACAGAGGCGGTGTAGCCCACAGGGACGGTGGACTTGATGACCATCACTGCATCGGGATTAACCTTCAGCACGAGGTCGATCACCTCCTCCACGTGCGACGTGTCGAAGAAGTTCTTCTTCGGGTCGTAGTTAGTGGGAGCGGCGATCACCACGAAGTCCGCGTCCCTGTAGGCGGCCTCACCGTCAAGCGTGGCGGTGAGGTCGAGTGGCTTCTCGCGGAGAAACCTCTCGATGTACTCGTCCTGGATCGGGGACTCGCGACGGTTTATCCTATCGACCTTGTCGGCGATCACATCAACGGCAGTCACCTTGTGGCGCTGGGACAGCAGGGTGGCTATGGAGAGGCCGACGTAGCCAGTACCGGCCACGGCGATCCTCAACTCTTTCAGATTTCGCATAAGATATGTTTTTGGGGTTATGGTTTTGCCGGCGCGCCGGAGGGACCGGTGCGCCGGCGAAGTCAGCGGGCGGATTTACCTGGCTTTGTTGTCGGAACTGTAGTAGGAGCCGCCATTGTGGCCGTAGTAACCGTAATGGCCATAGGTGCCGTAGTTCCCGTAGTAGCCGTCGGAGGACGCGGTCCCGTTGAGGACGCAGCAGAGTCCCCTGTACTCCCCGTCGCGGTAGAGCGCGTCGAGGTCCGGGAGCATGGCCTTGTCGAACAGCCCGGCCCTGACGACAAAGAGCGTCCTGTCCACATAGTCGTTGATGACGCGCGCGTCGGTGACGATCTCCACCGGCGGGCAGTCGATGATGATCACATCGTACTCATTCCTGAGGACGGCGATCGCATCGGCGAGGCGCTTGTCGGCGAGCAGCTCAGCCGGGTTCGGAGGGATGGATCCCGCCGGAAGAGTGTCAGGTACCGTCATCGTGTCCTTCGAACGGACAATCACATCGTGCACATCGGCGACGATCCCAGCGAGATAGTCGCTAAGGCCAGGCTTCGGCGAGCCGACAAGCTCGGAGAGCGTGGCGCGACGCAGATCACCGTCGATGGCCAGCACACGCTTACCCTTGATGGCAAAGCTGACGGCCAGGTTGGACGACACGAATGACTTGCCTGAACCCGGGTTGAATGACGTGACGGCGACGACCTTGCTTCCTGGCTCGCGCATCATGAACTCAAGGTTGGTTCGCAGCACCCTGAACGCCTCGTTGACCACATTGCGGTTGCCGTGACGGACCACGATGGAATCGGCTCCACTGAGGGTTTTCCGCTTTCCGATCGCCTTGGTGGCAGTCTCGGCAGAGAGCGGAATCTCGCCGGCAAAAGGCACGGAGACTCCCTTGAGGTCGCGGCGGGAGCGCACCTTCGTGTCAGTCGCCATCAGCAGATAGATGATCCCGGCAGGAATCATCAGACCCAGGAGAAACGCCATCATCATGATCTTCATGGACTGCGGGGAGACCGGGAATATTCCTGAGATAGGATGCTTGATGATCCTTGTGTTGTAGGCGGTGAACGCCTGCGAGAGCTCGTTCTCCTCGCGTTTCTGCAGGAGGAAGAGGTACAGAGCCTGCTTCACGGTCTGCTGACGCTCGACCGAGAGGAGCCGCTTCGCCTGATTAGGATTCGCGGCGATGCGCGCGGTGTTCTGGCGGGCGGTGCCCTTGAGATTCTCGTATTTCGTGTTGAGGGCAAGGATCTCGTTGTCTATGGACCGGGAGATCGACCCCCTCATCGAGGCCAGAGCCTGGTCGAGATCCTTCACGAGCACGTTCTCCTCGCCGGAGTTCGCCACAAGGTTGTTCCTCTGCAGGATCTTGGAGTTGTACTCGGAGATGCCGTTCTCGATCGTCTGGCTGCTCAATCCCATGTTGGCGGGAAGCGGCTGGTTGCGGTTGTCCTCCTTGCCGATGTAGTCCTTGATGTAGCGCGCCATGTAGAGCTGGTTGCTCACGTCCTGGAGCTGCTGGTTCAGCACCGTGCTCTGCTGCATGTACATCGTCGCTGCGGCACCCACGTCAGGGATCATGTTCTCCGACTTGTAGGCGGAGATGTCGGAGTCCACGCCCGCCAGCTCGCCCTCGATCACCCTGAGACGGTCGTTGATGAACACAGAAGTGGAGTTCGCTATCTGGTTCTTGTCACGCACCCAGTTCTCGTTATAGACGGCGATCAGGGTGTTAAGGATGTCCTGGGCACGCTGGGTGGACACGTCCTTGATAGAGAGCGAGATGACGTCGGCGTTCTTGTCGGCGAGGTTCACCTGGAGTCTGTTCAGGTAAGACTGTGTCACGCCGCGCTGGCCCGACTTTCTGACGTTGACCGGCTTTTTCATCGCCTCCCCGGAGTAGTCCTTCGTCTTCTGAACGATGATCCTTCCGACAGGAGTCTGGAGCGTGTCGCCGTAGTGTCCCACGACCGGCTTGCCGCCGACCTTCTCATTCTTATGGATGAAGTCATTCTAGGGGACTCTCCCCCCGGTCTCGCTGACGGTGAATCCGGCTCCCACGTTCTCATCCACGTCGAGCAGGTCGGCGGAGATCGGCAGCGACGTGCCGTAGAGCACGTTCCTGTGGAAGGTGCCGTCCACCGTGTAGCTCATGCACAGGCGAAGCCTGGCCACCACCTCGCTCATGATGTCCGGGGATTCGAAGGCGTGCAGCTCGTTGTTGACGTTTGACTTGACAGCGAAGAGGCCCATGTTGCCGAACTCGCCGATGTCCCCCGGCATGGACGCGCCCTTGGTGTTGGACTTGATCTGGATGTCAGCGGAGGTGTTGTACGTAGGGGTTGACCTGAGGATGTACAGGACACCTAAAGCCAGGCAGACCGCCAGGCTCAGGGCGAACCAGTACCATCTGGACAGGCAGCGGCGCACAAGCTGGCTGATCTGCACGGTCTCCTCCTGCTGCCGGGTATTGTTATCCGTGTTGATGTTGTTCTCCATTGTTTTGAATCGCTTTGATGTTTGGGTGTTTCTTCACAAAGTTCACGGGCGGATCATTTCCCCGACCCGCTCCTCGTGGCGATGATCACGATCGTGTTGGTGATGGACGCCGCGAGCGAAGTCAGCGAGATCCAGAACGAGGTGGAGCGGACATTGTTGCCGTTCACCGTGGACTGCCTTGCCCGCACGTCGTTCGGATCGACGTAGATCACGTCGTTCTGGCGGATGTAGTAGGCCGGCGAGGCTATCAGGTCGGCGGCTGAGCAGAGGTTCACCTCGTAGGTCAGCATCTTGCCGTTCTCGTTGCGCAGCACCTTCACGTTCTCGCGCTTTCCGTAGATGGTCAAGTCACCGGCGGTTCCGATGGCGTCGAGAATCGTCACGGCATCCTTGTCGATGGCGTAGCGCCCCGGCTTCTCAACCTCGCCAAGCACCTGATAGTACAGGTTCATGAAGTCAACGGTCACCACGGCGTCCGTCGCCTGCCCCTGCTCATTGAGCTCGTTCTTGATCACGGAGGCGATCTCGTCGCGTGTCAGCCCCGCCACGGCCACCTCGCCGAGGACAGGGAAGTCGATGCAGCCCCGGTCGTCCACCGTGTAACCAGAGATGTAGCCCTGGCTGTAACCGGAAGTGATGGTGCTGCGGGTGTTCTCACCGAGACGCTGCGTCACGTACGGCAGGTTGAAAAGGGCTGTCAGCTCGGGACTCTTGCAGTTCACGATGATCGAGATCTTGTCCTTCGGGCGCACCGTGATCCCCTTCGCGCCACCGATCCGCTGGCCCTCCACCGACTCGAGGTCCTGGAAGTAACTGATCTCCTTCGGCGTAGAACAGGATGGAACTGCCAAAATGCCTATGGCCAGAAGCCATAACAGTAGTGATATTCTTTTCATATTCATATTCTTATTCTTAATGAAAGATTATAATTCGACTATTACTTATCTGTCTCCACTTTCTCCAAAAAAGCGGGAGGAATGAATTTGGTTGCGAAAGCGGCAACACCCTCAATGGTAACTATAAGGCGCCTGTCGTGTTTGATGCGCTTGATGTGACCCTCATAACCTTTGAATATGCCGTCAATGACTCTCACGCGGTCACCTTTGTGGAACTGCGGGCCATCCTCTCCCAGATACTCAAGACCCGAGTCCTTAATGTCGCAGAGCTTTATGAACGGTTCCATTTGTTCATCCGGAATGATCAATGGCTTTCGGGTCCGATGGTCAAAATACGGAGATACACTGCCTACATGTTTCAGTCGGATCATGTCCAGACTCTCACAAGTTGATCTTATGAAAATCAACGACTTGATAATTGGCTCCTGAACATAATCAAGACCACCATCCGAACATTTCTCCACCAAATGATGAGGGTAGAAATAGCGGATCGCGGCAACGTCCAAGGTTTGTCTCAGCGGTTCAATCCGATTGTAAAAAATGCGAAGCGCATACCAATTAAGAATCGAACTATACGCAAGTCTGATGTCATCTAATGGATTAGACCCATCAAAAGCCAATTGTGTCATTGGTTAAAAACAAGATGCATAAGCAGTTACAAAATGAATACGAAAATTATCCCCTCAGCCTATGAGCAAGGGTAAGCCCTACGGTTGTCAGCATCTTCATACCTGATCTCGAAGAACTCCAATCCAAGAGTGTCATTCGTAACCTGCTTATGAAGCACAAATATAACACTTCCCCGAATAAAAAACTACATACTGAATAAGTATTTTATTCCCTCGCAGGCGATGCCTCCCCCCCCCCCATTATCACTTAATAGATTGATAATCAATGAATTATTAATCTATCCAATCAAATGCTGTCCAATTTCACCGGTGTAAATGGACCAAAATGAACCAGTCAGGCTCCGAGGATCACACGGGAGAGTTCCTCCGGGGTGTCAACTATGGCGGAAGGAGAGTAGGCTGCGAGTTCCTCACGGGTTCTGAAACCCCAGCTCACACCCACAGTCCTGACCCCGGCGTTCAGGCCGGTCTGCATGTCCACATTGGAGTCGCCCACATAGACGGTCTCGGACTTGGTGACGGACGGAACCTCGGCGAGGACCTGATCCACTATGGCCGGATCGGGCTTGATGGGCTGGCCTTCGCGCTGGCCCAGGATCCTCACGAAGTCATATTCACCGAAAAAGTGGTGGACCAGCTTTTCCGCGCCGTCCTGGTACTTGTTGGAGGCCACGGCGAGGCGCACCCCTGCGGCGGTGATGGTCTTCAGCATTCCGGGAATGCCGTCATATGGTCTTGTGAAGTCGCATTTGTGGGCATCGTAGTAAGGAATGAATATGGAGGCCATCCTTTGGACAACTTCTTCCGTGGACTGTCCGGCGGGGACGGCGGCGCGGAAGAGGTTGTAGATGCCGCGGCCTACCATCTGGTAGTAGGCCTCGATGGGATGGGTCGGAAAGCCGCACTCGGTCAGGGCGTGGTTGGTGGCGTTGCCTAAATCTTTGACGGTGTCCAAAAGGGTGCCGTCAAGGTCGAAAATCGCTAGTTTTGTCATATCCTATTCCGCATTCTCGAAGCCGAAATATTCACCTTTATCCTCATAAGGGACACCGGTATTCATCCAGGCTGGCATCGGAGCACCTTTCAGGTAGTAGTCGAAGAACTGCTGCAACCTGATTGAGAGATCCTTGCAATTTCGCCTCTGAACGAGGTTGTGGGCTTCCTTGTTGTACTGGAGCAACCATGCCGGTTTGTCAAGTCTGCGCAGGTCTGAGAAGAACTCGATGCCCTGATACCACGGAACAGCGCCGTCCGCGTCGTTGTGCATGATGAGCACCGGTGTCTGCACCTTGTCAACATGGAACACCGGAGAGTTCTCGATGTAAAGGTCAAGCGCCCCCGGCTCCCACATGCTCTTGCCGATCCTGCTCTGACCATGCTCATACTGTCCGGCGCGGGTGATGCCCGAGCCCCAACGGATGCCACCGTAGGCCGATGTCATATTCCCGACCGGTGCTCCGGAACCTGCCGCCGCGAACATATTCGTACGTGTTATGAGCCAGGCTGTCTGGTAGCCGCCCCAGCTCTGGCCCTGGATCGCCATCCTGCTCTTGTCGGCGATGGAATATTTCTCGCAAAGGGCCTCGGCTCCGGCGCAGATGCAGTTGTAGGCGCTCTCGCCAGGGTGTCCTACCTTATATACTATGTCCGGAACGAAGACTATGTAGCCTCTTGAGGTGTAGAAAGGAATATTCACGATCGAGCGGGAAGGCGCCGGTGTCCAGAACGAATAGAGATTGTTGGCGTTCTTCTCGTAGAAGTAGATCATCACCGGAAGCTTCTCGCCTTCCTTCACTCCGTCCGGGATAAAGACGAGACCTTTCAAAGGAGTTCCGTCGTAGGCGTTCCAGTGGAAAAGCTCGGCGCGGCCCCAACGGTAGTCCGCCATCTGAGGGTTGATTGCAGAGACCTTTGTGGATGTCTTGAAATTGTCGTCAGTATAATAAAGGTCATAGCAGTTGCGGAAGTTGCCCTTCTGATAGAAAAGCCTGTCAGTGGTCATGGTTCCGGCTACATACTTGAAGCTGACTGTGTCAGTGAAATACTCAAGAGTCTTTGCCGGCTTGGCAAGATTCATACGGCCGAATCCATTCTCCTGGCTTTCCTCGTTGAACACACTGAGATAGACAGTCTGCTTAGGGTCAAGCGGTCTGGCGACTCCGCAACGGCGTGCGTTAGGCTTCCTGGTGTCCGGTTTCGGATCCATGATCTTGAAACGGTTGTGGGTCTGACGGCCCACTCCCCCGGTAAGGTTGACAGCTGACGAGCCGTCAGGAGCGAACTTCCAGATGTCGTAGCGGTCGATAATCAGCACGGCATCCTCATCCTTGTACCATTTCGGGGAGAACTCGTGCGCCGGAGCGGCGGTCGGATGATCGTCCTCCTCATCGTAGAACGGAACGCCTGTCTGGGCGGTAAGGTTGACCTTCTCACCGGTCTGGGTATTGTAGGTGAACCAGTTCATCTCGTCGTTGTCGAACCAGACAAGGTACTTCCCGCTCGGCGACATGTCGAAACGTCCGACGTTAAGCCCCTCCGCGACAACCTTCCTGGAACCGTCCTTGACATTCACAAGGGTGAAGTCGTAACGGTTGTTATAGTTCCAGACAGTGGTGCGGGCATACTTAGCGTTATCGCTGGCAAGCACCCATTCGGAGAGTCCACCGTTCATCAGGCGGATGCCGGCGAACTTAGAGGTGGTCAACGGCACGATCCTTCCCGGCCCGGCGAGATCGATGGTGGCTGAATATGTCTTCTTGAGAGTCTTGTTCACATTAAGCCTCTGCTGCGGAGGAGTATAGACCGCGTCCCAGTTCCAGATGTCCAGCTGTGCGGTCTCGAAGTCCACGATCGTGGTGTCCTTAGGAGGACGGATCGCGCCGATTCCGAGGAAGAGACGTTTCCCGTCAGGTGTAAAGTATAACTCTGTGTTCTCGTTAAGAGTCCAACCCGGGGTGCCTTCAACCTTCGTTCCCTCGGCGATGATCTCTTTTGTTGAATATGCCCATCTGCCGTCCTTGCTGATGACGGTCGTGCTGTCTGTAGCCTCCACAATCGGTCGGTGAGCCTGTCGAACCGTCTTTCCTGTCTTGATCGCTTGAATGCTTGTCAGGTAGAGGGCCTGGCACTTGTTGCGGTTCTTGCTCTTGTCCTTGGAACCGAGGAAAACCAGCTGGTCCTCAGCGTCGTTCAGAGTCAGGCGGCTGTAGGACTCAGCCCCTTTGGCCAAAGTGTCAAGACAAGCGGGAGCGTGCGCGATCATCACAGCCGTGACGGAAAGCGAATCTTTCTTGTCCTTCTTCGAGGTCATCAGAAGCACGGTGCCGTCCTGGTTGAACGAATAGGCATCGATGTACTTGAGAGTGTCCTTCCTGTCTGTGGCCGGGTTAAGGATGATGAGCCCGGACTTGTCTGTGCCCTTCTTGTCCGAAGTGTCCTTGTAGTGCTTCCAGGTGGACTTATAGGCAACGTAAGGCTTGGCCAGGGCGCCTGTAGTGTAGGAATCCACACGGCCGTATTTCTTGACGGTCATAGTCGTGAGATCAACGGCGGCGAGTGTGTCCTTCGTCATATCCGCGGCCTTCTTCTTGTCGATCTTTTCCTGACGTGTCTTGGCGAACTGAGGCTTGACGCGCAGGTAAAGCCACTTGCCCTTAGGGTCAAGGGACGGCTGCGATCCACGAGGTATGCTGATCTCACGGCATTCCGGCTTGCCTTTCCGCCTCGGGGTCATATTCCTGACATAAAGGGTTCCGTCCCCTTCCTGAGGGTTGACGCACCAGACCAGAACGTTGCCGTCATCACTTTTCTGGATGTCCGAAACGCTCTGCCACGAATCATAGACACTGTGGTCCATCTCTTTCTTCTGAGCCGACGCTTCTGTCACTCCAGACAGGAGAGCGGCAATCGCCAGTAATGGCAATGGTTTGAAATTCATAATATTCTTAAATTTGTTTTTACTTGTTGGATTGATTTGTCACTTCGACAGGCTCAGTGACCTGACTTGCGGATCCTCTCATAGTAATCATGGCGGGCCGGATTCTCAGGGAACCACCCCTTCAACACGCGTTTTTCCTGCTCGAAAACCTCCAGGATGCCCCAGAAGCAGGAAAAGGCGGCGGCGCCAAGAACTGTGGACGCGACTTCATGATTCACGAATATCGAAGCGGCAGAAAAGGCCAGTCCTGCCACGAGCAGGATCCACCAGCTGCCCTTGCCCCAATGATATTCCATTTTGATGACAATAGGATGACATATCCCTATTATAAGAAAGGTCGCCGCACCGACGATTATTCCACTGAAGTTCATGCTTGCTTACGTTTTCAAAACAACAAATTTACAAAATAATATTGACTTCCAAGTCCGGTACCTACGATTCACGATAGGGACAAGACAGTTTACCTACATGTTGGTATTGTGAGAGAAGGCGTCTGGCGGTAACTTTGCGGTCGGATAGTGATTATCGTCACAAAACAAGAATCTTTTAAGCCAAATGAAATGAAAAAGACCCGCGGTCGAGAGACTCCGGGCTTTTTTTTGAAATTTTCTGTAACAATCAACGGAAATATTCGTTTATATTGTGAAACGAAAAAGAAACGATGACAAGAGAAGAGTCCATAACATTCTACAAGGAGCACGCCCGGAGGCTATACAACACCAGCCTGCGAATAGTCCGCGACAGCGGCGAGGCCGAGGAGATTATGCAGGACACCATCCTCAAGTTCATCTCATCCGACATCGCTCCCAAAGATCAGGCGCAAGTGGCGATGTGGCTCAGCCGCACCTGCATCAGGAAATCCATCGACGCAGTCAGACGGAAAAAGCGCGAGAGGCTCTTCCTTGATGAATATGCCGCCGACGCTTCTGAATATGACAGCGACACTCCGTTCGAGCTTCCCGGGACTATGGCCGCCGTCGCCCAAGTACGCAAGGCCATAGAGGAATTGCCGGACAACTACAGGCTGGTTTTGAATCTTGCGCTTCTGGAAGGCCTTGACTACGAGGAGATCGCCAATCTGACAGGAGAACGGGAAGGCACTATCAGGACGCAGTACTCAAGAGGCAGGGTGAAACTGGCCGAAAAATTAAAGAAATATGAATATGACAGACTTTAAAGAATATATCGACAATAATCCGGAGATCCTGAATGATCAGGAACTGCCGGCCGGACACGAGGCCCGGTTCGAGGCAAGACTGGACGCGATGCTGGACTCCAGACGCAAGACCTGCCATCGGAAGAGGCTGTTCACGGGCATATTCAGTGCGATTACAGCCGTGGCGGCAGCCGTTGTGGCCGCTGTGATATTCATAGACCGCCCGGCAGAAGGTGAGGTTGATTGGTTCGCCGGAGTGGCTGATGACCCTGTCGCGGTGTATATGGCATATTCAGAGAAAATCGCGGTGATGTACGAAGAGATATTCACAAAGGATCCGGATGAGAGGTGGGAGACGACGGTGGGAAGCATCACCAATGAGAATGTGGCGATGATTGACCAGCTGCCGGATGAGCTTGACGACAAGACCAAGGCGCATATTCTGAAGGAATACTATGGAAAGCTACTTAATGGATTAGATAAAATCAACAAAATAAAAGAGTTATGAAAAAGTTTATGTTTATCGGAGCCGCCGCGCTCGCAATGTTCACCGCGACCGGCTTTACCGCCCCCGTGGGGTATCCGGCCGAATCAATGTATCTGACAACAACCTCAAAGGTTGATGCGGAATACACCACTTGTAAGTTCAACTGCAATGATTTCAGCGGGTTGGAATTAAGCGGGATAGTCGAGGTCAACCTTGTCAAATCAGACTCGTACAAAGTGGAGATCACTCTGCCGAACGTGCTTCAGGAATATCTTCAAGTGTATGTCAATCACGGTATTCTGAAGATCGGGTGGAACAAGAATATTCCGGCAAATCTTCAGAAAAAGTTGGGAAACTGGACGTGCAAGGCAGAAATCGCGATGCCGGAACTAAGAAAGTTGGATATGTCAGGAATCACAAGCTTGAAATGCGATGACACTTTTGATCTTGGGGACGAGGAGCTTTCGTTGGACATCAGCGGGGCAAGCAAGATCAAATCACTGAGTGTCAATGCAAGGAAGTTGGACGCTGAGATCAGTGGAGTGTGCACCTGCAAGTTGTCCGGAAACTTTCCCGAAAAGGCTGAACTCGATCTATCCGGAACGTCCAAAACCAGTTTCCAGATCAACGCCGACAAACTTGAGGTTGACATCAGTGGAGCCACCAAGACCAACATTGACGGGAAGTTCGGTAAAGTCGAACTTGACGCATCCGGGACAAGCGAGGTCAACCTGAACGGGAAAGTCGGCACACTGGAGGTTGACGCTTCAGGAGTATCTAAGGTAAAGGCTATGGACGCCGAGACCGAGAACGCTATCCTTGAGACATCCGGAACGGCGAATTGCAGTGTGAACGTAACCCGTTCCATAATGATCGAGGACGCGACCGGTGTGTCCAGCATCAACTACAAGGCTCCTAAGGATCTTGGTGTGATGATTAAATCGATCGGAAGATCCGCTTCGGTTCAGAGGGTCAATTAATTTCAGCCTGTCGAAGTGACCGCTAAAGGGCTTGCAGGGAGGCGTGGCAAAGTGTCGCGTCTCCCGTTTTTGCCATAAAGAGGTACTCCTCGTCACTGGCCTTGCGGATTCCGAACGACACATCATCGCCGCGATGAACCTCACGCCGGAAATTGATGTCTATCCTGGTGAACAGCCCGCTTGACAACACGCTCTCCGGCAGGAGGTTATAGAACATCTCTATGTAATGGGTGTTGTTCAGATGCCCGTTGAAGTCACACTCACTGTAACCGACCTCCTTGTGCTTGATGAAATCCGGCAGGAAATCGATTATACGCCTTGGACTTTTGCAAGGAACAGGAATATCCACGTCCGTAAGCCCGAGCTCAGGGAAAATCGGCTTTCTGGTGTGTATGTCGATCACGCACCACTCAGTTGTCCCTCGGCCGATCTCCTCTCCTTCCGCGTCCGTCAACTTGACGCATCTGTTATATGTAAGACCTTTGCCTTTCACCGGCCAAACCTTGACGTTATAGTTGTCGTAAAGGCTTGGCCGGTCATCTATCTCGAAAGCCGAGCGGAGCAGGACCCACGAACGCCCCGCTTTTCTCATCACATCGATTCCGCAGCCTTCCTTGCGGATGTTCTGTCCGATCGCGTTGATGATGCTGCCACATATGGAAGGCACGGTGGCTTGACCCTGATAGTCTATGTTCTCCGGAGCCACGGAATATTCAAAAGTGTTTATGATCTGTTCCATAATCATTGTGTTTGATTTTTCGTCTGCAAAAGTACCGTATTTGCTCCTTGTGACGAAGAAAGTGTTTTCAGAGGTATGAAAAATGTCACAAAACCCTTGTTTGGCGGAAAAATTGCAGTATTTTAGGGACGAAAATCCAGACTCGGGGATTTCGTCCCGGCATATCACGGGACGGTTTTGACGGGATTGGGACAAGATTTAAGGCTATGAACACACCATTAAGGGTCTCGAAAGGCTACGCCAGCCAAGTAAAATACGCGGTGCTGATGCCGCTGTTCTTCTTCGTGTTTTGCTTTGTCTATAATCCGTTCTCTTTGTCGGATTTTTACGACATCGGAGGAAAATCGTGGACATTCCATCTGCTGATGCTGTCCTGCATTATGATCGGTGTACTGGCCCTGACACGGCTTGTTTTCTCGTTCCTCTACAAGTATATTCCTTTCAGATGGTGGCATTATGCGGTCTGGTGCTTCGGAGAAGTGCTGGTAACGTCGTTCTTCTTCGCGCTCTACACCTCGCTGTTCTACAAGAAAGCCGGAGGTATGCCATATTTCACGGCACTTTCCTACTGTTTTGAAGTCGTGTGCCTGACGCTGGTCTATCCATACCTGCTCTGCATTCTGCTGAGGATCATATCCAACAAGAACTACGATCTGGCCAACGCCGGGCAGGCTCCGGAGGAGTCTCTGGTAAAGTTCTACGATGAGCACAAAAGGCTGAAACTGACGATAGACCCTTCGGCCGTGCTTTATGTCAGCGCGGAAGCCAATTATATCAACATCCACTATCTGGAGAACGACTGTGTCAAGACATACCAGCTGAGGAACTCGATGAAAAGCCTTGAGACTGACGCCCTCAAGCACGGATTCGTGCGCTGCCACAGGTCATATTACGTCAATCCTCGCCACATCAAGGTACTGAGCAGAGACAAGGACGGTGTCATCTACACGGAGTTCATCCGCGACGGAGTCGGGCATATTCCCGTCAGCAAGCAGTATTACGACAATCTAGCCAAATTACTGTAAATAACCAAGAATCCTGACATTAGGGTCACGGGAAAGCTGGCCGGGGTTCGTCCCGGGCTCTCCCTCAGGAACCGTCAACCCACGCGCCTCATAGAATTTTGTCCAGAATTCAGTCACCCTTCCGGCGCTGTCGTGAAAGGACATCGGAATCGTGCCGAAAACAAAATGCTTATCCCCGCTCCCTGTTACTTTCGGATTCATATCTTTCACATCATCACGCACCACCGCCATTCCTTTCACATTATGGTCACGTTCTTTTAACCTGTCTTTGAAAACAAACGACTTCTGCACGAGTTCCGAACAATAGATCGCGCTGTCACTCGGCATAAATATGTCATCGTAGGGCCTTCCGAGGAACTTTCTCGCATTCGCCACACTCTCTTCAACGTCCACCCCTTCAATCCTCCCCACAAGCACTGACTCCCTATCACTCAATCGGACCAGAAAACTGTCCAACGGGTTTTCCACAACTCCATATTCCGGAATAGCCTCAACGACGTTCCCGTCTGAGAAAACCGCGATATGATCGATTCCAAGTCCATCCACCCCGTCCGTCACATCCGTGATGTTGTTCCCTTGGCCATTGACCACGAACAACAGATCCCCATTCCTCAAATCAGTGATTGTAATGCCTTCTGAGCATGCGACAACGCCAAAGGCAAGCACCAAAAGAAGTGCTTTTTCCAATATCTTATGAAGATAATTCAACATCATTACATTTTTCCGGACACAAAAATAACGAAAACACCCCACACATAAATCATAATCAGATAAATTCAATTGAGTACGACATATTGAAAAAGCTCTTTGGATGATTAAACGTATCGCTAAAGCGGTTCTCCAGAAGCAAGATTAACGGCGAAGGGCGCCTGTGGAAGAATGATTTGCACGCTACGAGCGTGATTAATAGTGAAAAACGCTTGTGGCGGACGTGTAAATCCTCCACGGGCGGTTTTAATGGGGAGACACGCCTGGCGAGAATGGGAAGAGATGATAAGGGAAAGGATACAGAAATGGCCTGAAATCCTACTGGAATCCAGGCCTTGAATTGTTATAAGCTATATTCCTGACTATTCAGCGGAATCGTCATCTCCGCCGTATTGAGAGATGTTGTCATCCGGAAGGGTGGTGTCGGCCGGAGCGTCAGCTGAAGATCCTGCAACATCCTCGTTCTCGGCGTCCTCCTCTCCCTCAAGCCATCTCTCAAGAGCCTCGGCATCATCGGTTTTCACCTTGATCTTCACAAGGTTGATGGAATCATCCGTCTCGACGGTAACAGCATAGAAACTGGTGCCGTCAGGTTTTGGATACTTGACAAGGTCAGGGAGATAGTCGCTGAAGCCTCTTGGATATTTCTCATTGAACGCTGCGGCAAGCGCTTCGGACATATTCTCGTAGCTTACCACGTGTCTTTTCTTCTGATCTGGTGCCATACTCATATAAACCAAATAAAGATTGTTTATCGTTTTCGGGTGCAATATTAAGACATTTTTCCGAATTGAGAAGCAATCCGCGAACTATTTTCTGAAAAAAAATGATTTCTGTCTCTTCTTCTTCTCCGGATCACGCTCCACAAAGACCGGTTTCATCGTTCGAGGATCGATTCCGGTGTAGTACATCACGGATGAGGTGGTCATCGGAGTCGGTGTGAAATCCTGCACCTGATCCATATATATTCCTTTCAAAGCAGGATTTTTGGACAGGTTCTCCATATCCTTCATCGTGCAGCCTGGGTGCGAGGAGATGAAATATGGAACGATTCCGGTGCGCCGTCCGTTCTGGGCGCAGATCTTGTCGAACTCATAGCGCAATCTCTCAAAGAGCTTGAAAGACGGCTTGGCGATGTACTGGAGCACCTTGTCCTCGGTATGTTCCGGAGCCACCTTCATTCGGCCGGAAGTATGGTCAAGAATCAAAGTCTTGAGGTAAGGCTTGGATGTCTCGTCCACAAAGCCTTTCTCATCGAGGAACAAATCGTAACGGATCCCGCTGCCGATGTAGGAATGGCGTATTCCCGGCACGGCATCGACCTTCCGGTACAACTCAAGCACCTGTTTGTGAGAGCGGTTCATATTCGGACACGGAGCCGGAAACAGACAGGATTTCCTGCGGCATTTGTCGCAAAGGTCCGGGTTCTTGCCACGCATCATATACATATTGGCCGTAGGGGCCCCGAGATCGGAGATATTCCCCGCAAAGCCTGGCATCTTGGCCAATTTCTTAACCTCAGCGACTATGGACTCCTGCGAACGGGACTGGATGAACTTACCCTGATGCGCGGCGATGGTGCAGAAATTACATCCTCCGAAGCACCCTCGGTGAGTGATGATGGAATCCTTGATCATGTCATAGGCCGGGATCCTCTTCCCCTTGTAGCGCGGATGCGGCAACTTGGTGAAAGGCAGGTCCCAGAACGAATCCATCTCCTCGGTAGTGGACGGTGAATATGGCGGATTGATCTGCACATAACCATTCCCGACAGGCTCGATGATCGTCGCCGGATGCATCATATTGGCGTGAGTCTCAATCAGATGAAAGTTCTCGGCGAACGCCTTCTTATCCTTCTTGCACTCCTCGAACGAATGAAGCACCAACGGCTCCTTGACCTTCCACTTTCCGCTCATAAGGAAAGCGATCTGCGGGATCCTATGGATTTCGTGAATATTCCTCTGCGCCTCAATGGCTCTCGTCAGCTCGATCATCGGCTTCTCCCCCATCCCGTAGCAAAGGTAGTCAGCCTTGCACCACTGCAATATGGACGGAACAAGTTCATCTTTCCAATAGTCATAATGGGTAAGCCGACGGAGCGAAGCCTCGACTCCCCCGATGATGACCGGAACATCGGGATAGAGTTTTTTTAATATGTTCGTATAGACACTGACCGCATAATCCGGCCTCTGTCCGGCCTTGCCTTCCGGCGTGTAGGCGTCATCGTGACGGAGACGCTTGCCGGCAGTGTAGTGGTTCACCATCGAATCCATAGCACCGGCGTTCACTCCGAAATAGAGCCTCGGAGCGCCTAACTTCTTAAAATCCCTGAGGTCATCCCTCCAGTTAGGCTGCGGAACGACAGCGACCCGGTAGCCGAAATGCTGAAGCCAGCGGGCTATGCAGGCCGTGCCGAAAGAAGGGTGGTCCACAAAGGCATCACCCGTGAAAAGGATGATGTCGATGTAGTCCCACCCTAAGGCTTCAACCTCCTTTTTGGAGGTCGGGAACATATAATCCGTTTCGGACATCTGGATATTCCTACATTCTTTCAGGCAGTTCGATTCCGAGGATGCCCATCGCCTTACGAAGGACAGCGGAAAGCGTGTCGATCAGCACCAGACGCATCTTGAGCACATCCTCGTTCTCCTCCTTGAGGATCGGCGTGTCGTGATAGTACTGGTTGAACTCCTTGGCGATGTCGTAGGCATAGTTGGCGATGACGGCCGGTGAATATGCCTGCGCGCCTTCGGCGATCTTAGCCGGGAATGTGTTCAGCAGCTTTATCAAACGGATCTCCTTGGCACTGAGCTCGACCTTTGGCAGAGGAGAGGCGGCATATTCAATGCCCTTCTCCGAGGCCTTGCGCAGGATGGAGCGGATGCGGGCGTGGGTGTACTGGATGAACGGGCCGGTGTTGCCGTTGAAGTCGATGGACTCTTTCGGGTTGAAGAGCATCGTTTTCTTCGGATCCACCTTGATGATGAAGTACTTAAGGGCACCAAGACCTATCATGTGATAGAGCTTCGCCTTGTCCTCCTCGCTCATGTCGGCCAGCTTGCCGGACTCGTCAGAGGTCGCGCGGGCCTCCTCGTACATCTTCTGGATAAGGTCATCGGCATCCACAACTGTTCCCTCACGGGATTTCATCTTGCCCTCAGGCAGCTCGACCATTCCGTAGGAAAGATGGAATATGTTGTCGGACCATTCGAATCCCAACTTCTTGAGGATCAGTTTCAACACCTGGAAGTGGTAGTTCTGCTCGTTGCCGACCACATAGACGTGCGAGTCAAGGTGATATTCAGCGAAACGCCTTTCGGCCGTTCCCAGATCCTGGGTGATGTAAACCGACGTTCCGTCAGAACGGATGAGCAGTTTCCTGTCAAGTCCGTCGGCCGTGAGGTCGCACCAGACGGAGCCGTCCGGATCCTTCACGAACACGCCCATATCCAGTCCCTTCTGAACCAACTCCTTACCAAGAAGATAGGTCTGGGACTCGTAGTAAACCTTGTCGAATGTGATTCCGAGAGCCTTGTAGGACTCGTCGAAGCCCTTGAGCACCCAGCCGTTCATCCTGGCCCACAGGTCGCGGACCTCCTTGTCGCCGGCCTCCCATTTTTGGAGCATCTCGTGGGCTTCCTTGAGGCAAGGGGCTTCCTTCTTAGCGGTCTCCTCGTCCATTCCCCCGGCAATCAACTCCTCGACTTCCTTCTTGTAGATGTCGTTGAAAGCCACGTACATATCCCCGACAAGATGGTCGCCCTTAATCCCCGTGGACTCCGGAGTCGCGCCGTTGCCGACCTTCAGCCATGCAAGCATGGACTTGCAGATGTGCACTCCCCTGTCGTTGACAAGGGTGGTCTTGATCACGTTGTTGCCGCTGGCCTTCAGAAGCCTTGACACCGAGTCACCCAGAAGGTTGTTCCTGATGTGGCCGAGGTGCAGAGGCTTGTTGGTGTTCGGCGACGAGAACTCGACCATGATGTTCTTGCCGGTCGTCGGCAGGTCACCGAAGTCCTTGTCCGCAACGATCTCTCCGAAAAGTTCGTTCCAGAAGAGATTGGAGAACAGAAGGTTAAGGAAACCTTTGACGCAGTTATATTCAGAAATTTCCGGTACGTTCGCCTTCAGCCATTCTCCGATGGCGTTGCCCGTGTTCTCCGGAGTGGAGTGCGACAGACGCAGGAGCGGGAAGACGACGAGCGTGAAGTCTCCGGTGAATTCCTTCCTTGTGACGGAGACCTGAAGCGCCGACGGTTCGATGTCGGCGTTATAGAGTGCCTTGATGGCTTCTGAAGCCTTAGAGGCGATAAAAAGTTCCGGGGTCATTAACCGAGATAGGTTTTAAGAAGTTTGCTTGCGGATGGTTTCTTTAGCTTGCGGATCGCCTTCTCCTTGATCTGGCGGACTCTCTCTCTTGTAAGGTCAAGCCTCTCGCCGATCTCCTCAAGGGTCATCTCCTGACAGCCGATGCCGAAGAACGACTTGATGATCTCGCGCTCACGGGTCGTCAGGATCTGGAGAGACCTTTCGATCTCGGTGCTGAGGGACTCGTTCACAAGGCCTCTGTCGGCCATCGGCGAGTCGTCGTTAGGAATCACATCCAGAAGGCTGTTGTCCTCGCCCTCTACGAACGGGGCATCCACGGACACATGCCTTCCGGACACCCTGAGGGTGTCGGAGATCTTGTCCTGCGGGATGTCTATCATCTCGGAGAGTTCCTCATTGGAAGGGCTTCTCTCGTTCTTCTGCTCGAACTGTGAGAGGGCCTTGTTGATCTTGTTCAAGGATCCTACCTGGTTGAGCGGAAGCCTGACGATCCTGGACTGCTCGGCGAGAGCCTGAAGGATTGACTGACGGATCCACCACACAGCGTATGAAATGAACTTGAAGCCTCTTGTCTCGTCGAATTTCTCGGCGGCCTTGATCAGGCCGAGGTTACCCTCATTAATCAAATCCGGAAGGCTAAGCCCCTGATTCTGATACTGCTTCGCAACAGAAACCACAAATCTAAGGTTGGCCCTTGTGAGTTTCTCCAAAGCTTTCTGGTCACCCTTGCGGATTCTCTGGGAAAGCTCTACCTCCTCTTCCGGAGACACCAACTCCTCGCGGCCGATCTCCTGAAGGTACTTGTCCAGGGACGCGCTCTCGCGGTTGGTGATTGACTTTGTAATCTTTAATTGCCTCATATCTTGTAATACACAAATTTCCCTGACGGAAGGCGCGGAGCCGTTTCCGTCAGGGAAACACTATCCTATAACCTTCATCAACTACTCTTTACTGAATCCGAAGAAGGCTTTTCTACCGTTGGCTGTGACACCTTCGATATAAACCGCCCTCTTTGCGGACTTGGCGATGTTCAAAACATCCTGAGGTGTGCCGACCGGCTGATCGTTGACATAGGTGATGATCATTCCTTCTGAAGCGCCAGCCTCAAGCATCTTGCCGCTTCCGACGGATGTGACCTCGACACCTTTCTTCAGACCGAACTTCGCAAGAGTCTCCTTGGAAGCCTCCTTAAGAGTCGTGCCGAAGAAAGCGATCTCTCCGTCACCGACCACAGTACCGTTCTCGGTGCTGCTGCCCTGGAATGTGACCTCAAGTTCCTTCTCCTTGCCGTCACGGATGATCTTGACCTTAGCCTTGTCACCAGGATGGAAGGTATTGACCTTGACCTGAACTGCGGAGCCACTCTTCACATCGGTTCCGTCAATGGCCACAATCACATCACCTTCCTTCATTCCGGCCTTGTCAGCGGAGCTGCCTTTCGCAACCTCTCTGATATATACGCCTTCCGGAGAAGAAAGTTTCAATTTTTTCAACATATCATCGACAGAATCATATTTCAGATTCTTGGCAAGACCTTCGCTGAGATCAGACATAGCGATTCCAAGAACGGCTCTCTTCACTGACCCAAAGTCAATCAAGTCTTCTACAACCTTCTTCACAATATTCACCGGCACAGCGAATGAATATCCCGAATATGCTCCCGTCTGTGAAACAATAGCGGTGTTGATGCCGACCAGTTCGCCGGTCTTGTTGACCAACGCTCCACCTGAGTTGCCAGGGTTGACAGCCGCGTCGGTCTGGATGAAGGACTCGATCTGGATTCCGCCATTGTTTCTCTCACGAGGATCGTGCGCCATCGAACGTCCCTTGGCGCTGACGATGCCGGCTGTGATGGTGGACCTGAGCTGATAGCCAAGAGGACTGCCCACGGCCAAAACCCACTCACCGAGCCTCAACTGGTCGGAATCCCCGAACGGAAGCGTCGGAAGTCCCTGAGCGTCAATCTTTATCAAAGCGACATCCGTAGCCGGGTCAGTACCGATGACCTTGGCGTCATATACCTTGTTGTTATTCAGGGTGACCTGTACCTTCGTCGCGTTGGCGACCACGTGGTTGTTGGTCACGATGTAGCCGTCAGGACGGATGATCACTCCAGAGCCGCTACCCTGCTGCTCTCTTGTCTGAGGGCCTTCATCCCCGAAGAAGAAACGGAAGAACGGATCCGTCATCTGATATTGCTGAGTCACCGTCACCTCCACATAAACAACAGCATCAACCGCAGCCTCCGCGGCGTAAGTCAGATCCGGATAGTCCGACTGTGCCAGATTGACAGTCTTTGTGACCGTTCCGTTCTCTGTACTTGTCACATTGTCTCCATCATTCACGGTGGCCGCCTTGACGACACCGTATGCCGCCAGCACGCTGAACAATACTGACAGCACCACTGTTAACAAACCTTTTTTCATTTCTGACATATTAATTAAATTTATCAATATTCAATCACAAGCATCCGGATGGTGTTTCCGAAGCCTTAGGCAAAAAATCAAATATGATGCCATAATATTAAGGGAATATTCGTATATTTGCCTTTTACAGAGGCCACCCTCCGGCGGCCGGAAAACAATGAATTAAAAAACACACGAATATGAAACTCAACGTATCAAGCTCCGAGCTTCTGAAAGGACTGATGGACATCTCCAAGGCCATCCCGGCCAAGTCCGCCCTTCCGATTCTGGAAAACTTCCTGTTTGACCTCAAAGGCAACATCCTTGAGGTCACCGCATCGGATTCGGAGCTCACCCTCAGGACTGAAATCGAAGTGGACACCACCGAAGAGGAAGGCAGGATCGCCGTTCCCGCAAGGCACATCATCGACCTTCTCAAGGAGCTTCCTGACCAGCCTGTATCGATCTGCACCGCCAGCGACAGCTCAATCGAGTGCAAGTGGACAAGCGGTAACTCCGTGCTGCCTTTCTTCCCTGCCGAGGACTATCCTGAGATCAAGGGGACGAGCGACGACGCGGAGAAACTTGAATTCCCGGCCGAGAGCCTGATCGAAGGCATCAACAGCACGATCTATGCGACCGCCGACGATGAGATCAGACCCGCGATGAACGGAATATTCTTTGATTTCGGACCGGGATCCACCACTCTCGTGGCCTCAGACTCGCACAAGCTCATCTGCTACACGGCCAAGGAAGTGAAGACCCCGGAGAAATGCTCGTTCATTCTTCACAAGAAGCCGGCGGCCGTCCTGAAGTCCATCCTCGGGAAAGACGACGGAACTGTTGAGATCGCGTTCGATTCCAGCACCGTCCTCTTCACCTTCGGGAAGACTACCATGGTGTGCAGGCTGATTGTCGGCAAGTACCCTAAGTACCGCGATGTGATCCCTCAGAACAACTCCAGCGTGCTGAAGATCGACAGGGCGATGTTCTTGAACACGGTAAGGCGTGTGGCCGTCTGCGCCAACAAGGCTTCCAACCACATCAAGCTGGATCTCAAGCCGGGACAGATGGAGATCACCGCACAGGATCTCGGTTTCGCCATCGCAGCCTACGAGAAGATCAACTGCGACTACAGCGGTGACGAGCTGACCATCGGATTCAAGTCAACATTCCTCACGGAGATCCTCGCCAACATGAGCTGCGAGACAGTCGTGATGAAGTTCGCCGACGCGCGCAGGGCTGCCCTCATCATTCCTTCAGAAGAGGATGATGAGAGCGGAAAGATCTGCGGAATCCTGATGCCTATCATGGTTTAACCTTCGGAGAATCAAAGCTATGGAACTTTCTCTTGAAAGGCCTCTGCTTTTCTTTGACATTGAGAGCACGGGGCTTAATATTGTCAATGACTGCATTGTCGAACTGAGTTTTGTCAAGGTGTTCCCTGACGGACACCATGATGTGAAGACCTGGAGGGTCTGTCCTTGGGACTACACTCTCCGCAAACAGCATCCGATCAATCCCGAGGCCAGTCAGGTGAACGGGATCAAGGATGAGGATGTCGCAAAGGAGAAGAAATTCATCGAGATTGCGGCCGAAGTCGTGGATTGGCTGAGAGACAGTGATCTGGCAGGGTATAATTCCACAAAGTTCGACCTGCCGATGCTGTCCGAGGAACTTGAGAGGGTACGTGCCTATTGTATGCGCAGGCTTGCGGATCCAAGGAACACTCCTGAGAACAAGGCCAAGGCCCAGGCAACCCTTGAGGCCACGGACATCGACCTGCACTCCAAGCAGATGATCGACGTGCAGACGATCTACCATTATATGGAGCCACGCAACCTCAAGGCCGCATACCGTTTCTATTGCGGCGGAGAGGATTTCGAGAACGCCCATTCAGCCGAGGCTGACACTATGGCTACATATGAAGTGCTTAAGGGCCAACTGGATATGTACCAGACTCCGACAAAGTACCACGAGCAGGTTCTCAAGAACGATGTCGAGTTCCTGTCCGGAGTCGCCGGCCGTCCACGCACCGTTGACTATGCCGGCAGACTGATTCTCGGCAAGAACGACGAGCCGACCATCAGTTTCGGAAAGCACAAGGGCCACACGGCCAGGGAGGTATATGAGACCGAGCCGGCCTACTTCGCCTGGATCGAGAACGGTGAGTTCACGATGGACACCAAGCGACAGTTCGCACGCCTGAAGGAGCAGTTCGACAAGGAGAAAAAGGAAGCCGCCAAAGCCAGAGAGGCCGAAATGAGCAAGCCACTTGAGGGTGAAGCGTTTGACAGTGCAGTAGCCGGTCTGAAGGACAAATTCTCTGGCAAACTCTTTTAACTGTCGGCGGAATGCGGCATTTCCTGCGGGAAATTGATTTATGAATATAATAGTAAAGACATCATCCGGCCACATCACCGTTCGCCCGGACACAACGTGGGAGAAAGACAACGAGGACTTTTACCCTCCAGAGTTCGTGGACGAGTTGACATATTCCCCCGTCCTTTTCGCCCGCATCCTGAAGCCAGGCCGCAGCGTCGGGAGGAAATTCGCGTCAAGGTACTACGACTCAATCGGTTTCGGAGTCCTCCTCTACCCGGAGAATATGCTTGACGGCACCCCGGAAGGCTACGCCCAGGCCATCAGCCTCGACCACACCTCCTTCCTCCCGTCACCAATGTTTCCTCCAGAAAGATTGGAGAGAAACGGTCATTTCCGCCTATTCCGGAACGAACATGACCTTTTTGTTTTTGACCAACCATCGTTGAATATGATCGAGGATGCCATCGTTGAAGCCACAAAGCTGCTCTACATCCGCACCGGCGACCTCATCGCCATAGAACTTGCACCCCGCAAGCCGCTGACAATCCGCCCCGATGTAAGCTCTCACATCACCGGCACTTTCGACAACAACGAAATCATTGATTTTCAGATTATTTTCTGAACGACGTTTCGTGATGGCCAGGGTTCAGTGAAGTGTCACCACAAACCCTCCGCGCTTCGCGCTCCGTCCCTCCCAGCCTATGGCTGGGTCCCTCCCGCTTATAGCCGCGGGTGGCTAAGGTTTGTGGTGACACTTCACTGAACCACAGTAGCAAAGTTTAGTAGCGACACCTCAATGAACAATGGCAACCAATAATATAGGGCTGGTCGTGATGGCCAGGAGATGCCAAGTACATAATCTCAATAGCCACCGAAAAATCAAAAGTCAAATTTTGGTAACGTGCAAAATTTGACTTTTGCCTTTTTTCGGTGGCTAACTGATACTTTATCGCTTCGACAAGCCCAGCGACCAGTTTTTCCTTCTGGAAGTCCAGCGTGCAGTCACTCCTTCAGGGAAATCGGCGACCAGTTATTTTATCAGGAAGATCAAGGGCCTACTATGTCATCAAGCGGCGGAAGCCTTTGGCGATGCGGTCAAGGCCTTGCTGGAGACGGGCACGAGGGCAGGCGATGTTGATGCGCATAAAGCCATCAAGGCCGTACATCACGCCGGAGTTGATCCAGACCTTCTCATTGAGCAAGAGGCTGTTCTCTATGTCGTTAGCGGACATATTCAAAGCGCTGACATCCACCCACACAAGGTAGGTTCCTTCCAGTTTGCTGACAGGGAACACCGGAAGGTTCTCCTCAAAGAACGACAGCAACGTGCGGTAATTCCCGTAAAGATATTCATTAAGCTCCTTGAGCCACGGCTCACCCTCGTTGTAGGCGGCCTGAAGCGCAAGCACACCGAAAGGATTCACCTCACACAACTCGTTGATATTGATTACCCTGTCGATGATTTTCTTCCAGTCAGGATTGTTGGTGATGATGTTGGATATTCCCAAACCGGCGATGTTGAACGACTTGCTTGGAGAGTTCATCGTGACGGTATTGTCCTGGGCTACCTGTGAGATGGAAGCCATCGGAGTGAAGTGATAGCCAGGCATTTCCAGTTCGCAATGGATCTCGTCGCTTATGACGATCACACCGTTTCTGCGGCAGATGTCGGCTACCCTCTCAAGGTCCTCACGAGGCCAGACACGTCCGCAAGGGTTGTGAGGATTGCAGAACAGCAGCACCTTGGCCATCGGGTCGGCGGCACGTCTCTCAAGATCCTCGAAATCAATGTACCAAGTGGCCTGATCACCTTCCGTGTCATAGATCAGTTTGTTGATTGAGAGTTCACAAAGATTGTTCTTCGCGGTGGAGAAGAAACAGTTGTACGCCGGACTCTGGATGATCATCTTCGGCAATTCACCGTGAGGGCCACGTCCACGGTTCGGCTTCTCGACAACCTCGCCGTCCACAATCTCGTACTGCGTCAAAGCCTTGACAACCACCGACATCGCCGGAACCACCCCTGCAATGTAGAGGTACCAATCCTTCTCCGTGTGCCACCCTCTGCGGCGCTCCCACCAGTTGACGGCAGCCTCGTAGTAGGAATCCGGCACGTGGGTGTAGCCGAAAATCTCTTGATCCACACGATCTTTCAGCACGTTCACGATCTCCGGGGCCACCTTGAAGTCCATATCCGCCACCCAAAGCGGAATCACATCCTCCGAAATCGGCCCGACCGGACTCTCCGCATCCCATTTGACGCAGTTCGTGCCGCGCCTTATCGTCATCTCGTCAAAGTTATATTTTCCCATAATATTACAAATTTTCAAATTTCATTTCCTGCCCTCACGATCATCATGTCAGAAAAGCCAAGTCGGCATATTCATAAAATCCGGCATTATCTTGACATCAGCAAGTGATTTCCACCGAACAGACTTCGAAGATAGCAAAAAACAATTAAATTTGCGATGATATGAGATTCTACGAATATATTTTCTTGGCCACCGCGTTTGCCGCAAGTGTCTGCGGATGCGCGCGGAATGTCAGCGGAGACTTGCCGCAGGACGTTATCGAACCGCAATTTATGAATATAATCCCGGAAGCTGATGGGGGATATTCATTGGTCTCGATCTCGCCGTTTGACGGGAGCCGGGACACGATATCCATCAGCCAACCTCTTGGCAGATTGATAGTTACGAGCACTTCCCACATCGGTTTTCTGGATGCCGTCGGGGCGGACTCGGTGATTGTCGGGGTGTCGGGCGGTGAATATGTCTGCGACTCTTCAGTGACAGCCGGCCTAAGCAACGGAACGGTGGTGGACATCGGTTATGACGCAAGCCCTGACTACGAGAAGATAATGGCCCTGAAGCCGGACCTGCTCCTGACATATTCAGTCTCCCCTGTGAAGTCGCAGTTCTTCTCGAAACTTGAGTCGCTGGGAATAAAGACTTTCATTGTCAATGAGCATCTTGAGCGACACCCTCTGGCCAGAGCCGCCTACATACGCCTTTTTGGAGCGTTGACAGGGAATATGGCCGCGGCTGACTCGGTGCTTAAGATCGTTTCGGAGAACTACATAAACTTACGTGATTCAGTTCAAAGTAATCTGAACAGAAATATTGAACTGGATTCCAAAGGAACGACTCACAAACAAAGAAAGATTCTGGTCAACATCCCGTACAAGGACCAATGGTTCATTCCCGGACAGGAAAGTTATCTCACCACCCTGTTCAAGGATGCCGGCGGGGAGATTCTCGGAGCCAAATCCGGAAGCTCAGTCTCGGGCCAGATTTCGGTCGAGACGGCATATTCATTGTCAAAGGAAGCGGATCTTTGGATGAATGTCGGTTGGTGCCAGACTCTGGAACAACTCCTTTCCGTCAACCCCCTGTTCGACGACTTCTTGATGGATATTCAGGGAAACGCCTCGGCCAGAGGATACTCCAATGCCGAAGGATGCGCCACGAACTCCAGTGACACCTCCGCAAGCGTGGTCTGGAACGACAACAACCGCCTCAACCCCAAGGGTGGCAACGATTTCTGGGAAAGTGGTGTGGTACACCCCGACCTCCTTCTCCGCGACCTCATCGGAATATTCCGCGGCGAAGACAACCGTACTCCTATCTATTACAAATCAATCAAGTAGCCAAACGCATCCCGCCTTCAATAACATCTTCCTTTCTCAGGTGCGCAAATATATTCACACCCTGAACACCAAGAGGCATATTCCTGAATTATATTGCCAGAGTCTGTATTAGTCTTTCGAAGGCTTAGCCGTTTATCACAAGGTGAACATCTGGGAGGCGCGGGTGCGGGGAAGGGTCTGGAGGTTGGTGATTTCCTTTGCGGTGAGGTGACCGTCAAGGCGAATCGACCTAAGGGCATCGGCGGCGGAGTCGAAGGCGAGAGACGGTGTGTTGTTGTTCTCACTTAGATGGCAGAGAAAGATGTTCTTGAGGCCGGGATGCCAGAAACGGCGGATGGCCGAGGCGCACTCATCGTTGCTCAGGTGACCGTTGCCTTGACATATACGCATCTTGAGTTCGTGTGGGTAAGGGCCCCCGATCAGCATTCCGGAATCGTAGTTCGACTCGAAGACAACCGCGTCGGCCTTCCTGGCATATTCAATAGCCTCGTCAGTCACCCTGCCGGCATCGGTCATCAGGAAGAACCTTACCCCTGACCACTCGATGAAATAACCTACGGTCTGGGTCGCGTCGTGCGGCACCACAAAATGACTGACCAACGGGAGTTCCTCTTCCGGAATATCCCCACGCAGTCTAATCCTGACAGGACCTTCATCCGGAAGGACACAACGGTAATCCGAGATGTAGTCCCTTGTGAATGTGTGATGCGAAAGAGCCTCGTGCAGCACGGCGGTCGCATATACAGGCTTTTTCAGATGCTTGCAATACGAACCCAGTTGTCTGATGTGATCAAGATGATCATGTGTCACAAGCACTGCCTGAAAGGAATCCACACCTAAGCCGTGCTCCATCAGAGTCTTCTTCAAACGCCGCTGGCTGACTCCAGCGTCGATGAGAAGCCCCGATCTACCGTCGGAAAGGAAATAGCAATTGCCGCAGCTGCCGCTGGAAAGACTAAAAAACTTCAGCATCACTTCTTCTCCTCTTCGCAATATTTCGAGATCACGCTGTAGGCATCACCGACACCGAGCTCACCGGCCCTCGAAAGGTCGATGCAACCTTTCTCCTTGTCTTTCAGATAGATGAGTACAAGACCTCGGTTATAGTACGCGTCTCCCATATAAGGATAGACATTGATCGCCTTGGTGTAGCTGTCAACCGACTCCACGAACTTCGAGGACAGGCAGTAAAGATTGCCAAGGTTGAAATAGACGTACGGGATTCCAGGAAGGATCCTGTCAGCAGCCAGCATATCCTCGATGGCCTCCGAATAGTCATACGTCCGGCTCACCTGATCACGAACACGGGCTCTGGTGGTACCCTTGTCATCCATGGTCAAGGTCTGCACGTTGCTCTCGATGGATGAGATGAAATCGATCATCTCGGCGCGGAGCACACCCCTGTTCAAATAATAGAAAGCCTTGTAATATTCTGAATATTTTCCCTTGCTTTCGGAATTCACCGCGGCGTCGAACTGGTTCAAGGCTGAAGTGAATTGCTTTGACTGCACATCGTAGAGTCCTTTGATGAAAGCCCTGTCAGCATCTGTCAAGGACTTAGGATCCCCGGCGGCAAGATAGGAATCACCATAGAGCGACGCGTCGATTCCGTGCGCGAATTCAGGTTTGACAAGCGAGTCGGAATTGGAGACCGTCATCACGATCGGAGAGTCCGAGATGAACTTGTCGATCAGCGGGTTCTCGTAGCGGTGTCTCAGAGCGATGTTCTGGTTGTCACGCCGTGCCGCAAGGCTGAACTTGTAGAGTGATTTCAGACGGATATTGATGTCCCTGTTCTGAAGAAGTTCGTTGTCGAAATCCTTTTTGGCGAAATCCGCGTCCAACGCGATCAGGGAACTGTACTTCTTGGTCGTGTCGGCGAACGACCCCTCGTCCGCGGCATTCTTCGCGCGGTACTCCTGAACTTTCTTCTGAGCCGTGTCGTAATCCTGCTTCGAGGACTTTGTACGGCCGAGCATATTCTTCACATACGAGCGGTTCAGATAGGCCTTGGCGAAGTCAGGGTACAGTTCGATGGCCTTGTCATAGTCGTCAAGGGCATCCATCCAGCGTCCCATCCGGACAAAGTACGAGGCACGGTTGTAGTACGCGAGCACGTTCTCCGGATTGATGTTGATGACGTGGTCCATATCCGCGAGCGCATCCTCCATATTTCCGACCTGCGCGTTGATAAGGCTTCGGTTGTAAAGGGTAAGCGCGTTGCCCGGCTCATCCCTCAAAACTCTGTTCAGGTCGCTCATCGCGGCGTTGTAGTTGTTCTGGTCGTAGTACATCAACGCCCTGTTGAAATAGGCGAAAGTGTTGGTCGTGTCCAGGCCGATCGCCTTGTCCATGTCGGCTATCGCATCATTGTAGTCTTTCCTCAAGGCATAGACGCGGCCACGACGGATATATCCTTCCGGATCGAAGCGATCCAGCCTGATGGCTCTGTTGTAGTCCTCCAAAGCCTTTGTCGTGTCATTGAGGAAAAGATAGGAGGCTCCCCTGTTCAGATATGCGGACGGATCTTTCGGCTCCTTTCTGATATAGCGGTCAAAATCGGCCACAGCCTTGTCGAACTGCTGGGCAAGAAAATATGTCACTCCCCTGCTGAAATACAATCCGTCAAGCCCGGGCCTTAGTTCCATTGCCCTTTCCAGATCTTTCAAGGCCTCGTCGTACTTCCCGAAACGGCTGAGGGTTATGGCTCTGAAATGGTAGCCGTTGGTGAACACTGGATTGAGCCTTACTGAAGTGTTGAAATCAGCCTGCGCGCCACGAAGGTCACCAAGGTTGTATTTCGCGATGCCTCTGTAGAAAAAAGTCCAGCAGTCTGTCGTGTCCAGACGCGCAAGGATGTTGAAATGGCTGATTGCCTCAGAATATTTTCCGTCCGCAAGAGCCGCGCGACCTCTGAAATTAAACACGTCCTTATCGTACTGCGCGTTGGAGACCAAAGCGAGGCACAACAGGAAAAATAGAGTCAGCGCGAATCTTTTCATATAAATATATTTCACTTTAATCCTTAAAATTCCTAATTTTGTCGTTTGCAAAGATAAACATTTATCGTGCCTTGAAGACGCTTTTAAGTAAAATTTTCGCATTGATTCTCCTCACGGTCACCGCCGGGGAGCTTTTCGCGCAGCAATCGGAGGTCAAGATGGTGCCCTCTGGACGCAACGCCGAGAAAGTCATCAACTCAGACAACCTCAGGATGCAGGTTGAATTCCTCACGGACACCACATTCAAAGGCAGGGCGACAGGCTCACGCGGAGCCGCCGAGGTGGCCCTTTGGATTTCCAGACGCTACGAGAACGCCGGGCTCATGCCGTTTGACGGCAGTTGGAGCCGATCGTTCAAAGTCGGGGATGCCGTGGGACGTAACATTCTCGGTTTCCTGCCTGGAAAGAGAGAGGCATCCAAAGAAATGTACGTCATCATCGCCGCCCATTATGACAGTCATGGGATCATCGACGGAAATCTCTACCCAGGTGCTGACAACAACGCGTCCGGGGTTGTGGCCATGCTCAGCGTGGCGGACATGTTCCGCAAGATGAAAGATCTTGGACGTTCATACGGAAAGAATATAATCTTCGTGGCGACCGACGCGAAGGAAAAGAACTCTGCCGGCGCGGAGGCCCTGATGGACGACATCAGGAACGGCAGACTGAAAGATCCTGTGGACGGCGAGACGATCACGATGGACAGGATTCGCTCCACCGTTGTGCTCGACATTCTCGGAAGCACCCTTGAGCCTATCCACAAGGACAGAAAGGATTTCCTGATCATGCTCAGTGACGGGCAATATACTTTTGACCTAACAAGGGCGAACGAAGGACAGGGAATGGGGCTTGACATATCAACCAACTACTACGGCAGCAAGAGTTTCACCGAGATGTTCCACAGCCGGTTCGGCGACCAGAAGATATTCGTCCAGAACGGTCTGGTCTGCGCCGTGTTCACCTCTGGCATCACGATGCTGACCAACAAGGTCACTGACACCGCCGACACCCTCGACTACGAAGTTTTACGCAAAAGAATATTCCTGATCTTCCACTGGTTGGAAAAAATACTCTGACAATGAAAGAATTCTGGTCAATGATAAAGCGCTATGTCGCGCCTTTCAAGAAATATCTCGCCGGCTCGATAATTCTGAATATCCTGTCGGCGGTGTTCAACATCTTCTCGTTCGCGATCATCGTGCCGATCCTGCGCATCCTGTTCAAGATCAACGAGACGGTATATTCATTCACCCCGTGGAACGAGGTTTGGAATATGCCGTTCAAGGATCTCGGGGACGCGTTTATGGCGAATGTCTATTGGATGCTGGAGCAGCAGATCTCCGCGCTCGGAGCGTCAACCGTGCTGCTGTTCCTGTGCATATTCCTGGTTGTGATGACCGCGCTGAAGACCGCCTGCTACTTCGGCTCATCCGCTGTGATGGTTCCGATCAGGACCGGAGTGGTGAAGAACATCAGGATGGACATCTACAACAAGATCCTCGCCCTTCCGCTCGGCTTCTTCTCGGAGGAGAAGAAAGGAGACATCATCGCCAGGATGAGCGGTGACGTGCAGGAGGTCGAGAACTCAATCACCGGCTCCATCGAGATGCTGATCAAGAACCCGATTCTCATCCTTTTTAATTTCGTCGCCCTTCTTGTCATCAGCTGGCAGATGACAGCGTTCACGATCCTGTTCGCCCCGCTGATGATGTGGGTGATGGGAGTCGTGGGAAAGAACCTGAAGAGGAAATCGCTTGAGGTCCAGCAGCTTTGGAGCGATGTGATGGCGCAGGTGGAGGAGACTCTCGGAGGTCTTCGCATCATCAAGGCGTTCATCGCCGAGAAGAAGATGTCCGACAGGTTCGACAACGTCACCGAGGCGATGAGGAGAAAGAACAACCGGGTGACCATCCGCCAGTCCCTCGCCCACCCGATGAGCGAGTTCCTCGGCACCGTGCTTATTATGATCGTGCTGTGGTTCGGAGGAGCGTTGATCCTCGGAGGAAAATCGACAATCGACGCGCCTATATTCATTTATTATATGGTGATCCTCTACAGCATCATCAACCCTATCAAGGATTTCGCGAAGGCTGGGTACGCCATCCCTAAGGGTATGGCCTCGATGGAGAGGATCAACAAGATTCTGGACGCGGAGAACGACATCATCGAGCCGAAGGAGCCGAAAGCCTTGGACGGATTCAACGGGAAACTTTCGTTCGAGCACGTTAACTTCCGCTATCCGGACGGGCACAGGATGATTCTGGATGATGTGAGTCTGGATATTCCTAAAGGCAAGACAATAGCGATCGTGGGTGCCTCCGGTGCGGGAAAATCCACCTTGGTGGACCTCATTCCGAGATTCTATGACCCGACCGGCGGAGCCATCACGATTGACGGGACGGACATCAGGGACATCAGGATCGCGGATCTTAGAAGCCTCATCGGTAACGTCAATCAGGAATCGATTCTGTTCAACGACACGATTTTCAACAACATAGCCTTCGGTGTCGAGAACGCCACGATGGAAAGCGTGATCGAGGCGGCGAAGATCGCCAACGCCCACGACTTCATTATGGAGAAGGAAGGCGGCTACGATTTCAACATCGGAGACCGCGGCATCAAACTGTCCGGCGGCCAGAGGCAGAGAATCAGCATCGCAAGGGCAATCCTCAAGAACCCGCCTATCCTGATCCTGGACGAGGCAACCGCATCGCTTGACACTGAGTCTGAGAAGATTGTGCAGGAGGCTCTTGACAGACTGATGTCAACCAGAACCACAATAGCCATCGCCCACAGGCTCTCGACCATCCGAAACGCGGACGAGATCATCGTTATGGATGAAGGTCGGATCGTGGAGCGTGGCAGACACGAGGACTTGCTTGCGCTGAACGGATATTATAGGAAACTCAATGATATGCAGGCACTTTAATGCCTCGCAGGAATATTCATGATACACAGAGATGAAAAATGTTGTCAGACAGATAAGGGTCCCGCTGATTGAAGGACTTGAGATGATGAATATGCAGGAACTGGATCTTGCGATGGAGAAAGGTGCGTCAAAGTTCGCCGTCTGCGAGCAGAACTGGCCCAAGGACGCCCCGTACGCTCCGGATTGCAACGGTTCCATAGCCCGCACAAAGACCCATTTTGCGGTTATGTTCCACGTGAGGGGGCTTGACCTCAGGGCAACCGCGATGGAGGACAACGGAAACAGTTGGGAGGACAGCTGCTGCGAGTTCTTCGTCACGGATCCGTACGACGGGACATACTACAATTTCGAGATGACCTGTGTCGGCTCGCTGCTTGCGTCCAAGAGGACGAGCAGGATCAACAAGACACTCATCCGGCCGGAACTCTTGGCAAGTGTCATAAGGCATAGTTCCCTGGAGCGCAAGCCTGTCACGATCAACGACAGGATATTCAGCTGGACGGTTGCTATGCTGATCCCGTTCGAGCTGATAGGAATCGACAGGGACAACCTTCCGGTCAGCCTGCGGGGGAATTTCTACAAATGCGGAGACCTTACCGCTCATCCGCACTTCCTCAGCTGGAACCCGATCAAGACCCCGAAACCCGACTTTCACAGACCCGAATTCTTCGGAGAACTGATTCTGAAATAAATCTATGAATATGAGAAAACAACGGATTCTGGCCATACTGCTGTTCATCCTGTACCTCTGCGCCGTGGCGTACTGCTGCTTCGGTCGTTTCAAAGACTTACCGCAGATCGGACAGGACAGTCTGTGGGGAATCCCGATGGACAAGGTTGTCCATTTCATAATATTCTTCCCGTTCCCGATCCTTTGCTATGCGGCGTTCCGCCCTAAAAGCGGGAAAGGATGGAGGATAGCCCTGGCTGTGGCCATCATTTTTGCCATAGGTTGCGCCGTGGCGGCCGGAACGGAGATCGGACAGTCTTTCACCACCTACAGAAGCGGGGATCCGATGGATTTTCTGGCGGATTTCACCGCACTCGCCAGCACGTCGGTGATCACGTTGCTGGCCGAATTGCTGATATTCAAGAACAAACGATAGTATGATCAAACGATTAATAACCCTATTCGCTGTCGCCGGGGCATTTTCCACAGGCCTTGCGGCGCAGTCTGTAAAGGAATTCAAGGATGCGGTTGACTCACTCCAGACCCTTGTTGTCGAAAGGACAGGTGTGTCATCGCAGGTCAAGGCCAACAAGGTCGTCAGACGAGGCTATGATCTTGACTTTTATTTCACACCGGCTATGGGGGATTTCCCTTGGCGGTCAAAGGACGTGAGGTGGCTCAGGAAGACACTCACGGATCTGATGCCGGAATCTTGTTCCAAGTACGGGATCGGGAATCTGTTCGTGGGCAAGAACAGGCTGGAATCATACGTTGTGCCGCAGGTCGGCAATGACGGGAAATCCATTAACAACAAATTCAGGACAAAGGACTTACGTAACACCCATCCGTTTGTCACCAAAATGGATGAGGAAGACTTTTCCCAAGGTCTGGCAGGACGTAACATTGCCCTCTGGCAGAGCCACGGCCGTTATTTCGAGGAGAAGACCGACCGTTGGGAATGGCAGCGCGCGCCGACGTTCCAGACCGTCGAGGATATGTACACCCAAAGCTATGTGCTTCCGTTCCTGATTCCGATGCTGGAGAACGCCGGAGCCTACGTTATGACTCCTCGCGAGAGGGATCCGCAGACCAACGAGGTCATCTCAGACAACGATCCAGCTTTCGAGGATGGACGTGGAGAGGGTGTCAGAATCGAGGGAAGATATTCAGAGACAGGAACTTGGTCGGACGCTGGAATTGGATTCGCGGATGCCAGGGCGACATATTCATTGCTGGAGAATCCGTTTCAGATGGGAACGGCCCGCCAAGCGGAATGCCGTGAGAACCATAGGGAAAAGGCGGCCGAGGCACGCTGGACCCCTGAGATTCCGGAACGCGGGGAATATTCAGTCTATATTTCCTATAAGAGTCTGCCGCACAGCACTCCTTGCGCCCATTACACAGTCAGGCATCTGGGCGGCGAGAGTGAGTTCATCGTCAACCAGAAGATGGGCGGCGGCACCTGGATCTACATTGGCACATTCGAGTTCGACAAAGGTTCAGAAGGTTGCGTGATCCTTGACAACAGCGTCCCGAAAGGCTACAACGTCACCCGCAACGCTGTGATCACAGCGGACGCAGTGCGTTTCGGCGGCGGAATGGGCAAGATCGCAAGAGGCCTCAAAGACCAGCCGGTCAATGAATATACCACCTCAGGGATGCCGTCCTTCACGGAAGGAGCGCTCTACTGGATGCAATGGGCCGGGGCCGATTCCACAATCCTGAGCAAATACGACAATGACTACACGTCCGACTACGGCAACCGTGGCGCGTGGGTCGGCTGGATGTCCGGTGGTTCAAGGACAAATCCAAAGGCCGAAGGACTGAATATTCCGATAGACCTTTCGTTCGCGTTCCACACGGACGCCGGTACGACTCCGAATGACTCGATCATCGGCACGCTGTCCATATACACCTTGCTGTGCGACGGCAGCGACAAGTTCGCCAACGGAGAGGACAGGCTTCAGCAGAGGATGTACGCTGACTTTGTCCAGACAGAGATCGTGAACGACATCCGCAAGGAATTCAATCCGGAATGGAGCAGAAGGGGCTTGTGGGACCGATCCTACAGCGAATCCCGCACGGCGACAGTTCCTGCGATGCTGCTCGAATTACTGTCTCACCAGAATTTCGCGGATATGAAATTCGGACTTGATCCGTCTTTCCGCTTCACTGTCAGCCGCGCGGTCTATAAAGGAATGCTTAAATACCTGAGCGCCCGCTATGGTTGCGAATATGCAGTGCAGCCGCTTCCGGTCAACTCTTTCGCTACTTCATTCACTGGTTCCAAATCCGTGAGGCTCAGCTGGAAAGCCACCGTGGACTCGCTTGAGGCAACCGCCGTCCCTACCGGATATATTCTTCAGACAAGGATTGACGACGGGGCCTTTGACAACGGCCGTGTGCTGGATGGATGCAAAGTCTCAGGAAACGAGATCTCAACCAAGGTCTCCATCGTCCCTGGGCACATCTACAGCTATCGTGTGACCGCATTCAACAAGGGTGGGAAAAGCTTCCCTTCCGAGACCCTCAGCGTCGGCATCCCGGAATCAGGCAACGGCAAAAACGTCCTGGTGGTCAACAACTTCACCAGAGTCTCCGCTCCGGCGTGGTTCGACACCAATGAATATGCCGGATTCGACGCGAGCCTCGATGCCGGTGTCCCATACGTAAAAGAAATCAATTTCATCGGCCCTCAGTACCAGTTCCGCCGCGAGCTGCCTTGGCTGGACGATGACAATCCTGGATTCGGAGCGGCCTGGACCAATGAGGCCGGAAAGGTCTTCGCCGGGAACACGTTCGACTACTGCGGAATCCACGGCAAGGCTCTCATGGCGGCCGGATATGCTTTCCACTCTTCGAGTGTGGCGGCGTTCTCCGCCGACAGGACCTTGGCTAAAAACGATGTGGCCTTGGATCTCATCTGCGGAAAACAGATCACTACCGTTGTCGGCACTGGCAAGGTGCCGGACAGGTTCCAGGTGTTCCCTACTGGCCTACAACAAGCCATCAGACGCTACACTGAGGATGGCGGGAACGTGCTCGTCTCCGGAGCGAACATCGGCACGGATGTCTGGGACGGGATCTACCCAGTGCACAAGGACAGCTTATACACGTCTTCAACAAAGGAATTTGTGGAGAAGACGCTTGGCTACAGATGGATGACAAACTACGCCAGCCGCAACGCCACTGTCAAGGTTAAGAAGAACGGCCCAATCAGTCTGAGCGTGCCGGAATTCCAATTCCACAAGGAGCGCAACCCGTTCATCTACTGCGTGGAGACCCCTGACGGAATCGTGCCATCATCTGATAAGTCGAAATCATTCCTTCGCTACTCAGACACGAACATCTCGGCCGGAACCTGCTTTGAGGGGAATGGTTACAGGACCGTCTGCATCGGCTTCCCTATCGAGGTCATCAGCGGGGAGGCCGCTATTGAACCACTGATTAAGGACATAATGAAATTTCTTGACAAATAACCAGTTATGACTACAAGAGAATCCGAACTCATCGAACTCCTGCACAAGGAAGTCAAGCCAGCCTTGGGCTGCACCGAACCGATCGCCGTCGCGCTGGCCGCCGCCAAAGCCACGGAAACCTTGAAAACAGAAGTCCCCGTACTCTCTGAATATGAAGTTGACGTGGAGGTCAGCGGAAATATTCTCAAGAACGGAATGGGAGTCGGAATCCCCGGGACCGGGATGGTCGGGCTTTACATCGCCTCCGCCCTCGGAGCGGTCTGCGGGAAAAGCGAGTATGGTCTTGAGGTGCTTAAGGACCTGACCGACAAGGATGTGGATACAGCGAAAGGATTGGTGGACGCAGGCAAGGTACAGATCAAGGTCGCTGAGAGTCCAAAGATCCTTTACGTCAAGGTCACGGTTAGTTCAGCCGGCCACAAGTCCTGGACTGTCATTGAGGACGACCACGACAGGATTGTCGAGACAGGACTCGACTCCTCTGTCTCCGATTTCAGGAAAGGCGGGGACGGGGAGACAACACCGGTGAAATGCACGCTGGACTACAACCTGACTGTCAAGGAAATATATTCATTCGCCCAAAGCGCCACATTCGAGGACATCAAGTTCATTCTTGCGGACAGAGACTTGAACCTTGCGCTCGCGCGGGAAGGTTTGAGCGGAGACTATGGTCTCAACGTCGGCAAGGCCATCAGGGAGAACCAACAGGAGGTTTTCGGGGATGATTTCATCAGCTTTGCGATGGGGATGACCGCCGCGGCCTCGGATGCCAGAATGGCAGGATGCAAGCTTCCGGCGATGAGCAATTCCGGCAGCGGCAACCAAGGGATCACGGTGAGTATGCCCGTGATCGCTTACGCCTTGAAATACGACGTAGATGACGAGCGGCTGGCCAGGGCGCTCATCCTCAGCAATTTGGTCGCCATTCACATTAAAGGATATCTTGGAAAGTTGTCAGCCCTGTGCGGCTGCGTGATTGCTTCGACCGGATCAGCCTGCGGAATCGTGTTCCTCCGCGGAGGAAGCTACGACCAAGTCTGCTCGGCGATCAAGAATATGATCGGAAACATCACCGGTATGGTCTGTGACGGTGCCAAGGTCGGATGTGCGATGAAAGTGGCCTCCGGAGTGGCCTGCGCCGTCCAGTCCTGTGTCTTGGCCCTGAGGGGGACCTGCATCAAGGAGACCGACGGCATCATCGACAAAGACATCGAGAAGACAATCCGGAATCTCGGCCGTATCGGCTCCGCCGGTATGCAGTCCACCGATCACCTCATCCAGCAGATAATGCTCTGCAAAGAGTAGTTTAAGTCCAAATCAAGCAGCGGGGCTACGTATAACATAATCCCGCCGCCCGAAAACCTTGCATACATATTCGGAAAAAATTCTTACGCTACTACCTGGTGAACGCCGGCGCGGAGTTTTTACGAAACACGTTCAGCCGAAGAGGGCATAGAAGGCCGCCAATTGATGAATATGATGAAAAACTATCACTGTTCCCTTCGACTTTTTCAGCATATTCATCAATCCACCGGCGCCAGAGGCCTCTTCGGCTGAACGTATTTCGTAAAAGTCGGGAATGGAGTCACCCTGTAAAACGTGCTTTTCAGGCAACCTAAAGCTAATCGAAAAATGTGTCATTTAGTGACATGTCTTTCGATTAGCCGTATGTTTTCCGCTGTTTCTACCGCGCTAGTTGACCACTATCTCGTCGATGAAGATGAAGGCGTGGTTGCGGTTCTTGGTCACGTCGTCGCGGACGGCTTTGTACTTGATGTAGCGGGCTTTGGCGGTGACGGTAGTGCCTAAGGTGTGCAGGAGAGCGCAGGAATCGTTGTCCGGGATCTCCAACAGGCAGACGACAGGATCGCTGAAATTGACACCGTCCTCCGAGAATGAGACCTCGGTCCTTACCGGGAATCCGACCTCGGCGGAAGTGTGCGAAAGGAACGTGGCCCCTACATAATGAATATCCTTGACCGCTCCGAGGTCTATCGTGACATCGACATCACAAAGGAAGCCTTGCCAACGGTTGTCCTTGTAGAACCAGCCGCCAAGGTTCCCGTCCACAAGGGCGTTGTCTCCTCCGGCTGTATAGCCATTGGAATATTTCCGGCCGTTATAGGTGATCTTCACACCGGCCGCAAGATGGTCAAGAGGTTTCAGAGACTCCGGTCTCGGACCGATCTCGTTCCTCAAATCAAATGCGTTGTAACCTTTTGAGCGAAGGCTCTCCGCAAGCCTCACGGCATTCTCCCTGAAACGAGGATAGTCCTTGCTTCCGGCCGGACTCCAGCCGATCTCCGCGATGGCGAACGCACGGGGATACAGCAGGTACTCCATATACTCCCCTGTCGGAACGAACTCAGACCAGAGATTGGCCTGAAGACCGAGAAGATGCCTGACATATTCATCAGCTATTCCATCGGTCGGCTCGAACGAATAGACCTGCTCCAAAGGACGGTAGCCGCTGAACGACTTTGGCTGGGAGAACGGAGCGTCCTGGCTGGAATCGAAGTAGCAGTAGTCTCCCGGAGACATAATCACATCGTGGCTCATACTTGCCGCCGTTATGCCTCCTTGCGTGCCTCTCCAGGACATCACAGCCGCGCCTTCCGCCAGACCTCCGTCCAGGATCTCGTCCCAACCGATGGCGTGACGGCCTCTTGACTCCAGAAATCTTGTGATTCGGTTCACGAGATAGCTTTGCAGTTCATCCACATCCTTAAGATGTTCGGTTTCCATACGGTGGCGGCAGTCCGGACACTCTTTCCATCCGCTCTTCGAAGCCTCGTCGCCCCCGATGTGGACATATTCATAAGGGAACATCTCTATCACTTCATCAAGAATCCTCTCGAACATCTCGAAGGTCTTGTCCTTGCCAGGGCAAAGGTCGCCGGAAATCCGCCGCCCGCCGTCATGGCGAAGGCAGGCCAGTTCCGGATATGCGGCCAGCACCTCACCGGAATGCCCGGGAAGTTCTATCTCCGGAATGATGTCAATATGCCTTGCGGCGGCATATTCAACAATCTCCTTCACATCGGCTTTGGTCAGATAGCCTCCGGATGCGAGCGGAGAGCCTTCCTCTGAATATTGCCTCCCCAGTTCCCTCCATTCCTCGAAGTTCCTTCCTACCCTCCAGGCCGCCTTGCGGGTCAATTCAGGGTATGCGTCGATCTGGATCCTCCACCCCGCATCATCGGTCAGATGCAGATGCAAGGTGCTCATCTTGACCGCGGCCATAGCGTCCAACTGCTTCAGGATAAAATCCTTGTCCCGAAAGTTCCTGGAGATGTCCAGCATCAGTCCCCTGTGGCGGAACCGTGGATAGTCCAGAATGACGCATCGCGTCAAGATGGAATCCTTATCCATCATCATCCCAAGGCTTGTCTTCGCGCGATAAACACCAGCTTCGGAAACGGCGAAAATATCTATGCCCTTCTTTCCTACAGCCAGCTTATAAGCCTCATTCCTGGCAAACTCCGGAATATTCAAAGAATTGATTTCCTTGAGGAAACGCTTGTCGCCAAGATGGACACGCACGTCACTGCCATCCACCTTTGGGAAATATTCCTCCATGAATATCTCGTACTTGACCGGAACCGGAATGATGTCCTGTGGCCCCGAAGCGGCGAATGCCGACGGCACGATGGCCATCAGCGTCGCAAGCACTATAAGTTTCTTTTTCATAAGCTGGTTGATGTAAGTAGAACTACTTGTCAATCAAGACACTTTTAATTTCCTTGAATATGTCCGTGTTGTCCATCACGCCGCCGAACCTCCAGGCGGAAGCGCCATAGGAATAAAGGATAACCGGGGACGCGGTGTGGCTTGTGGCCGAATAGCTCACCTCAAGTCCGCTCTCCCCTTTCGTGAAATCCTTGCTGCCAGGCACAAGAGTGATTCCACCTGTCTCATGGTCGGCCGTGACAATCACAAGGGTTCCTTTGTGAGTGTCAGCGTAGTCAAACGCGGAGTTGACCAGTTTGTCAAATTCCTCCATCCACCAAAGCACCCCGTCAGTATTGTTGGCGTGTGCCGCATGGTCAATGTGTGATCCTTCGATCATGGCGAAGAACCCTTTCTTGTTCTTTTCCAGAATCTCAAACGTGTGCCCGGCTAGATCAGTCAGAAGATCAGAATTGATCTCCGCCTCATCCAACTGCTTTCCCTCGTCCAACAGGCCAAGGATCGGGGTCGTCCATGTGGAATAGAACTTCTCGGGAGTCTCCACGTAGGTGAATCCGGCGTTCACAGCCTTTTCGACAAGATTCTCATCGGTATATTTCTTTTCCGTGAAATACTTCCTGCCCCCGCCGACTATAACATCTGGTTTGAATTCAATCAGATCCTCTGCTATTTTCTTCCTTTTTCCACGTTTGTCCACATGGGCATAAAATCCAGCCGGTGTGGCGTCAAGAACGTAGGATGTCACAACGATTCCTGTCGAAAGCCCTTTATTCTGAGCTAATTCAGCGATACTCTCCGGCTTGGTGCCATCCGGAAGCATTCCAAGCATGCTGTTGTTTGTCTTGTATCCGGTGGCCATCGCAGTGGCGGCGGCCGCGGAATCCGTTGTCTTGTTGTTAGCCGAATATGTCTTGACCACGGCGGCGTACTGAGCCCTGTCAAAACAGGTAGGCTCATAATTCTGGTTTATCATCCATGAGGCTGTGGCACCGAGCCCCATTCCGTCACCGATAATCAGAATGACATTCTTAACCTTTTCATTCTTAGGGGCCTTGTCTCTTGCCACCGATGGAGTCGCCATCAAGGCAACCAACAAGATAAACGCTAGTGACTTTTTCATTCTGCTGATCTTATGTGTTATTCTTTCCTGCAAAGTTAAATTAAATTCGGCAATATTCGTAAATTTGCCGTATTATGGCAAATGGCAGACTCTATCTGATTCCTTCCCCTCTTGGGGAATATGATCCCGCGGAAGTCATTCCGCGACCGGTGCTTGACAGACTCAAAAGCATCCGGAAATATGTTGTGGAGGAGGTGCGTACCGTGCGAAGGTACCTTTCCGCGGCCGGTTTGAGAGGACACATAGGAGAACTTGAACTGAGGGAACTCAACGAGCATTCCTCCGCCAAGGATGTGGAGGCCTTGCTTGATATGTTCTCTGACCCTGACGGGACACCGACCGATGTGGGGTTGATTTCAGAGGCCGGTCTTCCGGCCGTTGCGGATCCGGGGGCCCAGCTGGTGGCACTCTGTCATATTCGTGGAATACAGGTTGTTCCGCTTGTCGGGCCGTCCTCTCTGATGCTGGCGCTGATGGGGTCGGGACTCAACGGCCAGAGTTTCGCGTTTTGCGGGTACCTTCCGGCGAAGACCGATGAACGCCGTAAAGCGGTCAGGGAGATTGAAAGGCGTTCCGCGCAGCTGGACCAGACGGAGATATTCATAGAGACTCCATACCGGAACGATTCGATGATGGCGGATCTGCTGGCCACACTCCAGCCTCAGACGAGGCTTTGCGTCGCGGCGGACATCACCCTGCCGGAGGAGACGGTCCTGACGAAAAGCGTCAAGGAATGGAAGCGGTCGCCCATCTCCATCGGAAAACGGCCATGCGTCTTCCTGCTGCTGGCCAGCAGCGGTCACTGAGCCTGCCGAAGTGACCTACAGAATGGCAAGAGCCGGTCACTGCCCCTGTCGAAGAGACCATAAATGGCAAGAATCGGTCACCGAGCCTGTCAAGGTGACCATAAAAGAGGAATTAAAGGAATATGAGATACGACGGAATAATAGAACTTGAAGGCATGGAGTTCCATGCCTATCACGGATGTCTGGAGAAAGAACGGAGAGAGGGCAACACTTTCATCGTGGACTTTCATGCCGAAACAGAACTGAAAAAGGCGGTAAAGACAGATGATCTCGGCAAGACCATCGACTACGGGCGTGTCTATGACATTGTGGCGGGGCAGATGGCCATTCCATCCAATCTGCTGGAGAATGTCGCGGGGAGAATTTTGGATGCCATCCGCAAGGAATTCGATGATGTTCTCTTTCTGAAAGTCCGGGTTTCCAAGAAGAATCCTCCTGTGAACGGAGTATGCGCATGGTCCCGCGTCACTGTGATGTACGGTGAGCCAATATTGAAATTTTAGGATGAGGATAGCGTTTCTGACACTCGGCTGCAAGCTCAACTACGCCGAGACATCGACTTACGAGAGAGGTTTCACGGCGAACGGCCTTGAGGTCGTCCCGTGGGAGGAGCAGGCTGATGTCTACCTGATCAACACTTGCTCTGTCACGGAGAGGGCCGAGAAGAAGTGCCGCAATGTGATCCGGAAGATGCACAGGGTCTCCCCCGGAGCCAGGATCATCGTCACAGGCTGCTACGCCGAGCTCCGCCGGAACGATCTGCTGGCCATAGACGGTGTGTCGCTTGTGTTCGGAGCCAAGGAGAAGTCCCGTGTGGTTCCTGACACAATGGAACTGATACTAAACAGCGGCAGTGATGGCACAGCCAGCCCTTCCGCGCTTCGCGCTCCATCCCGTCCCGCCTGCGGCGGTCCACCCGTTCACGAGGCCACGGGCGGCCACGGGGCTGGCAATGCCATCACTGCCGCCTCCACGGCCACCAAGACTGTGACTCATCATGGTTCACAAACCAATGAAGCAATTGACATCAATACCGTCCTTGAACAGCCCCTGCCATCGATGAATGGTTCTTCTGATCTGGAACCGATGAGCGCGGCGGAATACAAGGAGATCTCGAAGGAGACGATGGCGGCGTTCTCGTCGGAGGAAAGAACGAGGTCGTTCCTCAAGGTACAGGACGGATGCAACAACTTCTGCGCCTACTGCACAGTGCCTTATGCGAGAGGAAATTCAAGGAATATACCGATTTCGGAAGTGCTGGAGCAGGCCCGCAGGATAGCAGGAGCCGGAATCAAGGAGATCGTCATCACCGGGGTCAACACCGGGGACTTCGGCAGGACGACCGGCGAGAGTTTCCTCGATCTGCTGAAACGCCTCAACGACGTGGAAGGCATCGAACGCTACAGGATCTCGTCAATCGAGCCGAATCTCATAACGGAGGACATCGTGGACTGGATAGCCTCCGGCACCAAATTCCAGCCACACTTCCATATTCCTTTACAGTCAGGGTCGGACACGATCCTCAAAAGGGTGGGCCGCCGCTACACGACGGAATTCTTCGCCGACAGGATCGACTACATCCGCTCCAGGATGGATCCCAAGGCCGGGCAGGACGACAAACCCTTCGTGTTCTTCGGGATCGATGTCATCGCCGGACTGCCCGGAGAGACAGAGGAACTGTTCGAGGAGACATATTCATTCCTCAAGGACCGCGTCAGACCGGCGTTCATCCACGTGTTCCCCTATTCCCGCCGCCCCGGAACCGTCGCCGCCGGGTGGAAGGATCAGGTCAAGGATGCCGTCAAGACGGAAAGGGTGGCAAGGCTGGAGGCGCTGTGCGGCGGGCTGCACACGGCGTTCGTGGAAAGGAACAGGGGCCGACGCTCGCAGGTGCTGTGGGAATCCGACGAGAAGGACGGGATGATGGGCGGCTACACCGGCAACTACATCCGCGTTGAGAGACCTTACGACCCGGTGCTTGTGAATATGGTGGAGGACATCACGATCTGACTGGCGATCCGGTTTATATAACACGGGTTTATAAAACAATAGAACAATATTCCAAGATTATTTTACGGAAACAAGAATAATTATATGCGCAAGGCAAGACTTACATTTCTGGGCACCGGGACTTCACAAGGAATCCCTATCATCGGCTGCAAGTGCGATGTGTGCACATCACCGGACACAAGGGACAAGCGGTTCCGCTCATCCGTGTTCGTTGAATATGAGGGGCTTGGCATCCTCGTGGACGCCGGGCCGGACTTCAGGATGCAGATGCTCGCCCATGATCTCTGCCACCTTGACGCCATCCTGCTGACACACAACCACAAGGACCACACTGGAGGCCTTGATGACGTGCGCTCGCTCAACTACATCGACAAGCGCGCCGCCGAGATCTATTGCGAGCGGAACGTCCTCGACGATCTTATCAAGGAATATCCCTACGTCTTCGCTTTCCCGAAATACCCCGGAGCCCCGGAGTGGCATCTGCATGTCATTGACGAGAATCCGTTTCTGGTCTATCCGAACGCAAAGGACATGGAACTGGTCTGGGTGCACGATGTCGGCTACCATTACAAGACACCGGACGGAAGGCTGATCCCTACCGGCCGGAAACTGGAGGACATCATCGACAAGGCGGATCCCGCATCGATGGCCGCCTCGACGGACGGCGTGGAGATCATCCCGATCCGGGGACTCCACGACAGGCTCCCGGTGCTCGGATTCCGCTTCGGGGACATCGCCTACATCACCGACATGAGCTTCATCCCGGAGAGTGAGTTTGAAAAGTTAAAGGGTCTCAGGCACGTGACTCTCAACACGGTAGGCTACAAGAAGCACCACTCGCATTTCAGTCTCGACGAGGCCCTTTCGCTTGCTGACCGCATCGGCGCCGAACACACGTGGCTCACCCACCTGTCACACACCTTCCCACGCCACGGACAGTTCGCCAAGGATCTTGAGGATCTTTGCAGGGAGAGGCACATCCGTTCAGTTGTCCGGCCGGCCTACGACGGACTGGTCATTGAATAGACCGGGACATCACCGTCGTCGATGAGCTGGCGGAGAATGTCCAGGAAATCAGGAGAATAGTTCTTCGACGGGTTCCCGAACTCCGCCACGATGTCCTCGATGGAGTATTTCCCGTCTTTTCTGTCAATATATTCAATCAACTTCCTTCTTGTCATCTGCTGAAGCGTCCGCGCCGGAGGGTTCGGAGGGAACTTTTCCTCTGGTTTGTCAGTTCCTTCGACAGGCTCATGGACCGGGGCGGAGGCGCGGCGGGCGCGGCACACGTCGCAGGTGCCGCAGTCGGCGGCCTCGGTCTGGCCGAAATAGCGGAGAAGGTAGCGGGAACGGCACTCTGAGGTCTCGCTGACATATTCAAGCATCGCCTCCGCGCGCGCATGGAAACTCTCCCTGAGCATCGCATAGCGGGACGGCATCAGATTGACGTTGCCGGGACGCAGACGGTCATGATGAAGCACCACCACATCGGAGTGATCAGTCGGCACATAGCTGATGACATGAGCGAGCGAGAGACCATAGAGCGACTGCCGGAGCTGCGGAACGGTCTGGCCGGCGCGGCGGGCGACATATTCCTCGTCAATCTGCTGAAGGAATGAGAATATTCCCGTGTAGCTCCGCATCAGCGCCTCCAGCACATTCGCCTGCCCCTGATCCGCCAACTCAACGTCGTAGAGCGACTTCCTGTCCACATTGATCCGCACTTTAGTCGGAATGTCAACCTCCTCTGAATATGTCAGATGCTCCGTCCGCTCAAGGTATTTGAGCGCATAGAACGCCGGAGCTCTCTGCAAACCGAACCGCTTGCAGAAATCCTCGATCTTGAACTTCAGCTGACGTCCCATTCCAGTGTCGTAGGGAATCTCGAAAAACGCATGGAGTTTCTGGTACACATCCTCTATATATTCAAGAGAAGGAAAGGAGACATCCTCTATCTGCTTCGCCCGCCGCACATCGACACTGTTCCAAAGCTGCACGGCGAAGGAGCGCTTTCCGTCACGTCCGGCGCGCCCCGCCTCCTGAAAATACGCCTCCGGACTCTCCGGAAGGTCGTAATGCACCACGAAACGCACGTCCGGCTTGTCTATTCCCATGCCGAAAGCGTTGGTGCACACCATCACCCTGACCGCGCCGCTTTTCCATGCAGCCTGACGCTCCGCCCTCGCCTGACCACCAAGCCCGGCATGGTAGAACGATGCCGAAACTCCCTGAGCCCTCAGGAACTCCGAAAGTTCCTCGCATTTGCGCCGGTTGCGGGCATAGACTATTCCCGTTCCCGGCACACCGTTGCAGACGTTCAGTATCTGGGAATATTTATCCTCGACCTGACGTACTATGTAACTGAGGTTAGGTCTCTCGAAACCACTCTTGAGCAGCAGCTTCTCCTTGAAACCGAGACGCTCCATGATGTCCTGAGCGACTGACGGAGTGGCAGTGGCCGTGACAGCGATGACAGGAGCGTCGATCCTTTCCCGGAGTTCGCCTATGCGCAGGTAATCCGGACGGAAATCGTAGCCCCACTGGGAGATGCAGTGAGCCTCATCAACAACAATGAAGCTTACGTCCAAAACGTCAATATACGACCTGAACAGTTGCGTTCCAAGCCTTTCCGGAGACAGATAGAGAAATTTGTAGTCCCCGTAGGCCGCGTTGTTCAGAGCCAGATCCACCTCGTGGCGGCTCATTCCGGCATGGATCGCAAGGGCTCTCACTCCCCTGTCGTTCAGATTCTGGACCTGATCCTTCATGAGGGCGATGAGCGGAGTGACAACCAGAGTGATACCGTCCCTCATCAAACCAGGAACCTGGAAACAGATTGACTTGCCGCCACCCGTAGGCATGATGGCCAACACATCCTTTCCCTCCAACGCGGCCGTGATGATCTCCTCCTGCATCGGACGGAAGCCATCGTAGCCCCAATATTCTTTCAACACTTCTGACGGCGACATGTTCAAAAATCGTTAAACCGTTTTATCTCAACCTTTTGCGCATTTTGCTGGCAAACTATTTGCAGTGAAGCACTGCCGGCGAAGCAAATGTACGAAATTAATCAATCACTCCTTTGAGTAATGAATAAAATTTCCTTAAATTTGCGGCGCTTTTGAGAGAATAAGTTTAACTTTATAAAAACACATTTTACTATGCCTAAGATGGATTTAAGCAAGTACGGAATCAAGAGCGTGAAGGAAGTCCTTTACAATCCGACTTACGAAGTTCTCTACAACGAGGAGACAAAGCCTGAGCTTGAGGGCTATGAGAAAGGTCACGTGACCGAGCTCGGAGCCATCAACGTGATGACCGGCATCTACACCGGACGTTCTCCTAAGGACAAGTACATCGTTATGGACAAGAACTCAAAGGACACTGTTTGGTGGAACACCCCTGAGTACCCTAACGACAACCACCCGATGTCCGAGAAGGTTTGGAAGGTTGTGAAGAAGACCGCCCAGCAGGAGCTCTCCGGAAAGAGGCTTTTCGTTGTCGATGGCTTCTGCGGAACCCACAAGGACACCCGCATGAAGGTACGCTTCATCATGGAGGTGGCATGGCAGGCACACTTCGTGACCAACATGTTCATCCGTCCGAAGAACCAGGAAGAGTTCGATCAGGAGCCTGATTTCGTAGTTTACTGCGCTTCAAAGGCTAAGGTCGCCAACTTCGAGGAGCTCGGACTCCGCAGCGACACCTGCGTCGCCTTCAACGTAAGCAGCAAGGAGCAGGTTATCCTCAACACCTGGTACGGCGGCGAGATGAAGAAGGGTATGTTCTCCATGATGAACTACTACCTCCCTCTTAAGGGCATCGCAGCCATGCACTGCTCGGCCAACACCGACATGAACGGCGAGAACACCGCCATCTTCTTCGGTCTCTCCGGAACCGGCAAGACAACCCTCTCCACCGATCCTAAGCGTAAGCTCATCGGCGACGACGAGCACGGCTGGGACAACAAGGGTGTGTTCAACTTCGAGGGCGGCTGCTACGCCAAGGTCATCAAACTCGACAAGGAGTCTGAACCGGACATCTACAACGCCATCCGCCGCGACGCCCTTCTTGAGAACGTGACCGTAGACGCACAGGGCAAGATCGACTTCAACGACAAGAGCGTGACCGAGAACACCCGTGTGTCCTACCCTATCTACCACATCAACAACATCGTACGTCCTGAGTCACAGGGTCCTGCCGCAAAGCAGGTCATCTTCCTCTCAGCCGACGCCTTCGGTGTCCTTCCTCCAGTTTCCATCCTTGATCCTGAGCAGACCAAGTACTACTTCCTCTCAGGCTTCACCGCCAAACTGGCCGGAACAGAGCGTGGTATCACCGAGCCTACCCCAACCTTCTCAGCATGCTTCGGACAGGCATTCCTTGAGCTTCACCCTACAAAGTACGCCGAGGAACTCGTCAAGAAGATGAAGAAGAGCGGTGCCAAGGCTTACCTCGTGAACACTGGCTGGAACGGAACAGGCAAGAGAATCTCCATCCGCGACACCCGCGGAATCATCGACGCTATCCTCAACCATAGCATCGACTCGGCTCCTACCAAGACCATCCCTTACTTCAACTTCGTGGTTCCTACAAAGCTCGAAGGTGTTGACACCCACATCCTCGACCCTCGCGACACCTACGCCGACGCCTCACAGTGGGAGGAGAAGGCAAAGGATCTCGCCGCAAGGTTCATCAAGAACTTCAAGAAGTACGAGTCAAACAGGGCCGGCAAGGCTCTTGTAAAGGCTGGTCCTCAGCTCTAATCGACAATTTGTCTTACATGAATATGGCTGGTCAGGGTTCCTGGCCAGCTTTTTTTTGCAAGTCACTGGAAGGTTAGATACATGTTATAGGAAACAAAGGAATATCCCCCCTTCCCGAATTTTTCACGTTACAAAAATTGCGGGAAGGGGGGATATTCCTTTGTTTTTAGAGATTAACGTAAGCACCTATAGATTATGTTCTAATGGTTCGACAGGCTCACCAAACGGACTTAATCTGACAGTACAACATCCATTGCGGTCACTGAGCCTGCCGAAGTGCTGTGATGATATTTCATTAAAATCAGAAAACACGCGAGGCAAGGGTGCCGAGGTAGAGGAAGACCAGACCGAGGACAAGACTGAGGACGGCAAGCCCCCTCTTCATTAAACTCTTATTCAATGAATATCCAGTCTTTCCTCTTCATAAAATCTCTCGAATATACTCCTAAGGCGCTCTGGATCGTGAATTATGTCCCTTAATGCCTGAAGACCGACGGCATTGCTGGATTCGGGAATATACAGTTTGAGATAACCTCCGTAGTCATACTTCTCGGCGAGATGCTCCAGCATTCGTTTCCAATGGCCTTCCTTGTCCAACTCCGGATAGTGTTCCATTCCGAACTGGACGGTACGGCGCAGAATCCTCATCGGTTCTATATCACGGTCAGCCTCGGCGACGATCTTACCGTAGATGCTTCTGGGCTCGCAGCCTGACGAGGCACGGTGATCCTCAGCTGCCTGAGCGATCGTCTCTATCTTGTCAGGGGTAAACCATTCTTTCAGGTGCGGATCCTCCCGGATTATCCTGCCGGAAGACATATGGTGCACTTCCCTGCCGTCAACCAGACCGGTGCCGTGGAAAGCGGCGGTGGCATAGAGAACGTCCTTGTCAACGTCATAGTGAACTGACATATTCATAGCCTCCTCTATCACCTTGCGGACGTGATCCTCCCTGTGCGCCTTGTCAAAAGACGCATAACGAGGAATTATTTCACTCTCGACATATTGAACAAGCCCTGGATTCAGCATATTCCTGAATGATCTTGACATTTTCATTCTTGGATCAGCCTCTTCGCTCAGCCGACTGTCGAGATTGGTTCCGCTTGTGAGAGCGACTCCAGAAGCCCGGCGCAGCCTTCGGTGATGTCCCTGTAGGTCTTCTCGAAATCTCCGGTGTACCAAGGATCGGAGACATCTGAATCCTTCCCGGCATATTTCATCATCAGATGCACCTTGGACATATTCATCGGGCTGATGATCCGGGACAGAAGCCGCCTGTTCGAGGCATCCATCACGATGATGACATCATATTCAGAGGCTTCGGCATCCGTCACCCTGTGGGCACTATGCCTCCCGAAAGGGATTCCGTGCCCATGCAGCGTCCGTTTCGCCGGAGGATAGATGTCGTTCCCATCCTCTTCGTAGGACACAGCCGCCGAATCAATCCGCACATCCTCAAGCCCAGCCTTCCGGACCATATCCTTAAAGATAAACTCCGCCATCGGGCTCCTGCAGATGTTCCCGTGACAGATGAAAAGTACACTCTTCATATAGCGTTAAACCAACTTCCTTGTTAAACTTGTCATTGAAGCCACTATTGGCAGAACAAAAGAAAAAGCCTCACAAGCTGTTGAACTCCAACATTCTTGTGAGGCTTTCTGCGGTGCGGAAGGGACTCGAACCCTCGACCTCCGGCGTGACAGGCCGGCATTCTAACCAGCTGAACTACCGCACCCTGCGACTTTGCATCCATCGTTTCTGGTTGTTTTCCTGAATGCGGATGCAAAGATAGGCATTTTTTCTTAACCTGCAAACTTTTTTACTTGATTTCTATGATTTTTTTCGCCTGAGGCGCTTCCTGCTTCTGAAGCTTAGGGATGTTGACCTTGAGGACACCATTGACCACAGAGGCATTAATCTTCTCTCTTTCAACATCATCCGGAAGAACCATCGTCTGCTGGAACTTAGAATATGAGAACTCACGTCTCACATAGTGTCCGTGCTTCTTTTCTTCATTGTTCTCCTCTTTCTTCTCCATGTTGATGACAAGATCACCATTGTCATCGAGGCTGACCTTGAAATCGTCCTTGGTCATTCCTGGAGCGGCGAGCTCGATGTCGTAGCTCTTCTCGTTTTCTAATACATTGATCGCTGGTGCCGTGGCGTTTGTCCTGGCCATCCAATCGTTGTCAAAGAAATCATTGAAAAAGTTTGGTAACCAATTCTGGTTGTTGTACTTTTTTGATACTGGTAACATAATCAAATCTCCTATTTTTATATATTCTTTATCTTTTCTTTTCCCCGTTCTTTCGAGCGGGACATCTGAGATTTAATCAATCGGCATGCCGATGCCGAAAAGGTATCAAAAGGGCGACACTATGTCACTATTCCATGACAAAGTGTCGCCTCCGGCTGTCATTATGTCGAATTTACGACATATTCAAGGACTAGAAAGGCTTCTTGAAATCCTTGAAGTTTTTCGCAAGTCCGCCTGTACTGGTCTCCTTGTAAAGGGACGGAAGGTCCTTTCCGGTCTGCTTCATCACCTCGACCACATGATCAAAGGACACGCGGTGCTTTCCATCAGAGAAAGCGGCGTAGAGATTCGAGTCAAGGGCACGGGTGGCGGCGAAAGCGTTTCTCTCGATACATGGGATCTGTACCAAGCCGCAGATCGGATCGCAGGTCATTCCCAAATGGTGTTCCAACCCCATCTCGGCGGCATATTCAATCTGCGAAGGACTGCCACCGAAAAGTTGGCACGCGGCGGCGGAAGCCATCGCGCACGCCACCCCCACCTCACCTTGACAGCCGACCTCGGCACCCGAGATGGAGGCGTTCCGTTTGACTACATTCCCGATGATCCCGGCTGTAGCCAAAGCGTGAAGCACACGAATATCCTTGAAATCATGCCCCTTCGCCAAATGGTAGAGGACTCCCGGCATGACTCCGCTCGATCCGCAGGTAGGCGCCGTCACGATGACTCCTCCGGAAGCGTTCTCCTCACTGACGGCAAGGGCATAGGCATAGACCAGTCCACGGGTCTGAAGAGTCTGCTTGTAGCCGGTAGCCTTGACGTAATACGTCGGAGCCTTCCTCGGAAGATTGAGCGGTCCCGGAAGGACACCCTCATGGTTTATGCCCCTTTCCACGGACGCTTTCATGGCCTCCCAGACCTCCTGCAGATAATCCCAGATGTCCGGCCCTTCGCAAAGGTCAACATATTCCCAATAGCTGCGTCCTTTGTCCTCGCACCATTTCTGGATCTCCGCAAGGCGGTTCATCTCATAGACATCTGGAGTCGAGAACCTGTCGTCCGGCCTGCCCTCGGACAACGCTCCGCCGCCGACACTGTACACCGTCCACTCATCCGTCTGGTGGCCTTCGGTGTCAAACGACTTGAAGCACATCCCGTTGGGATGATAAGGAAGGAACACCTCCGGCTTCCACACAATGCTCACCGGGGCGATGCGTTCCAGCACTTCGATGATCGCCACATCCGTCATGTGTCCCTTGCCGGTGGCGGCGAGGCTTCCATAAAGCGTCACCTCGAACGAAGCCGCGTCCAAATGCCGCTCGGCAAAATCCTTAGCGGCCTTGTTCGGTCCCATGGTATGGCTGCTGGACGGTCCCTTGCCGATTCTGTAAAGTTCTTTAAGTGATTTCATAATTCTCGTTCCTATTTCTTTGAATATCCCGATGTCCCTTACCAAGCCTTCACCGCCTGAACGGCGCATTTCTGGCAAAGACGGGCATCCTTAGAATTTATGCTGTACTCCGTGTCACGCATAAGGTAGCCGTTGCCAAGGACAGATTTGCCGAGCGTCGGCCTGATCAGAGCCTCGAACCATGTGCACGCGGCCACGTAACGCCCGTACTGACGAGTCAGATGATAACCGTCACGGGTAAGCTGATAGACCTTGCATGTCTGCGGGACATCATCCTGATTATTCAGGCGGGTCCCTCTGGCGATCTGTATGGCGTCTCCGCACGGAATCACGACAGGAAGGTCAAATTCCTGTGACGCACGCCTCACACAAGCCACTATGCCGGAATACATACGTTCCTGATCGTTGTCGTACAGTTTGAACATTCCATGCGACGAGTTGGCGGCATAGGCCCAGGTCTCGTGCCAGACAATGGACGCGTGAGGATTCAGAGCCTCTTTCCTTATGATGTCAACCAATCCGGGAATCCACTCCTGATACGTGTCGTATATTCCCGTGCGCCCGGATGTCTCCTGAATGGTGATTATGTCCCACGGCTCATCCTTCAGTCCGTCAAGCAATGTGGCGTTCTTGCTGACGGTCTCCCATTTGTTCCGCGTTGACTTGTAGTAGATGTAATTGGCCAGCCCCTCCGCATACTCCTTGCAGTGTCTCTCCAACGAGCAGCCTCCGATATAGAGCCTCGCCACAATCACATTATGGATTCCGGCCGCCTCCAGAAGCCCTGGCAGGTATTCAGTACCGTCATCGGAAAAGCTGTTGCCTACAGCAAGGATCCTTAATGTGTCCGGTCTGGACGGAAGAGGATAATTCTCCATGCGTTCCCGGGCACCCATGGTGAACAGTGCCAGAAACATCAGGGCAAAACAAAAAAATCGTCTCATTCTGTGTAATTTTGATCGCTAATTTACGACATTCCTTAGGAATATTACTAATTTTGTCATTCATTTAAGGATTTAGACAATGAAAAGAACAATCACAATCATAGGTTCGGGCATGATGGGTTCAGCCCTCGCGTTCCCGGCATTTGAAAACGGCAATGAAGTCAGGCTTGTCGGCACTCCGCTTGACAAGGAAATCATAGAAGAATGTAAACGTTCCGGCAAGCATCCGAAATTCGACAGGCCTTTCCCGAAAGGTGTTGAATATTTCCAGTTCGAGGACTGGCAGGAGGCCGTGAAAGGAGCGGACTTCGTCATCGGCGGAGTGTCATCGTTCGGTGTGGACTGGTTCCTGAACGAGGTACTGGCGTATCTGGATCCAGCCATGCCGGTTCTCTCCGTGACCAAAGGTCTAATCAATCTTGAGGACGGGACATTGATCTCCTATCCTGCTTATTGGAAGACCGAGCTTCTCAAGAAAGGCATACGCAGGGAGGTCAACGCCATCGGCGGCCCGTGCACATCCTACGAGCTCGTATTCCACGACCAGACAGAAGTGGCTTTCTGCGGCAAGGACACCGCCGTCATCAAGATGATGAAAGAGGCCATGCAGACCTCCTACTATCACATCTCCACGACCAACGACGTGATCGGCCTTGAGAGCGCTGTGGCGCTGAAGAACGCCTACGCCCTCGGGATAGCCCTCACGATCGGTCTTGTGAACAGACAGCACGGAGCCGAGGCCGGTCTCCACTACAACTCACAGGCCGGGGCATTCTATCAGGCCACAAAGGAGATGACCAAGCTTCTGAGACTCCAAGGAGCCGACGAGGACAGCACGGTCCTCGGAATCGGAGACCTCTACGTCACGGTGTACGGTGGAAGGACCAGAAAGATCGGCATTCTTCTGGGTGAGGGCAAAACCTACGAGGAGGCACTGGATATCCTCGCCGGGGTCACTCTCGAATCTCTGGTTGTGGCACGCCGTGTGGCCAAGGCCATCTACCGCAAGGCCGAACTCGGAATGGTAGATCTGACTGACTTCCCGCTCATGACTCATGTCAATGACGTGCTCGATCACGGCAAGGACGCCGAGCTGCCTTGGGATTCGTTCACGTTCGACAACACGAAATAACAGCTCCATTACCCGAGATACGGGCGGAGATTCCGCACGATCTCGGGAGCCCTCAGGCGGCGGAGAGATTTCTTACGGATCTGACGCACCCTTTCACGCGTCAGACCGTATCTCTCCCCTATCTCGTCAATCGTCATCTCGCGGCAACCTATTCCATAGATGGCTTTGAGAATATTCCTGGCACGTTCCGGAAGTACTTCCAAAAGCCGTCCTATTTCTATTTTGATAGACTCGGCCTCGACCCGGCTGTCGGCAGGGAGCGCATTCTTGTCCGGAATGATGTCAAGAAGAGCCCCGTCCTCGTCTTCGGAGAAGCGGGCATCGGCTGACACCGCGTTCTCCGACACTACCATCGACTCGATGATCTTGTCCGATGACAGACCTGTCATCTCAGCCAATTCCTCCGTTGTGGCCTGACGACAGTTCTTCTGTCGGTTATCGATTTAGTGATCTTGAATTGTCTCATCGCTTAAAGTTTTTCAGTAATATTCATCTGTAATACTGCCCGACAAGCGATTCCGCAACCATTTTTAAAGAAATATATCAAAAAAAAAGAGTGTGGCTGAAAGACCTTCGGCCACACTCCGCTTATTCAGTCTGCTTCGGACTACTCCTCCGGAAGGAACATCGGGTCCCAGGCCGGGAGGAGGGTCGGCTTCTGGTTGAGCATATTCATAACGTCCGAAGGAACGTACTTCTTCTCGACCACGAGACGGAACATATAGTTGTCGAACCACTCGTCGGTCATAATGAGGTTGCCCTTGTAGCCGGAATCAGCCCCCCAGCTGTTCTCAACCATCCACTTCACAGGCTTGCCATCCTTGAGATCCACAGCGATGAGGGTCATCGCGTGGGACGACCCGCTGGCGTGAGTCTGCACCCTCTGGCGCTTGTCCATCGGGAATGTCGTCCCGAAAAGAGAACCGTAATCGAAGTTGTTCAGATCCAGGGTACCTTTCTGGCGATCCATGAACTTGGCCACATCGCAGGAGAAGTACATCGCCGTGTTGTCCTTGATGGAAGCGATGGCCATCTCCTTGATCCTCTCGATAGGAAGGTTGATGTAGAGCCAGTTCTGTCCGTCATAGACGTGACGGTCATAGTCGATCTCATAGACCTTGCCATATTCACGGGTAGGATCGTTCATCACCATAATGTAGTTGTTCTCAAGATCCGCTCCGACATATTCATTGTAGAAGGACTTTGGGGTATAGGTCTTGGTGCTGACGAAGTTGCCCTTTGAGTCGTAGCGTGTCCACTCGAACTCAACCGGTGGCTCACCGAGGCAGAGGACAAGCATCCTGTAGATCTCCTTGAGCATCTCGGTCTTCATCGCCGGACAGTCCTTGGCGGCCGCGTCACGCAGTTTGAGGCCGTCCTCACGAAGTTTGGTGGCGATCTGGGCGCGCATCTGGGAAGTGCTGTTGGCGCAGTAGGTCTCAGGCATCACATCGGACGGAACGACACCGTATTTCATAATGAGGTTGGACACTCCGGTGAACTGACCACCGTCCCCGATCGGGTTGCGGAACAGCCAGTCAACCTTGCGGTCGTCAAAGCTCAGTTCCTTCGTGTCGATCACTCCCTGAAGGAAAAGGTTGGCCTTCTCAAGCTGGTCGTAGAAGAACACATAGTTCTGCGAGAATGTGAACGCTCCAAGGTCATATTTGTCGATCATCCTGGATCTGAGCACATTGAGACCGGTGAACAGCCAGCAACGGCCGGAGGATTTCTGGTTGGTGCGCCCCTTGGTCTTCACCTCGTCGGAGAAATGGGTGTCGATCATCGCGATGTTCTCGGAATTGGCGGCGAGGACATTGATGGCGGCGGCGTTGAGGGCGTTGCGGACAGCCTTGTCCGAGGCCGTGCCTTCATAACCTTTACGGATTTCGGTCAGCATCTCGGCTGAAATGCCCCCGTTCTTGGACTGTTTCTGGGCGAAAGCGCCGGTTCCGCAGAGAACCAGAAGTGCAGACGCAAGGATAAATGTTCTTTTATTCATAAATATTCAAAGATTTGGGGTAAATTTAACGAAATTTTTCGGGAAAAGCCGAAGAATTGTAAGTAATTTGCAATCACAAAGCCGATTTGACGATGAAAGCAAGTCCGAAAATATTCATGTTGGCAACCGCCACACTGCTGCTCGCCTGCGCCGATCTGTTGACCGGAGGCACTGGCCTGACCGGACTGGATGCGGGCATATTCCTGAAACTCAGGCTGCCGAGGATGCTGACCGCTGTTCTTGCCGGAGCGTGTCTTTCCCTGGCTGGGCTTCAGATGCAGAGCGTGTTCCGCAATCCGCTTGCCGACCCGCACATAATGGGCGTGAGCGCGGGAGCCGGAACCGGAGCGGCGATGGCCACCCTACTCATCGGAACATCGCTCCCGGCGGCTTTATCGGGATTGACCGTGGCCACCGCGGCTTTTCTGGGCGCGCTGCTGACCTCCATGCTGGTTGTCACCGTGGCCTCAAAATTCCAGAGTACCACCACATTGCTCATCTTCGGCGTGATGCTGGGGTTCATATTCAGCGCATTGACATCTATCCTTGAATATTCCGCCAACGCCGAGAGCCTGAAAGTCTTCTACAGCTGGTCGGCGGGAAGTTTCTCCGGGAGCCGGCCGGGCGAAGTGGCTGTCATCGCAAGTGCACTCCTCATCGGAGTGACGCTTACCTATATTAACAATAAAGGGCTGGACATCGCTCTTTTCGGAGATGAATATGCCAGCTTGGCCGGCGCGGACATCTCCCGGATCCGCGGCATCGCGATGATCGGGAGCTGCCTGATGGCCGGGGCGGTGACGGCGTTCTGCGGGCCGCTTGGTTTTGTCGGAATCGTGGCTCCACACATCGCCAGAGGCTTTCTCGGCACGTCCGTGCACATGAAGGTCATCCCGGCGGTGATGCTCACAGGGGCGGGACTGACCCTCGTCGCCGACATCCTTTCAAACGCCTTCCCCACTCCCCTGCCGGTCGGAAGCACGATGGCGCTGATCGGCATCCCGATCATTCTGACAATCCTGATGAAAAGGAGGTGAAAAATGCTGAAAGCAATTGAATTGACAATCGGCCACAGAGGCCAAGCAGTCAGCGGCCCACTGACTTTTGAATATCCAGACGGACAGTCCGTGATGCTCCAAGGACCGAACGGCAGCGGGAAGAGCACGCTTATGAAGACGATAGCGGGACTTCTTCATCCCCTTTCGGGCGGATTCTCGGCCGGAGGCCCGGTCGTGATGGTGCCCACACATATTCCTAAAGTCAAAGGATTCTCTGTCAGAGAGTTCATCCGCACGAGCCTGTTCTCGGCATCGGGAATATTCAGGAAACTGGACTCCGGGGCGGAAACGGCGATGGAGGATGCGATCCGGACGCTCGGACTCGGCTCATTGGCCGACAAGGACATCAGCCTCATCTCCGACGGGGAGTTCCAGAAAGCCTGCATCGCCACGGCGTTGACCCGCAAGGCCAACGTTATCCTTCTTGACGAGCCCACGGCCTTTCTGGATGTGGACAACCGGATCATGGTCCTGCGCACTCTTCAAGAACTGGCGCACGGCACTGGAGCCACGGTGATCTTCTCCACGCACGACATTTACGATGGCGCGCGGTTCTCCGACGCGACACTCTCGCTCGGAGATTTTCTCTGCAAGGGATAATTTTCCAAGGGTCAATCAGCTTGTGCGCAATCCTATGTCGAGCTAATTAACAAATTATATTTCAGCAAGTTGTCAAATCCTGCCAGTCAAAATCAGAGGGCAGCGTTTCAGAATTGATTGACTATCAGAATGTGGCATTCCACATTCCGATTATCAATAAATTAACATTTTGCCTCAGGGAGAAGTTTTGAAACCACGAAACAATTACGTATCTTTGTACAAACACGTGACCATTGGGATTGCGGCCACGCTTAGATAAAACTGGGAAGGATAATGACGGGAAAGATTTTCTTCATAGACGGACACGCGTTGATATTCAAAATGTATTACGCGTTTCTCCGTAGACCGATGATCAACTCCAAAGGGGCTGACATGTCTATCCTTTACGGATTCACCAAATATATTCTTGAACTTTTAGGGCGTGAAAAACCGGACTATCTGGCCGTGGCTTTCGACCCGCCGGGCGGCACGTTCAGGAATAAGATGTACCCCGAGTACAAGGCGAACCGCAAAGAGACACCGCAGCTGGTCATCGATGCCCTTGAGCCGTTGATGGAGCTATGCAAGGCGATGAATATCCCGACCTTTATGCTGAAGGGGTTCGAGGCCGACGATGTGATCGGATCTATGGCCAAACGCTGCGCCGGAGAGGGGTTGGATGTCTTTATGGTGACCCCGGACAAGGATTACGGGCAGCTTATCGAACCGCACATCTGGCAGTACAAGCCGGGGAAGGCCGGCAACGACAACGAAATCATCGGAGTCAAGGAAATCTGTGAGAAGTACGGAATCAATTCTCCGGAACAGGTCATCGATATGCTGACAATCTGCGGGGACACGGCCGACAATGTGCCCGGAGTGAAGGGTGTCGGCGAGGTCGGTGCCGGCAAGCTGGTCGCCAAGTTCGGTTCCGTCAAGGAGATATACGAGCATCTGGACGAACTGACACCTCGGCAGAAGGCCCAGTTTGAGGATGCCCGGGACCACATTGGGCTCAGCCACGAGCTTGTCACCATCAAGACAGACATCGAGGTTGACATCCCGACCGAGAGAATGAAGGTCAATCAGGAATACGGCCCTGAATTGGCGGATCTCTTTGAGAAATACGAGTTCAATTCCCTTAACAGATTCATAGGCCACGTCGGCGCGGCGGAGAAAAAGCCTGACGCCGAGCTGCCTGAAATCGCCAAGGTGCGTCCGACGGAGGCGGTCAAGGCCGCCGTGAAGGCCGGAATGTGCTCGGTAATCACGGAAGGAGCCGACGGGGGCATATTCACAAAAACAAGAAGGATCATTGTCGGGGCTCGCTCCGGGAAGAGGATTGTCGCGGCGGAAGGTGGGGTTCAGGAGTTCAAGGCGCTGCTTGAGAATGACGCGGTGGCGAAATGCGGCGATGACCTTAAAAGGCAGATGAATATTCTGGCGGCGGGCGGAGTGACGCTTCAAGGCAGGCTTCACGACATCGCCTTGATGCACTATCTGCTTGACCCTGAGAAGAGTCACAAGATCGAAGTGCTGGCGCAAGGCATTCTGGGAGTTTCTCTTGAGGGTGTCTCCGGGAAAGATTCAGCTCCGGCCACCGGCTCACTGTTCGATGACATTCCTTCGGACGAGGTCTTAGCGGACAGGAGCAAAGAAGCAGCCGTTCTGCTGTCGCTTCAGGAAAGAATACGCGAGGATCTGGTAAAGGCGTCGGCCGCGGACCTGTATGACACTATGGAAGAGCCTCTGCTGAAGGTTCTCTCCAAGATGGAGCGCAACGGGGTCAAGGTCGATCTTGATTCCTTGAAGGATTTCACGGCGCATCTTCGTGAGGAGGTCGCGTCCCGGGAGTCCAAAGTCCGTGAGATGGCCGGGGAACCGAACCTCAACGTGTCTTCTCCGAAACAGATCGGCGAGCTATTGTTCGAACGGCTGCACCTTTCCGACAAGCCCAAGAAGAACGCCAACGGGACATATTCAACGGAGGAATCCACCTTGCTTGATCTGGCGGAGAAGCATCCTGTCATCGATGAGATTCTTGAGTATCGCGCTGCCCGCAAACTGCTCTCGACCTACATAGAGCCGTTCCCAGGGTACATCGACCCTTCCGATGGCAAGATCCACACGACTTTCAACCAGGCCTTGACGGCGACAGGACGGCTGAGTTCCTCAAATCCGAATCTCCAGAATATTCCTATAAGGTCAGAGCAGGGCAAGGAAATCCGCAAGGCATTCGTGCCGAGCGCCCCGGACGGTCTGATCCTTTCGGCGGACTATTCACAGATCGAGCTGAGGATCATGGCGCACCTGAGCTGCGACCAGCATCTGATCACAGCCTTCAAGCAAGGTGTGGACATCCATGCGGCCACGGCGGAGAAGATTTTCGGCATCCCTCACGAGCAGGTCACGGCCGACCAGAGACGCATCGCCAAGACCGCCAACTTCGGCATCATGTACGGAATCTCGGCGTTCGGCCTGGCGCAAAGGCTGCGGATCGGCCGCAAGGAGGCCCAGAAAATCATAGACGATTACTTTGCCGGTTTCCCGTCCATCCTCTCGTTCATTGAGGACACGAAGGCCTCGGCCCGCGAGGCCGGCTATGTCGAGACCATCTTCGGAAGAAGAAGGTATATTCCTGACATCAATTCCAAGAACGGAACTTTGAGGACACTCGCCGAGAGGAACGCCGTCAACGCTCCGATCCAAGGCACATCCGCGGACATCATCAAGATGGCGATGATCGAGGTTGACAAGGCGATGGCCGAAGCCGGCATGAAGAGCCGGATGGTTCTCCAGATCCACGACGAGCTTGTGTTCGACGCGATCCCTGAGGAGATTGAGGATCTGAAGCGGATTGTGATTGACAGGATGGAAAATGTTGTAAAACTTTCAGTACCACTAACAGTAGAATGCAATTATGGGAAAAACTGGCTCGAAGCCCACTGATGAACTGATCATCTTGGCACAAAGAGGAAACGGTCTGGCTTTCACAGCTCTCTGGGACCGTCACATAGAACAGCTTAGGTCTTACATCAAGGCCCGTTTCAAGAATATAGACGACTACGCGGCGGATGACATCTGCAGCCGCAGTTTCGAGAAAGCCTTCAGGCAGATCATGTCCTACGACCAGTACAAGAGCCGTTTTTTGACATGGCTCTGCACTATCGCCAAGAACACCGCCTTGGACACTCTGGAGCAAGAGCAGAGAGTTCATCCAAAGAACCAAATCGTCTATCTTGACGACGAGAGCAAGCCGTCCGGAGTGGAGGTCATCCCGGACCAGACGGAGGATGCGCTCAACACCTTGATCAAGACTGAGAACGAGGAGGAGCACGCGAAATATGTCGAGCGTCTTCCGGAATTATACCGTGAGATAGCCCGCAAGAGGCTCATCGAGGGAATGAAATACAACGAGATCGCCGAGGCGCTTGACATGGAGCTCAACACAGTCAAGACTCGCATCCGCCGCGCCAAGAAGATGATCGATGATCTGAGGAAGCAGGAGGAAGGCGCATGATAGGGTTCGCCGACTTCGAGGCATTTCTGAAGGCGTCGTTCCCGGACATGACTGACGGGATGGTGGAGCGTTTCCGTCTTATGGACGCAGGCTACCGCGACTGGAACGCCAAGATCAACGTCATCTCCCGCAAGGACATCGACAGTCTCTATGACCACCACGTCCTCCACTCCCTCGCGATAGCCGAATATCTCCGCACACAGCGTCCGGAGGTATATTCAATGTTCACCGCGCCACTTCAGGAAGGCTCCGTGGCATCCGCCTCACAGAAAGGATCTTATTCTACGGTCATAGCTCCCATCACCTCGCCAGATAACGCCGCACAAGCCGCATTAAGGGTTCTGGACCTCGGCACCGGTGGCGGCTTTCCCGGCATCCCTCTCGCTGTGATGTTCCCGAACGTGAGGTTCACCCTCTGCGACTCGGTCGGCAAGAAAACAATCGTCGCCAGAGAGATTGCGAACATGCTCGGCCTTGACAACGTGGAGATCGTCAACGCCCGCGCGGAAAGTCTTCCTGGCCGTTTCGACTTCGTGGTCTCCCGTGCCGTGGCCTCCCTGACCGACTTCTATCCTTGGGTGAAAGGGAAATATTCCCAGTCCATCCTCTACCTCAAAGGCGGCGACATCAACGAGGAGATCTGCGCCCTGATGTCCCGTGAGCGCCTCCGCAAAGGCTCCGTCTCCACCTGGCCCGTCACCACCTGGCTCTCCGACCCATATTTCGCCGGCAAGTTCGTGATCGACATCCGCCGATAATTCCACAGAAATAGCTGAGCATCCGGTCAAGAACGACTATACTGGATTTCATCGAAAGAAAAATGATTACAATGAAAAGGATATTATTGGCATTGGCGCTGCTTGCGAACGCGCTCAATGCCTTCGCACAGGCACCGGAGTATCTGCCGGAATGGAAGGAAGGGTATCTTGACATCCACACGATTGCCACGGGAAGGGGTGACGCGGCGCTGATTGTGATGCCAGACGGGACATCGATGATGATCGACGCGGGCGACAACGCCAAGGCTAAGGACACCCAACATCCGAACGGGACAAAAAAGCCCGGAGAGTGGCAGGCGATCTACATAAAGCATTTTCTCTCACAGCTTCCGGACAAGGAAAACCTTGACTATGCGATGGTAACCCATCTTCACAATGACCACATCGGCACGATAAAGGATGCTATTCCGGGCACGCACGGCTATGCGCTTTCCGGAATCACACTCGTGGGTGAGCATATTCATTTCAACAAGTTGGTTGACAGGGACTATCCTGACTACGATTTTCCATCCAGAGACAATGTCCTCAACGCGAACAAGGGATTTATCGAGCATTACATCAACTTCGTCAACTATTCCGCGGAGCACGGCACAACGGTGGAGAAATTCGCCATCGGGAGCAAGAGGCAGTTCACGATGGTACACAACCCGAAGAAGTTCGCCAAAGACTTTGAGATCAGGAATTTAGCCGCAAACGGCGAGGTCTGGACCGGCCGTGGCAAGAAATCCGTGAAGATGTACAGCGGGGATCCGACCCTGTTCGATGAGAATATGAATTCCTGCGCGATTCGTCTGCGCTACGGTAAATTCTCATATTTCAACGGAGGCGACCTTTCCGGTGGGAACTGGCCCATCTTCAAGTCGCTGGAAAGGGATTTCGAGACTCCTGTCGCCAAGGTCTGCGGCAAGGTCACGGTGATGAAAGCCAACCACCACGGCTATTTCGACACCTGCAACGCATTCTTTATGCAGACTTTGTCGCCCCAGGTCATCATAATCGACGCCCGAAGCCAGAATCATCCCGTGCCTACCACGATGACAAGAATATCCGATCCTCTGGTCTGGAAAGGAGACCGCGACTACTACATAACCGTGGATCAAGCCCGCAAGAAGCTCGGTGAGGAACTCTGGAGCAAATTCAAGCCGTGGGGCCACATTGTCGTCCGTGTCTATCCGGAAGGAAACAACTACCAGGTCTTCGTCCTCGATGCGGACTCAACGGACTACCGCATAAAGTACAAGTCCGAGATTGTCAATTTGTAAACGTCCCTTTTTATACTTTAGATATCGGCATAAATTTACTACTTTTGTGTCCCGGATTTGAACTATGCCACAAGTCCAAGGCTTGGACCGGAACGAGAGGCACGTGACAGAATTGAGCCTGACGGCAATGGGCCCGTGTGCCTCCGGAATGGACACTGAAATATTCAAAACTGTAATATTCAATGAATATGAAAAAGATCGTTAAAGTTGCGGCGGTGGGTGCATTGGTTGCGCTGGCCGCTTCGTGCGCTCCGCAGAAGATCGCGGTGACGGCGCACAGAGGATTTTGGAACTGCGAGGAGGCCGGGTACGCCGAGAACTCCATCAAATCGCTTGAACTGGCGCAGCAGAACGGGTTGTGGGGCAGCGAGTTCGATGTTCACATCACTTCCGACCTCGTTATGCTCGTGCATCACGATCCGGACATCGACGGGATGCGCATCTGGAATCACGACTACGCTGATTTCAAGGACTGCCGCCTGAAGAACGGCGAGAAGATCCCGACTCTGGACGAGTATCTGGCACAGGGAGAGAAGAGCAAGAAGACCGTGCTGGTGTTCGAGCTCAAGAAGCAGATTGACAAGGCTCACGAGGACTATATGGTCGACCAGAGCGTCAAGGCTCTCAAGGAGCACGGTTTGTACAACCCTAAGCGTGTGATTTTCATCTCATTCAGTCTGAATATGTGCGAGAGGCTCGCCGCCCTCTGCCCTGGATTCACGGTTCAGTACCTGGACAAGGACAAGAGCCCTGAGGAACTCGCCAAGCTCGGAATCAACGGTGTTGACTACCAGTACAAGGTCTTCGGAAAGAACCCGACATGGTTCAAGCAGGCCCGCGACAACAAGATGAGCATCAACTGCTGGACCGTCAACAAGGAGAAGGACATCCAGGATATGATCGATCTCGGTGTCGATTGCATCACGACCAACGAGCCGCTCCTCGTCCGCGAGAAGCTCGGCAAGAGGGAAAAGGTGAAGTAATCCTATTTCTCGACGTACGACAGACAGCCTGTTTCAGTAATATGAAGCAGGCTATTTGATTTCCAGAAGGTCGGACCAGGAGGTAGAGTAGAGGCGGGAGCAGAATTCGCGGCGGATGCCGTCGGAATAGTGGCCGGGACGCTGGGTGGCAAGCCTTAGGATGTTCTTGCCGGAGGTGTTGACCAGATCCATCACTTTGGATATGCGGTCGTCACGGTCACGGGCCTCCTGATCGAAATCGAACAGGGTGGTCTGGATCGCGTCGGCCTCAACGATGTCGGAGACGGTCACGCCGGCCCTTTTATATTCAAAGCCATTGCGGAAGACCATCCTCAACGCGCGCAGGGCGGCGGCAACGACCTCCTGGGTGCTGTTGGCGGGGACATCGAGCCTCACGCTGGCGTTCGGGAAATACTGCGGAAGGTCGTCCCGGAAGCGGTTGGTCTGGATGAATACGCCCACTGAATATGCGGCAGTGCCGTCCGAGCGGAGTTTCTCGGCGCACTTTCCGGCGAAGTCCGAGACCCGGAGCGTCATCTCATCGATGTCCGTAACCATCTTGTCGAACGAACGGGAGGTGCAGATGCTCTTGCGCTTCTCGTCACGCTCATCCTCAACCATCCGTCTGCCCTGAAGCTCGGACCAAGTCCTCACTCCGCCTATTCCCATCATCCCACGAACCCACTCGCATGGCCTCTTAATAAAGTCCAAGGCCGTCTTGACCCCGACGGACTCCAGCTTCGGAGCGCCTCGCCGACCTATTCCCCAAACCTCTTTTATCGGAGTCAAAGCCAATGCCTTGAGGATCTTCTCTTCGGAATCGATGACACAGACGCCGCGGTACCCTTTGTACTTTTTTGCGAAATGGTTGGCGACCTTGGCAAGGGTCTTTGTGTCGGCTATTCCGATGCTGACAGGAATGCCCGTCCAGCGACGGATCCTCGTCACCAAAGCCGAACATATTCCCGGAATACGCTCTGGCGCGACACCGTCCATGTCCATATACGCCTCATCGATTGAATAAACTTCCAGCCGCGGGGCCGCCTCCGCAAGGATCGACATCACCCGCGCGGAAAGGTCACCGTAAAGAGTGTAGTTGGACGAACGCACGACAAGTCTCCCCTGCTCCACCAGATAGCGGACCTTAAAGAACGGAGTCCCCATCTTGATGCCCATCGCCTTGCTCTCGTTGCTGCGGGCCACCACGCATCCGTCATTGTTGGACAGCACCACGACCGGACGGCCTTCCAACTCCGGCTGGAAAGCCCTTTCGCAGGACACGAAAAAATTGTTGCAGTCAACTAACGCGTACACACCTTCTTGATGACGTAGGTCACAACTCCCCAGACCGTAAAATCATTGGAATCAGTCACTTCGATGGGAGGATATTTCTCATTGGCCGGAAGCAGCCATATTCTTTGATGCTTAAGAATATCATAGGACACGCCCGGCTTGGAGGCCTTGACAGAGCGCGATGCATCGGCCGGATCCCTGAAGGAGATGAACTTCAAGGCGAATTCCCCGTCGATGAAGCAGACGGCCATATCCCCTTCCCTCGGCTCGATCGACTTGTCCACCACCAGCACGTCACCCTCGTTCACATCGGCGTCCACCATCGAATCGCCGACCACACGGGCGAAAAAAGTCGCCGCCGGATGCCGCACCAACTCCTTGTTGAGGTCGATGAACGAATTGATGTAGTCCTGCGCCGGCGACGGAAACCCAGCGTGCACGCCGCTTTCCATCATCGGAGCGAATGCCCCTTTCTTATCCTCTTCCGCAGCCATTTATGAATATATTCTCAAGTTTTTATGAATATGCCTGTTCCGCTTTCTCAAATAGTCCATGACTAAAGCTCCGGCACAATGTACTTCCAGGCCAGTTCGAGCGGCTTCACACTGGAATCAAGATCACCATTGAGGAGCGCCATAACCTTTGACAGATCCTTAAGGATGTTGTCAGCGTCAAACGGCATCGCAGAGGTCATCACGATCACGGCCTTCTTATCTGGAATCACAACGATATATTGTCCGAAAAGTCCTACGGCCATATAAAGTGACCCGTCGGAACGGGTTCTGATCTGGTAGCCGTAACCGGTCGTGGAGTAGTTCTGACCATTATTCATCCGGTCCTTGATCTGATCTTTGACGGCCTCCTTGAGATAGTCCTCAGGGATGATCTGCTGCCCGTCCCATTTCCCGCCGTCCAGCAGGAGACGGCCGAACGCCAGCATCTCGTCAGTGCTAAGATGCAGTCCCCAGCCACCGGCTGTCACTCCATGGATATCCTCCCACTCAGGTCTGTCCAGTCCCATCGGCTTGAACATCCTTTTGTAGAGATAGTCGGCCATCGTCTCCCCGGTCTTTTTTGTGATGATCTCCGAAAGCATACAGGAAGAGAAACTGTCGTAGCAGAATTTCTCTCCCGGAGCCGCGTCGAATGGATATCCAAAGAAAAGTTCCGGCAGCGTGGAGTCATATTTTGTCAGCAGCCCGGAGACATCAACCCATTCATTATGAATATACTTGAGTGAGCCGAACGGATCCTTTTTGAAATATTCAGTGGCATATTCAACCGTCGGATCCTTTTTGTGGCCGTTCGCCATAATCAGCAGATGCCTGACTGTCAAGGCCTCAAGGTTTGCCTTCTGCGCGTCCGTCATATTCTTTTCCGCCTCGGCGACTTCCTCGGGGAACATCGGCGCGACCTTTTCGGACAGGCTCAGCTTGCCCTCCCCGACCGCTATCCCGACAGCCATTGAGGTGAACGTCTTGGTAACCGACCACATCTGTCGCCGTGTGTCATTGTCAGAGCCCTTGGGCCATTCTCCCGAAGACGCATACCCCTCCTGCCAGACCGCCACGCCATTCAAGGTTGACTCCGTCCTGGCCGCCTCCGACATCATAGTCCTAACGGCCGCCCTGACCTTAGGATTCTCGACAAGTTGCTCTCCCGTACCCGGATCGGGCACCGGATCCGTATTATCCTTCGAACACCCAGCCGCCAGCAGTGCCACCGCCGTCAGCACCCCATAGAAAAATCTCTTGTTCAGTTTCATAACGTAATTCTCCTCTCGTACCCACAAATATACTCATCTTTTCGCACAAAATCACTGCACCGCCTCCGTCACCACTTCCGGTCGGTACACCAGAGGGTGTTTTCCTGTACGAAACGGCAGCAAGACGGAGGTTGGTACACCAGAGGGTGTTTTCCTGTACGAAACGGCAGCAAGGCGGAGGTTGGTACACCAGAGGGTGTTTTCCTGAAGGAGAACACCGTGTTCCTCATCGCCACCGCCATCCTCAAGAACTTCTTCCTTCACCTTCTTGACGTCATCGGCGGACGGGTCAAAGGGCTTGATAGGACCGCGAGGCTCAAGCGGTTCCTGCGAATGTTCGTTGTCGTGCCCGCAAAGTGGATAAAATCCGGACGCAGAAACGTGCTCAACCTCTACACTAAACGGCGAATCTTTCTCGAACTTGTCCGCTAAGGCACCTGAAGACGATGTAAATCCCGACAACTCGCCGCCCAGGCAACTCTGGGCGGCGCCGACGCGTGGAACGCACTTGAAAAAGTCATCGCTTGGGGTGTCCTGAATGAAACAGGAAGTCTCATCATGAAACATCAATGGTCAAGCCGATGTGAGAATGAGGCGAGCGAAGCCGTCAAGAGGACTGGTCGGACAAAATAGTTTGGCGTTTTGAGGTATTGCCTATTCTGCCTATTTAGGAT
>ERZ1034882.18-NODE-18-length-110676-cov-85.554669_pt1 | contig 110676 bp, 105 predicted proteins | sample MGYA00520606_ERZ1034882 | MGnify/ENA primary metagenome ERZ1034882 (study PRJEB33766, sample SAMN09781726) | gut metagenome | biome: gut microbiome | host: Homo sapiens | place: Madagascar | study: EMG produced TPA metagenomics assembly of the PRJNA485056 data...
AGTACTCGGCTACGAACCGAGCGGTCGGAGGTTCGAATCCTCCCGGATGCACCATATTCTCCTGGATAACAGCAATGCTGTTGTTTTTAGGTCTGCGAGTTAATCGCAAGCACCAGGGAGGATAACGTTGCTTTAGCAACGGCCCGCAGGGTGAGGCGTAAGCCGAGTAATCCTCCCGGATGCACCATCTTCTCCTTCTTTGTTTATTCCTTCGACGTTCCGTCAGCAATCACACTCTCAGTCAGCGACAAAAAACACCTTTTACGATAAAGTAATGCTTTGTTAATCGTTTAGCGAGAGCACGATGTACGCACAGTATGACGGTTTGATCTTCGATATGGATGGCACTCTCCTGGATACCGAACCTACGCATCGTCAAGCCTGGACTGACGTCCTGGGCCGCTACGGCATGCGTTTCGATCTTCAGGCGATGATTGCCCTTAACGGATCGCCCACCTGGCGTATTGCGCAGGCCGTGATTGAACTGAATCAGGCCGATCTCGACCCGCACCTGCTCGCGCGCGAAAAAACCGATGCGGTAAAAGCCATGCTTTTAGATACTGTCCGCCCGTTGCCGCTGGTTGACGTGGTAAAAGCGTGGCACGGACGTCGCCCAATGTCGGTCGGCACGGGCAGCGAAAGCGCGATTGCAGAAGCCTTACTCAATCATCTTGGCCTGCGCCACTATTTTTCTGCCGTGGTCGCCGCCGATCATGTTAAGCACCACAAGCCAGCACCGGACACCTTCCTGCTTTGCGCAGAATTAATGGGCGTCCCGGCGGCAAAATGCGTCGTGTTTGAAGATGCCGATTTCGGTATTCAGGCCGCGCGTGATGCCGGCATGGCCGCGGTGGATGTGCGCTTACTGTGAGTGACGCACTGTCACTTGCCTCATTATTCGCCAGCAGTTTCTTAAGCGCCACGCTGTTACCGGGCAATTCGGAAGTGGTGCTGGTGGCGATGCTGTTGTCCGGCGTGAGTCAGCCCTGGCTTCTGGTGTTAATAGCAACAATGGGTAATAGCCTTGGAGGGCTGACTAACGTTATTCTTGGGCGTTTCTTTCCGCTGCGTGAGACATCGCGCTGGCAGGAAAAGGCAGTCGGCTGGCTAAAACGCTATGGCGCTGCCACGCTGTTATTAAGCTGGATGCCTGTAATAGGCGATTTACTGTGTCTGCTGGCGGGATGGATGCGCATCTCCTGGGGACCAGTGCTCTTTTTTTTGTGCCTTGGCAAAGCGGTGCGTTATGTCCTTGTGGCATGGGCAACGCTGCAGGGTATGACGTGGTGGCACTAATTGGTGGAATGAATACGCGACCTTCAATCGTCAACCATTACAATTATGCTGAGTAACATTACTTTGACAGGCGGGAGGTCAATTTGATCCCGGACGTATCTCAGGCGCTGGCCTGGCTGGAAAACCACCCTCAGGCATTGAAGGGTATTCAGCGTGGTCTTGAGCGTGAAACGCTGCGCGTTAACGCGGACGGTAGTTTAGCGACGACGGGTCACCCGAAGGCGTTAGGCTCGGCGCTGACACATAAATGGATCACAACCGATTTCGCTGAAGCACTGCTGGAGTTTATCACCCCGGTAGAAGGCGATATTGATCATATGCTGACGATCATGCGCGATATCCATCGCTACACTGCGCGCAATCTGGGCGACGAGCGTATGTGGCCTCTCAGCATGCCGTGTTATATCGAGCAGGGCCAGGAGATTGAGCTGGCACAGTACGGCACATCGAATATCGGCCGACTGAAAACGCTCTACCGTGAAGGGCTGAAAAACCGCTACGGCGCGTTGATGCAGACAATTTCGGGCGTGCACTACAATTTCTCGCTGCCAATGGCTTTCTGGCAGGCGAAATGCGGTGAAACGGATAAGGACGCGATCTCCGCGGGCTATTTCCGCCTGATCCGCAACTATTACCGCTTCGGCTGGGTTATTCCTTATCTGTTCGGTGCGTCGCCGGCCATCTGCTCGTCGTTCCTGCAGGGGAAACCGACGACGCTGCCGTTCGAGAAGACCGAGTGTGGAATGTACTATCTCCCGTATGCCACCTCTCTGCGCCTGAGCGATCTGGGTTATACCAATAAATCGCAAAGCAATCTCGGTATTACGTTTAACGAATTGCACGAATATGTGGCAGGATTGAAGCGAGCGATCAAAACCCCGTCGGAAGAGTACGAAAAAATCGGCCTCGAAAAAGACGGTAAGCGCCTGCAGATCAACACCAACGTCCTGCAGATTGAAAACGAGCTGTATGCGCCAATTCGTCCTAAGCGCGTGACGCGCAGCGGTGAAACCCCGTCGGATGCGCTGCAGCGCGGTGGGATTGAATACATTGAAGTGCGCTCGCTGGATATCAACCCGTTCTCACCGATTGGCGTTGATGAACAGCAGGTTCGCTTCCTGGACCTGTTTATGGTTTGGTGCGTGCTGGCGGATGCGCCGGAAATGAGTTCAGACGAACTGCTCTGTACCCGTACAAACTGGAACCGCGTGATTCTGGAAGGGCGTAAACCAGGCCTGACGCTGGGTATCGGCTGTGAAACCGCACAGTTCCCGCTGACGAAAGTCGGTAAAGATCTGTTCCGTGACCTGAAGCGTGTTGCCCGGACGATGGACAGCATGGAGGGCGGCGACGCGTATCAACAGATTTGCGACCAGCTGGTGGAATGCTTTGATAACCCGGAGCTGACGTTCTCAGCACGTATTCTGCGTTCTATGATTGATCAGGGCATCGGCGGTACCGGGCGTTCGCTTGCGGCGGAATACCGTGAGATGCTGTTGCAAGAGCCATTAGAAGTCCTGAGCGAAGCGGATTTCGTTGCGGAACGCGATGCGTCCGTGGTTCGTCAGAAAGAGGTTGAAGCGGCGGATTCGGAGTCGTTTGAGGCGTTTCTGGCGAAGTAGGCTTAAGCAGAAAAGAAAAAGGCCACATCGCTGTGGCCAAAATATACATCTCTGAATTCAGGGATGATGATAACAAATGCGCGTCTTTCATATACTCAGACGCGCATTCTGTAGAAGAGTTCAGTTTATTTTAAAAAAAATCACTACCGGAGGTGACGTATGCCGTTATTAGATAGCTTTACTGTCGACCATACCCGTATGGAAGCACCTGCAGTCCGCGTGGCGAAGACCATGCACACCCCGCACGGCGACACGATCACCGTCTTCGATCTGCGTTTCTGCGTGCCAAACAAAGAAGTGATGCCGGAGAAAGGCATTCATACGCTGGAACACCTGTTCGCTGGTTTCATGCGTGACCACCTGAACGGCAACGGCGTTGAGATCATCGATATCTCTCCAATGGGCTGCCGTACCGGCTTCTACATGAGCCTGATTGGCCAGCCTGAAGAGAAACGTGTGGCAGATGCCTGGAAAGCGGCCATGCAGGACGTGCTGAAGGTAAAAGAGCAGAGCCAGATCCCTGAGCTGAACGTTTACCAGTGTGGGACTTACCAGATGCACTCTCTGGAAGAAGCGCAGGAGATTGCGCGTCACATCATCGAGCGTGATGTCCGCGTGAACAGCAACGAAGAGCTGGCCCTGCCAAAAGAAAAACTGCAGGAACTGCACATCTAGTGCACCTTTTCCCTCTCCCACCGGGAGAGGGTAGGGTGAGGGTGGTTTAATCGCATGACCACAACCTTAACCTTCTCCTTTACCCATCGTCCCCTTGTGCCGTTTGCCCATGATTACGTTCATGGTGACAACGAGCCGTGGCATGAGCATGACTGCGCGCAACTGCTGCATACCCTGAGCGGCGTGGTACGGGTAGATACCGCATCCGGCTGCTGGGTTGTCCCTCCGGGCCGCGGCGTCTGGCTACCGGCGGGTACCCGTCACTCGTTGCGTATTACCGGCAACGTGGCGGCGCGCACGCTGTTTATCGATCCGCTGGCGCGTGCCGATCTCCCGGCCACCTGCCAGATCGTGCAGATCTCCCCGCTGCTGCGGGAACTGATCCTCGCTGCGCTCTCGCTTCCCGAGTCTTACGCACCGGGGAGCCGAGACGAACGCGTGTATGAACTCATTCTGGATGAAATTCGCCTTATGCCGGTACTGCCGTTTCATCTCCCTGAGCCGGAAAGTGAACCGCTACGCCGTCTTTGCCAGCAGATCCGCCAGACCGCCGGGGAGAGCTGGAGCAGTGCACAAGCCGCGGGCCTGCTTGGCATGAGCGAGCGCACAATGAACCGCCATTTTCAGCTGCAGACGGGATTAAGCTACGGTGAGTGGCTGAGACGGGCGCGCCTGCTGGAGGCGCTGGTACGGTTGGCGCAGGGCCAGCCGGTGCTTCGGGTGGCGCTGGAACTGGGTTACGGCAGTCACAGCGCCTTTACGGCCATGTTCCGCCGGGTGATGGGCATTTCACCCAGCGACTACTTCAAAGACAGCTAACCGCATTAAAAAGTGCCTGAAGCGAGGCGCGCGAGACGTCGCTGTCAATTCCCACGCCCCAGCGGCTGCTGCCGTCCTGAAACAGGCAGCGAATGTACGCCACCGAACGGCTGTCGCTGCGTTCGCCTAACGAATGTTCGTGATAATCCTTAATCACGAACGGTGCGTTGACCCAGCGGCTTAACCCCTGAGCGGCGGCGGACAGCAGGCCGTTACCCTGACCTTCGAGCTGGCGCGTTCCCCCCTGCGTACAGATGCTTGCCGTCAAACGCAGCTGACCGTCCTGCTGGCCATCGCTGCGATAGGATTGCAGCGCTAACGGCGGCGTTGCCACCAGGCCGTAGCGGGTGCGGAACAGCTGCCACAACGCGTTTTGCGTCATCTCTTTTCCGTGGCGGTCGGTTTCCTGCTGTACATGCTGGCTGAAATCCTGCTGCAGGGCGCGGGGTAATTTCAGACCATGATTCTGCTCGATAAGCCACGCGCTGCCGCTTTTCCCTGACTGGCTGTTCACGCGGATCACCGCTTCGTAGGTGCAGCCGATATCCTGCGGGTCCACGGGCAGGTAAGGCATCTCCCAGCGGTCGCCTGGCCTGCGGGCATCAAAGCCTTTTTTGATGGCGTCCTGGTGCGAGCCGGAGAAGGCGGTATAGGCCAGCCGTCCGGCCCACGGATGGCGCGGATGCACCGGCAGTTGGTTGCAGGTTTCCACCACTTCCACCACCCGGTTCATATCGCTAAAGTCCAGATTCGGGCTAATACCCTGGCTGTAAAGGTTCATCGCCAGCGTCACCAGGCAGACGTTGCCTGTACGTTCCCCGTTCCCGAAGAGACAGCCCTCCACGCGGTCAGCGCCCGCCATCACGGCCAGCTCGGCGCTGGCAACGCCGGTACCGCGGTCGTTATGCGGATGCACGCTGATGCAGACATCGCGGCGGCGGCTAAAGTGGCGACAGAAATACTCGATCTGATCGGCATAGACGTTCGGCGTGCTCACTTCGACGGTCGCGGGTAAGTTGATCACCATCGGGCGTTCGTCGCACGGTTGCCAGATCTCCGCCACGGCTTCACAAATCTCCAGCGCAAATTCCGGCTCGGTAAAGCAGAAGGTCTCCGGAGAGTATTCATACTGCCAGCGGGTGTCGGGATTTTCCTCGCACAGCTTACGGATGAGCCGCGTGGCGCGCGTCGCCAGCTCAACGATTTGCCCTTTCTCCATGCCGAATACCAGGCGGCGGAACAGCGGAGCGGTGGCGTTATACAGATGGACGGTGGCCTGCTTCGCACCGCGCAGGGATTCAAAAGTACGATGGATGAGATCTTCCCGCGCCTGAGTGAGCACCTGAATCGTAACGTCATCCGGAATGCGGTTCTCTTCAATCAGCTGGCGGACAAAGTTGAAATCCGTCTGCGAGGCGGAGGGAAAAGCGACCTCGATCTCTTTAAACCCGCAGCTCAGCAGCAGATCCCAGAACTGCAGCTTGCGCGCGCTGTCCATCGGCTCGGCCAGGGCCTGGTTGCCGTCGCGTAAGTCGGTGGAGAGCCAGCGCGGCGCGTGGGTAATGCGTTGCTCCGGCCAGCGGCGGTCGGGAAGAGAAATAGCGGGATAAGGCTGGTACTTGTCGGCGGGTGTGTTCAGCATGATGCGCTCCTGTTGTCTTTTCACTATCGTGAAGGGATTTCAGGCGCGCTGCTTTATCGGAGGTGACAATTGCTGTCGCGTTTTGGACAGGGAGGTGATGGTTGCCGGGTGGCGGCTATGCCTTACCCGGCCTACAGGATTATTTGTAGGCCCGGTAAGCGCAGCGCCACCGGGCAACCCGCGCAGAGGACTAATGCGCGCCGCCACCCCCGCCACCGGCACCAAACGGCGGTCTGGCAAACCACACCAGCCCCAGCAGGACGATAAAGATCCCTGCCGAAATCCAGAAAATCTCGTTAGCCGAGATAATCAGCCCCTGGTTGGTGAGCTGCTGGGCAATCCAGCCGGACGCCTGCTGCTCCGTCATGCCCATTCCCTGAAGCTGGCTATACATCTGCTGCGCATTCGGGTTGTAGGGATTCACCGCTTCGGTCAGTTGCGCGTGGTGCATCGATTCACGGTTTGTCCACAGGGTGGTGGTGATCGACGTCCCGATGGAGCCCGCCAGCGTACGGGTGAAGTTCGACAGGCTCGACGCAGCCGCCAGACGCTCAGGCGGCAGGCCGGAGAGCGTGATGGTGGTCAGCGGCATAAAGAAGCACGCAACCGCGAAGCCCTGAATAAACTGCGGCCACGCAGAGGCGCCAAAGTCCATTCCCGGCTCAAAGGTATACGCGCGCCAGTAGAAGCACACCGCATACATAATGAAGCTGAAGGTCACCAGCCGACGCATGTCGAGCTTGTGGGCAAAGCGGCCAATAATCGGCGACAGCAGGACCGGGATCACCCCGACCGGCGCGGACGCCAGACCCGCCCAGGTTGCGGTATATCCATACACCTCCTGCAACAGCTGCGGCAGCAGAACAATCGCGCCGAAGTAGAGCATATAGGCGAGGCTGATACACAGACAGCCGATGGTGAAATTTCGCGACTTAAAGAGCGAGAGATCGACTATCGGGTTTTCGTCCGTCAGCTCCCAGACAATCAGGAAGCTCAGCGACACCACCGCGACAATGGTCAGGATGATAATTTCCTGCGAGTTGAACCAGTCGAGCTCTTTACCGCGGTCGAGCATGATCTGCAGACTGCCGATGCCGAGGATCAGCAGCGCCAGCCCGATGCTGTCGATACGCCGCTGCTCGGTACGCGTTTCACGGCCGCGCAGGGATTGCAGCGTCATCAGCACCACGACGGCACCAATCGGGACGTTGATAAAGAAGATCCAGCCCCAGTGGTAGTTATCGCTGATGTAGCCACCCAGAATCGGTCCGCAGATAGGCGCGACGATAACGGTCATCGACCACAGCGCCAGCGCGACGGAGCGTTTTGCGGGAGGGTAGTTGCTCAACAGCAAACTCTGGGAGAGCGGGATCAGCGGCCCCGCGACTATCCCCTGAATGACGCGGAAGAAAATCAGCATCGTCAGGCTGCTGGACATGCCGCAGGCCCAGGAGGCCAGCACAAACGCCACCGTGGACCAGAGGAACAGCTTCACTTCCCCGACGCGCTTCGCCAGCCAGCCGGTAATCGGAATGGAGATGGCGTTCGCCACCCCAAACGAGGTGATGACCCAGGTTCCCTGGCTCAGGGACGAGCCAAGGTTACCGGCGATGGTCGGGATGGCCACGTTTGCGATGGTGGAGTCCAGCACCTGCATGAATGTCGCCAGCGACAGCGCAATGGTCATAATGACCAGCTGCGCGCCCTCCAGCGGTTTTTGCGGCTTTTGCTGTTGCATAACGCTCACCTTCGGATTAACCGGCGTTTGCCTTCACGATGTCATCGATCAGCTTGTTGACCGGATCGAGGCTAATTTCACGGGCGTTACTCTCATACGCCGGGCTGCTACGCACCTGGCTTGCCAGGATCTGACCGTCGCGGTTGGCGGTGTCGACCGTCACCAGCGTAGAGAGGCCGATACGCAGCGGGTGATCCGCCAGCTGTTTGGCATCCAGTTCGATACGCACAGGCAGACGCTGGACCACTTTGATCCAGTTACCGGTGGCGTTCTGCGCGGGCAGCAGGGAGAAGGCGCTGCCGGTCCCCATATCCAGACCAACCACTTTCCCGGTGTACTTCACGTCATCGCCGTAGATGTCGCTGACAACCGTCGCGGTCTGGCCGATACGCATATGGGCGAGCTGCGTCTCTTTAAAGTTGGCATCAACCCACAGATTGTCCGCCGGCACGACCGCCATCAGCGGGGTGGTAGGGCTAATCTGCGCCCCTGGCTGGACGGAACGGCGGGAGACATAGCCGGTCATCGGGCTGACGATTTTGGTACGCTGCAGGGCAAGCCATGCGTTGCGCACTTCAGTCGCGGCCTGCTGTACAGCTGGCTGGTTTTCGAGGCTGGTGCCCAGCACCATCGCCTGGTTGGCGTTGTACTGTTGAATGGCGACATCCAGCTGTGCCTGAGCGCTGGCAACGGCGTCACGCGCGTGCTGCAGCTCTTCACGGCCAATCAGGTTGGCGCTGCCGAGCGGTACGCGGCGGTTCAGGTCGCTCTGCGCCTGGGCAAGTGCGGTTTTCTGCACGTCGATGTTGGCCTGCAGCTGTTTGCTGTTGATCATCAGCTGGCGGGTCTGACGGACGCTGGAGGCCAGCGCGGTCTTCGCTTTCTCAAATGCCTGCTGGGCGTCGGTCGGATCGAGGGTCACCAACACATCGCCTTTTTGCACAAAGTCGGTATTGTCAGCCCAGACTTTCGTCACGCTGCCCGACACCTGCGCCATAATTTGTACCTGGTTCCCTGCCACGTACGCGTCGTCTGTTTCCTCAGCATGACGCAGTACTAAAAACCAATAGATCCCATATGCCACGGCAATAATGATAAAGAGCAAGGTCAACAGAAGAAGGGCGCTCTTACGTTTGCCTTTCTTATTGGCCGGTTGCTGCGGGGTAGTGCTCTCCGCATTTGCGCTCATTGTTGTTCTCCACGATCTTCTTATTTTCACATCGGCTGAGCCGACCTGTTGTCAGAAAGGCCAGCAGTGTGACGTGCTGGCCTGTCGGTTTTCTTATGAATCTGGATGGTTGAGCGTGTCGTCGCGTTAGCGCAGCGCCTCAAGAACGGCGCCGTCTTCATCCATCTGGTCCAGACGGGTGAGCAGCTTGCGAGTGATATGCTCAAGCTGGTCGCGCTCGGCAGCGCTGAGGGCGGACCACAGTTTGTGCAGGCAATTGTGCTGAGGTGGCAGCACCTCACGCAGGAACTGGTGACCTTTGTCGGTCAGTTGCAGATGCAGGCAGCGGCGATCGTTGTCGCTTTCACGGCGTTCAATCCAGCCACGCTTTTCAAGCTCATCGGCAATACGGGTCGCATTGGTACGGGAGGAGCCCAGCGCGCAGCTCAATTCGGAAGGCTGAATGCTATGGTTTTCCTGAGACTCCAGCGTAATCAACGCCATAAACAACGTCTCGTTAATCCCTTGAGCTTTCAGCATTTTATTACGGTTTTCCAGTAGCTTACCCTGCATGTGCATGCACAGGCGAGTCAGCAGGATCTCCTGGTACGGGAAGTCCTCATGGCGACTGGCGCGGAATTTAAGCATTTGTTCAATGGGCGTAAACGAACTATCCATTTGGGCATAACCTCATTAATTACAGCCGATATAGTAACGACGGTGACAAATAATGTAAATGAATTATTTGTGCGGTTATATCCGCCAAATTAATGTCACCATCAGAAAGCGCCGGGTAAGTCCGTGACCCGGTGAGCACAGAAAGGGTAGGGTGTGAACCCGCTGAAGAGAGGATGTGAGGACGGGGGTCTGAACTGTTCATGCCGATTGTAAATATGTCACCCACATTAAAATTTCTGGGATAAATGATTACGTTTACATTAACAGACTGAGGGGCCTCTTTACACCCTAAGAGGCCCAACGCAATGTAAAACTTAATGAATTGCCTCCTGGCGATGGTAACCGCGCCACCATACCACCAGGTTGAGTGCGGCAACGATGGCGCCAATCCCACACACGCCGGACCAGCCGGCATGCTGCCACGCCGAGGCGGAAATGAGCGAACCCGCTGCGCCGCCAATAAAGTAGCTGGTCATGTATCCGGCCGTGAGGCGGTTACGCGCCTCTGGCTTCACGCGGTAGATCACGGTCTGGTTGGTGATATGAACGCCCTGCACGGTGAGATCGAGCACCAGAATACCGACAATCAGCGCCAGCACCGAGACGTGCCCGTACCATATTGCCGCCCAGGAGAGCAGGAGTAAAACCAGCCCTGCGGAGGTGGTCAGGTGAGATTTGCCCTTGTCGGCCAGCCCACCCGCGGGACGCGCGCCCAGCGCGCCAGCGGCACCGGCCAGACCGAACAGACCAATCACCCCTTCGGAATAATTGAACGGCGGGGCGGCAAGCAGAAACGCCATCGACGTCCACAGAATGCTGAAGTTAGCGAAGGTGAAACAGCCGAGCAGGGCGCGGGTGCGCAGAAGTTTATCCTGCGTGAACAGGCTAAACACGGAGGCCAGCAGCTGCGGATAGTTCAGATGGTTCTCCTGCTTCACCTTCGGCAGCCCGCGCCACAGCGCCAGTGCCATAACGACCATCAGGAAGCTCGCCACCCAGTAAACGGTGCGCCAGCCGCCGAGGCTTGCCAGCAGTCCTGCAACGGTACGCGCCAGCAAAATCCCCAGCAGCAGGCCGCTCATGATGGTACCCACCACCTTGCCGCGTTTTTCCGGGGAGGCGAGGGTCGCCGCGAGAGGCACCAGAATTTGTGCCACCACGGAGAACAGCCCCGTAAGCGCGGTACCGACGATCATCATCGTCAGCGACTGGCTGCTGGCGGTGATCAGCATCCCGACGGCGGCCAGCAGGGTCATTGAGACAATCAGCATCCGGCGTTCAAACATATCGCCCAGCGGCACCAGGAACAGCAGCCCGGCGGCATAGCCAAGCTGCGCGGCCGTAACAATAAAGCCTGCGGAGCTGGCAGAGAGGTTGAACGCGCGGGCGATGGTGTCGAGAAGAGGTTGCGCGTAGTAGTTGCTGGCGACCGCCAGACCCGTTGCCACGGACATTAAAAGGATGAGTGCGGGGCTAAGCCCTTGAGTTGTTTTGGTCATTAGTTTCAGGAATCGTTAGTGAAGTGATTATTTTTCCGGAAACCATAATAGCTAATGATTGTGAATAGTGGGGGATTGTTACGTGATGGATTGTGCGGTTTGGGCCCCTCACCCTAGCCCTCTCCCCAAAGGGGAGAGGGGACTTTATATACCCTCTCCCCTTTGGGGAGAGGGCCGGGGTGAGGGGTGTATTTTTACTTCTGCGCCGCAAGCGCCTCTTTCACCCAGGCGTCAAACTGCTGCTGGTGGGCTTTGATCCAGCCATCCACATGACCTTTCACATCCGCCTCAGAGGATTTGCCCGCATGCATCATTGCGTTCTGGGCGTTAATGTCCGCCAGCGGCAGCTTCATCACCGAAAACAGCTTCGCCGCCGCCGGGTTTTTCTCTGCCCAGGCTTTGTTGGCGACGATGTGCATGGTGTTCACCGGGAAACCGTAGTTCATGCCGTTCGGCAGTTTAGTGTCGATATCCTTTTGCTCGCCCGGCAGGGAGGAGAACGGCACCTGCAGCCACACCACGTCTTTACCCGGCTTCAGCACGTCGCTCACCCAGTATGGCGTCCAGGTGTAATAGATCACCGGTTTGCCCTCTTTGAAGCGGGCGATGGTGTCGGCCATCATTGCCGAATAGTTGCCGTGGCTCACCTCGACCGTTTTCGCCAGATCAAACGCTTTGTTCTGGTGGTTAATCACCGCTTCACAACCCCAGCCCGGCGAGCAGCCCATCATGTCGGCTTTACCATCGCCGTTGGTGTCGAACAGCTTCGCGATCTGCGGATCTTTCAGCTGCGCAATATTGGTGATGTGATACTGGTCGGCGGTTTTCTTGTCGATCAGATACCCCTGGGCCGCACCGGTTACAAAAGTGCCTTCGCGGTAGAATTTCTTATCGCCGCCGGCGGCGGCATACATATCGTCGTGCAGCGGCTGCCAGTATACGGCGGTAAAGGTGGCATCACCGGAGGCAATCGAGGTGTAGCCGACGTTGTAATCCACTTCGCTCGGCGTGTTAACCGTATAGCCCAGCTTCTCCAGCGCGCGGCTGACCAGCAGGGTCTGGAAGCTCTCTTCCGAAATGGTGCTCTGCACCGGCTGCACGGTAATGCCTTTGCCCGGCAGGTCAGCGGCGAATGCGCTGGTGGAGACAAGGGTGGCAAACGCTGTGGCAAAAAGTACGCTCTGTCGCATCGTTGTTCCTTATTTAATGAATGGGCGGGTGAGTAACCCGACGGGGCCGGTGGTGTACCAGCGACGGTTGCCGCGACTGCGTGAATCACGACCGACGGCCTGGGTCAGGCGGTCAAGAATAATGGCGAGGATCACAATCCCGACGCCGCCAACGGTAGCCAGCCCCATGTCGAGACGGCCAATGCCGCGCAGCACCATCTGACCGAGACCGCCAACGGCAATCATCGAGGCAATCACCACCATCGACAGCGCCAGCATCAGCGTCTGGTTAACGCCTGCCATGATGGTCGGCATTGCCAGCGGGAGCTGAACCTTAAACAGCATCTGACGCGGGCTGGCACCAAACGAGCGTGACGCTTCGATCAGATCCGCAGGGACCTGGTTAATGCCCAGAATGGTCAGACGAATAATCGGCGGCAGGGCGAAGATAATGGTCACCACGACCCCCGGCACGTTGCCGATGCCGAACAGCATGACGATAGGTACCAGATAGACGAACGCCGGTGTGGTTTGCATCGCATCCAGCAGGGGACGAATGATCTTCGCCGCCCTCGGGCTGCGCGCCAGCCAGATCCCCATCGGCAGGCCGATAACAATGCAGAAGAGCAGGGCGGTCAGCACCAGCGCCAGGGTGATCATCGCCTGCGACCAGGCCCCGATGGCACCGATCGCAATCAATGAGATCAGCGTGGCGATCCCCATCCCCGCGCTGCCAAACTGCCAGGCGATCAGGGAAAACAGTACAATCGCCACCGGCGCCGGCATGCCCAGCATCAGCTGCTGAAAGCCGTTAAGGATGTAATCCACCGGGATGCGGATCCCCTGGAAGAGCGGGCGGAAGTGAGTGACCACCCAGTCGATCCCCTCCGTGACCCAGCTGTCCAGCGGGATCAGCGTCTTGTGGAACGGATCCATAATATTGAAATGCTCTGGCGCAGGCGCAGGCGCGCTGTTCAGCCAGTCTGCTGCACCCCCACCGTCGGCAGGAGCTGGCGTGGAGCCCCACGCATCGGCAGATTGCGCCGCGCTGTCCGCGGCTTCAGTGGTACCCCACGGGTTAGATTGATCGGTCATTGTTTGCCCCCTCGCGATCTAAAGCCTGCAGCAACATACGTTTTGAGATGATGCCGACGTACTGTTGTTCCTCATCCACGACCGGCACGGCGCATGGCGCCTGGCCGACGTGAGAGAGCAACTCGCTGAGCGGCGTTTCGGCGTCCACGGCAAGCGGAGCGTCAATTAACGCCGCATCGATTCCCTGGTTTTCGCCAAGGGCGGTTTTCAGAGAGTCGATGGAGACAACGCCAACAAATTTATTGCCGCGTTCAACCAAATAACCGTATTCACGGTCTTCGTCCTGCAGCAGCTTGAGGGCCGAGCGCGGGCCAAAACCGGGCGTTTTACGGATAATGCCGTTGGGCGTTCTGCGGGCAATATCTTTGGCGCTAAAGACCTGGCTAATATCCACGCCACGGAAGAAGGTGCGCACATAATCATTGGCCGGATTATTGAGAATTTCATCCGGCGTGCCGACCTGCACCACTTCACCATTTTGCATAATGGCAATACGGTCGCCAATTCGCATGGCTTCATCCAGATCGTGAGAAATAAAAACAATGGTGCGCTGATGTTTCGCCTGTAATTTTACCAGCTCATCCTGCATCTCGGTACGAATTAATGGGTCAAGGGCCGAGAAGGCTTCATCCATTAATAAAATATCCGGATTAATAGCTAATGCGCGGGCTAATCCCACGCGCTGGCGCATACCGCCGGAAAGTTCATCCGGGTACGCATGGGCATAATTTTCCAGCCCGACCTGACGCAGCGCATCAAGGGCTTTTTCCTGACGTTCCTGAGCGGGCGTACCGGCCAATTCCATGCCAAAGGCGGTATTATCCAGCACCGTCATGTGCGGCATCAGCGCGAATGACTGGAACACCATCGCAATCTTCTTTCTGCGCACCTCGCGAAGCTCAGCGTCGGATATTCTGGCGATATCCACGCCGTCAATCAGCACCTGCCCGCGGGTGGGTTCAATCAGGCGATTGAGAAGGCGAACCATAGTGGATTTACCCGAACCGGATAATCCCATGATGACAAAAATCTCGCCTTCTTCAATGGCCAGACTGGCGTTTTTCACGCCAAGCGATAGCCCGGTTTTTTCCAGAATTTGCTCTTTCGAAAGGCCTTTCTCAATATATTTGAATGCGCGCTGTGGATGCTCGCCAAATACCTTATAAAGATTTTTCACTTCTAATTTAATTGCCATGCAATAGAGAGTGTCCTGTTATTTGTTTATGTCGATATGATTACCATGGTAAATTGTTAACGGGCATAACCCTAACATACTCAGAATCTGAGACAACCCTGTGTTTGCTTATGACGTGAATTTTCAGGTAAGCGAAACGGCTGAATTTCCCATGAGTAAAGGGCTGAGCGTGGTTTGAATTTTTCTCAATTTTTTGCTGCGGTATCGGGGAATTTCGCCTGAACATGACGATTCAGGCGAATATGACGTGGAAATGACAGTGTAGTCGTTTTGTAAATATTCGAGAGAAAAATGTTGGGTTTATATTAAATTAACGAACGTTAGCGTTCATTAAAAATCCCAGTCTTCGTCCTCCGTTTCCACCGCTTTACCCATCACGTACGACGACCCCGAGCCCGAGAAAAAATCGTGGTTTTCGTCGGCGTTGGGCGACAGCGCGGACAGAATCGCCGGGTTGACCTCCGCCATCTCCGGTGGGAACATCGCGTCGTACCCCAGGTTCATCAGCGCCTTGTTGGCGTTGTAGCAGAGGAAGGCCTTCACGTCCTCCTCCCAGCCGGTACCGGCGTACAGTTCCTCGGTATAGCTCAGCTCGTTGTCGTACAGATCCATCAGCAAATCGAGCGCAAACCCTTTGAGCTCCTCACGCTTCGTCTCGCTGACTTTCTCAAGTCCTTTCTGATACTTATAGCCGATGTAATACCCGTGTACCGCTTCATCGCGGATGATAAGGCGAATCAAATCGGCGGTGTTGGTCAGCTTGCCGCGGCTCGACCAGTACATTGGCAGCCAGAAGCCGGAATAGAAGAGGAAAGATTCCAGGAACACGCTGGCGATTTTCTTCTTCAGCGGCTCATCAGCCTGATAATAGTCCAGCACCAGGCGGGCCTTGCGCTGCAATGACTCGCTCTCCTCACTCCAGCGGTACGCTGCATCCACATCTTTGGTCTGGCACAGCGTGGAGAATATCGAGCTGTAGGAGCGGGCGTGCACCGCCTCCATAAAGCTGATGTTGGACATCACCGCCTCTTCGTGAGGCGTCAGCGCATCATGCATCAGGGCGGGTGCGCCGACGGTATTCTGGATGGTGTCCAGCAGCGTCAGACCGGTAAAGACGCGGATCGTCAGCTGCTGTTCGGCGTGGCTGAGCGTTTGCCAGGCCGGAATATCGTTGGAGAGCGGGACTTTTTCCGGCAGCCAGAAGTTGCTGGTCAGCCGGTTCCACACTTCCAGATCTTTGTCGTCCTGGATTTTGTTCCAGTTAACGGCGCTCACGCGTGACAGTTTCATCCTTTCTCCTTACAGCGCGCAGGACACGCAGCCTTCAATTTCGGTGCCTTCCAGCGCAAGCTGGCGCAGGCGAATGTAGTAGAGCGTTTTAATGCCTTTTTTCCAGGCGTAGATCTGCGCTTTATTGATATCCCGCGTGGTGGCGGTGTCCGGGAAGAAGAGCGTCAGCGACAGCCCCTGATCCACATGTTTTGTCGCCTCGGCGTAGGTATCGATGATTTTCTCCGGGCCGATCTCGTACGCGTCCTGATACAGCGCCAGGTTCTCATTGGTCATAAACGGGGCAGGGTAGTAAACGCGCCCGGTTTTGCCTTCCTTGCGGATCTCTATTTTTGACACAATCGGGTGAATGCTCGACGTGGCGTGGTTGATGTAGGAGATTGACCCGGTTGGCGGCACCGCCTGCAGGTTCTGGTTATAGATGCCGTAACGCATCACGTCATCTCGCAACTGCTGCCACATCTCGCGCGTCGGCAGAACGATCCCGGCGCGGGCAAACAGCTCACGCACTCGCGCTGTTTTCGGCTGCCAGTCGCCTTCCAGGTATTGGCTGAAATACTCTCCGCTGGCGTAGCGGGAGTGCTCAAAGCCCGCGAAGCGCTGGTTACGCTCGCGCGCCAGCATCATCGAGGTGTGCAGCGCATGCCAGGTGATGGTGTAAAAATAGAGATTGGTGAAATCCAGCCCTTCCGGGCTGCCGTAGGCAATGCCTTCCCGCGCCAGATAGCCGTGCAGGTTCATCTGCCCAAGGCCGATAGCGTGCGACGCGGCGTTACCTGCTTCAATGGACGGCACGCTGCGGATGTGGCTCATGTCCGACACCGCCGTCAGGCCGCGAATGGCCGTCTCCACCGTGCGGCCAAAGTCGGGGGAATCCATGGTATGGGCAATATTCAGCGACCCGAGGTTGCACGAGATATCCTTGCCGATCTCCGCGTAGTCGAGGTTCTCGTCATAGCGGGACGCGCTGTTGACCTGCAAAATCTCCGAGCACAGGTTGCTCATGTTGATGCGCCCGGCAATCGGGTTGGCGCGGTTCACCGTGTCCTCGTACATGATGTACGGATAGCCGGACTCAAACTGAATTTCGGCCAGCGTCTGGAAGAAATCGCGGGCGTTGATATATTTTTTGCGAATACGATCGTCGGCCACCAGTTCGTCGTAGCGCTCGCTGATGGCCACATCGCCAAAGGCTTTGCCGTAAATTCGCTCGATGTCATACGGCGAGAAGAGCGCCATCTCAGCATTCTCTTTGGCAAGCCGGAAGGTAATATCCGGGATCACCACCCCCAGCGACAGGGTTTTGATACGGATTTTTTCGTCGGCGTTTTCGCGTTTGGTATCCAGAAACCGCAGAATATCCGGATGGTGCGCATGCAGGTAAACCGCGCCTGCACCCTGACGCGCGCCAAGCTGGTTGGCATAGGAGAAGGCATCTTCCAGCATCTTCATCACCGGGATCACCCCGGAGGACTGGTTTTCGATGCGCTTGATCGGCGCCCCGGCTTCACGCAGGTTAGAGAGCAAAAACGCCACGCCGCCGCCGCGTTTGGAAAGCTGTAGCGCTGAATTCACCGCGCGGCCAATTGACTCCATATTGTCTTCAATACGCAGCAGGAAGCAGGAGACCAGCTCGCCGCGCTGGGCCTTGCCGCAGTTGAGGAAGGTTGGCGTGGCGGGCTGGAAGCGCCCGGAGAGGATCTCATCGCTTAGCCGTTGCGCCAGCGCTTCATCACCCTGCGCCAGCGTCAACGCCACCATCACTACGCGATCTTCAAAGCTTTCCAGGTAGCGTTTACCGTCAAAGGTTTTCAGGGTGTAACTGGTGTAGTACTTCCATGCGCCAAGGAAGGTCTGGAAACGAAAACCGCTGGCGTGCGCGCGTTCAAAAAGCTTCACAACGAAGGGGCGTTGATAGCGGGACAGGACGCGTGCGTCGTAGTAGCCCTCTTTGATCAGATAGTCGAGGCGCTCATTCTGGCTCGCAAAGGTCACGCTGTTGGGTCGCACATGGGCGGCAAAAAAGGCGTCCACCGCCTCGCGATCTTTCCCGAACTGAATGCGTCCCTGACGATCGTAGAGGTTAAGCATTGCGTTTAATGCGTGGTAATCCGGCGTCGCCTGAATTACCCGTTCTGCGGTTGTCGTTGCCAAAATTCGTTCACTCCTTTACGCACGTTTTCGACGTCCTGTTGTGTCCCCATGAGCTCGAAGCGATAGAGATACGGCACGCCGCATTTTTGAGAGATGACATCCCCGGCGCGGCCAAAGGCATCGCCGAAATTGCGGTTGCCCGCCGCAATCACGCCGCGGATCAGCCCGCGGTTATGAGGATCGTTGAGAAAGCGGATCACCTGACGGGGAACGGCCCCCGCCGTGCCGCCGCCGCCATAGCTCGGTACTACCAGAATGTACGGTTCCTCTACCCGGATGCGCTCCCGCTCGTTGAGCGGAATGCGCACCGCTGGCAGCCCGACGCGCTCAATAAAACGAAGCGTGTTTTCCGAGCTGCTGGAGAAGAAAACCAGCCCACTCATGCCCGGGCGGCCTGCGCGCTCAGGCGGTTGATCATGTCCGGGCGGAAACCAGACCAGCTAAGCTCCCCGGCGACAACGACAGGAAGCTGACGGAATCCCTGCGCGCGCAGGGTGTCGGCGGCCTCGGGCTGCTGATCAATATTCACCATCTCAAAAGCCACACCACGGCTTTCCATCGCACGTTTTGTGGCGTGGCACTGAACACAATCGTTACGTGTGTAAATAATAATGCTCATGATTCGTATTTCCATTTAAAATGAGAGGGCGGCGCGAATCATCGCGTCAGGTTGTGTGTCTCTTGCTAAAAGGAATACTAGATGTAGCTGTCTTAACTTTCAACCATACAAGATATGGGAAATTTAGATTGATATCGCCCCTGTGATGAGCACAGCGGGGCAGGGCGGGCTGTACGGGTTTTTCAGGCATTCGGGCAAAGAAAAGCCCCGATAGCCGCTGGCCACCGGGGCAGAAAAACATCTCACAAGGCGTTATTTACGCAGGCTAAGCAGGGCTCCGACGAAAATCCCGACTGCCGCTACCGTGCCCAGCGTGCAGAGCGGTTTTTCGCGCACGAAGGTGGTTGCGCAACTGACCGCATCGCAGGCCGCCTGAGTCGTACGGGTACGTCCGTTCAGACGCGCACGGGTTTCACGGAGCAGAGACTGAGCCTTACGTTTAGCCGCATCCGCTTCGTCCTTCGCGCCACTTCCCCAGGATTTCAGCACCTCTTCCAGCGAATCCGCTAATTGGCTGACATCATTACGAATATCCTGCGCGTCGTCATTAATATCGTTTCGGTTCGGTCTGTTAAACATACGTTCCTCCGTAATCTTGTGTTCCCGTTCAGTTTAGTTCAGAAATTTAATATCTGAAGCGCATCACGCGTTATCCGGCAGTTTATGGACTATTCTGAAAGCCCTGCTAATGCTGAATACTGTAAGGTTGCCGGGCAGGAAAAGATAACGAGGAAAAGATATGTATTTACGACCTGATGAGGTGGCGCGCGTTCTTGAAAAAGAGGGATTCACCATGGATGAGGTGACACCAAAAGCGTATGGTTATCGCCGTGGCGAGAATTACGTTTACGTTAATCGTGAAGCAAGAATGGGACGTACCGCTCTCATTATTCACCCGACGCTGAAAGACAGAAGTTTGTCATTTGCTGAGCCAGCCTCGGATATTAAAACCTGCGATCATTATCAGCAATTCCCGCTCTATTTAGGCGGCGAGACGCATGAGCATTATGGTATTCCGCATGGCTTCAGCTCGCGTATGGCGCTGGAACGGTTTTTGAAAGGCCTGTTTGGCGACGTACAGTAAACTTGCGACTGGCGTTCGCCAGTCGCTTCACATTACGCTTTTGCCTGGCTGTACTGGCTGACCCTGAACAGGCGGCGACAGTAGTCGAGGAAATAGCCATACACCGCCCCCATCAGCATTGAAATCACAATATTTGAGCTGACTGCCGCCGCGATCTGGTGCCAGTCCGCCCCCACCGTCAGCAGAATGGCCACGTAAACCGGAGACTGGAAGGTCACATACGCCAGAACGTCTGCCAGGTTTTTCACCCAGCCAGCGGGGCTGAGTCGCCGCGCAAAACGCATTACCGCATCGCGGTATAAACCGTAAGGCCAGGCAATAATAATATTGACCGGGATCGCCACCAGGCGAGAGGAAAGTGACTGCTCAAAGGTCATTCCGGAGAGGAATATTTCAATCAGCATGTTCACGACGGAACAGTAGACAACCATCGCGAAAGTATCCGCTACCGCATGGCGCAGGCGTGATTGCGGTGAGAACATGGCTGAACTCCTTGAGAAGAACACAAAAGAAACGATTTTCCCGCGGCGTATAGTGCTTTAGGTTGGTTTGTTTGACGTGTATAGCGTATCTCTCTGGGTTTGAACTAACAACTAGTGATTAATTTTTATTTAATCGCGTTTTGTCCACAAAATTCTCTAAAAATGATTGTTTTTTGACCGGTTCGTTATAATCTGTCCCGCTTAATATTTTTTTATTTAAAAACAATTGGTTATTGGTGGTGGTGCTGACGTGTGTGTAAGTGTCGTTCCGGGTGGCGCAGAATGCTGTAATTTGGCTTAAGGTTGACCATTTATAGTGTGGTCAGAGATCAATGCAAACATACCCCGCAAACCGTATATGATAATATAAAGGGTGACATATAAAGGTATTGGCATTATTGGCAGAGCGGACCCGTGGGTAGATATTTTCACTGAAATGAATTATTCTTTCGGTGATTTATCTATTTACCCCAAAGAAAAGGTTTTCAAATAATATGTCTTTGACGTTACAGAATCTTAATAATATCCGAACTCTGCGCGCCATGGCGCGTGAATTATCCCTGGACGTTCTTGAGGAAATGCTGGAAAAGGTCAGGGTCGTTGCCGAAGAGAAACGGAGTGAGCTGGCGGAATTAGAACAGCAGCGCGCTGAGCAGCAGGAAAAAATTAATGCCCTGCTGGAACTGATGAAAGCCGATGGTATTTCTCCAACCGAACTGCTGAACTCTGAACGGGCGCTGGCGGGTAAAACGGTGAAAAAACGTAAACCGCGTGAAGCGAAATATCGCTTTATTGACCAGAACGGTGAAGAGAAAACGTGGACCGGCCAGGGTCGTACGCCGAAGCCTATTGCCAGCGCACTGGCTAACGGTAAATCACTGGATGATTTTCTGATCTAATCCGTGAGCCGGGCGGAAGCGTCCGCCCGGATGTCTGTTTAGCAGACGCCGAAATCACCTTCTTCGCTATACAGCACGACTTCTGCTGCTTTCAGGGTAAATTTCTCACCCTCTTCATTGCTGGCCTGCACCGCCACAATGCTATCCCCCTTCACGTCGAGCACTTTCAGTTTTGGCCCGCCCTGACGCGGTTGTACATAATCACCGACAGCAAACATAGAACCTCCTCATCGTTTTAGCGATCTTCACCTTAGCCCACGCAGGACGTCGGGTACAGCGTATTTCACCGATGACGGATTACGAGGTGCGCCGGTTCCAGGGCATCACCCTGAGCAGTCTCGCCACACCGCAAAAGCCCGTCACACCGGCGAACAGCAGCCCGGCTCCGACAAAACCGCTGAGCAGGAAAAAGCCGCCGGAGACGCTATAGCCCAGCACCACACCGCACAGAATGAGCAGCCCGGCGGCAATCTGCACCTGACGCATCAGCGGCAGCGGCTGGGATCTGTCTTCGACGGTCTGCAGCCCGGCCTGCTTCCAGCCCTGAATCCCCCCTTCGATCACAAAGGCCTGAGCGGGCGAGGCTGCCCGGGCAAGGCGATCGGCATTCCCCGAGGTCCGGGCACCGGACTGGCAGTGGAAAATTATCGTGTCACCGGCCCCGGCTTTAAGCCCTGCGGGTAAGGTATCCAGCGGCACGGACTGGGCGACAGGAATATGCTCGCGCGCGTATTCGTCGGCATCACGGATATCAATCAGTTTTGCCCCTTCAGCGACGCGCGCGCTGGCCTGTTGAGGTGAAATCAGAGGAAGTGACATAGCGGCTCCTTACGGACAATAAACGGTTTTCAGGGTGCTGATGAGCTGATGCACCGCATCGTTTTTAATGAAATAGAGAATGCGCTGCGCGTCGCGGTTGCTGTCGATCAGACCCTCTTCACGCATACGCGCCAGATGCTGCGACGTGGCAGAGGCGCTAAGGCCGGTCGCGCGGGCCAGTTCGCCTGCGCTGGTCCCCGGCGCGCCGCAGAGTGTGCAGAGGATCAGCAGCCTGCGTGGGTTACTCATCGCTTTTAAAAGGGTGGCGGCCTGCTCTGCGCTGGCCTGAAGCTGTTCGAGTTCAGTCATGATAATTTAGCATTTACTTAATTAAGGTAATGCTAAAGTAATTGCGGGCATTAAGCCAGTGTCAAAAGCGTAAAAGAGGGTAAAAGCGAGGCATGGAACTGGCGCAGACCGATAAACTGACTACGCTTAGAGGGTGTTCTTTTATTATTTTCAATGGATTAGCTTGCACGGAGTTTTTATGGGTTTTTGGCGTATTGTCTTTACCATCCTGTTGCCGCCGCTGGGCGTTCTGTTGGGCAAAGGGCTTGGCTGGGCGTTTATCATCAACATTCTTCTGACGCTGCTGGGCTACTTCCCCGGCCTCATTCACGCGTTTTGGGTACAAAGCAAAAGCTAAGCGCGCCAGAGTAAGTCGCTGTAGATCCCGGTCAGCACGCCCTGTGGGCCAAACTGCTGTTTGATCCAGCGCGTGACCTGGCCGGTTGCGGCATGCTGCGTGGCGAGCAGCATGCGCGAGTCCTGACGCGGGTTATTGATACGTCGCGTCACCAGCAGCCCGTCTTCCACCGCTTCCCGCGCCATATATTCCGGCAAAAATCCTATCCCTTCCCCCAGGATCTGACACTGGCATTTGGTATTAAAGTCCGGCACCTGAATCGCCTCCTGTCCGTGCAGCAGCCAGCCAACCTTCTTGTTAATGGTATGTGCCGTATCTTCCACCATGATGTTGGGATACAGGCGCAACTGGCTCTCCGCTATCGGTTCCGGGACGAAGGCCAGCGGGTGTTCCGGCGCGATGGCAAACACCCAACGGATGGCGCCGATCTCGGTGTAATCAATCCCGCCGCCGTCGAGCAGCGTGTCCGGGGCGCCAATGGCGATATTGGCCTGGTTATTAATGATCGAGTCCCAGACGCCGTTATACACCTCGGTGGTGACGGTGATCTGGCAGGTAGGAAACTGTTTTTTCAACACCTGCAGCAGCCGCGCGGTATGGCGCGGGGTATATAACAGCTGATTAATACAGATGCGCACCCGCGCTTCGATGCCCTGAGAAATGGTATCAATTCCGCGCTTGATGGCATGAAAATCATTCAGCAGGTCGGTCGCTTTGCGATAAAAGTAAAAACCGGACTCGGTCAGCTCAATGCTGCGCGTGTTGCGGACAAACAGCACCACGTCCAGCCCGGTCTCCATCCGCTTAATGGTGTAACTGATGGCCGAAGTGGTAACGCCCAGTTCGGCAGCCGCCTTGCTGAAGCTGCCGAAACGTGCCGCGGTCGTGAAGGCCAGCAAATTCTCTTCAGTAAAGATCGAATTCATATTACGGCTCCAGGTTGCCATCAGTTTTGAACATATTTTAACAGCCTCGCAACACGTTATTTGACGCCGGTCACAGTTCTGATGATTTACTACAGGCCTTGTCGTGCAAGGCTTTATCAGCCATAAGAACAATGCCGTCTGCGGCGATAAAAAGCGGCCAGCCATAAGGAAAAGGTTGCACAGACGCACGTTTTAGCTGAACTATTGAATTTAACTCAACAATGAATTGACTGTCGATGAATGATTTTTAAGCGGATTCTTTTCTGAAAGGGCTGTTGCTATTCTCAGGTCATCAGCAACACATCATCGGGAGTCTTTATGTCTGCGAACGAACTCGTTACTGAATTTCTGCTGGCGGCAGAGCAGGGCAATGCCGACGCGCTAAAAGCCTGTCTGGAGAAAGGCGTGGATATTAACGCCACCAACCGTCAGAAAAGAACCGCGATTATTCTTGCCAGCCTGAACAAACATTATTCCTGCGTGTCCTTATTAATTGATGCCGGCGCGGATATTGATAAACAGGACCAGACCTGTTTTAACCCCTTCCTGATTAGCTGCCTGACCAACGATATCACCCTCCTGCGGCTGATATTACCCGCGAACCCGGACCTCGACCGCCTGACCCGCTTCGGCGGCGTGGGCATTACCCCTGCCAGTGAAAAAGGGCACGTGGATATTGTGCGTGAGCTGCTGGAAAAAACCGATATTAACGTCAACCACACCAACTTTGTCGGCTGGACGCCGCTGCTGGAAGCCATCGTATTAAATGACGGCGGAGCGAAGCAGCAGGAGATTGTGAAGCTGCTGCTGGAACATGGCGCGAACCCGCATATGACCGACAAATACGGCAAAACGCCGCTCGAACTGGCGCGGGAAAAAGGCTACCACGAGATAGCCGACCTGCTGCTGGCGGCGGGCGCATAACGTATTCGGCCAGCCTTTTCCGGCTGGCCAGTAATTAAAAACGCATTTTTACCGACGTGTATTTCGCACGACGGCGGCCCCCTTTTATCCGCTCTCAGGAGAAAATAATGCCCACGAAAATCGTGATTAAAAAGAACACGTATTTTGACTCCGTCTCATTAATGTCCGTTTCCACCAAAGCCAATAAATTGCCGGGCGTCGAGCAGGCCTTTGTGGCCATGGCGACGGAGATGAATAAAGGCGTCTTAAAAAACCTCGGACTGTTAACGCCGGAATTAAATGAGGCTAAAAACGGCGATCTGATGATCGTGATTAAAGGCGACGCGGCCAATGATGAAACCCTGGCGGCAATTGAGGCGCTGTTCACGCGTAAAGAACGCCAGGGCACCCATGAAGCACGCTACGCCACGATTGCCAGCGCCAAAACCCATCGTCCTGATGCCAATCTTGCGGTCATTTCGGTCAACGGGACCTTTGCCGCCCGTGAAGCGCGCCAGGCGCTGGAAAACAATCTTAACGTGATGCTGTTCTCCGATAACGTGTCGCTCGACGACGAGCTGGCGCTGAAGCAGCTGGCTCACCAGAAAGGCTTGCTGATGATGGGGCCAGACTGCGGCACCGCCATTATCAACGGCGCGGGGCTGTGCTTCGCCAACGCGGTACGTCGCGGGCCCATTGGGATTGTCGGCGCATCCGGTACCGGCAGCCAGGAGCTGAGCGTGCGCATCCATGAATTTGGCGGCGGCGTATCGCAGCTGATTGGCACCGGCGGGCGCGATCTCAGCGAGAAGATCGGCGGCCTGATGATGCTCGACGCCATCGGGATGCTGGAGGCCGACGAGGGCACAGAGGTGATTGCGCTGATCTCCAAGCCGCCGGCCCCCGCCGTGGCCGAAAAAGTGCTGGCCCGGGCGCGCGCCTGCCGCAAGCCCGTTGTCGTCTGTTTCCTTGGGCGCAATGAACCGCCAGCAGATGAAGACGGGCTGCAGTTTGCGCGCGGCACCAAAGAGGCGGCCCTGAAGGCCGTCCTGCTCACCGGCATTAAAAAAACCTCCCTGGACCTGCACCCGCTCAACTGGCCGCTGATTGAAGCGGTGCGCGCCCGCCTGACCCCGCAGCAGAAATACATTCGCGGCCTGTTCTGCGGCGGCACCCTGTGCGATGAAGCGATGTTCGCGGCGCTGGAAAAATTCGACGACGTCTACAGCAACATTCAACCGGATCCGGCGAAGCGCCTGCGCGATATCAACGTCAGCCAGGCCCATACCTTCCTCGATTTTGGCGATGACGATTTCACCAACGGCAAGCCGCACCCGATGATCGACCCGACCAACCGCATCAGCCGCCTGTTGCAGGAAGCGCGCGATCCGGAAGTGGGGGTGATTGTGATGGACTTCGTGCTGGGCTTCGGCGCGCACGAGGATCCGGTTGGGGTGATGCTCGACGCCATCAAAGAGGCGCAGGCCATTGCGAAAGCCGATAACCGTCCGCTGGAGATCCTCGGCTACGTGCTGGGTACCGATCAGGATCCGCAGCCGCTGGCGCAGCAGTGCCAGCGGCTCACCGATGCCGGCGTCATCTGGGCCAGCAGCAGCACCAACACCGGATTACTGGCCCGTGAATTTGTCTGCAAAGGGGAGAAAGCATAATGACCACTTTATTTAACCAGCCGCTGGATGTGATTAACGTCGGCATCGCGATGTTCAGTGACGATCTCAAAAAACAGCACGTTCCCGTCACCCAGCTCGACTGGACACCTCCGGGGCAGGGCAATATGCAGGTTGTTGAGGCGCTCGACCAGCTGGCACAAAAACCGCTGGCGGAGAAGATCGCCGCCGCCAACCAACTCGCTCTTGAGCGCATTATTCAGTCTCATCCGGTGCTGGTGGGCTATGACCAGGCGATTAACGTTGTGCCGGGGATGACCCGCACTACCATCCTGCATGCTGGTCCGCCTGTGACCTGGGAAAACATGTGCGGAGCGATGAAGGGGGCTGTCACCGGGGCGCTGGTGTTTGAAGGGCTGGCGACGGATCTGGAGGACGCGGCCGGGCTGGCTGCCTCCGGGGAGATCACCTTCTCGCCGTGCCACGAGCACGACTGCGTGGGCTCCATGGCGGGCGTCACCTCCGCGTCGATGTTTATGCACATCGTTGAGAACAAAACCTATGGCAACCGCGCGTTCACCAACCTTAGCGAACAGATGGCGAAGATCCTGCGCATGGGCGCCAACGACCAGAGCGTGATCGACCGTCTGAACTGGATGCGCGACGTGCTCGGCCCGATGCTGCGCGACGCCATGAAGATTATCGGTGAAATCGACCTGCGCCTGATGCTGGCCCAGGCGCTGCATATGGGCGATGAGTGCCACAACCGCAACAACGCGGGCACCACGCTGCTGATCCAGGCGCTGACGCCGGGGCTGATTCAGGCGGGCTACCCGGTTGAGCAGCAGCGCGAGGTGTTTGAGTTTGTTGCCAGCAGTGACTACTTCTCCGGCCCGACGTGGATGGCAATGTGTAAGGCCGCGCTGGATGCCGCCCACGGCATTGAATACAGCACCGTGGTCACCACCATGGCGCGTAACGGCTACGAGTTTGGTCTGCGCATTTCCGGCCTGCCGGGACAGTGGTTCACCGGCCCGGCGCAGCAGGTGATTGGCCCTATGTTTGCGGGCTATAAGCCGGAAGATTCCGGGCTGGACATTGGCGACAGTGCAATTACCGAAACCTACGGCATCGGCGGCTTTGCGATGGCAACGGCCCCGGCGATTGTCGCCCTCGTGGGTGGCACGGTGGAGGAAGCCATCGACTTCTCCCGCCAGATGCGTGAAATCACCCTCGGCGAAAACCCGAACGTCACCATTCCGCTGCTCTCGTTTATGGGCATCCCGAGCGCCATCGACATCACCAAAGTCGCCGGCAGCGGCATTCTGCCGGTCATCAACACCGCCATTGCCCACAAAGACGCGGGCATCGGCATGATTGGGGCGGGCATTGTCCACCCGCCGTTTAGCTGTTTTGAAAAGGCGCTGTTGACCTTCCGCGATCGCTACTTTTTATAAGGCATGCATCCATGAAAAACATGAAACTTGAGTGGAAAAGAGGTGACTGGGCGGCCTATTTCGGGTTGATGACCAACAACCTGACCAATTTGCTGACCATGATGGGGTTGCTCATTTTTGTCGTCGGCATTCCGAAGGAGATTGTTTATGGACGCATTGCGCCCGCCTTCGGGCTGGCGGTGCTGGCGGCGAGTATTTGCTACGCATGGTTCGGCATGCAGATGGCGCGCCAGACCGGGCGCACGGATGTGACCGCGCTGCCGTCCGGCCCCAGTGCGCCGTCAATTTTTACCGTGACCTTCCTGGTCCTGATGCCGGTGTATCAGCAAACGGGCGATGCGGAGTTCGCCATTCAGATTGGCCTGGTGTGGTGCTTTGTTGAGGCGATGATCCTGGCAGGCGGTTCGTTTTTAGGGGAAACCATCCGCAAGATGATCCCGCGTACCGTGCTGCTGTCGTGCCTGTCAGGCCTGGGCCTGCTGCTGCTGGCGATGAACCCGATGCTGCAGGCGTTCGAAGCGCCCACCGTGTCCTTCATCGTCCTGCTGCTGATCTTCATCAACTGGTTCGGTAAAAAGCCCATTTTTGCCCGCATCCCGACAGGGCTGCTGCTGCTGATTGCCGGCACGGCCCTGGCGTGGATCTCCGGCCTGCAAAGCCCGGAGGCGATTAAAGCCTCGATGTCATCGTTCGGCTTTAACCCGCCGCAGGTGCATGTGGAAGGGTTCCTGCAGGGGCTGCCGCACGCGCTGCCGTATCTTGCCTCGGCAGTTCCGCTGGGCCTGGCGAACTATATCTTCGACCTGGAGAACATCGAAAGCGCCCACGCGGCGGGGGACGAATACCCGACGCGTAAAGTGATGCTGGCGAACGGTCTGGCTTCGATGCTTGGTTGCCTGATGGGCAACCCGTTCCCGGTCACGGTCTATGTCGGCCATCCGGGCTGGAAAGCGATGGGGGCGAGCATCGGCTACACGCTGGCTTCCGGCGTGACCATGTTCATCGTGCCGCTGTTCGGGCTGGGGGCGTTTATGCTCGCCATCATTCCGATGACCGCCATCGTGCCGATTCTGGTGTTTATCGGCGTCGTCACCGCCAACCAGGTGGTGCGGGAAACGCCGAAGGTGGAGGTCCCCGTCATCTTCATCTGCCTGTTCCCGTGGATCGCCAACTGGGCGCTGACCATGATGAACAGCGTGATGGGCGCGGCCGGGACAAGTGCGGCGAAAATCGGTACCGACGTGCTGCACAGCAAAGGGATCTACTACGAAGGGCTGATGCATCTCGGCAACGGCGCGCCGCTGGCCAGTATGCTCTGGGGCTGTATCGCCATCTTTGCCATCATTAACAAACCGCTGCGCGGGGCTGTCGCCGCCGCGGGGGGCGCGCTGCTGGCGCTGTTTGGCGTCATCCACGCCCCGGTAGTGGGCTTTGCCGAAGGCAGTTCGCTGATGTTCGTGACGGCCTACCTGATGATGGGCGGCATGTTTGTGGTGAAGCATGTACTGGATAGCCGCGAAACGGCGAGCGTCGAACACGGCCCGATTGTGAAGGAAAACGTATGAAAGCGCTTATGGTCGTCGCCATTGGCGGCAACAGCATTATCAAAGACAACGCCAGCCAGTCGGTTGAGCATCAGGCGCAGGCGGTAAAAGCGGTGGCAGAGTCGGTGCTGGAAATGCTGGCCTCGGACTATGACATCGTGCTGACCCACGGTAACGGCCCTCAGGTCGGGCTGGATCTGCGCCGCGCCGAAATCGCCCACGAGCGGGAAGGGCTGCCGCTGACGCCGCTGGCGAACTGCGTGGCGGACACGCAGGGAGGAATCGGCTATCTGATCCAGCAGGCGCTCAACAACCGCCTGGCCGCCCGCGGGGAGCAAAAAGCGGTCACGGTCGTCACGCAGGTGGAGGTGGATAAAAACGATCCCGGCTTCAGCCATCCGACCAAACCCATCGGCGCGTTCTTCAATGAGGCGCAGCGTGATGAGCTGCAGCAGGCGCACCCGGACTGGCACTTTGTTGAAGATTCAGGCCGGGGCTATCGCCGCGTGGTGGCGTCACCCCAGCCGCTGCGCATCGTTGAAGCGGAGGCTATCAAAGCGTTAACGCAAAAAGGCTTTGTGGTGATCGGCGCGGGCGGCGGCGGGATCCCCGTTGTGCGCTCGGCGCAGGGCGATTACCAGAGCGTGGATGCGGTGATTGATAAAGATCTCTCCACCGCGCTGCTGGCGCGCGAGATCCGCGCCGACGTGCTGGTTATCACCACCGGGGTGGAGAAGGTGTGCGTCAACTTCGGCAAGCCGAGCCAGCAGGCACTGGACACCGTCAACGTGGCGCAGATGACGCGCTACATGGAAGAGGGACATTTCCCGGCGGGCAGCATGTTGCCCAAAATTGTCGCCTCGCTGGCGTTTTTACACCACGGCGGCAAGCGCGTGATCATCACCTCGCCGGACTGCCTGCCCGCCGCGCTGCGCGGGGAAACCGGCACCCACATTGTTAATGAAGGAAGATAAGATGAGTGAGAATAAAAGCCGCCGTGAATTCATTAGCCAGAGCGGCAAAATGGTCACCGCCTGCGCGCTGTTTGGCGCGACCGGATCCGTCGCGTATGCTGCTGATTCCGCAAAGCCACTCTGCGAGATCGGTAAACCGATGACCATCACCGCAAAACATTACTATCTGGACAACGTGCTGCTTGAAGCCGGGTTCAACTTTGACGGCAGCGTGGCGACAAGCACCCGCACCGAGCTGAAAACGCTGGAGATTAAAGACGGCAAGATCGTCGCCCTGCGCGACAACAAAAGCCACGCGGTCGCCTCGCTGCCGCACTATGACGCGGGCGGCAAGCTGATGCTTCCGGCAATGCGCGACATGCATATCCACCTGGATAAAACCTTTTACGGCGGACCATGGCGCTCGCTCAACCGCCCGGCGGGCACCACCATTCAGGACATGATCCGTCTTGAGCAGAAGCTGCTGCCGGAGCTGCAGCCGTACACCCAGGCGCGGGCGGAAAAGCTGATCGACCTCATCCAGTCGAAAGGCTCTACCATCGCGCGCAGCCACTGCAATATCGAGCCGACCTCCGGCCTGAAGAATCTGGAAAACCTGCAGGCGGTTTTATCGCGCCGCAAGCCCGGCTTTGACTGTGAAATCGTCGCTTTCCCGCAGCACGGGCTGCTGCTGTCAAATTCCGAAAAGCTGATGCGTGAGGCGATGCAGGCCGGGGCGCACTACGTGGGTGGGCTGGACCCTACCAACGTCGATGGCGCGATGGAGAAATCCCTCGACACCATGTTCCAGATTGCGCTGGACTACGACAAAGGGGTGGATATTCATCTGCATGAAACCAGCCCGGCGGGCGTGGCGGCGGTGAATTACATGGTGGAAACCGTGGAAAAAACGCCGGCGCTGAAGGGCAAGCTGACCATCAGTCACGCCTTTGCGCTGGCGACGCTTAACGAACAGCAGGTGGATGAGATCGCCACCCGCATGGCGGCGCAGCAGGTGACCATCGCCTCCACCGTGCCGATTGGCACGTTGCATATGCCGCTGAAGCAACTGCGGGATAAAGGCGTGTTTGTGATGACGGGCACCGACAGCGTGATCGACCACTGGTCGCCATACGGTCTGGGGGACATGCTGGAAAAAGCCAATCTTTATGCCCAGCTCTACATCCGCCCGAACGAGCAGACCCTTTCCCGCGCATTAGGTATTGCCACCGGCGACGTGTTGCCGCTCAACGACAAAGGCGAGCGCGTGTGGCCGAAAGCGCAGGATGACGCCAGCTTTGTGCTGGTGGACGCCTCCTGCTCCGCCGAAGCCGTGGCACGTATTTCCCCGCGTACTGCGACCTTCCATAACGGCAATCTGGTCTGGGGCTCGGTGGGCTAAAAGCGAGCCGGGTGGCGCTGCGCTTACCCGGCCTACGGTTCGGAGATTTTGTAGGTCGGGTAAGGCGAAGCCGCCACCCGACAATGCAGTATACTGTTATGCACATTCTTAAAGAGGGATCTGCCATGGCACAAAACATCTACGACAACCCCGCGTTTTTCGAAGGCTACGCCCAGCTTCCGCGCTCGGTACAGGGGCTGGACGGCGCGCCGGAGTGGCCCGCGCTGAAAAGCATGCTGCCCGATCTCACCGGTAAATCGGTTGTCGATCTCGGCTGTGGCTACGGCTGGTTCTGCCGCGCCGCGCGTGAGCTGGGCGCGTCTGAAGTGACCGGCGTGGATATCTCAGAAAAGATGCTTGCCCGCGCCGCTGAGCTGACGCATGATGCCCGGATCCACTACCAGCGTAGCGATCTCGAATCGCTGACGCTTAACGAGAACAGCCTCGATCTGGTCTATAGCTCCCTGGCGCTGCACTACCTGCCAGAGCTGGACACCTTGTTTGCTAAGGTTCAGCGCGCGCTCAAACCCGGCGGCAGCCTGGTCTTTTCGATGGAACACCCCATTTACACCAGCGCCACGCGTCAGGGCTGGCTGACCGATGACAACGGCGAGCGGTTCTGGGGTGTGAATCGCTATCAGGACGAAGGTAAGCGCGTCAGCAACTGGCTGGCAGACGGGGTGATCAAGTATCACCGCACGCTGGGCACCACGCTTAACGCGCTCATCAGGGCCGGGCTAACGATAAGTGAAGTCAACGAGTGGGGCCCAACGCAGGCGCAGATTGACGCCTGGCCTGCGCTTGCCGAAGAGGCGGAACGCCCGATGCTGGTGTTGATCGCCGCGCGAAAGGCTTAATACCCCACCTTATACACCCGCCCGCTCTGCACGCCTTCCACGCTGCGGCGATAGGCTTGCGCCACCGTCGCGGCAGGCACGCTTTCGAAGCCCGGGAAGAAACCATCATAGGTTTCGACGGATTCGGTGAGCACCGTCGGGCTAATCAGGTTGATGCGGATCCCGCGCGGCAGCTCGCAGGCCGCGGCGCGCACAAACCCTTCCAGGGCCGCATTCACCGTGGTGGCATTCACGCCCTGAGCGATCGGCTCGTGCGCCACGATGCCGCTTATCAGGGTGATCGAGCCGCCTTCGTTCAGGTAGTGCTGGCCGGTCAGCGCCAGGCGCACCTGCCCGAGAAGTTTATCCTGTAAGCCCTGATTGAAGTCGCTGTCCTTCATGGTCGCGAGCGGGCCAAAGTAGAGTCCGCCGCTGGCGGAGACAATGGCATCCACCGGGCCGATTTTTTCAAACAGCGCCTGGACGCTTGCCTGCGAAGTAATATCCACCTGGTAGTCACCCTGCGTGCGGCCCACGCGGATCACCTCGTGGCGACGACTCAGCTCTTCACTTACCGCACGACCCACTGTACCGCTGGCACCAATAATGACGATTTTCATAGCCGATTCCTTCTGTTGTGAGCCTCCATTCTTTAATAAATTAAAAACCGGATAAACTGGGCTAAAGTTAGAAGATTGCTAACCAGAGATTTGGAATATGGATAAGCTTCGCGGCATGGAGACCTTCATCGCGGTCGTGGAAAGCGGCAGTTTTACCGGTGCCGCATCCCGGCTGGAGATGTCGTCAGTGATGGTGGGGAAGTACATTGCATTGCTGGAATCGCAGCTCGGCACCCGTCTGCTGGAGCGTAATACGCGGCGGCAAAGTCTGACCGACGCCGGACGGGTCTATTATGACGAAGCAAAGCGGGTGCTGGAGCAGGTATCGATTGCCGAAAGCGCGGTGGAGCGTCTGCGCGCCGCACCGGCCGGTACGTTGCGCGTGACGGCACCTACCTCGTTTGGGGGCTGTGTTATTGCCCCGCTGACCGCAACGTTTTTGCAGCGCTACCCGGACGTGCGCGTGGAGCTGGATCTCACCAACCGGATGGTGGATCTGGTGGAGGAGGGTGTCGATCTGGCCATTCGCATTGGCGATATTCATCACGACGATCTGGTGGCGAAATATCTCTGCCCATACCGGATGGTGATTTGCGCCGCGCCGGACTATCTGGCGCGCTACGGCACGCCGCAAACGCCCGCCGACCTGGTCAATCACCTTTGCCTCTCCCACAGCGTATGGACTGAGCGCAACGAGTGGCGGCTACCGGGTGTCGAAGGGGAGGTGCGCTGGAAGCGGGATGCGGTATTAAGATGCAACGACGGTTACGGGCTGCGGATGGCGGCACGCGCCGGGGCAGGGCTGTTGCTGCAGCCGGAAGTGCTGGTGGCGGAAGAGCTGGCAAGCGGCAGGCTGGTACGGGTGCTGGAAAATTACATCCCGCAGCCGAGGCCGGTGCATCTGCTGTGGCGCCAGGATTTACGCCCGCTGCCTAAGCTTACGGAATTTATCGCTCATATTCTGCTAAGATTGGGCACACTATAAAAAAAGAAGGTAAGCAAACAATGTCTGTGAATAAACTCGCCAGCAGCGCGCAGGGCCTGCAATCATCTGCCATCCGTGAATTATTAAAACATAGCAAAATGGCAGGCGTTATATCGCTGGGCGGGGGGATCCCTAACCCGGCCTTATTCGATCACGAAGGCCTGAAAATGGCCGCGGATGCCGTACTCTCACAGCATTTTGGCGAAGCCTTTCAGTACGGTCTGACCGAAGGCGTGCCGGGACTGCGCGAAGAAATTCAGCGCATCTGTGAAGGGCGCGGCATTGCCTGTAAAGCCGATGACGTGGTAGTGACATCCGGTTCGCAGCAGTCCCTGGACGTGCTGGCGCGGGCGTTGATTAACCCCGGCGATACCGTCGTTGTCGAGCGCCCAACCTATCTCGCTGCCCTGCAGGTGTTCGGCCTGGCGCAGGCGAATTTTGAATCCGTAGGCACTGATGGCGACGGCATGATCGTCGACGAACTCGAAGCGCTGGTGAGCAAAAAAGCCATTAAAGCGGTTTATATTGTGCCGACCTTCGGCAACCCTGGCGGGGTTACGCTTTCTGAAGCGCGTCGTAAAAAGCTGGTGGAACTCTCGAAGCGCCATGACTTCGTGATCATCGAAGACGATCCGTACAGCGAAATTAACTACACCGATGAGCTCTTCCGTCCGTTACTTGCCCATGCCAAAGCTATCGGTAACGAAGAGAACGTGGTGTATACCTCCACCTTCTCTAAAATTCTCGCGCCGGGCACGCGTGTAGGCTGGGTGCTGGTGCCGGAGTGGCTAAAGCGCGCGGTGGTAAATCTGAAGCAAACCACCGATCTGCACACCAGCACCCTGTCGCAGCTGATGACCTACGAATACCTGAAAACCGGCCGTCTGCCGGATCAGATTAAAATGATCCGTGAGGCCTATCGTCAGAAATTCCAGACCTTCGCGACGGAACTGGAGGCGGAGCTGGGCGATGTGATGTCGTTCCACAAGCCAAAGGGCGGCATGTTCCTGTGGGCGAAAATGAACAACGGCATGAACACCACCCGCTGGCTGGAAAAAACGTTAAGTAATGGCGTAGTCTTTGTACCGGGCGAATTTTTCTACTGCAATGAGCCAGACCCTTCAACGCTGCGTATGTCGTTTGTCACGCCAACGGATGAAGATCTGAAAGAGGCGGTTCGTCGCCTGAAAAAATCGCTGTAAAAGACCTGCGCATAACGGTGGTTCTGCCGTTATGCGCAACAGGCGTTCAGGGCGGCAAGGCCGCGATCGTTCATGGTGATCTCCATGTTTGAATTTCTGATCGGTGTTGTGACGCACACTCCCGTCTGGGTGTGGGTGCTGTTTCTCTTCCTTCTCTCTCGCGGCATAAAAGCCCGCAAGCCCGCGACCGTGACCCTGGAGCGGCTTGCCATCATTCCAGGGATCTTTCTTGTCTGGGATATCTACGATCTGGTGGTCTATCGCCAGCTGACCTTTGTGACGGTAGCACTGTGGTTCGCAGGGATCGTTATCGGCGCGGCGCTGGGGTATGTCCTGATTAAGCGGACGGTTGTCACGCGTACGGATGCGCCGCGCACCCTGTTCCGTCAGGCTGATTACACGGCGCTGCCGTTTATGATGCTGGCGTTTGGGGTGAAATATGTGCTGGGCGTCATGAGCGCCATCTCTCCCCAGACCCTGCAGCAGCCCGCGATGAGCGCGCTGGCAATTGTCTCCGGCGGCGTCTTTGCGGGCGTATTTATCGGCAAGTTTGTGCGCTATGTCGGGGTGTATAACAGCGTCGCCCTGAACCCGGCGGAGTAGCGTTACTGTGTCGCGTGGGCCAGCGCGCGGTCTGAGGCATTGCCGCTGAGGGCTCGCGTGACCTCATGGATCCGCCAGATTTTTCCTTCACGCAGCGCCGCAAACATGTACACCTCCAGTACGGCCTGATGACCCTCCGGATAGGTCACCGTTACGATATGCCGGTCTGCCAGAAGGTGGTTCTGGCAGCTTATCTCCTCCACGGTGAATGCGATCTCGCGGATCTGCGCGCGAACGTGGTTCAGGTGCTGCACAAAACCCTGATAATCAAGCGTATGGCCGTCTGTGAACTGCTGGTAGTCGGCAGTGAATACCTCTGCCGGATCGATTTCGCCTTTAAACAGACCCGTCAGCAGGCAGGCCATGTTCTCGCGCTGTGCGCTGTTTTCTGCAGGGTCGAGCAGGGATGTAATAATACGCATGATGACTCCTTGTGTGGGTGAGCCACCATTATCCTTGACAGAGGAAGGCGCAGTTTCTGTAATACGTCGATGAATAACGATTTTCGGTCAAATGCGATGTTCAGCACTGAGATACTCAGTCATCCCGGCGGCTATCGTACTCCGTGGCACAGCCATCATCCCGGCCAGCTCTGGCGCATTCAAACAGGGCTGCTGGTAATTGAGACGCAGCAGGGGCGTTCGGTGGTACCGGCAAAACATATCGGCTGGGTCCCGCCCGGCCAGCAGCACGCCGCCTTTGCGGAAAGCGCCGTTGAAGGCTGCGCGATCTACCTTGATCCTGAGCAGTGTGCTGCGCTTCCCGGTGCGCCTGCGCTTTTCGAACCCGACGATCTCACGCATGCGCTCTTTTCGCGTGTAAGCGCGGGAGGAAGTGAAGGCGATCCGCGAAAGCTCGCTCTGCTGCTGGATGAACTTGCCCTGGCGCCACAGGTCCGTTATTACCTGCCTGTACCGACAGATCCGCGCCTGAAGCACGTGGTCAGGCATCTGCTGCAGTTCGTCGATGATAACCAGACGGTTGAGGACCATGCCCGCCAGGCGGGGATGAGCGTGCGTACGTTCAACCGTCGGTTTCGTGCCGGGACCGGCATGAACTTCGTCAACTGGCGGCAGCTGGCGCGCGTTATGCAGGCAATGGAGTGGCTCGCGGCGGGAAAACCGGTGGGGTGGATCGCGCTGTCGTGCGGTTACAGCAGCGTCAGCGCATTTATTGAGGTTTTCAGAGTATGGACCGGTAAAACGCCGGGACAGTGGGCGGTTAAAGACGTCTCTTTTGGGCGAAGGTAATGCGCGTGGCGTCGTTGAGATCCAGCTCTTTTAACGATTCCGGATTAACTCAGGCGATCTCCTGAAACTCGTCATTAAACGTGACATCCCGGTTAGCACTGATGCAGTCGAAGATCAGACAGATCATGTAAATCTCCTCAGTTGTGCCATCGGCGTAGGTTTTTACCCTGATGTCATCGCGAAAAGCCCAGGGCGTGACCGAGACGACCTCCAGAGCTTCGCCCAGCTCTTCGCGGAGCTCACGGCACAACGCCTGTTCCATGGTCTCACCTGGCTCCATGCCGCCACCGGAGAGAGCCCACTGGCCGGGGAATACGCCCCGATCGTCGGCCATTTTACACAGCAGGTAAGCACCGTCGTTCTGGATGATGGCGCAGACAATGGTTCGTTGGCGCATGATTTCTTCCTGAAAAATGAATTTGGGCTATTTTAGATGATTGGGGGTGATGGTTATGTTAGGGGCGTTCGATTCTTGCTCCCGGTTTTCTGCGTTTTGTTGCAGATTTAGCCAGAATTCAACGCTGGTATCGAATACCTCCGCCAGTCTTATGGCCAAATCTACGGTGAGTTTGATTTTATTGTTTACCAGCGCACTGGCAGTGGTGTGATCGGTGTTTAGTCTATCTGCCAGTTCTGAGATGCCGAGATTGAGTGGCTTAAGATAATCGTGCAGCAACACTTCGCCTGGTGTGGTTGAGATGCGTAATTTTTCCTGGTTATTCATCATTAACATCCTGTTTATAAATACAAAATAAGTGCGGTTTGATGCCCTCTCCCGGCCGGGAGGGGAAGAAAGAGTTAAAATATCTATGATTTTAATTCATAACTCAGTAGTTGTAATTATATACTGAAGTATTCCATTGAATTCATTAAAGGTTTGTAAAACACCGGGAGCTATTTTGTCTATTATTTCAAATGTTTTGTTTTTTGTATTGTAGAGAAAAAATGACATACTATCCTCTCCAAGTATGACATTACCTTTTAAGTCAGGATCTATAAATATTTCATTATCTCTTGTGTTAAAGTTCATCAGATAGATATTTGACCATGATAACTCACCATCAATAAATTGACTGAATCCATATATCGTCGCTGCATTAAATGTCAAACCATCAATCTTTTCGTAAAAGTATTTGATGTCATCTCTTTCTTCAAATAATCTTTTAATGTCTTTATGAACATTTTTCTTAATTTCATTCCATTCAGCCGGAGGTGTTTCTTTTTGCACAAAATCATATATTTCTTGAGTGATAGGAGGTGCAATATCATAATGATAAGTTATCATGTTGTTTTTTAATATTTTAATTGATTTGTCAAGGTCCTGGGATTTTAAGCTTTCCATTTGTACCACCTATTTTTTGAAAATGATTCCATTTGGCATAGGCCATAATGTATCAATGCTTTCACCAGGTATCAAATCTTTAGTTACTGATTTTTGTACGCCAGTTAATGCACCGTGATAAGGTTGGGCTTTTATTAAAATCAAATTATTAAAACTATTATCCCCACCATCATCAAGAGGTAGTTTATGATGAACTTGCCAGGAATCGGGCACACCTCCACGAGCCATTAACTCGATTTGAGAAAGGTTAAAATAATTCTCTATGCCAGGTTCGATAGCTAAGCTTTTGATAAACTTATTCCTGACTGAATTATCGAATTCCTTCCTTAGTAATAAGTATTCATCACGTGGTCTACGAAGGTAATTTATTTCTTCAATTTTAACATCCTGCAAAAAAACTTTTGAATTTTTAGCCTTGCCTAAAAAACCTGTTAATTCATCACTCATCGCAGGATTCTTTACCAATAGAATAGATGCAGTCGCTATTCCTATTCCTATATTGGTATCTGTCATAACTCCTTTATAACCTTCTAAAGCTTCTCCCCCCAATTGTTCAGCAGTCTTTCTAAATCCCTCAATGTTACCATTATATACGCCGCCTGCCGCTAACAGACGTCCTACATTCTTATCATTCAATGTCTTAGTTGATTGAGTATGTCCCTCTGGTTCAATGTTACCGGGCACACCATACTGGATTTTCTGTGTTGGTCGTGGTTTTATTCCTCGATTTCGTTCCACTACTTCACGATATGCACTCATCACTGCATCACGGAACGAACTTTCCCACGGACCCGGCATAAAAGATTCATAAACAATGTCACCATTCTTATCAAAATAAAATGGATTTTTTGACCAACACCAGTGTTCACGTCTATCAACTGCAATATACCACCCTACCTGCAAATTTCTCTCAACCTCTTCATAAATGGGATCGTAACTTTCCCGTCTGTATCTCTGTCCGAAATATCTATCACCATTCCATTTCCTTTTAGGTAGATCATAACGATTACTACTACTCACTTTTCTGTAGTCTAATTCATAATAACAACAGGCAAGCTCCAACCCCCGTTTAGGGCTCACTATTTTTTCAAAATCAGTAAGTGTTGCACTACGTCTAAAGTCCCATACTCTATAAAGTTGAAACATATTCCCTCATCTTTATTTGAAATAAAAAAATCAAGAAAACTTATGCATTGATATCATCTCCTGCAATATTTGCATATAAATAATATCCGAATTACATTATTCTGCAGTCCGGATATTTAAAAATATAATTGTTATTATTTTGTTGTATTTTATTTACTAGTTGATTAATTATATCTGTGTATACCAGTTGTTTACGGCAAGATTGCGATTAAATTATAGTCAATTATTTTGAATGTTCCTCTCCCGAAGTTAGAGGAAGAAAACTATGTCAACCCAGCAACGCGACGCCAGCCTCCGTTCTCAGCCAGCGCGGGGCGGTGAGCTGGTCGGCAAAGTAGCCCGTCAGCTCAAAGAGTAAATCCCCCATCACGCGGGCGGATTCAGGTGAGAGCACGCCTGCTATCAGCAGTTGTGTAATTTCCTCACAGTAGCGGCAGAGTTGATCAGACTCGGCGTGGAATGCAGGTTCAGGTTCAGGAAACACATCGACGGTAAGACGTTCCTCTAAATGCTCAGGGATTGGCTCCAGCAGCATCGGGCAGAGCAGGGCGAGGGTCGAGGCAAGACGACCGCAGAGCGCCATTTTTCTTGCAGGATCGGTTTCTTCCACCAGCGCTTCGCAATAGCGTTGGCAGTTGTCAGCAAGTTCGGTGAAGTCGGTATTGTGGTCGAAAGGGGTCGTGAAAAGTGCGTTACTGGTGGTCATCATTTTTCTCCAATCAGGTTGTTAACCCGACCGCGGAAATGCCAATTTCCGGGTGGCAGGTCTGAACGGAGTTGGCATTACCGGCTTGGAGTGTACCGGCGCGTCTTGCGACGCCCCCGTCCAGCCCACCATTGGAATGTAGCCAGACGTGCGGCGTAACAAGGACTTACGCCGTCTCCAATCATAACCGGGATGCCAATCCCGACGCCAGATTTTGCTGGCGTGGGAGAAACATACGCCCGGTTAACCCTAATAAAAAGCAGGTTATTATAGATAAATGAAACCCTGCGAGGCGGCTTCAGAAAACGATGTAAGGTGTTTCATCACCGCTCCCTCAGCGCCTCTTTCGCCCGGTTAAACGGTTTAATCATGTAGTCCAGCACCGTTTTCTCACCAGTCTTGATATCCACCGTCGCAATCATTCCAGGCACAATCGAGAAGCGCCTGCCCGCCTTATTCACCAGATAATCCTGGCTGGTGCGGATAAACACCCGGTAATAGAACACCTCCGGCTTGGCTTCGTCCTGGATGGTGTCCGGGGAAATGGTCTCGACCACGCCGTGCAGCCCGCCGTAAATGGCGTAGTCGTAGGCCGTGATCTTCACCAGCGCTTCCTGATTTGGATGGATAAACGCGATGTCCCGCGGCGAGAGGCGGGTTTCGATCAGCAGATGGTCGTCCACCGGCACAATCTCCATCAGCTCGCCGTTGGGCGGGATCACGCCGCCGATGGTGGTGACCTTGATGTTTTTCACGATCCCGCGCACCGGGGATTTCACCGTCAGCCGCGTGACGGAATCCTGACGGCCTTTCAGAACCGCCGCGACCATATCGACTTCCGCATTGGCTTTGGAAAGCGCCTCACGCGCCTGCACGTAATACTGCGAACGCACGTCGGTGAGCTTCAGCTCCAGATCACTTTTCTGCCGCTGCAGGCGCAGCACCTCCACGTGGCTGGCGGCACCGGTTTTCACCAGCCGCTGGGTGATGGCCAGCTCTTTATTGGCGAGATCGAGCGCGGCGCGCAGCTCCCGCTGAGTATCCTCCAGCTGCGCACGTCGCGAGTTGTAGAGCCGCGTTTCGTCGGCAATCAGATCCGGCCATTTCGCCAGCGAAGGGGGGAACTTCAGCGGCAGATCGTTCACTTCGGCGTACAGGCGGGCGCTGGAAGCCAGAGACGCGCGGTAGCGTGCCGCGCTTTCGCCGACGTTCGACTCGGAACGGGTAGGATCAAGGCGCGCCAGCACCTGCCCGGCCTGCACCTGATCGCCCTCGTGGACGTTCAGCTCGGTGAGGATCCCGCCGTCCAGCGACTGTAATACCTGCTCACGGGAGCTGGGGATCACCTTCCCGGAGCCGGTGGATACCTCGTCCAGCACGCCAAACCACGCCCAGACCCCCAGAACCACAAACATCAGCAACGAAAAGATCACGATCCGACGCGCGCCGGTGTAGCCGCTTTCGGAGTCGAGGGCGTTATCCAGATCGTCCATTGCCGCAACGTCACGCTGACTGATTTTCATTTTTCCACTCCCTTGCGGCGGCTGCCTGCTGTTGTTGCATGCGACTGTTGTTCAGCGCCTGCGCTTTCGGGGCATCCATCACCAGCATGCCATCCTTGAGCACGACCACCCGCTCGACCAGCTCCAGCACCGGTACGCGATGGGTGGCGACGATCAGGGTGCGGTTGCCGAGCCAGTCGCCCAGCCGCTGGATAAACTCCCGCTCGGTGTGCTCGTCCAGCGACGCGGTGGGTTCATCCATCAGCACGATATTCGGGTCGCGCAGCAGCATACGCGCCAGCAGAATCGACTGGCGCTGCCCGCCGGAGAGTCCCACGCCGTTTTCCATGATCGGGTAGTCGAGCCCCTTCGGCAGCTTCTGCACAAAGCCCGCCGCGCCGGTCAGCTCCAGCGCCTCGAAAATCTCTTCATCGGTGGCGCGCGGCATGCCGAGGGTGATGTTTTCACGCAGGGTGCCGTAAAACAGCCGTGCGTTCTGGGTCATAAAGCCGACGTTGCGCCGCACGTCGGCGACGTCGAGATGCGGCAGGCTGAAGTTGTCGAGTCGCAGTTCGCCGGCCGCCAGATCCATTCCGCCCGCCATCGCCTGCAGCAGGGTCGATTTCCCGGCGCCGTTGCGACCGAGGATCGCCACTTTTTCGCCCGGTTTGATCTCCAGACGGTTGATGCGTAGCGCCATGCGCGGATCCTCCGGATGATAGCGGAACTGCGCCTGTTCAAAGAGATAGTGCCCGCGCAGCACATCCTGACGGATCGGCGTCTCTTCGCGCTGGTTCTCGGTGGGAAGCTGCATGATACTGTCCAGCCCCTCTTTTGCCGCTTTGACCTGTTGCCAGCGGGCCAGCACGCCGCACAGTGTCGCCATGGGGGCAATCATCCGCGAGGCCAGCATTGAGGCGGCCACCACCGAACCGGTGGTCAGGGTGCCGTCGATCACCATCGGCGCGCCGACCACGATCACGGCGGCGTAAACCAGGCTCTGGATAGTCATCCCCCAGCTGATCAGGTTCTGCGTCAGCTCGCGGGTGCGCAGGCCGGATTCCGCGGTGATCTGGATATAGCTGTTCCACTGCTGCAAAAAGCGGTTTTCCGCCTGCATCAGCTTGATGTCCTCCAGCCCCTGCACGCTCTCCACCAGCACCGCGTTGCGCAGGGTCGATTCATGTGCCGACTGCTTCGCCAGCGCCGCCAGCTTCTTCTGCAGCAGCAGGCCGGGCAAAACCATGATCACCGCGGCAACCGGCGCGATCCACGCCAGCTGCGGGGCGATGATCGCCAGCACGACAACAAACAGCAGGAAGAAGGGCAGATCGACAATGGTGGAGATGGTGGAGGAGGTCACCATCTCGCGGATCTGCTCCAGCTCGCGCAGCTGTGAGATAAAGCTGCCGGTGGAGCGCGGAATCGCGCTGTTGCGCAGCCGCAGGGCGTGACCGAAAACGCGGTCCGAGACGCGCAGATCCGAGCGTTTGCCCAGCAGATCCATAATGTGCCCGCGCGCCACGCGCAGCACGAAGCCAAACAGGGTGGCAATGAGTACCCCGATGGTCAGGACGTAGAGCGTCGGATAGGACTGGGCGGGGATCACCCGGTCGTATACCTGCATGGAAAAGACAATCCCCGAAAGCGACAGCACGTTGATAAACAGCGCGGCGAGCATCACCCAGCTGTAGGGGCGCAGGTCGCGCATTACCAGCCGGTAGAGCCAGTCCGGCCGGTATTTCGAGATATAGGCGTCCACCCGGCTGTCCTTCAGCGCTGCCAGTGGACGCAGGGCGATAACGTGACGGATGGCGGGCAACATCCCCGTCATCGACAGCCGGTTGGTGTAGGTCTGGTCGTCGAAAAAGCTGACCTCCAGCGTATCGTCGCCGTCGAAGTGTTCGATCACCCCGATCCTGCCGTCGTTCAGCGCCACGACTACCGGCAGACGCCAGCTGTTGAGCGACGCCTTATCGGCTGTGAGCAGCTGAAACGACAGCCCCGCCTCACGGGCAAGCTGAGTAAGAGCGGGTACCATCGGTTTGCCTTTCAGCCACGGCGCGCCCGCCAGCAGGGCGCCAGGGGAGCAGGCAACGCGGTAGCGCGTGGCGACAAAGCCAAAAGCCTGCGCCCACTGGACCAGAGCCTCATCCGTCATGTTTTCACCTTGCGGAATCTCACGCTGCTTCATGGCTGGATCTCCACGGTCTGGATGGTGCGGTTATCAAGGTCAAACGCATGACGCAGCTGCCCGGTGTTGTAGAGGCAGTTGAGCTGCAGCTGGTGCAGCTGGCCGAGGGTCTGCTGCTGGGTGAAACGTGCCTGATAGACCTCCTGCTCGGCGTTGAGCACGTCGAGCAGCGGGCGTGAGCCCAGGTCAAGATACTGCTGCTGGTACAGCTCGCGGGTGCGGGCGCTGAGCGCCTCCTGGCGGCCCTGAATCTGCAGGGTACTGAGCAGGCTCATCACCTGGCTGCGCGCCTCCAGCAGCTTCTGGCGTACCTCAAGCCGGGTGCGCTGGATGGTGGACTGCGCCGCTTCCACCGCGTGTCCGGCGGCGTTACGCCGGGCGGTGAGGCCGCCGCCCTGATAGAGCGGCATCTGCACTTTCACCCACGCGGAGTACTGGGTGCGATCCCGCGTTTCGTTTCCCGCGTAGCGGTCGTTGAGGTAATGGCGCACCTCCGGCTCCAGCGAGACGGTGGGCGTCATCTGCGCGTCGGCATAGTCAAGGTTGGCCTGGGCGACGTTCGCCTGCGCCCATGCCGCTAACACCGCTGGCACCAGACGATCGTCCGGCTCGGCGACGTCGCAGCTGCGGGCCAGCTTTTGCGGAAAATCATTTCCTACCTCGTTCAGTGAATTCCAGCCGAGAAAACTCATCAGCGTGGCGCGGGCGCTGTCCAGACTGGCCTGGTACTGCATCAACTGGGCGCGGGCCCCTTCGATGCGGGCATCGGTCTGTACCACGTCAGAAAGCGAGGTTGCCCCTTCGTCGTTACGCTGGCGGGTCAGCTTGCCAATCGAGGAGAGGGCGTCGAGCTGCTCTTTGGCGGTGTCGACCATCTGTTGCCAGGTTTGCACCTGCACCATAGCGATGGCGGTATCATGGGCGATGGTGTCGATGCTCACCAGCACGTTCGCCTGCTGCTGGGCCACTCCGGCGCTTTCGGCACGCACCTGGCTTGCCACTTTGCCAAAGTCATACAGCATCTGGGAGAGAGAAAGAACCAGCGACGGGGTAAAGCCGTTATCGTCGCCGTCATGGCTGTAGCCGTTGTCCATACCGGCATTAATCTGTGGATAGTATTTTGATTTCGCGACGTCCACCTCTTCGCTCTGCTGGTAGAGTTTTCCCACCGCTTCGCTAATCGCCGGGTGCCAGGTCACGGCGCGGTTAACGGCGTCGCTCAGCTGCAGCGTGCCGGGGGCGGCATTGCCCGCGACAGGCGCCACGCGGCCATTCAGTGAGGGGAGTTCCTGCGTTTCGCGAAGTTGTCCGGTATTGATCGTTGCCGCCGGGTTCGCGCAGAGAGCGGGTACAGAGATCAGGCAGCACGAAAGCCACCAGTAAGGCATCTTCATTCCCATGTCATGTCCCTAATAAAATAAGTACAGCTTTATTGTTTATGCCCGGGCGCTGTGCGCCCGGGTCAGGTACGACAGGTGCTATCAGGTAACGATGTGGTGCTGGTTGACTAACTCGTCGTAGGTGGTCTGAACGCCATCAAGCGTAACGAGTGCACTATTAGCGTAGGTGGTTCCTGTCCCATCGCGGTCGATGGAGATCACGGTATTGCCATTACTATTAGTAACATGGAGATAATTACCGAGCGTTGAGGCGCTACCGTTCCAGCCCACCAGCAGATCGCCGATGTCGATTTTGTCCCCCTGCGCCAGCGAGAAGTTGGTCCAGTGATCGCCGGTGCTGTTCCCCGCCGTGGCGTTGCCTGCGGTGCTGTTCAGCACCTGGTAAATCAGCGTATCGCCGTAGGCCGTACCGGTTATGACGTCGTTATGTTCAGAGCTGATGAACTGCGGCGCCATATTGATGGTCAGCGTGGCGCTGTCCGTTTTCCCGTTGGCATCGGTCAGGGTGTAGTTGAAGGTCTCCTTCGAGGTGATGGATGAGAGCGACACCCCGGTATTGAGGGTGTAGGTGTAGTGGCCGTCCGCGCCAATCGCCAGCGTGCCGTAATGGCCCACCACGTTCACCGTGGTGCTGCCGGTATACGGATCCAGCGTGGTGGTCACGCCGTTGTACCCGGTAATGCTTACGCGGGTGTCCACCGAGTGCAGCTGATCCATCGCCCCGGCGGAATCCGTGCCGTCGAAGATGTTGCCGTCAACCGTGTGGCCACTGGTTGAATCGAACTGGGTCAGCGAGTAGGTGGTGCCGTTGACGCTCGGGGTAATGGTGATGGTGCCCACGCTCAGCCCCGGTACGCTGCCGGTATAGCTCAGCGTATAGGTCCCGGCGCTCAGGTCCAGCCCGGTCAGCGGAACGTCGATACTGCCGCCGAGCAGCGAACCGCCGCTGAAGGAGCCGTTACGGATCACCCCGTTGGCGTCGCTGATCGCCCAGTTCACCGTCAGACCGCCCAGCGCCAGCAGCGAGGAGACGCTAAAGTGCAGCGACGCGTTATGCAGCGCGGTGTTTGGATCCACCACAAAGGTGCCGCTTCCGCTGCCCTGGGTGGACGAGAACAGCGCCGTCGTCCACTGGGCGCTGCCCACGGTGGTATCGGAGTAGGTCGACGTGTGGTGTACCGAGGTCACGTCCATCGCGGCGCTGACGTCATTAACCGCGTCCATCGCCCGCGCGGTTGGGGTGATGTTAAGCGTCGCCGTATCCTTCGACCCGTCTGGCGCGGTGATGGTGTAGACAAACGTATCCGGGGTGCTGATATGGTCCGCGCCCATGCCGCTCTTCAGGGTATAGGTGTACTGGCCAGACGAATCGATGGTCAGCGTGCCGTATTCCCCCTGAATGGTGGTGGTGCCACTGCTGTTGACCGCCACGCCGTTCACTTCCGAGACCACCGTCCCTGCCGGAACCGGGTCATTGGTCAGCACGTCGCCCGTGGTTGTCTCGCTGATACTCGCCACGCTGTAGACATGATCTTGCAGAACGCTCAGCGTATAGCCCGTCAGCGCGGTGATCCCCGCCGCGGTATTGAGCAGGAACAGATACTCCCCGGCAGGCAGGTTCAGCGTCAGCTGAGGTGACGTGCCGCCCAGCAGCGGGGCGCGCAGCCAGCCCGACTCAACGCGAACCTGCTCGAAGGTCTGGGTGGCGTTGTTGAACTTATAGACGTACAGATCGAACACCGACGCCAGCGCCACGCCGCCGACGGAGGCCTGGATGGTCATGGTGCGGGTGGTGCCTTCCTCCACGTTGTAGATGATCGGGTTGGTCATGTCGTCCAGCAGGTTCAGCCCGAGCGTGTTGCCGAGATTGATCCCCACCAGAGTAAAGCCGCTTTGCGACGAGGTACCGTTGTCGATGGCGTGTACGCTGGTGTCGAAGGTGAGGGAAGCCGTATCGTCAACGGCGACAATGCCGTTCGTTACGCTGCCCGCGCCGAGCGACAGCACGAGGTTTGCCGACGCGCTGATGCCGTTATGGGTAATGGTGTAGGTGAAGCTCTCCGTGCGGCCTATCACCGCGGCGCTGGTGTCGGTGAGGTTGTAGGTGTAGCTGCCGTCGCGGTTAATGGTCAGCGTACCGTACTGCCCCTGTACGACCGTGCCGTCAGCGTTCACACTGGTGGTGACCCCCAGCGCGTTGGTGACAGCGGAGACCGTCGTGCCTGCCGGAGCGTTGTCGCTCCCCGCGGTGGGGTCGGTATCGAGGATCACGTTGCCGTTCAGGCTGGTGTCGCCGGTGACGGTGCCCGCGCTGGTCTCTTTCACCGCCACGTCGAGGCTGGTGTACGAGCCGGTGGCCAGCAGGTTGGTGTTATAGCTCAGCACGCGATAGTCACCGTTCGCCAGCCCGGTGAGGTTCAGCGATACGCCGGTGGCCCCCAGTGTCAGCAGGTCGGCGAACTGCGGCTGGCCGGTATCGACCACCGTGGTCCAGGTGCCATTGACGGTATCGAAACGCTGCACCACCAGCTCAAGGGTGTTGAGCAGAGAGAGCACGGCGCCGGTGGCGTTGGCATTCACCACGATGTCGGCACTGCCGCCGCTGCCTACCGTGAAGTCCACCTGAGCGGTGTCATTCCCCAGCAGCGTCAGGACATTGCCCACCGCACCCACCAGCAGGAAGCCGTAATCGCTGTACTGGCTGTTGGTGACGGTGGCGGTGGTGCTGAGATCCAGCTCTTCGACGTTATTACTGGCGGAGAGCGGCACCACCGGCGCGAGGGCTGAACCCGGCTGCGAGGTATTCCCCGCGGCATCGGTGGCGGTGATCTGCAGCGTCTGGCCTTCCGTCTGCTTGTTGAGGAAGGTGTAGCTGTAGGTCCCGTTGCTTCCCGCGGTGGTGGTCACCGTGGTGCCGTCAGCAAGACGGATGGAGACGGTGCTGCCGGCCTCCGCGTTGCCGGTCAACACGCTGCCGTCGGCGTTGAAGGTGCCCGTTGGCGCCGTTGGGGCGGTGAGATCGACGATCACGGTGGTCGCGCCGGAGACCGGGCTGGTACCGGCGCTGTTACTCGCGGTGGCGGTAAAGGCGTGAGCGCCTTCACCTAACGCCGGAGTGGTGAAGCTCCAGTTGCCCGAACCGTCGGCCACCACGGTGCCCATTGACACGCCGTTGTTATACAGCGTGACGGTGGAGCCCGCCAGGGCCGTCCCGCTCAGGGTTGGCGTGGTGTCATCAGTGGTTTTGCCGTTGGTCAGATTGCCGGTCACGGTGCCCACGTTATCGTTGATGCTGGCGATAACCGGTGCGTTCGGGATCGGCGTAACAGGCGCGGTGACCGAGGCGCTGAGGCTGGCGTTACCGGCCTTGTCGGTGGCGTAGACCAGCAGGGATTCACCGTCGGTCTGTGCCGGGGAGATGGTCGCGTTAAAGTTGCCGCTGCCGTCCGCCGTTGCGGTACCGAGCACCGTGCCGGTGCTGCTGGTGATGGTGACGGTACTGCCCGCTTCGGCGGTACCGGTCACGTGCGTCCCGTTGGTGATGACCGCAAGGCTGCCCGGTGCGCCAGGCGCGGTCAGATCCACCGTAATGGTGGTAGGGGCCGAGGCCACGCTGGTGTTGCCCGCCGCATCCGTGGCGGTGGCGGTAAAGGTATGCGAGCCTTCCGCCAGCGTGGTGGTGGTTTGCGGCAGCGTCCAGTTGCCGTTGGCATCAGCGGTGACCGTGCCAACCAGGGTAGCACCGTCGTAGATGCGCACGGTGGCATTGGCTTCCGCGGTACCGTTCAGCGTTGGACGCGCGTCGTTGGTTGGGTTGCCGCCGGTTATCGGTCCGGTGATGCTGCCCACATCATCCACGACCGAGCTGATGACCGGCGCCGCTGGCGCGGTGGCATCTACGTTGATCACATACCCGGTGGTGGGGGTGCTGGCGTTGCCGGCCGCATCCGTGGCGGTGAAGGTCAGGCTGTGCTGGCCGTTCGCGAGCGGTGTGGTTGGCGTAAAGCTCCACGCCCCGCCGGTGGCGGTCACGCTGCCAATCTGCACGCCGTTATCGAAGATTTTCACCGTCGCGCCCGCTTCCGCCGTACCGGTCAGGGTCGGCTGCGCGTCGTTGGTTAATCCGCCGTTGGCGATCGGCGTGGCGGCATTACCGACGTCATCCACAATGCTGCTCAGCGAAGGCTGCGCAGGCGGTGTGGTGTCGATAGTCAGGCTGAAGGTCGCTGACGGAACGCTGGTGTTGCCTGCCGCATCCGTCGCGCGGGCCGTGAAGCTGTGCGCGCCCGTCGCCAGGGTGGTGTTAAGCAGAATACTCCAGCTTCCGCTGGCATCCGCGGTGCCGGTTCCCACAAGCGTTGCACCTTCATAGATATTGACGGTGGCAAACGGCTCGCTGGTTCCGACAAGGCGCGGCACGGTGTCGTCGGTGGTCTGCCCGGAGCTGAGTGCGCCGGTGATACTGCCTACATCGTCAATCGCCTGGCTGATAACCGGCGCGTTTGGCGGGGTAGTATCCACCACCAGGGTGAAGCCAGAGGAGGCCGGGCTGACGTTGCCCGCCGCATCGGTGGCCGTGGCGGTCCAGGTGTGGCTGCCATTCGCCAGCGGTGTGGACGGCGTAAAGCTCCATGCGCCGCTGCCGTTCGCCGTGGCGGTGCCGACCGGCTGACCATTCTCGTAAATCGTAATGGTGGCATTGGCCGCCGCCGTGCCCGTCAGCGTTGGCGTGGTGTCATCGGTGCTCTGGCCGGAGGTGAGCGGGGCCTGCATGCTGCCGGCATTGTCCGCCGCGGTGGAGATCACCGGTGCTGACGGCGCGACAGTGTCCACCGTCAGGTTAAACGGTGTCGTGGTGGCGCCCGTGTTGCCTGCGGCGTCGGTGGCGTTGAAGGTGATGGCGTGTGCCCCCTCGCCGAGCGCGGTGCCCGGAGTAAACGTCCAGTTCCCCTGAGCGTTGACCACCGCGGTGCCAATTTCGCTACCGTCCACAATGATATGCACCGTGGAACCGACTTCGCCCGTGCCGTTGAAGGTTGGACGCGCATCGTTGGTGCTGTTACCTGACGTGAGCGTACCGGTCACCAGGCCGACATCGTCAATCACGCTGGTGATCCCCGGCGCGGAAGGGCCCGTAGTATCGACCGTGAAGACGAAGACCGGCGAGTTGGCGGAGACGTTACCGGCGGCATCGCTGGCGTTGATGCGGATGTTATAGCTGCCATCCCCCAGCGCCGGGTCAGGGGTAAAGCTCCAGTTGCCGTTGCTGTCTACCGGGGCGGTGCCAATTTCCACGCCGTTGTTCAGAATGTGGATGGTGCTGCCCGCGGTACCTCTCCCGGTGAGGGTTGGCGTCGCGTCATTGGTGACCTGGCCGGTCGTGAGATTCCCGACAATCCCGCCCGCCGCGTTGTCGCTGACGGTATCCAGCACAGGAACCCCGGGAGCCGTCAGGTCAACCACCACGCCCCAGGTGTTGGAGACCTGGCTGACGTTACCCTGCGGATCGGTGGCGATAACGGTAAAGCTGTGCAGCCCTTCACCGAGGGCGGTTTCAGGGGTAAACGACCATGCGCCGGTGCCATCCGCGGTGACCACGGCAATCTGCGTGCCGCCATCGAAGATCGTCACGACGCTGTTCGCATCTGCCGTACCGGTAATCGTTGGCGTCGCGTCGTTAGTCGGATCGCCGCTGACCACGGTGGTGGGGGCGTTGCCGACATTATCGGTGACGTTGGTGATCACCGGTGTGGTGGAGAGCGTATCAACCACGATGGTAAAGCCCGTCGAATCTCCGCTCTGGTTTCCGGCCGGATCGGTCTCGCGGATGGTCAGGACGTTATTACCCTCCGCCAGCACAGGCGTCGTGTAACTCCAGGTGCCCGTGCTGCCAACCTGCGTGGTCCCCAGCAGCACGCCGTTGCTGTAAACGGAGATGGTATCGCCCACCGCGCCGGTGCCGGTAAGGGTCGGCTGGTTGTCGTTGGTGGCCTGGCCGTTGGTCAATGGGCCGGTGCCCGGCGCGACATCATCAATCACCGCGCCTATGGTTGGGGTGTCTGGGGCGGTGAGGTCGATGGTCACCGTGGCGGCCGGGGAACGGCCGCTGGTGATTAAGTTGGCCGTGGTAGTCGCTTCAAAGAAGTGATCGCCTGCGCTCAGCGGTGCGAGTAGCTGATAGCTCCATGTGCCGCCTGACCCCACCAAAATTGTGGTCAGCGGGATCAAACTGCCGTCCAGGTAGAGCGTGACGAGACTGCCTGCAGGGGCCGTTCCGCTGATGACCGGGGCGGTATCGTCCGAGGTTTTACCCAGTACGTTGCCCGTTACGTCCCCGATATTGTCAGTGATGTCGGTGATGATCGGTACATCCGGCAGGCCCGGCAACGTACCGGTGACGGTATAGCTCGCGCCGGGGCTGCCGTTGCCTGCCTCATCGGTGGCGATCACGGTCAGCGTTTTACCGTCCTGCTGGGCCGGGCTGAGTGCGATGGAGAAGCTGCCGTCAGCGGCGGCGACACCGGTACCAATGACCACATTACCGTCTTTTACGGTGATGGTGGCACCTTCTTCCGCCGTACCCGTCAGTGGCGTGCCCTGCGCGGCCACGTTGATATTGATCGGGTCTGCCGGCGCGACGGTATCCACCGTTACGCTAAGCGGGGCTGAACTGCCGGAGGCGTTACCTGCCGGGTCAACCGCAGAGACGGTAAAGGTGTGGGGGATATCCGACAGCGGGCTGCCCGCGGTCCAGCTCCAGCTGCCATCCGGCTGTACCGTCACCACTACAGGTGATGGTACGCCGTCCACGGAGACGATCACCGTACTGTTCGGTTCGCCTGTACCGGTGAGGGTTGGCGTGCTGTCGCGGGTGTAAAGCGTGCCGTTTGCGAACTGGCTGTCTGAGATCGCGTTAATCTGCGGTATTTCAGGCGCAACGGTATCCAGCGTGACGGTAAAGACCGGGCTGGTGGCGCTGACGTTACCCGCCGCGTCAACGCCCGCCACGGTGATGTTCAGCGGACCGTCGGTCTGGGCTGGCAGGGTGAAGGACCATTCGCCATTGGTTACGTCGACACGTCCCACCTCGGCGCCGTTGTTATAGACGATCACCTTCTCGCCGTTGACGCCGGTTCCGCCGACGGTAGGTGTTGCATCCGTGATCGTACTGCCATTTGATCCGCCGCCGACGGCGCCAATAACCGGAACGTCCGGTGCCACGGTATCAACGGTAATCGTAATGCCGGGTGAGGTGGCCGAAACGTTGCCCGCCTCATCTGTCGCCGTGGCGGTAAACTGGTGGCTTCCCTCGTCAATATCGCTCTCAGGACGCCAGCTCCAGTTGCCATTGCTGTCTACGGTGACGCGACCCACTTCGGTGGCAGGCTGATTATTAATGCTGTCATAAATAATAATCACGTCGTTTGCCGTACCGGTGCCGCTGAGTACCGGACGCGGATCGTTCGTGGTTTCGCCATCGGCAACCGGGCCGGTTATCTGGCTCACGCTGTCGGTCACGGTAGGGGCATCAGGCGTGGCCGGTGCGTCGGTATCAATGGTGATGGTCACCGGCTGGGACGGGGCGCTTTCATTGCCCGCGCCATCCTTGTTGGTGACGGTGAGGGTGATGTCATAGGTGCCGTTATCCAGCGGGGTCGCTGGCGTCCAGCTCCAGTTGCCGTCGCCATCCACCACAGCGTCCCCGATTTTGTCGGGGCCGTTGTAAATCGTCACCGTATCGCCCGGATTACCGGTGCCGCTCAGCGTTGGGGTGGTATCGCGGGTCACTTCTCCCGGGTTCAGCGGCGTTGGCGTTGTGTCATCCGGATTAACGGTGACGGCCGGGGTGTCCGGCGTGGCAGGGGCGACGGTGTCCACCACCAGCTCGAACGGATCGGAGACGGTGGTGTTCCCGGCGGCATCCGTGGCATGGACGGTGATCGAATGCGGGCCATCGGTGAGCGGAGTCGTTGGTGTAAAGCTCCAGCCGCCGTTGCCGTCGAGGTCAGCGGTACCGAGCAGGGTATCGCCGTCATAGACGGTGATGATGGTACCCGCTGGCGCGCTGCCCTGCAGCTGCGGCAGGGTGTCATCCGTGGTATCGCCACTGCTGAGCGGGCCCTGCACGTCGCCCACGCTATCGGTCACGGTGGCGATGGTCGCGGCAGGCGGCGGCGTGATATCGACGGTAAAGGTAAAGCCGCCGGAAGGTGAACTGCTGTTACCTGCCGCATCGGTCGCGACGACGGTTAAGGTATGTGAGCCATTGTTAATCGGGGTGGCGGGGGTAAAGCTCCATGCGCCGTTGCTGTCGGCGACCGCCGTGCCAATGCTGTTACCGTCCAGACGAATGGTAACCGTCGCGCCCGGTTCGGCGGTGCCGTTGAGCGTCGGGGTCGGGTCGTTGGTGGTTTCACCCACGTCAAGCGCACCGGTGCGACCTTCAACATTGTCCACCACCTGCGTGATGACCGGCGTGCCAGGGGCGACGCTGTCGACCGTGATACTCCAGGTGTTAGACGTCCCACTGGCGTTGCCTGCCGCGTCGATGGCCGTCGCGCTCAGCACATGGCCGCCTTCATGCAGATGCACGGTCGGGGTAAAGCTCCACTGGCCGGAAGAGGGGATAATCAGCGTGCCGATTTGATCGCTGCCGCTGTAGATATAGAGCCGCGTGCCCGCCTCGCCGGTGCCGCTGATGGTTGGCGTAGCATCGTTGGTCAGCCCGCCCTGAGCGATGGTGCCCGTGGTGCCCGGGACGTCATCGACAACCGAGACAATCACCGGGGTTTGCGCCGGGGTAATGTCCGGCGCGAGAGCCGGCGTGGTTGGCCCGGTATTACCGGCAGGGTCGGTTGCATCTGCGGTCAGGGCTTCACCGTTGGCTTTTGGCGGATTCAGCGTCACGCTAAAGTTGCCCTGGTCGTCGGTAACGGCCTGACCGACGATGACATCCCCCTGGCGAATGGTTACGGTGCTGCCCGCTTCTGCGGTCCCGGTAACGGTGGTGCCATCGCCGGAAACCACCACGTTGTCCGGTGCCAGAGGAGCGGTGTTATCGGGTGCCGTGGCCGTATTCGGCAGGCTGGCATTGCCGGCGCCATCGGTCGCGATGACGGTCAGCACCTCACCGTTAGTCTGGGCCGGGCTGATCGGTGTGCTGAAGGTGCCATCATCATTGGCGGTGGTTGTGCCGATAACCGTGCCGTCCGGCCCTTTAATGGTGACGGTACTGCCAGCTTCCGCCGTGCCGCTGACGCTTTGCCCGTCCTCCGAGACCTGCAGGTTGCCAGGTGCCTGAGGCGGGGTGGTGTCTGTGGCGGTGACGGTGGCGGCCGGGCTCTGGTTACCTGCGGCGTCGGAGGCCACGACAGAGATCTCCTGGCCGTTGGTTTGCGCAGGCGTCAGCGTGGCAACGAAATTACCGTTACCGTCTGTCTTCGTGCGGCCGATCTCAACGCCGTCGCTGTTGGTGATCACAATGGTGCTGTTAGGCTCGGCGGTGCCGGTGATCTGCGTGCCCTCAGGGTTAAGGGCAATGACAGGCATGGCTGGCGGAGTGGTATCCACAATGAAATTGATCGGCTGCGACATCGCGCTGGTGTTACCGGCCGCGTCGGTGACCTGTACGGTGATCGAGTGGGCTCCCTCTGCAAGCGGGCTGTCTGGCTTGATGCTCCAGGTGCCGTCAGGCTGGACCTTAATTGTGCCCACCAGTACGCCATTATCGTAGAGGGAGATGGTCCCGCCGGGCTCGCCTCGCCCTGCCAGAATCGGTTGAGAGGCATCGGTGAACAGGCCCGAGGTAATCGCCCCTTTAATGAGACCCGTATCATCGTTCAGCACAATCGCAGTCGGGGTGCCTGGCGCGGTGAGATCAACAGTAATGGTGTAGACCGGGGAAACCGGACCGGTGTTACCGGCGGCGTCCGTTGCCCGGGCGGTAAGCTGATGCGTGCTTTCGCTGAGATCCACCGGCGGAGTGAAGGTCCAGACGCCGTTGCTGCCGGTTACCGCCGTGCCAATGGCGACAGAGCCATCATAAATGGTCACCGTGGAGCCCGCTTCTGCGGTGCCGCTGAGTTGTGGTCGCCGATCGTTGGTGCTGCCGCCGTTACTGATTGATCCGGTCACCGGATCAACATCGTCCGTTGCGCTGGTGATAACAGGCGCGCCTGGCGCGACCGTATCCACGATAAAGTTAACGGCACCGGATGCCGGGCTGGTATTGCCTGCCGCATCGGTGGCGGTGGTGGTGATGGTGTGGCTGCCGTTGGCGAGATCGCTGGTGGGGGTAAAGCTCCAGCTCCCTTTGGCATCTACTTTGGTGGTGCCAATCTGCTTGCCGTTGTCGTAAAGGGTGATGGTGCTGCCGGGCTCGCCGATGCCGCTGAAGGTCGGGCGGGCATCATCAGTACGCTGGCCGTTTTCCAGCGGGCCAGCCGTGGCGCCCGCATCGTCGTTCACGATCAGGATATCCGGGGCATCCGGCGCGGTGGTGTCCGGGGCGGTTACCGTCGTGCCCGGGCTGGTATTTCCCGACGGATCCGTTGCGGTGGCGGTGATCTGTTCGCCGTTGGTCAGCGGTGTTCCCAGGTCGACGGTGAATTTACCATCGCTGCCGGTTTTGCCGGTGCCGATCACGTTGCCGTTGGCGTCTTTCAGCGTGATGGTGCTGCCAGGTTCGGCGCTACCGGTGACGGTTTTACCGTCCGCAGAGAACTGAAGGCCGGTTGGGGCATTCGGCGGCGTGGTATCCGGATCGGAAGGGTTTGTCGGCGTGCCGGGGTTCGAGTTGTTGTCATCGTCACCTCCACCACCACCGCCTCCGGTGCTTGCCGCCGCCGCGATGCCGCCCGCGGCGACAATGCCACCCAGTACCCATGGCCAGATGGCGGCACCACCGGCATCACTGCCTGACGCCGCAAGCAGGACATCAGTAGAGGCAATGGATTCATAGGTGGCCGCACCGGCGGGATCCTGGACCCACCACAGCACGCCTTCACTGTCCTGCAGAACCAGCTGGCTCGCCCCCTGTGCATCGGTGACGTAGAAATTTTTAAGGGTAATCACCTCGCCGGAGTGGAGCGTGATCACCAGATCATTACCGCTGCGGGCGAAATCGGCCACATTAGCTCGCTCAACCTTAAGCTCAACGATAGAAGAATGGTTCAGGGTTACCTGAGTGCCTTCCGTGGTGGTTTCCACACCGGTAAGTTTCGATATAACAGAGATTTGGCTCATTTATTTTTGACTCCAGCAGCGTTGTCGTGAACGGCGAGCGAGATGAGCCATCTGCGTGAAGGGTAAAGCGCGCTCCCGGCGGAGTGGCTGTTATAAAGCAGCACTCACCGTTATTTTTAGGGCGCACGATGCCCGCCAGGATTCAGAGTGGCAACATCAGAGCGAATCTAATGACATATGAAAGCGATCAGTTTTAATTCGTGTTTTTCGTCGTATAAAACCCTGTAATTAATAGAGGAATTGGTTTTCGAGGATATAAAAATGATATAGCCAGAAAACTCTGAATCTGCAACTTAAGTGTTGGGAAATAACGAGGTAAAAATCAAAGGTGTATTAATGTATTCATGGTGTTTATAAAACAACATATCTATCTTTGTGTTTTTAAAGGTTTTTGCTTGAATGTCAGACGCTGTTAAATTCTTTTTTGATGTAGTGTGATAATTGGTAGGGAGGCGGGGTGAAAATAATTAAAAACGGTACTATTTAATCATGCTTAATGTGCATTTAAGTTAGGGTAACATTTTTGATATAAGATATATTATATCACTTAAAAAATGAAATATATTCTTATGCCCGCTTGAATTTCTGCTATCACGCGAAACGAATAACATTAAGAAGACAAAAATGAATATAACCTGATTCATTTTCACTGCGGCGATAACGTCAGCCTGATGTTAAGACCGTAAAAAAATGAACCGGAAAATGAATAAAAATCATCAGTCGGGCGTTTACTGACGTCACTCTCTTCTGACTCAGGAGCTAAATATGAACACCACCTCGTTTCGTCTTGTCCCGCTGCTGATTTTTTCCCTGCTGTCTCCGCTGGCGCTGGCCATGGGCGATAATAGTACCGAGAGCAAAACGCCCGACTGTCCGTCCGGACAGGTGTATGACAGCTCAACCCAGAAATGCGTGCCGGACAAGAGCAGCAGCCTCAGCGACCAGGACAAAACCAACTATGCATACCATCTCGCGAAAAAAGGAGAGTACCAGGCGGCGCTGAACCTGCTGGATTCCCTGAAAAACGGCAACACGGCAGAAGCGTGGAACTATCGCGGGTATGCCACCCGTAAGCTTGGCCGCACGGATGAAGGGATTGGTTACTACCAGCGTGCGCTGGCTATCGCCCCGGATTATGCCAAAGCCCGGGAATACCTCGGCGAAGCGTGGATGGTGAAAGGACGGCCTGACCTCGCGAAAGAACAACTGAAGGTGATTGCCGGTATTTGTGGCCACTCCTGCGAGGAGTACCGTGACCTGCAGGCGGCCATCAACGGACATCCGGAATCCTGATTTTCTCGTGGAGGGAAAACCCATCGCTAGCCGTGAGGTTCGTCAACAGCTCGCCGCACACCTGCCGCGCCTCTGGCGCTATGGGCTGGTGTTGTCGCGAAACCGGGATATCGCTGAAGAGCTGGTTCAGTCCACCTGCGTGCGCGCGCTTGAAAGATGCAGCCAGTATACGCCGGGTACACGCATCGACAGGTGGCTGTTCGCGATCCTGCACTCCATCTGGATCTCTGAGCTTCGGGCACGGCACGTTCGTCAGGGGCAGGGGTTTGTCGCCAGCGACGAGCTTCTGGCACCGGACACCCGTGAGCAGGCTGAGACGCACCTGCATTACCTGAAAGTGATGCAGCGCGTTAACGCGCTGCCTGAAGCTCAGCGCAATACGGTATTTTTGGTTTATGTCGAAGGCTTTACCTACCAGGAGGCGGCGGACACCCTGGCGGTGCCAGTCGGTACCGTGATGAGCCGGCTGGCCACGGCACGGGCAACGCTTGCCAGGCCCGTCGATGTATTGCCTCCGGTAAAGGAGAAACGCTCTTGAACTCGCACCGTTTTACACCGCCCTATAACGACGAAGCTATCGTGGCATGGATAGATGGCGAGATGTGCCGCGCCGACGCGCAGCAGTTTGAAGAACAGTTGAAGCGTGACGAACGCCTCTCCGGGCGGACCGCCGAGCTGATGAAAAGCAGCCAGGATTACGCCGGGGCGTTTGCCTCTCTGCTGGACGACGCGCCTTTGGCAGAGATGGAGGCGCGTCTGGCGGCACTTCCCGACCCGCAGGCCACCACGCCGCCCGGCGTCAGCAGGCGGGCGCTGATTGCCGCCTCGGTCAGTTTTTTGCTGGTGGGTTCCGGGCTGGGGTATCTGCTGCGTCCTGCTTCCGCCCCTGACGATGAGAACGCCCATATCCGCGACCTCGAAGCACAATATATGTCCCTGTACAGCGTGGAGACCCTGCTGGATATGGACAGCGCAGCGCCGGTCCTGCAGCGTGGGCTGGAACGGGCCGCGCAGGATATCGGTATAAAACTGCAGATGGCGCAGCTTACCCTGCAGGGATCAGAGCTGAAAATGGTGCGGATGCTGCGCTATGAAACCACCTCGATCGCGCAGGTTGCGTGGATCAACGCCGACTACGGCCCAATGGCGCTCTGTATCTCTCCTGTCGATGAGAAGACAACGGCCTCTCTGCGTCAGGAGCAGCGGCACAGTATGAACCTGGCGTGGTGGCAGGATGCGGGCTACCAGTTTGTCCTGATTGGCCGCAACCCGTCGTCTCACCTGCGGGAAAACGCGGAACAGCTGCAGCGCGCGATCTCAGGATGACGGCACCGTGTTCGTCTGTATCGCAATGGTGATGGCAATCCGATCGTCAACGACCAGCGCAAATTTATCCATCCCGTAGGACGCGCGAGATATCGCGGTGGTGGCATCCAGCGTGAGGGCCTGCGCATGCGGGTCTTTCACTATCGCCTCCAGGATCACCGGGCGGGCGAGGTTACGTACGGTCAGCGTGCCGAACACCCTGAACCGCCCGGCGCCCTGGGCGACCACCCGGGAGCTGATGAACTCGATAGTCGGGTAGTGCTCAGCATCAAAAAACATATCGCTTTTCAGCTGCCAGGTGAGCAGCTTGTTTGAGGCCACCAGGGTTGCCACGGGTATGGTGACGTGGATATGGTCGTCGAGATCGTTAGCCGGATTGAGCGTTACGGCACCCGTCACGCCGCTGAATGTCGCCCAGGAAAGAATACCGCCAAAGGCATGCCACGAAAGCCGAATGGCGGTGTTTTCGGTATCGATAAGGTAGCTTGTCGGGGCTGCTAACGCCCACGGACAAACCAGAATCAGTAATATCACCAGGCGTCGTAGCATCTCAGGATCTCTGTCAGGGGGGTTGGGAGTAAACGCGTCACCCCCGGGATCTATTCGACTTTTTTGTGTTATCAGAGGCGTCTTGTGAGTAGTGTAGACGTTGGGAAGCAAAGCGGCGGGGAATAAAAAAGGCCGCGTGGGCGGCCTTTTGGAGGGGTTACTCAGTGACTTTCTTTTCCAGCTCGCTGGCACCTTCTTTGGTTTTGTTCCAGCCTTTCTCAGCGCCTTCTTTGGTGGCATCCCACCCTTTCTCGGTGCCTTCTTTGGTTTTATGCCAGGCTTTCTGGGAATCTTCGCTGACCTTGCTGCCAAAGCTCTCGCTTTTACCTTCCGCAGCGTGTTTCTGCTTCAGCTTCAGCTCTTCACCTTTGTTCTGCTCTTCATGCAGTTTTTGCTTCGCCTCGTTGGCGTTTGCGTTCGCCGCCGCGACGGTATCGTCAGTTGCATGTGTGGTCGCAGCAAATACTGGAGAAGCCAGCAGAACGGCAGATAATGCGATAATTGTTTTTTTCATAATATCCTCATTTAACGTTATCGGTTATGAGCGTGATTCAGCCTGGCACAGACGAAACGGGATGGCTTTAGGAAAAAACTGTAATGAGATCAATGTGCCGTGATGAGCGGTATTTCTCTTGAGGATTATCCAAAGGATAAAACGCCTGTTTCAATGAGGGCGGCAAGGGTCAGGAGAATGAAGAGAATGACGACGATGGGTCTGTACATGGTGAGGTTCCTTCCGGGTTGGGGCGGCTAATCCGTAGCGCTGGGTGGTGTGGATTTTTTATTCTCCACAGGGGAAGGGGAGGTGTCGTTGATATTGGTCAAAGGGATGGGGGGAGCAATATAAAGTACTGATCAATTGGTCGGTTTTTTTTGCAAAGATAACGGTATACTGGCTTTGATTAGAGGGAGGAGGAATGGTATGGCGATAACGGAAGAAACGTTGCTTAGATCGGGTTTCACCAAAGAAGAGCTGCAAAAGCTAAAACGCTATGTGGATACACAAAGTACCACATTGGATATTTTGCTTCCGGCACTATCAAACCGTTTTAAAGGTACTTTCATTCTTTCAATCGTGCTCACTGTTCTGTTCATCCTGGCGGTGTGCTTCGCTTCCCGCGAAAATATCATTTCATCAGGTGTTGCTGTACTCTTTATCTTTGGGATCTTCTGTTGGATGACTCCCCTCAAATTAACGTATAAAGCCTGGCGTTTAATAAGAGCGAATTAGCCCTCTGTTCATTTAATGAAAAATGACTGTTCCTTCAAAAATTTCTGGCCTGAATATAAATCACTCGATATTCTGTAATGCTTTGTCTTTTTTGTGAACAGGAAAAAGTATGCTTAGTACATTACCCGAGTTACACAGAAGTTTTGCAGAGCAACTCAGGCTTACATTTCAGGCTGATTCGCGGATCCACTCCCTTCTCGCTGGCGGCTCGCTTGTTCATGGCGCAGCGCTTTGCGCTCGCCGGAACACTGGGCCATCTGCTCCATGCTTTCACCGGGGAACATGTCGGAGAGCCTCGTCTGCTTATCTGCCTGTTGGGCGGTGCTTGCCATGCTGAAAGCCAGAACGTGACCCTGAAAGGTATCAGTCTGGTTCGCCCCCGCGTTCAGACGACGTTTGCGAAAAAATGGTCGTCTGAATTTCGGTTGTGACGCTCTGACGGAATGCTTAGATTCATTTTCAATCTATCGAGAGGATATGAATATGAACTTTGCAGACCTCCACAACCCGCATGAACCCCTTCTTATCGCTAACGTCTGGGATGCTGCCAGTGCTGTCGCAGCGCAAGAAGCCGGTTATCAGGCACTGGGAACGTCCAGCGCAGCAATCGCGTCCACACTGGGATATGAAGACGGGCAGGGAATGCCGTTTGATGAGTTATTTTATATGGTCACCCGTATCCTGGCTGTCAGCAAACTGCCCCTGAGCGTTGACATGGAAGCAGGGTATGGGGATTCAGCCGAAGAGATAGCAGCCAACCTCAGGCGCCTTGCACAGACAGGCGTTGCAGGCGTTAACCTAGAAGACAGCAGAGTCATAAACGGGGGGCGTCAGCTTGACGATGCCTCTGATTTTTCCCGTATTCTGAGCACAGTATGTGATGCGCTGAGAAGCGAAAATTGCCGCCTGTTTCTGAACATCCGGACTGATACTTACCTGCTCGGGCATAAAGATGCGTTGCAGGAGACAATATCACGGGGTCAGCGCTATAAAGCTGCAGGGGCTGACGGCCTTTTTGTTCCCTGCCTGACGTCAGAGAAAGACATCAGCCTCATTGCAGAGGCAACGGGGCTGCCTCTGAATGTGATGTGCATGCCCGATCTTCCGTCATTCGACAGGCTGAAACGGGCCGGGGTAAGCCGCATTTCAATGGGCAATTTTGTTCATTCGGCCATGCAGTCAACGCTGTCTGACATCATGCATGCGATCCGATCCCGTCAGACGTTTGAAGGACTTTTTAGTGATGAAAATAACCGATAAGAATTTATGCGATATCTGGTATCAGGCATTACTTGAACGTGCTTCAGAATATACTGGCGTGTTTTTTGTTGGCGTCAAAACCACGGGCGTATTCTGTATCTCGGTATGCCGGGCACGAAAACCCAAACGCGAAAATGTTGAGTTTTATAAAGATGCCAAATCTGCCCTTGCGGCCGGCTTTCGTCCCTGTAAGGTCTGCCGACCCGCTGAAAATGCGCACAGCGCGCCATTATTTGTTGAACAGGCGCTTGCGCTTGTCAGGCGCGATATTAAATCCCGCGTAACCGACGCGGAGCTTCGTCAGCATGGCATCAGTCCGGAGCGGGTAAGGCGCTGGTTCCTGCAACATCACGGCATCACTTTTCAGGCTTTCCAGCGAATGCAGCGGGTCAACATTGCCCTGCAGGAGCTGAAAAGCGGACGCGCGGCGACGGACGTTGCGCTGGACAATGGCTATGAATCCCTGAGCGGGTTTGGTTATACCTACAAGCGGCTTACTGGCGCAGCGCCGACTCAGACAACCCAGGTGATTGTTATTCACCGGTTTACCACCACGCTTGGGCCGATGTTTGTCTGTGCGACAGAGCGGGGAGTCTGCCTGCTGGAGTTTACCGATCGCCGGATGTTAGAAACAGAATTTCGCGATATTCAGCGGTTATTTAACGCCAGAATTGTCACCGGAGAAAATAGCCATACCCGGCAGACAGTAAAAGAGATTGGCGAGTATTTTGCCGGAACGCGTCGACAGTTTGATCTTTCTTTAGATGCTCCGGGCAGTGATTTTCAACAATCCGTCTGGCAAGAACTGCGTGCAGTTCCCTATGGACAGACCTCACACTATCAGGCCATTTCACTGCGGCTAAATAAGCCAAATGCTGTGCGCGCCGTCGCTGCTGCTAACGGTGCCAACCGGATTGCGATTGTGATCCCCTGTCACAGGATAATTGGAAAAGATGGTGCGATGACAGGTTACGGAGGGGGAATTTCACGCAAAGAATGGCTCATTGAGCATGAGAGGGAGAATGTTTAATGGGGTGATGCTTCAGTGTCGCCGGGAAATTTTCTGGGCTTTCAGGTCTTCATCATTCGCTGAGTCTGCATACTTCTCAGGAGCATTTATCCAGCTCAGCGGAAAGCTTTTTCATTCTGTTAAATAGTGACTTCAGCTTACGTTTTCCGACGCCGGTGCGGCAGTTATCGTTATGTACTTTTTCAGACCTGACGTCCGTTTAACACCTTTGGGATCCGAAACAAAAGGAAGCCGCAGACGAGGTGAATCGGACACTTTCAGTATCCAGATATAATCCCCAATAAACCTGAAATCCACGCTATTGTCAGTAACCTGGAGATCCGCAAACGTTCCTGTCGAGTACTCATTTCCTAAATGAACAATTTCTTTAAGCCCGTCATGAACGTCAATAAGGGCAATTGTCAGGGATTCCTCGAAAATAATGTTATCCGTCAGAAACAGGATGTAGCGCTGCCCATTAACCTGGACTGCTGCTTCAAGCACCTTCCCCGGCACAAGAATGCCGGTGCTTTTACCATTGAGCACAACGTCAGATTGAGCCTGGGATACATCGGTAGCTTCGCGAACCATAACCAGAGATATTGAATTAACCTGTTGCATAATCACTTCCACAAACGTCCTGTTACCCATGCAGTACAAGCACTGCCGACGAAGCCATCGATAGTTGTGCCAACGCCTCCTATTGAATGATAAGGCCGTCTGGCAATTTCTGGTATCCATTGAAGCCTGAATACGCGCAAAGTTGTTCATGCCGGGAACCTGGTTTGCATCTTTTCCCAACATTTTTTGTCGTGGCATCGTCTGAACCCAAAATTAGGATAACGTTAAGGCGTATGTTCTGGACGGTACCAAAGGCCAGTATTAGGATTTAGTTCGTCAACTTAAACAGGGAAAGGTTATGGATACGACCGAACAGTTAAACGGAACATACTTCTTTGATGGAATGAGCGTCGATAAAGAGGAGCTACTTTACTGGCTTCTTCTGGATGAATTTAAAAAGCAGTTTAGTGATGTGATTGACTTGCTGGCAATTGCTTCCATGTTGGTCAGCTTGCCGGTAATTCCTGTTAGCGGGAAACTGGGGGCAGGTGCTGCAACCAGAGGAACAAGCCCGCTTTCTCTTGGGCTCCGTACGCTTATCCGACAGCGTTTTAAGCAGGGCCGTAGAACCATCACCTGGGCAAAACTCTTACGTGGCGAGTGGGCATACACAACCAGTATAGGGGCATACCTCGGGAGATGGCTCCCTTGGGTTGGTGCCGTGCTGACGGCCTATGACCTTGCTATGATCACCCATAACGTTATCCACCGTTATCAGCTTATCGTTGGGCCAGGAGAAAGGTAATGACAGACAAAGCCGCACTCGTCAGGGAACTCATTAAAAAACATTTCTGGGAAATGGCGGACGATACCTCTGTAAGCACAGGGAAACAAAGTGTACTGCCGGAAGATATGACTGATTTCCTTGAGGAATATTCAGAAAGTCTGGATGTGGATATGTCTGGCTTCGTCTTTAATCGTTACTTCCCAAATGAGGGGATTCGCTTCCTGCCAAATGCGATATTGCCCCGCTATCTTAGAACCGATCATCATGCGCCCGAGCCGTTGACAGTGAGTATGCTTATTGAATCGGCGAATGCGGGTCGCTGGATTTTTTAACGATAAGACAGGAAAGACCGTGCCATTATCAGCCCTTTCGGGGGCAATAATGCTGCCAGGTTAATGCTTGCGAGTGATGGCTACAGTGGCCGGAGCAAGCAAACGCTGCGCGAGATTATTGGTGTGAATAATGGAACATAATCCAGGCTGTAGGGTGTTATATCCGCTTGCATAAAGAGGTACAGCGCATCAGCATCCGCGACCGATTAAATGATTTTATGCAGGCGCACTGCGTGGAGCTAGCTGCCGCCCAGGCTGGCAAGAGGCATCCAAAACCGCAATCACTCTGGATGCGACCAGTAGTAGCATTACAGGTTGGCAGATGTACCAGATAACTCAAGGGAACTGATTATGCCACAAGATTTGGAATTTTCGCTTTATCCTCCTATCTGGCCTGCTGTGGTCTATTTTATTGTATCTATTGTGGTTTTCTTCCTGCTTTATCTGGGGAAGTTAAAAGTTAACAGGCTTCATAAATATCCATTATTTATTGCTTATATGATATTTGTAATCGCTATTGCATCCATTCAGATAAACATCTTTGCAAATGGCTACGAATTTGTAAGCGGCTTTTTGCATATTAATTTTGATCCCTATCGATATGACTCGGTATATTGGGGATCCTTGTTTTTCTCCATGCTTTACTTGCTAGCGACGCCTAAGAACAATTTTTAGCATTCCAACTTTAATATAGACGCGTTAGTTCAACGTGTCGGTTTTAGGGGCTGAGAATATGTTATAAGCAATAGTGGGCTGTCCAGTGTGGTTAAGGTTGCAGCCAGCGATCACATGCGAGCCGTGTGGACTGACTCCGCCCTGATAGACGATCCTGCCCTATAGTTTGAGCATAGGAGGAGCGTATGGGCACCCCACGATTTACACCTGAATTTAAGGAAGAAGCCGTCCGTCAGATAACGGAATGCGGTTATTCCGTCGCCGAAGTTTCTGACCGGCTGGGCGTTTCAGCACACAGTTTCTATAAGTGGTTGCGGGCTCTTAAACCCGATAACAGCGAGCAGCATGCCCGTGATTTACTGGAAGAGAAAAGCGAGATCCTGAAGCTCAGGGCCCAACTGAAGCGCACTGAGGAAGAACGGGACATTCTGAAAAAGGCCGCGCGGTACTTTGCAAGGGAGCCCGACTGAAGTACCGCTTTATCAATGAGCACCGCACTGTATGGGGTGTCATGACGATGTGTCGGGTGTAGTGCGTTGTCCGAGCCAATCAGGTCTGGGTCACCGATATTACTTATATCCGCACCTGGCAGGGCTGGCTGCATCTGGCGGTGGTTATCGATCTCTTCGCCCGTAACGTGGTGGGCTGGTCGATGAACCCACTCTCTTTCGCGAACTCGCGCTGGACGCTCTGATGATGGCCGTGTGGCGTCGAAAACCGGACGGCGAGGTTATCGTACATAGCGATCAGGGCAGCCAGTACGGCAGTGACGACTGGCAGCGCTTCTGCCGGGCCAATAACCTGGCGCCGAGCATGAGCAGGCGTGGCAACTGCCAGGATAATGCGATGGCCGAATCGTTCTTCAGTTCGCTGAAAAAAGAACGGATCAGAAAACGCATATATAAAACCAGGGATCTGGCCCGGGCGGATATCTTCGATTACATTGATGTGTTCTACAACCGGGCCCGGCACCACTGTCATCTCGGCGGCCTCAGTCCGGAGGCCTTCGAACAGGTCTCGTCGTGAGGACAGAATTTGTCTATGGGCATGGGGTCAGTCCAGACAGACGTTTCCGGATCTTCAATTTGGTGGATGGTTTTCATCATGAGATGCAGGTGATAGGAATCGATTTGTTTATCCCGGCTCAATGTGTCATCCGGGGACTGTATCGGATAGACATCCTGGATTTTTATCTGTTCAAAACACTGAACGAGGTACGGGACTTCACAAAGCGCCGGCTGACAGATACAACAGCGAGATACCTCAATAATCCCTTAAGAATCTGATGTCGAAGGAATACGTGCTGATGGTTGAAAAAACGGAAGTCGAAAAAGTGTGTGGGGAAAAAAGAGGTGAGCTTTCACCTAATGTGGTTTGCATCGGCTTAGTTAGGAAGTTAATATCTTATAAATCAGTCCGTTTAATATGAGGTGTGAATATTTCACATGAATTACTTCTGGATTACGCAAAGCCCATGGTCACAAAAAAAAGAACTTGAGAATGGTTGGATCAGCGCAAGGCCCGCAAAAAAATACAACCATTATAGAGAAATGGTTAAAACCATTAAGAAAGGCGACCTCATTTTTTTCTGTAGTCGTGGGATAATAAATCATGTAGGATTTGCGCTCGCTTCGGCTATGTCAGAAAATGACAAAGTAGGTGAAATCTGGAAGGTTAAGATTAAATCTTATCAGTTGGAAATTCCAATAGAGATTAGTAATCACAGTGAATATCTCTTAGAAAAAAGAGCAGAGAAGTATTCGCCAATCACTTATTTAGGTACGGCGCATCAAGGCTATTGCTCAGTGATAAGTAAGGTAATTGCATGGTATTTACTTTCAAGGGCTGGAGTATACTATAAAAATAACAGTATAGTTGAATTGGAAAAAACTATAGGATACAGAGATTCGAAATCGGTAAGCCATAGAGTTTCAAACTTAAATGCTTTGATGTCTTCTCTCTCTAGAGAGAACATTTTAGACACACTAGATAAGTTTGGTGAGTTGATATATTCTGATTATAAATACCAAAACTCTACAACCTATGACCTTGAATATGATGGAGTTAGATATCCACCTAAAGTCATTTTTGGTATTTCAGCTATTGCATTGATTAATAGACCTTTGTTTGCTGATGAATTTAGCGGAGGAGTCAATTCACCTTGTTTTCATATATTAGAAAAACTTGGGTTTAACATCGTTAAAAAGAAAAAGTCTAGTGATGGGAATGAATTTGAAGATATTGATTTTCTAATCAATGATATTGAAATGATTGAAAATGACGATTCACTCTCGGTAACAGAACGCGAACAGCTTATAGCCGCACGTAAAGGTCAAGGGAAGTACAGGAAAGAATTAATTAAACTATATGGGAAATGTATCATTACTGGTATTCCGTATGAATTTATGCTTAGAGCAAGCCATATCAAGCCTTGGAAAGTATCGAATAATAAAGAACGTCTTGACCCTTTTAATGGTTTTTTACTTTCTTCAAATGTGGATATTTTATTTGATAAAGGTTTCTTGAGCTTTGAAAATAGTGGTGAGTTAATTTTATGTAATGAGTTAAAAAATGAATTCACGCTTCGTCTTTTGGGGATCGACTTACGCAAAAAAGTGATGATACCCCCAGGCTCTTTCAAATATCTAGATTGGCATCGTAAAAATGTTTTTGGACGATACAAAGGGAAATAAACCCCAATGTCTTTGAGTCAGTATATATTTAAAATATACTGACTTGATTGTGTTAGAACCAAATCCTACATTAGAATTTTGGCTGTTTTGATTTGTCATAACAGCTTTTGGTAAATGAGGCCTCGCTATCTATATAGGCAATACTTGTTAAAATTACTTTACATGTTAAATTGCCAACATTAAATTCTTTGGATTTTCCTAGTTCGAGAGTGTAAGGTTCATTATCGAATTGACCCTCTACGGTAGTGCTATAAACATTTTGCGCGGATATATATAAATTATTTTCTGTTAATGCATAAGATTTGCCTCTTTTTAATATAAATTCATCGTGTTTTGATACAACCGTTTGTAAGTATTCATTGGCAGAGTTTAAAGCGGCTTCTTTTTCCATTAGCTTGGATCTGATATCTTTGTTTTCAAGTTTTAATTTATCATTATCTAATTCTAAATAATTCAATCTGTTTCTTTCGTCAATTCTTAAATTAAGAGATTCAACTGATTTATTTATTTTTAATAAAGTCTCAGGCAGCTTCCATTCATTTGATTTTTCATATACTGAAATTTGATTGTTTAAATCATTTATAGTTTTGGAATAGGTATAGTCAAAAAAAGTCCAAAGACCACCTAAAAGACCACCTATAGTAGTTAAAAAAAGGCCAGTAACGTATTTGGGGTTCCACCCGTTACTTTTTTTATCAGTAGTTTCCATGTCAACAATTCTCAAATGTTAAATTAAATGGAATATATCATTTGAACTGTAAGACAATCAATAACATATACATAAAAAATGTTGCATCCCTTGATCTTCTGCGGCAACTAGGAGAATGCCTTTGACTTATTCGTCTCTCCGGCTCCGCCAGGTTAGTAACGCGCTGGTAAAACCTCAGAAAATCGAGCCCATGTAAATTTGACGTTATGTCCTGCTGTTGCTCAGTAGCTCCCTTATGTTTGTTGGGCATTGTTAATTTATCCGACTAAATTTTGAATATTCTGAACAATCTAGAGGAGCTTAAACTACCCGATACTGGGATTAGCATGAGGTTTTCAAGAGATACCCCTTCAACCCAACCCGATTCTAATCCGGATATGCAATCATCGCTTCATAATACCCATCCCCGATCATGCGTGGTGGGCTTAGTAGTACTCCGCTCAGACACGCCAACTCTACCATCCGAACCACCTCCGGCTTGTTGCCGATATTAAGGGTGATTTGCGTCCAACTGTAGTGGTTTACTGAATTTGGCCGCCTGAACAGAGGTGATATGCTCATCTCAGAACAATACAGGTGTCCCAATGAAAAAAAGAAATTTCAGCGCAGAGTTTAAACGCGAATCCGCTCAACTGGTCCTTGATCAGAACTACACCGGTGCAGCTGCGGCCAGTGCTATGGAAGTGGGGCTTTCTACCATGACGCGATGGGTAAAGCAGTTACGAGATGAACGACAGGGCAAAATACCTAAAGCCTCCCCTATAACCCCGGAACAGATTGAAATACGTGAGCTAAAGAAAAAGCACAACGCATTGAAATGGAAAACGACATATTAAAAAAGGCTACCGCGCTCTTTATGTCGGACTCCCTGAACAGTTCTCGTTAATTGAGAAACTCAGAGCGCAGTATCCTGTGGTCACACTCTGCCATGTGTTAAAGGTTCATCGCAGCAGCTACAAATACTGGGTGAAAAGCCAGACGGCAAGCGGGCTGTATTACGTAGTCAGGTTCTGGAGCTGCATAACATCAGCCATGGCTCTGCTGGCGCGAGAAGTATCGCCATCATGGCAACCCTGAGAGGCTTCAGAATGGGACGCTGGCTTGCCGGCAGGCTTATGAAAGAACTGGGACTGGTGAGTTGTCAGCAACCCACCCACCGGTATAAACGTGGTGGCCATGAACACATCGCTTTCCCAAATCACCTTGAGCGATAATTCGCAGTGACAGAGCCTAATCAGGTATGGTGCGGCGATGTGACGTATATCTGGACAGGCAGGCGCTGGGCTTACCTTGCCGTTGTTCTCGATCTGTTCGCTAGGAAACCGGTAAGCTGGGCGATGTCATTCATCTAAGTAGGGGGTATTGCCAGAACAAACCGACAACGATCGTGGATTGCAAGGAAATCCTTAAAACCACTTTCTTACTATACAATTTTACCTCAGCACTTTAAAAAGCATTTGTCAACATCTAATACTAGTATTATCTTTAAATACAAGGAAGTTTTTAGGAGAAAGTTTTGAAAATTTTAATTGATACGAATATCTTTCATAATTCATATTATATCAAATCTGCTGACTTGCGTTTAATGTTAAGTTATATAAATAATGAGAGTCATGTATTACTCATTTCGGATATAGTATTAAAAGAAGTGGAAAAACACTTTCGGGATGGTTACGATGCAGCTAAAAAAAAGCTAACCTCTGCATTGATTGAGTATAACAGGTTTTTCCCTATGGGCGATGAAACGAAAGTTGAACATTTTGAAGGTTTTACTGATGCAGATGATCGGAATCCGATTAGATATGATTTTTTAAAGCAGATATATAAATATATTGATAAAAATAAAGTAATAATTATTAAATCTGATGAAGTATCGCATCAATTGATTTGTAAAAAAGCGTTTAATATTGAGAAGCCTTTCAAAAACGATGGTTCAGGCTATAAGGATAGTTTAATTTGGCTTTCTTTCTTGAATTATCTTATTGAAAATAAAGTTGAAAATGAGGAAGTGGCTTTTGTCTCTAACAACTCTCATGATTTTTCTTCCCCAGAGCAAATATCTAATAAAAAAATAGGGGTGGGAGTCTTGCATGATGATCTGAAGGCTGATATTAGTTCTCTGGGTGTAAAAGCAGATATTAAATATTTTCATTCAGTATCTAATCTTATGAGCCACTATTCTGTAGAGAAAGAGAGGTATCCTACGTCATATGTAGATATCAAAAACTATATTGAAATTGGTATGTTTGAAATGGACTTGGGAACTTTTCTTGAAGATTCATTTTTTAAAAATGCGGACAATATAAATGTTACTGACAGTAAAGGTCAGGTAGATTTATATTTTAAGGCTAAGGCTGTTTATATAGGCAGATTTTCTAAAGTTAAACTTGAGATAATACAAACTGAGTTGAGTGATTTCGGTATATTGTGCAGATGTCGTTTAGATTACAGTCAAGTTGAAGTTGAACTTACGTTTGACAAAAATGATGATACTTATTACAAATCCATGTTGAATCATGAGAAACGTCATTCTTTGAATGATTATGGCAATGATTTTTCTTTAAGCATGAATCACTCTATGCAAATTGAAACGACATTCATATACGTACCAAAGGAAAATAAAGAATACAACGAGGACTATGGTAGTATTACAGATATAAGTATTCAATATATTTACTTGGGGTGATTTTCAAAAAGGAAAGGCGTTATATAATTTAATATAGCTAAGGTATATCAATACCCTAGCTATAAATTTCTATTTACCGGTATGTGATTGCATGTTGAAGGGTTTTTGCGTCAAACCTGCACGCATGAATCTAAACCTGAGATATGAAGAAATATTATCTTCATGTGATGAGAGTATCAACTGCCTATTACTTAACTCACAGCGTAGCAAGTCGCTTAAAGAAGCTATATTTATCTCGTCAAGAGATTGAGCTGGATCATCTATCAGAACAAGGGGGGACTTCGCATACACTTTATTAAGTGATAGGAAAAAGGCCAAGCTCAATGCCGATAGCTGTCCAGAACTCATTGACATGGTTGCGTCATGTTCTGATTTTTCTGCTGTGCAGAACCTCAGTCTATCTCCATTCCCTTCATCTATAAATAGTCCTAAGCCACGTTGATAGTTTTGGATAAGTCTACCGCTATAAATATGGAACGTTAACTCTATATCAGCGATGGTTTTTTTAGAATAATCTTTGTTTAGTATAGTGAGTTGTTCCTTTAATGTGGTAATTTTCTGTTTAGCATTTGTTAAGGCTTTATCCATATCTAACAAATCGTTAAGCTCTTTTTTTAAAGCTTTAAGTCTAAGATTATTCGCTTCATTCTTTTTGTATAAGAAATATTTATCTTTTCGATTGATCTGTTCTAAGTCTATGTTGAAAACATCATCTGGTGTAGCGAATGATTCATTCAAGACTGATTCCCATCCTTCAGGAAGTGAAATCAGCTCATTTTTCTTTTGTTGACGTATCAACGATACTAATGATTGTTTCCTTGATTCTATTTCTTCTGGTAAATCTGTAAAGGTCTGCGGGTAAGATATTCCGATTTGTGAAAGTCTTTCATTTATTTTTTTTATTTTTTCGAATATGCTTTCTGACTTTTGTAAACTATCAAATAATTTTTTGTCAAATTTAAGCTGTGTTTGTGCTTCTACCAAACGCTGAATCTCAGCATCCTTAGATTGCTTTATTTCATCGAGTTCGGCTTGTAGCTGTTTCCCTACATTATCTAATAAACTTTCTAAAGATTTACTTTTAATATCGATTGCGTCTAATAGCAGATCTTTTGTGATCCAGTCATGCCCACAAAGTAGACAATGTTTTTCTGATAGAGAAGTTTTCTTTTGATGTTCTTCTATTAATTTCTTTCTTGCTTGGCTAATCTCTACAAGAATAGCATTTTTCTCACCTATTTCTTTTTTGTAATTATCTCTAAGTTGTAAGTGTCTTTTAAAATCGATAATATTTATATTTGTATTATCTTTGATTTTATCAGTATCATCCTGACTTATCGAATCTTCCTTCTTACGCAAAATGCTTAAAGATAAATTCATCCCATTGTTAATCTTATTCTTTTGAGCCAGTTCCGGGTAGGCTTCAATATGATGTCCTACTTTTATTACCTCGGTTAATAGCTTTTCATTTTTGCTTATGAAATTTTCTATTCTGGCATTATCAATAATTACGCGAAGCTGTTCTTTGTTAGTAATTAGTTTTTTAAGTAATGAAATTTTATTCTCATTTTTTTCTGTTGTTTCAATATCAGAAAAAATTGAAGGGTTCTCAACATCCCATGACGGCGTAGTCAGATGAGTTGATATTTTTTCATACTGCACAGGATTATTATCATTTGTTCCTGGTACACCTATCGCTTGAATTTGAGATGTAATTGAATCCCTCTTTTGAATGAAATTCAGACCGGTTGATTTCCTCGTCAATGTACTTTGAACTCGTCCACATAAATTTATGATTTCAGTTAGTTCACTAACGTTCATCAAACCACTGATAGCATTTTTTCGCTGCCTAATACTGTTAGCAAAAATAAATGAACTCTGTCCTTGTTCAAGATAGTTAAGAAAGTTGTAGTTATCAGTGAATTTTTCTCCTAATATTTCATCAAGTTCATTTTGTGTAATTAAGGTGCTGTTTTCGTAAGAGTCTAACAAACCTAATTTATAGAGTTTAAATATGCTAAAATTATCTGCTTTATTATTCTGTATTATTTTTAAATCTTTTGCATGTGCTCTGCGTGAAAAGTAAAGTTTCTCATTATTATCATTCGCCATCTCGACACTGATTTCGATATCATCCTCTCCATTTGTTTTGTTCCAGAAAAGATTATCACTATAATTTTTAATGCCTCCTGGCATTATTGTTTCACATAGTTGTACAATTCTTTTTATTTTTCCTGTAAACAATAATTCTAAAGCATCATATACGCTTGTTTTGCCATATCCATTAGGGCCTTCAAGTGTCAACAAAGAAGAACTCTCAAAATCGAATTCGACTTTATCAAACGCTTTGAAGTTATTTATTCTCAGCTTTGATAGCTTCCAGTTCTTCATTTATTAATTCCTCAATTAGCATTTCTAAATTTACATCACTTTGTTTATTTGCTGTGCTGATCTTAGTATATATCTCAGATAAATTTAATGAATCTACCAGCGTGCTGATTTGGAGATCAATTGGAACAATATCCTTTTCTATATCAGGCATTTCTAAAAAAGGTAGTTTAATGAAAATTCTAGCTGCCATGTTATACAGGCTGGGTCGGGATGGATCTGCTTTATATGTAGAGAATTCTTCATGATCTGAGAGAACTGCTCTAAGATTATTAAAGTTCTTCCCGGAAATTAATTGATTCTCTTCATTTGAATAGTACAATACATACTTTTTGAAATGATAAGCATTTTCTTCTATATCAAATATACTTTTTTCATATTGCTTGTAATTTGAAAGCTTGTCGAGTTGAAAAACTATTATAAGATCAGTGTTTTTTGCAAAAGCTGGAGCTTCTAAAAGTTCAGTTGGGATGTTGTTAATAATTAACTCATTAATGAAACTCGCATCTTCAAGTTTATCAGTTCTGTAGGTTATTATATATCGACGTAATGCATCTTTCTCCTTTTTAAAAAAAGAAATATTTTCTAGCGTACTTTCAACTTCTATAAATTGGTGATCTTCAATAGCTTGTTTTATAAAATTATTTAGCATTTAGTTCCGCCTCTGCTTTATCAGTAGAGATAACCCTTAAATCAAATTCCCTAACAATATGGTTATTGTTCTCTTTAGAGTCGTTAATTTTTGTGATTTTTTCTGAGGTTGCTGAAATTATCGTATCATCTGATACTTTATAGGCTATTATATTATTATATTCATAAAGCAACGATGCAAGTGTAGCATTATCCCTTATGTGATTTTTCAACTCTTCTTGGAATGAAGTGTTTCGTCTTCTTCCATCTCTAATTGTCAAAGCTGTTGGGAGATATTTATCTATTTTTTTAGAATAATGAGGCAAGCCCATTAGTTTTGGTATGTGGGATATTGCTGATACTACATCAAGATAATCCCGGACATCATCTTCATTTATAACATTGTTTTGTCTGTGAGGCTGTAAAGAGGTATGCAATTGTATGGCAGAGTTATAATTCAAGCTATAAATAAATCTGAAAACGTTTGATATCGATTCAATTTGCTTCACGCTAAAAGCGTCCAAGTCATTATAGAACTCAGTTTCAATAATATTTGTTATTTTTTCTTTGGTTAATAATGCTTGATATATTTCGTCTGTCCGATTAAGTGGGGGGGATATTAGTAATTCCCAAAAAATGCTACTTGCGATTCTATTATGATATGCTGCGTAGTCTTGTTTTTGTCCATTGTGAACTAAATTATGAATTACAATTACTTTATTAGTTATTAACTCTGAGAGTAAAGTGGATTTTTCAATAATTAAATTTTTTGTTTTAATCAACTTATTGGTATCTAAAAACAATTCAATTTGCTCATCAATCAATTCATTTATTTTTGATAGTAAACAGTATTTAATATCGCCATAACTGTAAAACTCCACTATTTTTCCATCATTACTTGTATAATTTTCAAAATTATCAAGTTCTTTAGCTACATGAAAATATCTGATTGTATTTTCATCACAGTCAGTAGCTATACATGCTGCTTTATAAATAGCTTTGACATATTCAGAACGATATTGCGATAGCTTTGCTTTCACTTGATGAGTTGATATCACCTTGCCATCACAATAAATAGCAAAGTCATCTGTGCTATCTAATTGCAACTCGAAATTATCAATTATTCTCTGTTGAAATGATTTTGCCGTTAATAGTTTCAGGCAGTGATAAAGAGCTACTTTCCCTTGGTAAACAAACCCCCCCCAAGAACTGATCGCACTTTCTGGCAGTGTTTCCTCTATGTTAGACATTTTTTATCCTATGAAAATTATACTGAACATAGCTATAAATCAGAATTCTTACATAGACATACTAATCATTTTTAGTGCGATTGAAATGCAAAATGTTCACTATCTTGCTCATAAATGTGAGAAAGTTCAATTATGAGAGCAGCTAAAGATTTTAATCGGTATATCCTTCTGTTGAGGTTAACTTGCCAATAACACTTATTGATGAGTTTCCAAAGGATGCTGCTTCTACATACTCACCCCACCAGAGCATCATCTCTCTACGCAGTTCAAGGTATTGAGCACGATTGTAGGCTCTCCTGACTTCGTAAGTATCGATATGTGCTAACGCAGCTTCAATCACATCAGGAGGAAATCCTTTCTCTTTAAGCACTGTTGAGGCAATAGCTCTCATCCCATGACCGACAAAAAGATCTTGAAGCCCATACTTATAATGGCATGTTAGCCTCCTAAATTTTCACCTGTTCGAGCTGCTGATGATAATCGGAAAATATCATTATTTACATAGGGATAAGCAACATCATTTTTCAGAATCGCCATTCAGATGCTAACATCCTGTAACATATTAATTAAATGGTGTATCCTCATTTCTATAGGAAAAATCCGCTTTAAAGCGGTTGCTGATTGTGATTATTAGTTTTGTGAGGCAATGGCAATGTGCGAAAGGACGTTAAAAAAAGATGTTTATTCTGAATGGGTTATACGCAATAGCCTGTACTGGATGACTTCTCTTACTCAGTGGAAACTTTGTGAAGATATATCCTCCTGGACAATCTCTTTTGAAAACGATGGTCCCGAATGCCTCTATGAATTCGAGAGGCTGCTGAATGATTATGCTTTGCGAGAAAAACTACAGCATAAAACGGGGGCGTTGAGAGATTCTATTGTCCATAAAGTGCTTCGCAGTGTCGATGAAAGGCTTTCGTAATGGAATTGATGCCATTCAATTTTGACAGATTGCCTAATGGACGGGTTTTTATAAGCAACCTCGCTGGCTTTCATCACTTCATTAATGAGCAAGAGCTGCTTGATCTTTCTGATGAGCAAATCAATGCGGAGCAATCAAACGCACTAGAAAGCAAGCTGTTCATAACCAACGAAAGCTCATCAGCTATTGCTCCCTATGCTTTAAGTTCTGCTTTTGCAAAACGATTGATGAATGAACTGGCGATCAGGCCAATTTTCATGATTGTGCCCACATTGCGCTGCGACCATACCTGCAAGTATTGTCAGGTCAGTAGAGCTTCAGTGAACGCCTCTGGTTATGATCTAGATCCCGATCTCATCCCTGATATCATTTCGACTATCAAAAAACTATCGACACCACCTTACAAGGTAGAGATACAGGGTGGAGAGCCACTCTTGCGGTTCGATTTAATTCAGTCTATCTATGAGCATTGTACTGAAACGTTGGGAAGCACCGATTTTGAGATGGTGATAGCATCAAGCCTGTCTGTCTTGAATGAGGATATGCTTGAATGGTCGAGAAACAGGAACATAACGTTCTCTATTTCGCTTGATGGTGAGGAAGTTGTTCACAACAGTAATCGAATTCTTGGTCATGGGCTTGCTTATAGTAGAACAGTATCAGGAGTAGAGGCTATCAAACGGTCTTTAGGCGCTGGTCGCGTTGCAACGGTTACTACAGTTACTAAAGATCTTATCAGGCATCCTGAATCGATTGTCCAGGCTCACTTGTCTCTTGGCCTCAAGGACATGTTTATCCGACCTGTTAGTCCCTATGGGTTTGCACAAAAAGCATCGTTCACCTTTTCTATGGACGAATACTTAAGTTTCTATGCCTCGTTGATAGATGAAATCCTTAAGATCAACATTGAAGGGATAAGGGTTGTGGAACATTCGGCCTCCATTCATCTGAAAAGGATCTTCAATCCCGGTTTTAGTGGTTATGCGGATTTGAAGTCGCCAAGTGGGGTCGTGCTTAACAGTATTCTTTTCAATTATGACGGTCGAGTATATGGCAGCGATGAGAGCCGTATGTTACAGAAGGTGAACCCTGAAACGGAGTTCAGTGCGGGTGAGGTTAAGACGCTATCATTTTCCAAGAGTCCTTACTATAACGCAGTATTGAGTTCATCGTTCAATTTTGCTCTGCCAGGTTGTGATACATGCGCGTATCAACCTTTTTGCGGTGCAGACCCATGCCAGAACATAAGTGTACAAGGTGAGCCTGTCGGTGATAGGAGTCGTTCAACGTTTTGTCAGTATCACAAGGGAATGTTCAGGTATCTGATGAACTCTATCTCAGAAGGTGGTCCGAAGGCTGAGATGCTAAAAGGATGGGCATATGTCTGAGGTTATCAGGAACGATATCTTTCATTTTGCTTCAAAAAAGAATGTGCCCACAGGATTCTATCGGTTATGCAAACAAAAACCAGTGAACCCTTTATTCTTTTTGCCCAATTTGCTGGTAGTTGCTGAAAGCAATAATGATGCCATTCTACCATGCTTTGATTACTCTGTTAATAGCACTGAATTATTTGAGTCAATTGAAGATGGTGATATTGGGGTAATTAACAATGGCAATATGATCCGCGTTATTCTGTCCCGCAGAGCCAATCATAATACTGTCTTAGTAACGGAACGCTGCAATAACTTGTGTCTCTTTTGTTCGCAGCCACCAAAGAAATCAAATGATGACTGGCTACTTACCCAATCAGCCCTTGCTATCGCTTCATTTGGGTTGAATGGAGTAGTTGGGGTCAGCGGTGGTGAACCTTTGCTGTATGGAGATGATTTCCTTAACTTCATTGATTTTATCATCGAGAATTCACCAGGTACTGCTTTGCATGTTTTAACAAACGGACGCAAATTTGCTGATACCAACTTTACTCATGAAATGGCAAAGCGAAGTAAAAAGATAAAAATCACCTTTGGTATACCGCTCTACTCATCAAGACCACTTGTGCATGATCATTTGGTAGGAAGTGATGGCGCATTTAATGAAACGGTTAAGGGGTTAATCAATGCAGGGAACTCAGGGATTAATATCGAACTTAGAGTTATTCCGACACTGGCTAACTATACGGAATTGGATGGCATCGTAGAGTTCGTTGGCCGTGTTTTCTCCAACATCAATCAGATTTCCCTTATGGGGTTGGAATCTATCGGTTGGGCGCGAAAAAACTGGTCAACAATCTTCATTGAACACAGCAGCTATAGTGAGAAAATAACCTCCGCTATTGACGCTGCACACAGGTCAGGTATACCTCTAACAATTTTTAATTATCCTTTGTGTCATCTTCCTGAAAGAGCCTGGGAGCTTGCTGCTCAGTCGATCTCTGATTGGAAAAATTACTATCCTAAAGAATGTGATGAATGCACTCAGAAGTCTTCCTGTGCTGGTTATTTCAGTTCTTCAACGGGCCGTTTTCATCAACCACCGAGACCAATTTTATGAAAAAATTTAATTTTGCTGCTCTACTTCCGGGGTTTTTGGCACTCAATAATTCTGTATGGGCAAGTGATTCATCTACCGGAGCAAGTGATTTGCCTGGTATGACTCTTAATGAACATGATTTAGTGATAGCCCCACTTAACACCGAAGTTCCATTCTACATTGCAGGGCATCGCAGTCATAGCTCCCATCGGAGCCATAGTTCTCACCGTTCATCATCAGGTGGCGGGTACTATGGTGGCAGCACTCCCTATTATCCAAAAACATACAGCTCACCAAGTTCATCTGGGTCTTCAAGTTCAGGAACAAGTCCCTCATCGTCCTCTTCCTCTGTGCGTTCTCTTCGTTCTAACGACAATAACAACTCTACTACTACGAATTCTGTTGGAACTACAGAAGCTAACCGTGCAAGTAATGGGCTGACTTCTGGTACAGAGAAGCGTAAGCGCTTAATCATGCGGGTTCAATTCGCTTTGCTGGACAAAGGTTATTACAACGGGAATATTGACGGCATAATGGGGCCTTCCACAAGGCAGTCAATAAAAAATTATCGCATTGCGAACGGACTACCAGTGCCCTCAAGTGAAACCTTGGATACACAGTTGTTAAATTCATTGAGTATTTTAGCTCGATAAATTAAGTATATTAAAAATTTTTCACTTTAACATTAACTTGTATGAATATATATTTCAGAGGCGATTAAATGTCAGTCAGCTATAACATATATAGAATGCCATATAAGAGTCTTCCAGAATTGACAAAAAAAATCATTAAAGAAGGGCTTGTCGAACAAAAAACTATTCTACATCAATCTTATCAACTCAAATTTTATTTTTCTGATAAATTAAAAGGAAATGAAGTATGGTGGTGGGATGTTTTTAGTGATTTCTTCAATGAAGAAATTGAAAAGCCTCATAATATATTCTATTTTGGCCTGCTAATAGGATTTAAAGAAAAGGACCCTGAGAATTGCTATCTTATCAGTCTTGGTAAATCACATTTTTATCTCAGCAAGTTTATTGAAGCAGACTTTGGGCTGAATGTGGCAATGCGTATAGCTAATGATGAAAATATTTTACTCAAGAAAAGCAGATTCTTTTGTGGGGGAAAGAGTCAGGAGGCATCCTCATACTCACAGTTTGTTCAAGGAGCATATTTTCCTGGCGAATCCATCGAGCATCTCAAAACAAAAGCCAAAGAAACTGACAAGTGGGGATGTAATAATATAACTTTTTCTGATTCAATTCAGTTAAGTTTGGATGGTGCTCCTACTGCATTAGTCGATGTTTTCAATGATATTGATTCTTCGTTGGCAACCAAAGAGAAAATCGAATTTCCTAAATCGGAAAAAATCACTGACGAGTCAAAGATAGATGAGCTTGATAATTATCTACTTCAATCGATCATTACAGATGATGCAAAAGTTATTATTGATGAGATTCAATCTTTTGGTGCCTCTATTGTAATTAATAATTCTTTGACATTTTTTAAATTGCACACAAAAGTTGAGGGGAGTGGAAAGTATCTTCAATCATCAGATAAAATTAATGACATAAAAATAGCAGATGTAAAGAAATTCATAAAAAATAACAACATAAAAGATGTCAATAAAGTTTTTGTTAAGATAACTAATGAAAATAACAGTGGTCATACAGCCTCGTTAAAAGAAATATTGAGCATTACTTATAGCGAGGGCAGCGAGCACTTCTTCCTTAAGAGGGGAGGATGGAGTCGATTTAACTCTGCTTTTATGAAGTATTTGTCTACTTCTTTAGCCAGTATAAAATTTGAGGTTAAAGATGCTCTTAAGGAAGACGACTTCAAAGTATGGCAAGCTGAAAAAATAAAACAAATCGCAGAAGGAACTTCTAAAGACAAATTAGAATATAGAGAATATTATTTTAATGAAAAGATGTCTGATGAGAAAGGTTATATACTTCTAGATCGCCAGCTAAAAAAAATACCATCCTTACGTGATAATGGCAAGGACTACAATGTTGAAGTTGCAGATCTTTATAAAAATGGAGAGATTATTGCTGTAAAGATATCAGATAAACCGCATGATCTAATTTATAATATTGAACAGTCAAAAACCACAATTCAAACTATAGTAAGAGGAGTAGTAAAATTTGAAGAGACAATTACTGATGTGGTTTTATGGATCTCAACTACTACAAAAGCTAAAAAATTAATTGACATCAATTCTATTCAATTTTTATTAGCGGTTCAAACTTGGAAGGAAGTTGTTGAAGGATTTAATCTGAAACCAAAGATATATTATTCACATCACGACAAACCCCAAAAGAAAAAGGGAAAGAAAAAAAACGCATCTTAAATCTGAACTTAGAATTGGTTATGGAGAAAGATATCAGGTTATAGCGTCTCAGTATCGCTCCAATATTGGTGTGGATTATGTATCACCGATACTACCAAAATTATTATGTTTTAGGTATGGTGATTTACCGCCATACCTCTTTTGTATTTATCTCGCAATGATGTTGTTTACTTTTGTTTAAGTCTTCTAAGCTTCATACTTTCTAATGAGAATAATAATAGAGTTGTGCTGTATATAAAACCAGAGTTAGTTAATAACTTTAAATTTAATGCTTCAGGATTTTCACTGAGAAAATGAAAGGCATAAACTAAGTATACAGCTAAAGCAGCCGTTCCAATTGTTGGTCCAATATCGCCTTGATCATGAGGTTCAAGGTTTACATTGAACTTAAAGATTAGCCATTCAAATCCCCAAGTAAAAAAAACAACTAATATCATGGCTGCGAATAATTTCGCGATGTTATCTGCTGATGGATTCATCAGAACAGATTGTTTCTGAAAAAATTCACAAAGTGAGAGTCCGAAAAAAATAAAAAAAAGTGGTCTGGAACTAAATTTTTCAAAAACTTTGAATAGGGTTTCCATTTTCTTTACCTTCAGGATTATATTAGCTATTCTGATACTTAGGCTACCAGAGCATTTGATCTTTGAGCTTGAACGTAATCACTCCACCATTGCATCAAACTCTGTCGCTCTATCAGATATTCTGCACGATTGTATGCTGCGATAATTTCATCTTTTTTCGAGTGGGCAAGCGCTGCCTCAAGAACTTCAGCTCTGAATTTACTAGACTCCTCTGCCGCTGTTCGTGCAATAGAACGCATACCGTGAGCTACAAGCTCGCCTCCGAACCCCATTCGGATGATAGCTGCGTTGGCTGTTTGTTCATGCATATGATTAAGAGGCGCTTTAATGCTGGGGAAAACCCATTCTCTATGCCCACTTATTGATTTCATTAATTCAAGGATGCGCAAAGCTTCTTTACTCAAAGGAACTTTGTGAGGCTTTTTCATTTTCATGAAATCAGCAGGAATGTTCCAAATGCTGTTGGTTGTATCAATATCAGACCATCTTGCGCGAACGGCTTCACCCGGACGAACCCATGTCAACAATTGCCATTCAATTAGCATACGTGTTTCCAACCGGATTGACGCATTCGTCAAAGATTCCATAAACCCTGGCAATTCGCTTGGGGGAAGGGCAGGCATATTTTGCTTTTTTGGTTTACTGAATCTTTGACCAAGGTTGTCAGCTGGGTTGAACTCAATAAGTTCTTCAGTAGCTGCCCACCGGAAGATTTCATTCAGACGTGAAATGATACGGCGTAGAGTTTCCAATACGCCTCGTTGCTCAATAGGATCAAGGTGTTGTTTTAAGAGCTTAGGCCGGATCTCATTGATAGGGACATTACCCAGACCAGGAAAGACATTTCTCTCTAAGCTGCGCCAGATGTCTGCTGCATGGTCTTGTGAGATACCTGATGTCTTTACCTTCTCATCTAACCATTTCCGCGCTACGGCTTGGAGAGTGTGCTCAGTAGCACTCTTTAATGCCTTCGCCTTATCGTTGTTATGGATTTGTGGATCAACACCATTTGCCAGAAAGGAAAGATATACATCACGTAAGGCTCTGGCTCTTGCCAGTGTAAGGTGAGGATAGGTCCCAAGGCTCATTTTGGTTCTTTTTTTACTCACTGGCACTGCATACCTGAAATACCAATTCTTCTTCCCTCCTTTCGAGAGGGGGGCGATTCGTAGGATCAAACCATCCCCGTCGAACAAGTTGATTTCTTTGGCGGCTGGCTTGGTGCTTTTGATTTCAGTGTCAGTGAGCTTCTTAGCGATTTTTGCCATTTTGGGACCCTCGATTTTAGGACCCTTCGTTGTGGGTCCCATTCAGGGTGCCATAAGTGATAGTTCTCAGCAATTCTCACTAGACTACAATAGACGTAAAAAAGCCCGCAAGGCTGGTTCCATGCGGGCTTAGTAGACTTTACTGAACTTCAGTACATCATTATTTGGTGGAGCTGGCGGGAGTTGAACCCGCGTCCGAAATTTCTACATCCTCGGTACTACATGCTTAGTTTGTCTTTACATTCGCACGCCAGCTGCGGACAGACACGCCACTAACGAACTAGCCTGATTAGTTTTAACGCTTCAACCCCAGGCAGGGCTTCCACGCGATCTCTTTTGGGTTTGACCTCTCTTTGATCCCCGTCTTAAGAGCGGAAGCTAGGGAGAGAGGGCTCAGAGCAGGTTATTAAGCTGCTAAAGCGTAGTTTTCGTCGTTTGCGACTATTTTTTTGCGGCTTTTAACGAGGCAAACCGCCCCTCGGCATGCACCTTGGGTTTCGCAAATCCCGTCGAATCCAGAATCAGCCCCAAAAGTGTTGAACTAAGTATACCAGATTTCACTTCCTGGATACCAGCCCGGAACGCTAACTTATTGAATAGTACAATAAGTGTGCAGAATCAACGTCCTGCGTTTTTCATGATGCGCGCTTTGTCGAGCTGCCACTCGCGCTCTTTCAGGTCAGTACGTTTGTCGTGCTGTTTTTTACCTTTCGCGACGCCAATTTTCACTTTGCACCAGGCGTTTTTCCAGTACAGCGACAGGGCGACCACGGTGAAACCTTCGCGGTTAATGCGCCCGTAAAGGGATTCCAGCTCACGCTTGTTCAGCAGCAGCTTACGGGTGCGCGTTGGGTCACACACGTAGTGTGACGAGGCGACGGTCAGCGGCGTAAAGTTCGCACCGAACAGGAAGGCTTCGCCATCTTTCAGGATCACGTAGCTATCGCCGATGTTGGCTTTTCCGGCGCGCAGCGATTTTACTTCCCAGCCCTGCAACGCAAGGCCCGCTTCGAATTCTTCTTCAATGAAATACTCGTGGCGAGCACGCTTGTTGAGCGCAATGGTCGCCGAGCCTGGTTTATGTGCTTTTTTCTTCGTCATAAGTGTCGTAAAGCCGTCGGTAATCTGATTTCAAAAAGTCACCTCATTGCGTCCTGTGAGGTCTAACGCGCTATCTTAGCACGAGATGAGGCTTAGCGTTTTTTTAACAGGTGATAAATGTTATTATTTGTCCGTTGTGTGACCATGGGAAATGCTATGCCTCAGATTAGCCGTACTGCGCTTGTGCCTTACAGCGCGGAACAAATGTATCAGTTAGTGAACGATGTTCAGTCTTATCCAGAGTTTATTCCGGGATGCACCGGGAGCCGCGTTCTGGAGTCCGGCCCGACGCAGATGACGGCGGCAGTGGATGTCTCCAAAGCGGGGATCAGCAAGACGTTCACCACCCGTAATACGCTGACGAGCAATCAGAGTATTTTGATGCATCTGGTGGATGGCCCGTTTAAAAAGCTGATGGGAGGCTGGAAATTTACGCCCCTGAGCGCTGACGCCTGTCGCATTGAGTTCCATCTGGACTTTGAGTTTACCAATAAGCTGATTGAGCTGGCGTTTGGCCGCATCTTCAAAGAGCTGGCCTCGAACATGGTTCAGGCGTTCACCACCCGCGCCAAAGAGGTTTACAGTGTCGCATAAGATTGCGGTAGAAGTGGTGTATGCGTTGCCGGAGAAGCAGTACCTGCAGCGCGTGTCGCTGGAAGAGGGAGCGACCGTCGAAGCGGCTATCCGCGCTTCCGGCATCCTTGAGCTTCGCAGCGATATCGACCTGGCGAAAAATAAGGTTGGAATTTACAGCCGTCCGGTGAAGCTTGGGGATGTGCTGAAAGAGGGCGACCGGGTGGAGATTTATCGTCCGCTGATTGCTGACCCGAAAGAGCTGCGTCGCCAGCGTGCGGAGAAATCTGGTAAGTAGCGGTTTCTTCCCCTCACCCTGACCCTCTCCCCAATGGGGCGAGGGGATCAACAGAAAACAAAAAGGTGCTCAATGAGCACCTTTTTGCATTTCTGACACCGTGTTATTTGGTCAGGGCAGGCTTATTGTCGATGTTAGTCAACACACCAGCGCTGCTGAAGGTCAGCGTCAGGGTCTGCTGGGTTGCATCTTCATGGCCCGGCTTCTGACGGAAGACATAGAACCAGGTGTTAGTGCCGAACGGATCGGACATCATCGGGGTTCCCAGTGCATAAGCGACCTGCTGTTGTGTCATCCCCACACGGATTTTAGACACATCGTTAGGGGTAAGGTAGTTCCCCTGGTTGATGTCAGGACGGTAAACCACTTTCTCCAGAGTGGAACAGCCTGCGGTCAACATCAGAAGAACCGCTGCGGCAGCGGTCAGCATTTTACAACGCATAGTGATTTGATTCCTTTTCGGGCCCGAGCAGAACGCGGCTCATATGTAATATGCCGATGATAATAGACCTTGCCCCACTTTGAAACCGGTCTGGCGGCGTTTTTGTTGTTCTGTATGACCCTGAGATCCCGAAAAAGTTTATGCCGCCAGCAGTTCTTTCGCGTTCGCGAGCGTATTACGCGTCACTTCGCTGCCGCCGAGCAGGCGCGCCAGCTCCTGCAGACGTGCACGTTTATCCAGCGGCTTCATGTGCGTTTCGGTCATCTCGCCGTCGGTTTCCTTACTGACGATAAAGTGATGATGTCCACAGCCCGCTACCTGCGGCAGGTGGGTGACACACATCACCTGCGTTGATTCGCCTAACTGGCGCAGCAGTTTACCGACCACCGCCGCCGTCGGGCCGCTGATCCCGACATCCACTTCATCGAAAATCAGCGCCGGGGTTTCCATTTTACGCGCGGTAATCACCTGAATTGCCAGCGCAATACGCGACAGTTCACCGCCGGAGGCCACTTTGGAGATTGCCTGCAGCGGCTGCCCCGGGTTGGTGGTGACGCGGAACTCGATGCGATCCGCACCTTCTGCCGTCAGGTGGTTTTCTTCGAAGCGAACATCAATGGTGAAGATGCCGTGCGGCATCGCCAGCGTGTGCATGCTGTCCGTGATGTGCTGGCTCAGCTCCTGAGCGTAATGCTGACGGATGTCGTGCAGTTTTTGTGCTGTCGCCAGCGCCTGTTCATGGTGCAGGCTCACTGCCAGAGAGAGGGTTTCCAGGGAGTCAGCCTGATCGTCAAGCTGCTGCTGCTCTTCCAGCAGAGACTGATAGTAGCCCGGCAGCTCTTCCGGCGTGACGTGATGCTTGCGTGCAAGCGAGATCTGACGGGAGATACGCTGCTCCAGCTCAAACAGACGGTTCGGGTCGAGATCGAGACGTTCACAGTAATGGCGCAGTTCGTCACCGGCTTCGGAGATCTGAATGGCCGCCTCTTCCAGCATATCCAGGACGCCAGAGAGTTTGCTGTCCATGCCAACCAGTTCGGTAAGCAGCTGACGAACGTTATACAGCTGGCTCTGCAGGTTCACATCTTCGCCATCCGCCAGCAGGTTGAGCGCATTCTGGCTGGTTGAGAGCAGGTGGCCGCTGTTCGCCAGGCGTTTATACTCTTCGTCGATTTGCTCAAACTCACCCGCCTGCGGGTTAAATTCATTCAGCTCTTTCAGCTGGTATTCCAGCAGCTCTGCGCGAGCGGCGCGCTCCTGGCTTTGCTGTTGATGCTGGGCAAGTTCCCGGCAGCTTTGATGCCACTGGCGATAGTGCTCTGCCATAAGTTGAGTAAGCGCGTACTCACCCGCATAGCCATCCAGCAGCGCTTTCTGCTGTTCGGGTTTAACCAATTGCTGATGCGCGTGCTGACCGTGGATCTGGATAAGCAGCTGGCCGAGTTCGCGAAGCTGGGAAAGCGGAACCGCCGTGCCGTTGATAAAGCCACGGGAGCGACCGTCGCTGCTGATCACGCGGCGAAGTAAACACTCACGTCCATCTTCAAGCTGGTTCTGTTCCAGCCAGCGCTGAGCAGCAGGGGTGTCTTTCAGGGAGAAACGGGCGCACAGGTCGGCACGGTTCGCGCCCATGCGCACCATGTCGCCCTCTGCTCGGCCGCCAAGGCACAAGCCGAGGGCATCAATGGCAATGGATTTACCAGCACCGGTTTCCCCGGTGATCGCCGTCATGCCGCTGTGGAAATCGATCTCAAGCTCACGAACAATGGCAAAGTTGCTGATGGTCAGTTGTGCCAGCATAATTGTTTTCCTGTATGAAAAACCATAACTGTGTTTTCATACAGTATAAACTGGTTTTATATACAGTAAAGTGCTGGATGCAAAATCAGAACAATTTTTTTGACCAGCCAAGCTTTGAGCTTAATGTGTTGAAATAGCTGTAATCTTTCGGGTGAATGAGATTCAGATGGTAATCACACCGGCGAATAAGGACGTCTTCCCCCTCCTGGATTGGCAGCGCTATCTGGCTGTCGCAGCTGATCTCCAGGTCGTTACGCCGGTGCGAGAACCGCAGACGTATCGTGCTGTCGCCGTTGATGACCAGCGGCCGGGCAGAGAGCGTGTGCGGGAACATCGGCACCAGGGTAATGGCATCCAGAGACGGAGTCAGGATCGGCCCGCCGGCAGAAAGCGAGTAGGCGGTTGAGCCGGTCGGGGTGGAGATAATCAGCCCGTCAGAACGCTGGGAGAAGGCAAAGATTTCATCGATATAAACCTCGAATTCAATCATGTGCGCCACTTTACCGGGGTGGAGGACCACCTCGTTTATCGCGGTGCTGATGCGTTTCTGGCAGTCCTGCTGGCACACCTGCGCTTCCAGTAAAAAGCGCTTTTCACTGATATAGTGGCCTTCCAGAACGTCGGCCAGCTGCTGCTGCGCATTGTCCGGGTCGAGGTCGGTGAGAAAGCCGAGATTGCCACGGTTGATGCCGATGACCTTGATGTCATACCGCGCCAGCGTGCGGGCCGCGCCGAGCATGTTGCCGTCGCCGCCCACCACTACGGCGAGGTCGGCCTGTTGGCCAATTTCCGCCAGCGTGCCGGTTTTGACGCTCTTCAGCTGCAGCTCCTGGGCAATCTGCTGCTCGACCATCACTTCATAGCCTTTGCTACACAACCAGCGATACAACATTTCATGTGTCGTCAATGCGGTAGGGTGACGCGGATGCCCGACGATCCCAATACACCTGAAATGATTATTCATTTTCTGGAGGTCCTTGTGCCTGATGAATGATGACAATCTGTCTTGTTCCCTTGAATCCCGGAAACTGATCCCCATAATAAGCGAAGTTAGCGAGATGAATGCAGAAAAACGCGGAGAAATTCATGAGTAGTAAAGAACAGAAAACGCCTGAGGGGCAAGCCCCTGAAGAAATTATCACGGAACAGCACGATGAAGTTGAGGCTGTAGAGCCAGACGCATCTGCTGAGCAGGTGGACCCGCGCGATGAAAAAATTGCGAATCTGGAAGCCCAACTGGTAGAAGCACAGAATCGCGAACGCGACAGTGTTCTGCGCATCAAGGCGGAGATGGAAAACCTGCGTCGTCGTACCGAGCAGGACGTTGAGAAGGCGCACAAGTTTGCGCTGGAGAAATTCGTCAACGAACTGCTGCCGGTGATCGACAGCCTCGATCGCGCGCTGGAAGTCGCTGACAAAGCGAATCCGGACAACGCGGCGATGATCGAAGGCATCGAGCTGACGCTGAAATCCATGCTCGACGTGGTGCGTAAGTTTGGCGTGGAAGTGATTGCCGATACCGACGTACCGCTGGATCCAAACGTTCACCAGGCCATTGCGATGGTGGAATCTGAAGAGATTGAAGCCGGTAAAGTGCTGGGCGTGATGCAGAAAGGCTACACCCTGAACGGCCGTACCATTCGCGCTGCGATGGTAACCGTGGCGAAAGCGAAAGCGTAATTTGCCGCACGCGTAGTGCCGGGTGGCGGCTTCGCTCACCCGGCCTACAACCTTACTCTGCGATACTTTCGCGCAGGGGTTTTACGGGCAGGACCTTCACCTGCTTAATCATATTGTCCTGCACGTCCAGGATATCAATATCGTACTGCTCAATGCGCACCCGCGTGCCTGCCGCCGGGATCTCCTCCAGCGCTTCCAGAATCATCCCGTTAATGGTGCGAGCCTCATCTTCCGGCAGATGCCAGTTAAAGGCTTTATTGAGTTCGCGAATGTTCGCGCTGCCGTCAATCAGTACCGAGCCGTCATTTTGCGGAGTGACTTCTTCCGCAAGGGAAGGAGACATTGAGGTGGTAAAGTCTCCGACAATCTCTTCCAGAATATCTTCGACCGTCACCAGGCCCTGAATGTCGCCGTACTCATTGACCACCAGGCCTACTTTCTTCTTGTTACGCTGGAATTTCACCAGCTGCGTGCTGAGCGGGGTGCCTTCCGGCACGTAGTAAATCTCGTCGGCGGCGCGCAGCATCACCTCTTTGGTAAACTCTTTTTTCTCGGTCATCAGACGGTAGGCTTCGCGCACGCGCAGCATGCTGATGGCGTCATCCAGCGAGTCGCGATACAGAACAATGCGCCCGTGCGGCGAGTGCGTCAGCTGACGGACGATGGCTTTCCAGTCATCATTGATGTCGATACCGACGATTTCATTACGCGGCACCATGATGTCGTTCACGCTCACTTTTTCCAGATCCAGTACCGAGAGGAGCATGTCCTGGTTACGTCGGGAGATCTGCGAGCGGGATTCGTTCACGATGGTGCGCAGCTCCTCTTTGCTGAGCGCGCTGCTGATGGTGACATCGGCTTTGATCCCCACCATCCGCATCAGGACGCGCGTCACCATGTTCAGCAGCCAGACCAGCGGCATCATCAGGATCTGCAGCGGTGCCAACAGGAAGCTGCTCGGGTAGGCGACTTTCTCCGGGTAAAGCGCGGCAATGGTTTTCGGCAGCACTTCGGCAAACACCAGTACCACAAACGTCAGCACGCCGGTGGCAATCGCCACCCCGGCGTTGCCGTACAGGCGCATCCCGACGATGGTGCCGAGGGCAGAGGCCAGAATGTTGACGAGGTTGTTGCCGATAAGCACCAGGCTAATCAGGCGATCCGGCTTGCGGAGCAGCTTTTCAACGCGACGTGCGGCACGGTTACCCTGTTTAGCACGATGACGTAACCGGTAGCGGTTTAAGGTCATCATGCCGGTTTCCGAGCCGGAGAAATAGGCGGAGATGACCACCATGACGATCAGGATAACGATCAGCGTGGTGGTAGAGATGTGTTCCAGGGGGAACTCCTTTGTTTCTTAGCCAGCAAATTGCTGTATGAAGCGGCTGCCAAAATAGGCAAGGGTGAGAATGCCCGCACCCGCGACGTTGAACCAGACCACGCGGCGACCGCGCCAGCCTTCATGATAATGGCCCCATAACAGGACAATATAGACAAACCACGCAATGATGGAGAGCACCGCTTTATCGATATTCTCCACGCTGAACAGGTTCTTCATATAAAACAGACCCGTGCAGAGCGTCAGGGTCAGCAGCACCACGCCCACCTGGGTGATGTGGAACATTTTACGCTCAATCACCATCAGCGGCGGCATCTCATGGTTAAACGCCAGCTTTTTGTTTTTCAGCTGGTAGTCAATCCAGGCGAGTTGCATGGCGTAGAGCGCGGCGATGATCAGCGTCGCATAGGCAAAGAGTGACAGGCCGATATGCACCAGCATCCCTGGCGTCGCCTCCAGATGCGTAATGAACTCATTAGGCATAAAGGTGGCTAAAGCCAGATTGATCAGCGCGAAGGTATACACAATCGGCAGCAGCAGCCAGCCGCGATTTTTAGAGGCCACGATGGTCATCACCGTACAGATCATCAGGCTGACCAGCGAGCCGACGTTGAGGACGCTCAGGTTTTGCACGCTGCCGTCGCCGGGGATAATGCGTGATTCCAGCGCAAACGCGTGGCTAATCAGTGCGATCACCGCCGAAAGAATAGCCATGCGCCGCCAGCCGCTGTTTTTTTGCAGCAGTCCGGGAATGATCAGCGCGAGGCTGACAGAGTAGGCAACAAGGGCGATCAGTGCGAAAACAGGCATATAGGCATCGACAGTTGTCTTAATAAGAAAGAGAAGCAGTATAACGTTACGTGACGCCTGCTCCAACCGTTGCATAACAACAAAGGCGCCTTCATGTTATACTCCGGCAAAATTCTGTGTATGTGTCGCTCATGGCGGCCCAACGTTTCTACTCAGGCGAGAGACAATGTTTGATAATTTAACCGATCGTTTGTCGCGCACGCTGCGCAACATCAGCGGCCGCGGACGCCTTACCGAAGACAACATCAAGGAAACGCTGCGCGAAGTGCGCATGGCGCTGCTGGAAGCAGACGTCGCGTTGCCGGTTGTTCGTGATTTTATCAACCGCGTTAAAGAGAAGGCGGTTGGTCATGAAGTTAACAAGAGCCTGACCCCGGGTCAGGAGTTCGTCAAAATCGTTCGTAACGAACTGGTTTCGGCGATGGGCGAAGAGAACCAGGTCCTGAACCTGGCGGCTCAGCCACCGGCCGTGGTGCTGATGGCGGGCCTGCAGGGTGCGGGTAAAACCACCAGCGTCGGTAAGCTGGGGAAATTCCTGCGTGAGAAGCACAAGAAGAAAGTGCTGGTGGTGTCTGCGGACGTCTACCGCCCGGCGGCGATCAAGCAGCTGGAAACCCTGGCTGAGCAGGTCGGCGTGGATTTCTTCCCGTCAGACGTCGCCCAGAAACCTGTCGATATCGTTAACGCGGCGCTGAAAGAGGCGAAGCTGAAATTCTACGACGTGCTGCTGGTGGATACCGCCGGTCGTTTGCACGTTGACGAAGCGATGATGGACGAGATCAAACAGGTGCATGCCTCTATTAACCCGGTAGAGACCCTGTTTGTTGTTGACGCCATGACCGGTCAGGATGCGGCGAATACCGCAAAAGCGTTTAACGAAGCGCTGCCGTTAACCGGCGTGGTGCTGACCAAAGTGGACGGTGACGCCCGCGGCGGTGCGGCGCTCTCCATTCGTCATATCACCGGTAAGCCGATCAAATTCCTCGGCGTGGGCGAAAAAACCGAAGCGCTGGAGCCGTTCCATCCGGATCGTATTGCCTCCCGTATCCTCGGCATGGGCGACGTGCTGTCGCTGATCGAAGATATCGAGAGCAAGGTTGACCGCGCGAAGGCTGAGAAGCTGGCCAGCAAGCTGAAAAAAGGTGATGGTTTCGATCTGACCGACTTCCTTGAGCAGCTGCGTCAGATGAAAAACATGGGTGGCATGGCAAGCCTGATGGGCAAACTGCCGGGCATGGGCCAGATCCCGGACAACGTGAAAGCGCAGATGGATGACAAGGTGCTGGTGCGAATGGAGGCGATCATCAACTCGATGACCCTCAAGGAACGCGCTAACCCGGATATCATCAAAGGTTCCCGCAAACGCCGTATCGCAGCCGGTTGCGGCATGCAGGTGCAGGACGTTAACCGTCTTCTGAAACAGTTCGACGACATGCAGCGCATGATGAAGAAAATGAAGAAAGGCGGCATGGCGAAGATGATGCGCGGCATGAAAGGGATGATGCCTCCCGGTTTTCCAGGGCGTTAATCGCTTTTGAGATTGCTTTTTGCCCGAAAATGAGTAAAATTTTCGGGCTTTTAATATGACACCCGGGCTCCGTTCCTCGATGGGGCCCGGTTGTTTTATTCACACAAGAGGATGTTATGGTAACTATTCGTTTAGCACGTCACGGCGCTAAAAAGCGTCCGTTCTACCAGGTTGTTGTGACTGACAGCCGTAATGCACGCAACGGTCGCTTCATCGAGCGCGTTGGTTTCTTCAACCCACTGGCCGCTGGCGCAGAAGAAGAAACTCGTCTGGATCTGGATCGTATCGCTCACTGGGTTGGCCAGGGCGCTACTGTTTCCGATCGCGTTGCTACGCTGATCAAAGCAGCAAACAAAGCAGCTTAATCTGTCACGGTGGTCATGATGAGCAATAAAGCACCTGTTGAACCGATTGTATTGGGAAAAATGGGTTCTTGCTACGGTATCCGTGGTTGGCTCAGAGTGTTTTCCTCCACTGAAGACGCTGATAGCATTTTTAATTACCAGCCCTGGTTTATCCAGAAAGGCGGTAAGTGGGAAGAGGTCGAGCTGGAAAGCTGGCGTCACCACAATCAGGACATCATCATCAAGCTGAAAGGCGTTGACGATCGTGATGCCGCGAATGCGCTGACTAATTGTGAAATTGTCGTGGATTCGTCGCAGTTGCCGGAGCTTGAAGAGGGTGACTACTACTGGAAAGACCTTATGGGCTGCCAGGTAGTGACCACTGAAGGCTACAGCCTGGGGAAAGTCATCGACATGATGGAAACCGGGTCAAATGACGTTCTCGTCATTAAGGCAAACCTGAAAGATGCATTTGGCATCAAGGAGCGGTTGGTCCCGTTCCTCGATGGACAGGTTATCAAGAAAGTCGATCTCACTACTCAAACCATTGAAGTAGATTGGGATCCTGGTTTTTAAATTCTCCGGATAAACGGTAAAAGACGGCGCTATGTGGATTGGCATAATTAGCCTGTTTCCTGAAATGTTCCGCGCGATTACCGATTACGGGGTAACTGGCCGGGCAGTAAAGAATGGCCTGCTGAGCATCCAGAGCTGGAGTCCTCGTGACTTTACTCATGACCGGCACCGTACCGTGGACGATCGTCCTTACGGCGGCGGACCGGGGATGTTAATGATGGTGCAACCCTTACGGGACGCCATTCACACAGCAAAAGCCGCGGCAGGTGAAGGCGCAAAGGTGATTTATCTGTCACCTCAGGGACGCAAGCTTGATCAAGCGGGCGTCAGCGAACTGGCGACGAATCAAAAGCTGATTCTGGTCTGTGGTCGCTACGAAGGGATAGATGAGCGCGTAATTCAAACCGAGATTGACGAAGAATGGTCTATCGGCGATTACGTTCTCAGCGGTGGTGAGTTACCCGCAATGACGCTGATTGACTCTGTCGCCCGGTTCATTCCGGGTGTTCTGGGCCATGAAGCTTCGGCAACGGAAGATTCCTTTGCCGATGGATTGCTGGACTGTCCACACTATACTCGTCCTGAAGTGTTAGAAGGGATGGAAGTACCGGCAGTGTTACTGTCTGGAAACCATGCCGAGATACGTCGCTGGCGTTTGAAGCAGTCGCTGGGCCGAACCTGGCTTAGAAGACCTGAACTTCTGGAAAACCTGGCTCTGACTGAAGAGCAAGCAAAGTTGCTGGCCGAGTTCAAAACTGAACACGCGCAACAGCAGCATGAACATGATGGGAATGCGTAATACGCACCCGAATATCAGTTTACCCAGGATAAGAGATTAAATTATGAGCAACATTATTAAGCAACTTGAACAAGAGCAGATGAAGCAGGACGTACCTTCCTTCCGTCCAGGTGACACCGTGGAAGTGAAAGTATGGGTTGTTGAAGGTTCCAAAAAACGTCTGCAGGCATTCGAGGGCGTGGTTATCGCTATTCGTAACCGCGGTCTGCACTCTGCATTCACTGTTCGTAAAATTTCCAACGGCGAAGGCGTTGAGCGTGTCTTCCAGACTCACTCTCCGGTAGTTGACAGCATTGCTGTTAAACGTCGTGGTGCTGTACGTAAAGCTAAACTGTACTACCTGCGTGAGCGTACTGGTAAGTCTGCTCGTATTAAAGAGCGTCTGAACTAAGATTCGCTTAAGCGACATCCTGTTAGAAAGGGCTGGCCGAAAGGCCGGCCCTTTTTTTATCCTATCGCACCTCTCGCGTTAACCCTTTCGTCATAAATCATTTACAATGCTTGCCTCTTGAGGGGAGGGGAAGTGGATAACGTACTGCATCAGCAAAACCGGAAACGCGCAGCGGCCTTGATCGCGCTGTTTGCGATCCTGCTGATCGTGGTGGCGCCGCTGATCTCCGTCTCGTTGCAAAAAGATCCCATGAGCGCCATGCCGGGTATGCATCATGACATGAGTATGATGTCGATGGATGAGCACCACGGCGATGTGTCCCACACGATGCCTGTCGACCATGCTGAAGCGTGCGGCTACTGCGTGCTGTTAGCGCATGTCCCTGGCGTGATGCTGGCGCTGATCGTCCTGCTCAGCGTGGTGCTGCAGAGGCTTCGCGTTAAGCCGCCGCGTCAGGCGGTCAGCCACTGGCACTTTTTCCCCTGGCTTTACCCCGATACCCGCGCGCCGCCGCGGCAGTCTGCTTTTTCCCTTTAAAAAAATATTGATAACTTTTTGCCTTAAAAAGGAAAAGTATGACGACCTGCACTTCGCGCGCGGCATGGGGAAACCTGCTGCGTCGCCTCCATTTCTACGTTGGGCTGTTTGTCGGCCCGTTTATCTTCTTTGCCGCGCTGACCGGTACGCTGTATGTGGCCACCCCGCAGCTGGAGAATGCGCTGTACCGGCATGCGCTCCACACGGATTCCGTCGGCGAGCCGCAGCCTCTGGCGGAACAAATCGCCGTGGCGGAAAAAACCGTTGGATCAGATTTACGTTTGCACGCCGTTCGTCCGGGGCTGGTTAAAGGTGAAACCACCCGCGTGATGTTTGCTGACCCGACGCTTGGACCATCTGAACACCGGGCTATTTTTGTCGATCCGGTTAATCTGGCGGTACTGGGGGATCTGACGGTATACGGCACCAGCGGGATTTTACCGCTGCGTCAGACTATTGATTATCTGCATACGTCTCTGATGCTGGGCGACGCAGGAAGGCTCTACAGCGAGCTGGCGGCCTCCTGGATGTGGGTGGCCGCGCTGGGTGGCATTGCCCTGTGGTGTTATACCCGACCCAAACGACGGATCAACAATCGCTTCCAGAACCGACGTCGCGTGCACGTGACGCTGGGCTGGGCTTTGCTGGGCGGAATGCTGTTATTCTCTGCAACCGGCCTGACCTGGTCCCAGTGGGCTGGCGGGAACGTTGATAAGCTGCGGGCAGAGATGAACTGGCTCACCCCTCAGGTGAACACCACACTCTCCGGTGTGCCGGAGAGCGTGGATGAACATAGCGAACACCATGGCCATCACGGCGGAATGATGATGCCGGAGATGGCGATGGATCTGACGCAGTTTGATGGGGTCTTAAGCGCAGCGCGTAAAGCGGGGATTGATGCCAGCAAGCTGGAGATCCGCCCGGCGCAAACGGCAGATCGCGCCTGGACGGTGACGGAAATCGATCGCAGCTGGCCAACCCAGGTGGATGCCGTTGCGGTTGATCCGCATACGATGCAGGTGCTGGACCGAACCCGATTTGAGGATTTCCCGCTAATGGCAAAACTGACCCGCTGGGGAGTAGATTTTCATATGGGGATCTTATTCGGGCTGGTGAATCAACTGCTGCTCGTCGTGTTCGGCCTTGCTCTGTGCGTGCTCATCATCTGGGGATACCGGATGTGGTGGATGCGTCGTCCGGCGCAATCGACAGTGAGTCCGGTACAGACGCTTTGTCAGAGCTGGCTGGCGTTGTCGGGCTGGGGAAGGGGCATTACGGGGTTGATTAGCCTGCTGCTGGGGGTAGCCCTGCCGGTCATGGGCGTGAGTCTTGCGCTGTTTGTTCTGGTGGACTGGCTACGCTGGCGAGCGGCCACAGGGGTGACGCTCGCCGAATCTTCCGCTAAATAACCCTATGGCGTGCTGATAACCACGGCAACCCGGCGGTTTTCAGCACGCCCTTGTGGGGTACTGTTGCTCGCAACCGGGTATTTTTGACCCAATCCCTGCGTGGTGAGATTGCTGCGCGGGATATTCGCTCCCTTCGCCCAGGCGTCGGCCACGGCATTGGCGCGTTTTAACGACAGCGCATTGTTGTAGCTTTCTTCACCGTAATTGTCCGTGTGGCCGTCCATCCGCGCGTGGTTCAGGCCGGTTTCGGCAAGGCGAGAGGCCATGGACTTGATCTGTGTTTCACTTTCCGGTCGCAGCCGGGCGTCATTTTTATCAAACAGGATGGTATCCGAGAGGCCAAGTGACCAGTCACCGTTCAGTTCGTTAAAACCGTAAGACTTCATCGCCGCGATTTGCTCAGGAGTGAATTTGCCTTCCGGCGGCGACTGACAGCCTGCCAGAACCATTGAGGCCAGAACTAACGGCGCGAAGTATTGTTTTAACATAGTGTATCCTTTCTAACTTATTGTTTTTGTACGCTGGTTTTTAACCTGGTACATATTGCGGTCAGCCCTCTCCAGTAATGCTTCCATGGAAGCATTTTCCCACGCCAGAGCAAAGCCAATGCTGAGTGACATTGATGCTTTTTGTCCGTTATGGAGATCAAACGGACGAATAAACTGCTGCGAAAGCGCAGCACAAATGTGTTGAACCTCAAGCTCAGAGTGCACGCCGTAGAGCACCATGGCAAATTCGTCACCGCCAAGGCGATAGGATTGATGACGTTTGTCGCCAAACTCCATCATTCTGCTCGCCACTTCAATCAGCACGCAGTCTCCTGCCGCATGTCCCCAGGTGTCGTTAATAAACTTAAAGTTATCACCGTCGAGGAAGAGCAGGGCCGAGTTGGTTCTGGCTGAAGGGTCGTTCATTAAGGCTGCAATGCTGTTACGAAACGCCGCACGGTTGGCAAGGCCGGTGAGCGGGTCGTGCATGGCGGTCCGCAACAGCTGGGCGTTCTTGGCCTGCAGTTTTAGCTGCCACTCTTCCATCTCATCCAGAAGACTGTTGAAGTCTTCACCAAACTGGTGAAACTCTTCGATGCGGCCATCTTTCACCCTGCGGGAGAAGTTGCGGTTAGTGCGGACATCATGTACGACGTCGGTGATGTTTTGCAGGGCCGTCACCATACCGTGATGCAAAGACTGGGTAATGGTGAGTGCGACGACGGTAGCAAAAAGAATGCAGCCGGTAAGCACGGCAAACGACATCCAGATGAAATGACTGATGAGACTGTCTCGCGCGGTAAGGCGAATTTCGCCGACCATTGCGCCGTTATGCATGATGGGCTGCGCAACCGGAACGGGAAAAAGCCAGCGACTGACCAGGGCGCCCAGCGTGTCGTTGTTATCCTCCGGGTTCCAGGACCAGTAAGCAAACCGCTTTTTATGCGCGTTGACCACCTCGGCCACGGCAAACTGCCCCTGTTTACCCAGGGCCGCAAGCGTTTCGTTGGCCGCCAGAGAATCGTTGAACACCAGCGAGGCTTCCAGGCTGTGGCTCATTGTTGCGCCAGTTAATTCCAGGTTCTTTTGCGCGTATTGTTTTAACGTCACAACGGAAGCAAAACAGAGCAACACCCATATTAACGTCATCGTGATGATGACGCTTATCATGCTGTTTCGCCTCAACGTTCTTTTAAACGTCGGACGTGGCGTTGAAGTGAAATCTTTATCCATGCTGCTTATTCCGTGCAAGCATTAATACATCCGGATTGACTCTAACGCCACTGCGCGTCAGCGCATCCAGATTGACGGAGAACCGTACCTGGTCGCGATCGATCATCAGGCAAAACGCGCTGCCAATTACACATTCCGGATTTTGCTCTGAGATTAAAAGTAATGCTCTGCCCTGATATTGACTTATTAATTCAAGTTGTTTGGCCGGTGATTCAGACCCGAAATAAATAGCATCGCACGTCGCGGCCAGGGCTTCCCGATCGTTACGCACAATAACGGGAGTATAAGGTAACTCGCTATGCCCCTCATTGCTGCTGAGTGCGTGAGTATAATGAGAGGTGGCGTAGACGCAGAGTTTAGGCTGTCCGGAAAGTGACGGCCATCGCGTATAGCTCACTATGCCTGAGACAATCGAACGTACCGATTTATCCGTTTCCGTGAGCGTGCCTGCCGTCGCCGGGCCCACCATAAAGAACAGCATTAGCACCAGAGTAAGTCGGAACAAAGAGTTCAAGAATGAATTTCTCACCAGAATCCGCCACAACGCTCCGGAAATAGATGTCCTTAAGTGTTGCGGGCAGAATACCATTGTTTATCAAAGCCGTCATTATGTCAGGAATAGCGTCCGGCCGACCTAAGCTAAATCCTACTGTTGTTTATTTTTCGATGAATAAAAACAGATTTAATTCAGTCTGCTGGAACGCATACTTTCATCCATTCCTTGTTGCCATGCGGTATGCAGTTTTGCGGCGTTTTCGACAGTATCGCAACTGGCAGGAAAAGATTTGCCTGCTAAACCCCAGGCGTGGATAAAGCCTTCTTCGCAAATTTTCTTCTGACCATCGGCATAGCCGCGAAGATATTCACTACGATCAACGTGTGGATCGTTAAAACTATCGGCCAGGGTCTGGTTATCTTTAACCGGCAGGCCGTTCATGGCGTCTTCTTTACCTGCATCAAACCAGGATGGACTGGTCCAGTCGGGCTGGAAGGTGTAAGGATTGATCTGGCAGCCCGATAACAACAGCGACAACAGCACGAGAGCAATTGAACGCATAGCCATTCTCCTTTTTTCTTCAGCATAGCCTGGCAAATGATAGCTCGTATGTAATTTAATCTTTACGTTTTTACCGGCTGATATTGGCAATAAAATGGCTTCTGTAAATTAAAGTGTACGTATTTTGGATTGAAATGTTTACTTTTTATGGTATCGTGGTGTCACCTCATTGAGGAAAACAACTATCGCAAACGAGCTTTACAGGATCGCCATCATGCAAAAAGACGCGCTGAACAACGTACATATCACTGACGAACAGGTTTTAATCACGCCGGATCAACTGAAAGCGGAGTTCCCGCTGAGCGTCGCGCAGGAGGCTCAGATTGAGCACTCGCGCCAGACCATTTCTGACATCATCGCCGGTCGCGATCCGCGCCTGCTGGTGGTATGTGGTCCTTGCTCCATTCACGATCCTGAAACCGCCATTGAGTACGCTCGTCGATTTAAAGCATTAGCGGAGGAGGTCAGCGATAGCCTCTATCTGGTGATGCGCGTCTATTTTGAGAAGCCACGTACGACCGTTGGCTGGAAAGGGTTGATTAACGATCCGCACATGGATGGCTCGTTTGATGTGGAAGCAGGCCTGAAAATTGCGCGTCGCCTGCTGGTGGAGCTGGTCAGTATGGGGCTGCCGCTGGCAACCGAAGCGCTGGATCCAAACAGCCCGCAGTACCTGGGCGATCTGTTCAGCTGGTCCGCCATTGGTGCACGTACCACGGAATCACAAACCCACCGCGAGATGGCGTCTGGCCTGTCGATGCCGGTTGGCTTTAAAAACGGTACCGATGGTAGCCTGGCGACGGCGATCAACGCCATGCGCGCTGCCGCCATGCCGCACCGCTTTGTCGGTATTAACCAGGCAGGCCAGGTGTGTCTCCTGCAAACCCAGGGCAACCCGGACGGGCATGTGATCCTGCGCGGCGGTAAAGCGCCGAACTACAGCCCGGCAGATGTGGCGCAGTGTGAAAAAGAGATGGAGCAGGCGGGACTGCGCCCGGCACTGATGGTAGATTGCAGTCATGGTAATTCCAATAAAGATTACCGTCGTCAGCCTGCGGTTGCGGAATCCGTGGTCGCGCAGATCAAAGATGGCAACCGTTCGATTATCGGGCTGATGATTGAGAGCAACATTCATGAAGGCAATCAATCATCTGAACAACCGCGCAGCGCAATGAAGCACGGCGTATCCGTGACGGATGCCTGCATCAGCTGGGAGACCACCGATGCCCTGCTGCGTGAGATCCATAAAGATTTAAACGGCCAGCTGGCGGCGCGTCTGGCTTAAGAGGTTAGTTATGGTTGCTGAATTGACCGCATTACGCGATCAAATTGATGAAGTGGATAAGGCGCTGCTGGATCTGCTGGCGCGCCGTATGGCGCTGGTAGCCGAAGTTGGTGAGGTAAAAAGCCAATACGGCCTGCCGATTTACGTCCCGGAGCGCGAAGCCTCCATGCTGGCCTCCCGTCGCAAAGAGGCGCAGGCGCTGGGCGTTTCGCCGGATTTGATTGAAGATGTTCTGCGTCGCGTGATGCGGGAATCCTATTCCAGCGAAAATGACAAGGGTTTCAAAACCCTCTGTCCGTCCCTGCGTCCGGTGGTGATTGTCGGCGGGGCAGGGCAGATGGGGCGTTTGTTTGAAAAAATGCTGACCCTTTCTGGCTATCAGGTACGCATTCTGGAAAAAGAGGACTGGGCACAGGCACCGGAGCTCATGAAAGATGCCGGGATGGTTATCGTCAGCGTGCCGATCCACGTGACGGAGCAGATCATCGGGAAGCTTCCTCCTTTACCGAAAGACTGCATCCTGGTGGACCTGGCCTCTGTCAAAAATGGTCCGCTGCAGGCAATGCTGGCGGCGCATACCGGGCCGGTCCTGGGGCTGCACCCGATGTTTGGCCCGGACAGCGGAAGCCTGGCTAAGCAGGTGGTGGTCTACTGTGATGGTCGTCAGCCGGAAGCCTATCAGTGGTTCCTGGAACAGATTCAGGTCTGGGGCGCGCGGCTGCACCGCATCAGCGCGGTCGAACACGATCAAAACATGGCTTTCATTCAGGCGCTGCGCCACTTCGCCACGTTTGCCTATGGTCTGCATCTGGCGGAAGAGAACGTTCAGCTTGAACAGCTGCTGGCGCTCTCTTCACCGATCTATCGTCTGGAGCTGGCGATGGTCGGGCGTCTGTTTGCGCAGGATCCGCAACTGTATGCGGACATTATCATGTCCTCCGAAAACAACCTTGCGCTCATCAAGCGTTACTATCAGCGATTTGGGGAAGCCATTACGCTGCTGGAGCACGGAGACAAGCAGGCGTTTATCGACAGTTTCCGCAAGGTCGAACACTGGTTTGGCGACTACGCGCAGCGTTTCCAGAGTGAGAGCCGCACGCTATTGCGCCAGGCAAATGACAGTCGCCAGTAATGCGATGATGTATATACTGAAAGCCAGCATCGCTGGCTTTTTTCATTTTGGGGAACCGTCATGGCCGAACCGCAGTTGCTGTTCAATTACACCGGGCATTTGCCCGAATGCCCGACGTGGAGCGCAGAAGAGCGCGCACTCTACTGGGCGGATATTCTGGAAGGGGAGATCCACCGATACCATCTGCCGACCGCGGAACATACCGTGCTCTCTTTCCATGAGGAGGTGGGCTGTTTCGCACTGCGTGAGCGCGGCGGGTTTATCGTCGCTATGCGCACTGGCATCTGGCTGGCTGACAAGCATGGCCTTCTGCAGCGCAAGGTGTGCGATAACCCCTCTAATCCGCAGCTGGCGCGTTTTAATGATGGAGGAACCGACAGTCAGGGGCGTTTCTATGCGGGGACCTTCTGGGGACCGGGGGATTACAACGGCGCACTGCTGATGCGTATCGACAACGACCTGACGCCGAAAGTGATCCAGTGCGATATTCACGGGCACAACGGTTTAGCGTTTAGCCCGGATAATCAGTGGATGTTTACCTCAGACACGCCAAATGGTGTGATTTACCGTACGCCGCTCGATGCGCAGGGCGAACCGGGCAGGCGTGAGGTATTTCGTCAGTTTAAAGAGGGGGAGGGGATACCGGACGGCGCGGCAATGGATGTTGAGGGCTGCTACTGGAGCGCGCTGTTTGACGGATGGCGTATCGCGCGTTTTTCTCCACAAGGGGAGCAGCTGGAAGAGTATGAAATGCCGGTACGTTGCCCGACGATGGTCTGTTTTGGCGGTGACGACATGAAAACGCTGTTCATCACGACCACGCGGGAAAATATGGACGCGCAGGAGGTGGCGCAGTATCCACTTTCCGGCGCCATCTTCACCCTGCCCGTTAACGTGGCAGGGATGAAGAAAAGCCGCTTTATCGAACGTTAGATGGGATCGACCGGCACGACGTTTTCACTTGGATAGCAGCCCAGCACTTTCATTGAACGGGTAATTTCACCCAGTTCGCGCAGGGCTTTCTGCATGGAAGCAGACTCCAGGTTGGCCTGGATATCAAGGTAGAACATCTCTTCCCACGGGTTCCCATGGATCGGACGTGATTCCAGTTTCGTCATGATCAGGTTGTGGTTACGCAGCACCAGCAGGGCTTCAACCAGCGCGCCGGCCTGCTGGCCGGTCGCCATCAGCAGCGTGGTTTTGGCCGGGACCTGGTCTGACACATTAATGGCCTTGCGGGCCAGCACCACGAAGCGGGTGATGTTTTGCGTCTGGTTTGCCAGGTTGCGTTCCAGCACCTGTAAACCATACAGCGCGCCGCCCGCTTCGCTACCGAGCGCCGCGACGGCGGGGGAGTTAGCCTGCGCGACTTTTTCCATCGCCGCGGAGGTGCTTTCGGTGTACTCGATTTTCCAGTTAGGGTAGCGGTTCAGAAACTGGCTGCACTGCTGGAACGGCTGCGGGTGGCTGTAGACGGTTTCGATCTTGCTCAGGTCCGTTGAGCCAGAGACCAGCACGCAGTGATCGATAGGGATCGTCAGTTCGCCAACCAGCGACAGGCTGGTGTGCTGCAGCAAATCGTAGACGTCGTTGATGGCGCCGGAGCTGGTGTTTTCAATCGGCACGACGGCGTAATCCGCCTGGCCGGTCTCGACCTGATTGAAAATATCGGCAAACTTCGCACAGCCGCTCTCAATAAATTCTTCAAAATGGCGTGCGGCATACTGACGTGCGGCCAGGTGAGAATAAGAGCCCTTCGGTCCGAGGAAGGCGATACGCGCAGAGTGCGGATTGGTTTTGTTCAGGTGCTGCTGGAGTAAAGCTTGCTGGGTCAGAACAGAGTCTTCGATGATGAGTTGGAACAACCGGGTGATGTAATGGGCATCGAGGTGATGCGCTTTACCTAGCTGAATCAGCCGCTCCAGCAGATCGCGCTCGCGGTCAATATCACGGACCGGGCGATGGGAGTCCAGCTTGGCTTTACCCACTTCGATGGCGAGCGCGCGGCGTTCGGCCAGCAGCGCCAGTAATTTTTCATCCAGTGCGCTGATCTTAACTCGCAGATCCAGTAACGGGTTTTCCGGTGTCATAGTGTTGCCTGTCTCATTTTATCGTTATCAATAAAAAAGGCCCCCCGGTGTGGGAGGCCTTGTTGTTCGTCTTCGCATTCTTTATCACACGACGAAACGCCTCCCGTTCAGGGGAAGGTAAAAAAGAATGCGAAGAAGAACGGTGTCAGTTTCATAAGGTCATCCTGTGATTGATATCGTTAAAGTACCCGTACTGTTTTCACCCTGTCAATAAAAAACAAAAAACGCGCCCGAAGGCGCGTTGGCGGTACACTCAATTTAAAGGATTACTCTTCTTCAACTTCTTCCGCGAAGCTGGCGTCTTTCACCGATGTTGTGGCGCGACGGGCTTCACCTTTGTGTTGCACTTTATTGAGCTGCCGTTCCAGCTTGTTGATCAAATCGTTAATTGCGGTGTACATATCCTCATGTTTTGCGCTGGCGACCAGATGGCCGTTTGGAGTATTGATAGTTGCGTCAGCGATGAAACCCTGCGGCTCCTTGGACAGGATGATATGTGGATTAATCAAATGTGTTTGCCATTTATCCAGTTTGGCGAGACGGTCTGCGACGTGCTGGCGAATTGCCGGAGTAATTTCCATTTGTTTACTGGTAATGTTCATTGTCATAAATGTTACCTCTTGTCTTTCCGTCTTGGTGATTCCAGCATACCCGACCCAATGTCAAAATGTGTGATTTAGATCACGTTATTTTGTCGGTTTTTGTCAGGGAATCTTTTTTGTGAGGCAGGGCAGGAAGAGGGGAGATTTACCTTGTGGAAGGCAAAAATTGCGGTCATAGTTGACGGGATGTGTTGAGGCTAAAGCGCTTCAGCGATGCTTAGAAATGAATAAAAAAACGGCAGCCCGAAGGCTGCCGTTTTGCATTGAGGTCATATCAGGTGTTGCTGCTGTTGGCAGCAATGATTTTCGCCACTTTTTCAGCCTGGGTGGTCATCTGCATCTGACGGTACGCATTTTCCATCAGCTTCAGGCCGTCGCGCGTTGCCTGGGTATCCGGGTAATCGCGCAGCATACCTTCTACGCGGTTAACCACGGCAACCCATGCGCCACGGCGGGTATAGTATTCCGCCACAGAGTATTCATATTTCGCCAGACGATCTTTCAGGAACACCAGACGTTTGGTGGCGTCAGTCACGTACTGGCTGTTCGGATAGCCGCGCACCAGTTTGGAGAAGTCATTGAAGGCGTCACGCGCATGCTGCGGGTCACGGTCTGAACGATCCACGCCGAAGAAGCCCTGAAGCGCACTGTCATCCAGCGCCATGTTGGTGAGACCGCGCATGTACATGACATAGTCGATGTTAGGATGAGTCGGGTTCAGACGCATGAAACGATCGATAGTTGCCTGTGCCAGCGGCAGATCGGCATTTTTATAGTATGCGTAGATGAGATCTAACTGTACCTGCTGCGAATACGGACCAAATGGATAGCGATTATCCAACGCTTCCAGTTGCGTTATCGCCTGTTTCCAGTTACCGTCCTGCAACTTTTGTTGTGCAGTCGCATAGATTTCATTCGGCGGATTGTCAGGGACCTGTTCATTTGAACCGGAGCAGCCCACCAAAGCCAGGCTCAACGTGGCCGCTGCCACCAGATATTTCATGCGCGTCATGACGTTTTGACTTTCCTCAAATGTTTGTCCGGGAGAAACTCTGTTCCTGCTCCCGATTAAGACCAGCTACAATAGCACACTATATTAAACGGCAAAGCCGTAAAACCCAACGTTAAACGAAGAAGCAGTTTATGGCACAACGAGTAGAACTCACCGCAACAGTCTCCGAAAATCAGCTCGGTCAACGCTTAGATCAGGCTTTGGCCGAATTGTTCCCTGATTATTCGCGTTCACGCATAAAAGAATGGATCCTTGACCAGCGCGTGATGGTAAACGGCAAGATCTGGGACAAACCAAAAGAGAAAGTGTTAGGTGGGGAAGCTGTCGCCATCAATGCTGAAATCGAAGAGGAAATCCGTTTCGAGCCGCAGGATATCCCACTGGACATCGTCTACGAAGATGATGACATCCTGGTGATCAACAAACCGCGCGACCTGGTGGTTCATCCGGGCGCGGGGAACCCTGACGGTACGGTACTTAACGCACTTCTCCATTATTATCCGCCCATCGCGGATGTTCCGCGCGCGGGCATTGTGCACCGTCTGGATAAAGACACGACCGGTCTGATGGTGGTCGCGAAGACTGTTCCTGCGCAGACCCGTCTGGTGGAATCGCTGCAGCTGCGCGAAATTACCCGTGAGTATGAAGCGGTAGCCATTGGGCATATGACCTCTGGCGGTACGGTGGAAGAGCCAATCAGTCGTCACCCAACCAAACGTACACATATGTCGGTACATCCGATGGGTAAACCTGCGGTAACGCATTACCGCATTATGGAGCACTTCCGCATTCATACGCGCTTGCGTCTGCGTCTGGAAACCGGGCGTACTCACCAGATTCGTGTTCACATGGCACACATTACCCATCCGCTGGTGGGGGATCAGGTCTACGGTGGCCGTCCGCGTCCGCCTAAAGGCGCATCGGATGAGTTCATCAGCGTACTGCGCAAATTCGATCGCCAGGCGCTGCATGCGACCATGCTGCGCCTTTACCATCCAATCACCGGTATTCAGATGGAGTGGCATGCGCCTATCCCACAGGATATGGTGGAACTTATTGACGCGATGCGTGCTGATTTCGAAGAACATAAGGATCAAGTGGACTGGTTATGACCAAACTGATTGTCCCGGAGTGGCCATTGCCTGAAGGCGTGGCTGCCTGCAGTTCAACCCGCACTGGCGGCGTTAGCCAGGGTGCCTGGGAGTCTTTGAACCTCGGTGCGCACTGTGGCGATGATCCTGAACATGTTGAAGAGAACCGCAGACGCCTGTTTGCTGCAGGGAACCTGCCGTCGAAACCGGTCTGGCTTGAACAGGTTCATGGTAAAGCGGTACTGAAGTTGACGGGAGAACCCTACGCTTCTAAACGTGCTGACGCCTCTTACAGTAATACTCCGGGCACCGTTTGTGCCGTAATGACGGCCGATTGCCTGCCGGTTCTGTTTTGTAACCGTGCAGGTACCGAGGTTGCCGCAGCGCATGCTGGCTGGCGTGGTCTGTGTGAAGGCGTGCTGGAGGAGACTGTCGCCTGCTTTAAGGATGACCCCGCCAATATCATGGCCTGGCTTGGCCCGGCCATCGGTCCTCGTGCCTTTGAAGTAGGACCCGAAGTCCGCGACGCTTTTATGGAAAAAGATCCGCAAGCCGTGGACGCCTTCCAGCCTTCGGGGAATAAATATCTGGCCGATATTTACCAGCTTGCCCGTCAGCGTCTGAATAATGTTGGTGTGACGCAGATTTTCGGCGGCGATCGCTGCACCTTCACCGAAAAGGGTGATTTTTTCTCTTATCGCCGCGACAAGACCACGGGGCGTATGGCAAGTTTCATTTGGCTGATATAACCTAAAGAATCAAGACGATCCGGCACGTGCTGTTTTCTTTTCACATAATTCAGGTCATTAACCTTGAATAATTGAGGGATGACCTCATTTAATCTCCAGTAGCAAATTTGACCTGTTATGGGAGGAGTTATGCGTCTGGATCGTCTTACTAATAAATTCCAGCTTGCTCTCGCCGATGCCCAGTCCCTCGCACTGGGGCACGACAACCAGTTTATCGAACCTCTTCATTTAATGAGCGCCTTGCTGAATCAGGAAGGGGGATCGGTACGTCCTTTATTAACGTCTGCTGGCATTAATGCTGGCCAGTTGCGCACCGCCATCGATCAGGCGCTGAGCCGTTTACCGCAGGTCGAAGGGACCGGCGGGGACGTGCAGCCGTCGCAGGATCTGGTGCGTGTGCTGAACCTTTGCGACAAGCTGGCGCAAAAACGTGGGGACAACTTTATTTCGTCAGAGTTGTTTGTTCTGGCGGCGCTTGAATCACGCGGTACCTTGACCGACCTGCTGAAATCTGCCGGAGCAACCACCGCCAATGTGACTCAGGCGATTGAGAAAATGCGCGGAGGTGAAAGCGTGAACGATCAGGGAGCCGAAGACCAACGTCAGGCTTTGAAGAAATTTACGGTCGATCTGACCGAACGCGCTGAACAGGGCAAACTTGACCCGGTGATCGGCCGTGACGAAGAGATCCGCCGTACGATTCAGGTACTGCAACGTCGTACCAAGAACAACCCGGTACTGATTGGTGAGCCGGGTGTCGGTAAAACTGCCATCGTTGAAGGGCTGGCGCAGCGTATCGTGAACGGTGAAGTGCCGGAAGGGCTGAAAGGCCGCCGCGTGCTGGCGCTGGATATGGGCGCACTGGTGGCCGGTGCGAAATACCGCGGGGAGTTCGAAGAGCGTCTGAAAGGCGTCCTTAACGATCTCGCGAAACAGGAAGGCAACGTTATCCTGTTTATCGACGAACTGCACACCATGGTCGGTGCTGGTAAGGCGGACGGCGCGATGGATGCCGGGAACATGCTGAAACCTGCGCTGGCGCGCGGTGAACTTCACTGCGTCGGTGCTACTACGCTTGATGAGTACCGTCAGTACATTGAAAAAGATGCTGCGCTGGAACGTCGTTTCCAGAAAGTGTTTGTCGCTGAGCCAAGCGTTGAAGATACCATCGCGATTTTACGTGGTCTGAAAGAGCGCTATGAACTGCACCACCATGTGCAGATCACTGACCCGGCCATCGTAGCGGCTGCGACGCTTTCGCATCGTTACATCGCTGACCGTCAGTTGCCCGATAAGGCCATCGACCTGATTGATGAAGCAGCTTCAAGCATTCGTATGCAGATTGACTCGAAACCGGAAGAGCTGGACAGACTTGACCGACGCATCATTCAGCTCAAGCTGGAACAGCAGGCGCTGAAGAAAGAGTCTGATGAAGCCAGTAAGAAACGCCTGGATATGCTCAATGAAGAACTGGACGATAAAGAGCGCCAGTATTCCGAGCTGGAAGAAGAGTGGAAAGCCGAGAAAGCTTCCCTGTCCGGTACGCAGACCATTAAAGCTGAACTCGAACAGGCAAAAATTGCCATTGAGCAGGCGCGACGCGTGGGCGACCTGGCGCGAATGTCCGAGCTGCAGTACGGCAAAATTCCTGAGCTGGAAAAACAGCTTGAGATTGCGACGCAATCGGAAGGTAAAACGATGCGTCTGTTGCGTAATAAAGTCACGGATGCCGAGATTGCTGAAGTTCTTGCTCGCTGGACCGGCATTCCGGTAGCACGCATGCTTGAAGGTGAGCGTGAAAAACTGCTGCGCATGGAGAACGATCTCCACAATCGGGTGATTGGCCAGAACGAGGCGGTTGAGGCGGTATCGAATGCTATTCGTCGTAGCCGTGCAGGGTTGTCCGACCCGAATCGTCCGATTGGTTCCTTCCTGTTCCTGGGGCCGACCGGTGTCGGTAAGACCGAGCTGTGTAAAGCGCTGGCTAACTTTATGTTCGACAGCGACGATGCAATGGTCCGTATCGACATGTCCGAGTTTATGGAAAAACACGCCGTTTCGCGTCTGGTCGGTGCGCCTCCGGGATACGTTGGTTATGAAGAAGGTGGATACCTGACAGAAGCGGTGCGTCGTCGTCCTTATTCCGTCATCCTGCTGGATGAGGTGGAAAAAGCGCATCCGGATGTGTTCAACATTCTGCTTCAGGTCCTGGACGATGGTCGTCTGACAGACGGGCAGGGGAGAACGGTTGATTTCCGTAATACGGTTGTCATCATGACCTCGAACCTGGGCTCCGATCTGATTCAGGAACGTTTCGGCGAACTGGACTACAGCCATATGAAGGATCTGGTGCTGGGTGTGGTAAGCCATAACTTCCGTCCGGAGTTCATCAACCGTATTGATGAAGTGGTGGTGTTCCATCCGCTGGGTGAGAAACACATTGCGTCGATTGCGCAGATCCAGCTGCAGCGTCTGTATAAACGTCTGGAAGAACGTGGATATGAAATTCACATCTCCGATGAAGCGCTGAAACTGCTGAGTAAGAATGGTTACGATCCGGTGTACGGTGCGCGTCCATTAAAACGTGCTATCCAGCAGCAGATCGAAAACCCGCTGGCGCAGCAGATCCTCTCCGGGGAGCTGATTCCAGGAAAAGTTATTCGTCTGGAAGCCAACGACGATCGCATTGTGGCAGTGCAGTAGGTCACAAAACGCAAAAACGAGCCGCTTGCGGCTCGTTTTTGTTTAAAAACCAGGCGAGAATTGAGGTCTGGAGTCAGATTTGCCTGGAAAGTGAGCAGTCAGTAAATAATTTTCACTTTATCCTTGCAGGTTCGGAATTACTCCCTATAATGCGCCTCCACTGACACGGAACAACGGCACACACGCCGCCGGGT